>OOAA01000268.1_pt1 | contig 42447 bp, 33 predicted proteins | sample 1671671 | NCBI WGS metagenome assembly OOAA01 (sample SAMN06348180, study PRJEB24527) | human gut metagenome | biome: human gut; feature: ankylosing spondylitis patient; material: feces | host: Homo sapiens | place: China | collected 2015-10 | reverse complement strand
GTTATTACACCGCCCCCGACAGTCTGACCAACTTAAAGACCGATAAGTCTATTTCATGGTTATCAGCCAGCGAACTCTTTGACGAACTCAAGGCACAAGCTCCTCGTTCACTGCAAGGCGTTACGATTAAGCGCATCACCAAAGAGATGCGCCGCTTAGGGGTGCCTCGCCGCCATTTATGCGAAGGGAACGTGTGGGGGGTGAAGAAAAGGTAAAATTGCTATAAGCGTTTAGACACAAGTGACAAAGAAACTACTACAGCACCCCTTGCTTACTACTGCGCAACATCTCCTGTGTTGAGCGCAAAGGTTTTTGTTTTACTTCAAATGTAAAAGTAGGCGAAGAGCCTTGTACTTTTACTTCACGATATTGAGGCTGCGCCCCCATCATTTGGTCGAAGAGATCGGGCATGGCTATCACCTGTTGTAGCGTGGCCTTAAACTTTTGCACGCCAACGGTATACGTGCCTGGCTGCGTAGGAGCTACAACATACTGATTCCATACGAGAGTGTAATAAAGGCGACCATTCTCGCGTGTACGACCAGCAGTAGCATTTCGATTTATATTCAATTTGCGAACACTTGCTTTCCTCTTCACGCCAAATGTAGTCGTACTTTCAGCTTTTGCTATAGGGTCTGATGCATACAACACCACAGATAGGAGTATACTATCACCTGCATATACCTGCTCACGGTCGGGTAAGATACGTGCAAACAGTTCTGCCTTACGTTCTGCCGACATCGGTAGGGCGAAGACTATTAATAGTAAGAGAGAGAGTATAAAACGATTCATATTTTATTCTGCATTAGTTTGTTCGTCTTCCAAATCAGCTAACCATGCTGTCGAATAAGCATCAGACGGCATGCGCCAATCTCCACGTGGACTGAGTGAACAACTTCCCACTTTAGGCCCGTCTGGCAAACAAGAACGTTTAAACTGCTGAGAGAAAAAGCGACGTATAAAAGTACGAAGCCACTTGAGTATAACTTCAGGAGCGAAGTTGGTACCATTACCCGTTCCGTCAAAAGCTCGACAAGCCAAGTAATAAATCTTTTGTGGACGGAAACCGAAGCGCAAGATATAATAAAGGAAGAAGTCATGCAATTCATAGGGGCCTACGAGGTCTTCAGTCACTTGCTTTATATTTCCTTCGTTATCCGCAGGTATGAGTTCCGGGCTAATCGGTGTATCAACGATATCGAGCAAGGTGAGACGACTCGCCTCATCAGCCATATTGCGCGCTGCCCAACTTACGAGGTGCTTAACTAATGTCTTAGGAATTGATGCATTCACACCATACATACTCATGTGGTCGCCATTATAAGTGGCCCAACCGAGCGCCAATTCACTTAAATCGCCCGTACCTACTACGAAACCGCCCATTTGACCTGCTGCGTCCATGAGGATTTGCGTGCGTTCGCGCGCTTGCGAATTTTCATACGTAAGGTCATGAACGTTTATGTCATGACCCAAGTCTTTAAAGTGTTGCGTAACAGCAGGCACGATTGATATTTCACGGATCGTAACACCCAACTGCTTCATCAAGTTTATAGCGTTAGTATATGTGCGATCAGTTGTACCAAAGCCTGGCATTGTTATACCTACGATGCCACGGCGATCACGTTCAAGTCTATCAAAGGTATGAACTGCTACGAGGAGTGCCAAGGTGGAATCCAAGCCACCACTTATACCGACTACTACCGTTTTTGCATGTGTATGTTCGATGCGACGAGCCAGAGCCTCACTCTGTATGCAGATAATCTCTTCACAACGTTCGTCTAACGCTTCTCCTTCTGGCACAAATGGGTGAGCATCAACAAAGCGCGTCAGCGTGAATGGAATATTACTTGTGTAAGGTTCCAATTCTATTTCGCGCAATGGTTCGACTTTCTCTGCAGCTACCGCGTTGGCAAACGTAGTATTAGTACGGCGTTCTGCGCGAAGACGCTCTACGTCTATTTCACTGCAAATAAGTTGTTCGCTCATCGCAAAACGCTTTGCTTGTGCTAAGACTGTTCCATTTTCAGCAATAAAAGCTCTACCACTGAATACGAGGTCTTGCGTACTTTCACCATACCCACTACCAGCGTACACGTAGCCCGATACAAGTCGAGCACTTTGATTCGCTATAAGACTTTTTAAATAGTCAGCCTTTCCTATTAATTCATTGCTTGCACTAAGATTGAATATAATGTCAGCACCCGCCAATGCAAGGTGATTACTGGGGGGAGTGGGTGCCCAAAGGTCTTCACATATCTCGATACCAAAGATGCAGTGCGAAGTCTTAAACAGTATATTCGTACTTAAGGGAACAGTTTGACCACAGAAGCGCAATTCTACGCCTTGCCCCAACGTTTGCGATGAAGTAAACCAACGCTTTTCGTAGAACTCTTTGTAATTAGGTAAAAACGTTTTGGAAACAAGGCCACATACCTTACCTCGCTGAATAACCGCAGCACAGTTAAACAACATGCTATTATAGACAATAGGCACGCCAACAAGCGCCGTAACATTCAAGTTACGACTAAACTCCATAAGCTTTAGCAATGAGGACTCAGCCTCATCGATAAGTACTTGTTGTTGAAAGAGGTCTTGACACGTGTAGGCCGTTATTGACAATTCGGGTAGACAGAGTATCTCTATCCCCTGTCCTTCCGCGGTGGCCATTAAATTTTCTATTTGTTGAATATTGAAGGCACAATCGGCCACTTTCACAGAAGGTATTGCTGCTGCTACTTTAATAAAACCGTTTTGCATCGTATATACAATATATATTGGTCTAATGAAGCCCATATTTGACTTCACACGTAAAAACATAAAAATGGCTGTACCAGTGATGTGATGAAACTCCGAGTAAAATAAGATTTGAGCTCCAGCCCATCTTTGTAATCCGACCCTACGCAATGCGCATATCGGCACGCCATCGAAGAACTGGTTGACTCGGTTTTCAGTTTATTATTGATGAGTATCCCAATCTAACCGGTACAGCCTAAATGATGTTGCAAATATACAATCAAGCATTTTACCCAACAAGCGTTTTGTTGCATTTTTTTTAAGAATTTTATTTTTTCTCTATTTTACATAGAAAAGTGTAAGCATCTCACTTTTTCTTATTAAGTTTACACCCAAATGCGCAATAGTGCCATTTTATTTACTTCTTTAACTACAGCGTCTCATAAGGCACTCAACACTTTTATCATGAAAAACCTTCAATTCCACATTACATACCACACCTATAACGACTGCCATCCCGAATTAGTTTACTCCGTCGATGGGGGCGACACACAATATTTGCCTCTACAGAGCAACGACAATACTTTATGGCAAACGAGCTTAAAAGTCGCACCAGCGAGCAAACATATAAGATATGCTTACCAAATCGTCGATAATGACAATCAATTGGTACGTGTTGAACCTAACAATTGGCGAATATTTTACTTTAATCACCGAACTTATGTCTGCTTTTTCGATACATGGACGGAACACGCTATGAGTAGCATCTATCATCGGGAGGCTTTCGAAAAGTGTATTCTACAACCTTGCGGAGGCGAACGACTTCACATGGATTTGCTCACATCGCCCTACTTACTCCTCTTGCACGCGCTCCCCCCCACAGATAATCTGCGTTGGGCCGTTATTGGCAGTACGAAGCGTTGGGGCAACTGGCAAACACACGAAGCCAGACTACTACAACGCACTGGCACTTACGAATGGGCACTTCCACTATCACGCAAGGATTTCGAGGAAGGCGTTAGCTATAAATACGTCCTAATAGACACTACACGTCCCGACACCGTCATTTGGGAACAGGGTGGCAACCGCGAACTCATCGGTATGCCTTACCCCGAAAAAGCTTCTGCCATTCGACAAGATGAGAGGCCACAAATCGACATGCCTCTTTGGCACGGAGCGGGCTGTGTTATCCCAGTATTTTCACTCCGTAGCCAAACAAGTAGTGGCATAGGTGACTTTGGCGACCTTTGCAAGTTTGTACATTGGGCTGCTGAAGTAGGCATGCGTGCCGTACAATTGCTACCCATAAATGACACTACACGAACGGGGAGCTGGCACGACTCTTATCCTTATAATGGCATTTCGGTCTTTGCGCTCCACCCCATTTACCTTGATATGCGTGAGTGGAGTTCATCACAAGCATACGCCACCTATCAACATGAAGGAGAAGAACTTAATCTATTACCACAGATAGACTACGAACGCGTATTCCAATTGAAAACAAAGTTTGCCCGCGCTTTATTTAAAGAGAATGGTAAACGAACGATAGCCTCTGCCGCGTTTAAAAAATTCTATCACGATAACGAGCAGTGGCTCACAGCGTATACTTCCTTTTGTGCCTTACGCGACCTTTACCACACGGCTGACTTCCGTTCCTGGCCAGCCGATGCGCCCACGCCCGACACGATTGAACAATTTGTCCACGCTCACCCACAATTGGAAGAGGTGCGTACCTATTATGCCTACGTTCAATTTTTGCTCCATTGCCAAATGCAGCAAGCGCACGATGAAGCACGCAAATTAGGTGTCATATTAAAAGGAGACATTCCTATTGGCATTAGTCGTGATAGCGTCCCCACTTGGGTTGACGGCCGATTGTTTCACTTTAACGGACAAGCGGGAGCTCCCCCAGATGATTTTGCCGTACACGGGCAAAATTGGGGATTTCCTACTTATAATTGGAACGAAATGGCCAAAGATAACTATGCTTGGTGGCGCAAACGACTCCACCACATGCAGCAATACTTTGATGCCTACCGCATTGATCATGTATTAGGGTTCTTCCGTATATGGGAGGTTCCAACAAATCAGATTTATGGCCTATTAGGGTATTTCCGCCCAGCGTTGCCTTTCTCAATCAGTGAGATAGGGCACTTCGGATTTACCGAAGACGTTGCCTCACTTTGCATTCCACAGGTAAATGAAGCGTACTTACAACAACTTATCGCCGAAACCCAAAACGAGCATTTAGCCGAACAGTATTTTGAACCACTCAATAATCATAGCTACACTTTAAAAGAAGGCTATCGTTCGCAACGTGCGCTCATGCAATTATTGCCTGAAGGAAAGACGCGACAAGCATTACTCAACGTCGCTTGTGAGGTGCTCTTCATTCAAGACCCTGAACGTCACGACTTGTACCACCCTCGCATTGCGGCTCAACTGACCCACCTCTACACTACTCTATCTGACCAAAATCGCGATGCTTTTAATCGCTTGCATGACGACTTCTTCTATCATCGCAACAATCAGTTTTGGGCAGACGAAGCGATGAAGAAGATACCCACCGTTACGCAAAGCAGCGACAATCAACACCCAACACTACAACTATACCCCCTGCAAGGAACGGGTATGTTGCCCTGTGCTGAAGATTTAGGTATGGTTCCAGCTTCTGTAAAGGGGGTATTAGAGCGTCTTCAAATTCTTTCGCTTGAAATACAACGAATGCCTAAGGAATATGGAGTACGATTTGGACATTTAAATAACAACCCTTACCTTTCGGTTACCACAATAGCCACACACGACATGCCTCCCTTGCGCCTATGGTGGCAGCAAAATGCTGAACGAAGGCAGGCTTTCTGGAACGAAGCACTTCACCACGAAGGTGAAGCTCCTACTGAAGCCACTCCAGAGATATGCGAAGAGATTATTAAGCAACATCTGCAATCGCCTTCTATGCTATGCTTATTAGCTTTACAAGATTGGCTTTCTATCTCGCCCACCTTACGAAGCAAGCACCCAGAAACGGAACAAATCAACGACCCCGCCAACCCCAACCAATATTGGCGCTATCGCATGCACTTAACCATTGAAGAACTCATGCAACAAAGCGGATTTAATGACAAAATTCGCGCTTTGATTGCTCAACGATCATAACCTATAAGGGTGTCCTAAAACAATATTAGGACACCCTTATTTTCTCTTTTCAACCGAAAGTAATAGCCATAGAACCATTTTAACCGATCACCACGCAAGCCCGTCTATAACCATTTTTTACGACATATTCATACCCCTTAAACGAAAAATGCCTAACTTTGCCACGTCCTATAAAACATATCTGTGCTAACAATCACTTTGAGAGCCCTATAATTGGGCTACAACTTGCACAGATTGTACCAAACAATAGTTTAAACAAAAGCAATAAAACGAAATATGAAATTTACCGAACGCAACGGACTTAACCTCTTTGAGGTGAACGAAGATGTACTCAGCAAGTGGGACAAGCAAGACTTATTCCACAAGAGTATGAGTGAACGCGAAGGTTGCCCTTCATTCGTATTTTTTGAAGGTCCTCCCTCTGCTAACGGACATCCAGGCATTCACCACGTAATGGCACGTACTATCAAGGACGTATTCTGCCGTTACAAGACCATGCAAGGCTTCCAAGTAAAGCGTAAAGCTGGTTGGGACACACACGGACTTCCTGTCGAATTGGGTGTTGAAAAAGAACTTGGCATTACTAAAGAGGACATCGGTAAATCTATCTCTATCGAAGACTACAACGCGCGTTGCCGTCAGAACGTAATGAAGTTTACGCAAGAGTGGACCGACCTTAGCCACTTAATGGGCTATTGGGTTGACATGGAACACCCTTACATTACCTACGAAAACTCTTACATCGAAACGCTTTGGTGGCTTCTCGGACAACTTTACAAGAAGGGACTTCTTTATAAGGGCTACACTATTCAACCCTACTCTCCGGCAGCTGGTACGGGACTTAGCTCACATGAGTTAAATCAACCTGGTTGCTACCGCGACGTAAAGGATACGACCGTTACCGCCCAATTTGCTATTCTCGACCCTAAACCTGAGATGACAAAGTGGGGCAAGCCCTATTTCTTGGCATGGACTACGACTCCTTGGACATTGCCTTCTAACACGGCTCTCTGCGTTGGTCCCAACATTACTTACGTAGCTGTTGAGACATTCAATCCCTATAATGGCGAACCTATGACCGCTATTATGGGTAAGGATCGCTTGGCTGCTTACTTCAAAGCTGAAGGCGAAAACGCTGACTTCGACGCTTACCAACAAGGCGACAAGGTTATCCCCTACCGCGTTGTTGGCGAATGGAAGGGTAGCGAACTCGTAGGTATGCACTACAAGCAACTTATGCCATGGGTGAAACCTACCGAAAAGGTGGAAGACAATGCTCCTGTCTGGGTGAAAGAATACGCAGCTAATCACGCTGACAAGTGTTTTACCTCAGGCATTGACACGTTTGTTGAACTTGAAGAATTAGCCTTCCGCGTAATCCCTGGCGATTACGTTACCACGGAGGATGGTACAGGTATCGTTCACATTGCCCCCACCTTTGGTGCTGACGATGCCAAGGTGGCGAAAGCTGCTGGCATTCCTTCGCTCTTCCTCATCAACAAGGCTGGCGAAACACGCCCCATGGTCGACCTCACGGGTAAGTATTACCTTATCGACGAACTCTGCGATACGTTTGTGAACAAGTGTGTAAACACTGAGGCTTACAGCCACCACGCTGGTGACTACGTGAAGAATGCCTACGCACCTGAGTTTAACAAGGACGGAAAGTATGACGAAAAGGCTGCAGCAAAGGCTGAAGACTTGAACATCATCATCTGCCTTGAAATGAAGCAAACGGGTGAGGCATTTAAGATAGAAAAGCACGTACACAACTATCCACACTGTTGGCGTACGGACAAACCTATCCTCTACTATCCACTCGATAGTTGGTTCATTCGCAGCTCTGCCTTAAAAGAGCGCATGATGGAACTTAACAATGGAATCCTTTGGAAGCCCGCCAGCACAGGTTCGGGTCGCTTCGGCAAATGGCTCGAAAATCTTAACGACTGGAATCTGAGCCGTTCACGTTATTGGGGTACTCCTCTACCTATTTGGCGCAATGCCGAGACACGTGAGGAGATCTGCATCAGTTCGCTCGAACAACTTTACAACGAAATTGAGAAGAGCGTTGCAGCTGGCTTTATGTCGTCTAATCCCTTGAAGGATAAAGGCTTCGTTCCTGGCGATTATTCTACTGAGAACTACCACCGCATCGACCTCCACCGTCCTTACGTTGACAACATTACGTTGGTTTCAGCTACGGGCAAACCAATGAAGCGTGAAACGGACTTGATCGACGTTTGGTTTGACTCTGGTTCTATGCCTTACGCTCAGATACACTATCCGTTCGAGAATAAAGAGGTTCTTGACAATCGCACCGTCTATCCTGCCGACTTCATTGCCGAAGGCGTTGACCAAACGCGCGGTTGGTTCTTTACACTTCACGCCATTGCCACAATGGTATTTGACAGCGTAGCCTTTAAGGCCGTTATCAGTAATGGCCTCGTACTCGACAAGAATGGCAACAAGATGTCGAAGCGCTTAGGCAATGCTGTAGAGCCTTTCGGTGCTATTAAGAAATATGGTTCTGACCCCTTGCGTTGGTATATGATTACCAACTCTTCACCATGGGATAATCTTAAGTTCGATGAAGAGGGTGTACAAGAAGTAGCACGCACTTTCTTTGGCAAATTGTACCAAACGTACTCTTTCTTTGCCATGTACGCTAATGTAGACAACTTCAACCCTGAAACAGCACAAGTTTCCTACAACGAGCGTCCTGAAATCGACCGCTGGATTCTCTCTGAACTCAACACGCTCATTAAGAATGTTGCTGCCGACTATGAGGACTACGAACCTACCAAGGCGGGCCGCTTGATTCAGCAGTTTGTCATCGACAACCTCTCTAACTGGCACGTTCGCTTGAGCCGTAAGCGCTTCTGGGGCGGCGGTATGAACACTGATAAGTTGAGTGCTTATCAAACGCTTTACACTTGCCTCGTAACCGTAGCAAAACTTATGGCTCCTATCGCTCCCTTCTATGCCGACCGCCTTTACAGCGACTTAACGCAAGGTATCTGTGGTAGCGCAGAGAGTGTACACTTAGCTACTTTCCCTAAAGCTGACGAAGCTTGCATTGATAAAGCGCTTGAACGTCGCATGGAATTAGCACAAGTCGTTTCTTCTATGACACTTTCTTTGCGTAAGAAGGAACACGTCATTGTGCGCCAACCGCTGCAGTGCATCTCTATTCCTGTTACTGACAGTCAATTGCGCGACGACCTTGAACAGGTTAAGCAACTTATTCTCGACGAAGTTAATGTCAAGGAGTTGCGCTATGCCGATGCCAATATGTTGGAGAAGAAGGTAAAGTGTAACTTCCGCGTAATGGGTAAGAAGTTTGGCAAGTTGATGAAGGCCGTTAATGCTGCCGTTACAGCACTTAACCAAGACGATATTAATCGCCTCGACGCTGAAGGTAAACTTTCGCTCACAGTTGAGGGACAAACGATTGAAGTAGAACGTACTGACGTTGACATCATCAGCGAAGACATGCCGGGGTGGACGGTTGCTAACGAAGGCGCACTCACGGTTGCGCTCGACCTCGAAATCACTCCTGAACTCAAGAACGAAGGTATCGCACGCGAAATCGTAAAACGTATCCAAACCTTCCGCAAAGAAAGTGGATTCGAAATCACTGACCGCATCAATATTGTGTTAGAAGAGAACGAATCTACTTCTGCTGCAATCAGCACGTTTGGCAACTACATTGCATCACAAGTATTGGCCGACAGTATCTCGACAAGCAATACAGTCGACAATGCCAATACTACATTCGACTTTGACGACTTCAAGCTCAACGTTTCTATCGTTAAAGCATAAAATGACATTATGAGAAAAGGTATGAGCGAGAGGCATTCGTAATAAACACAATGTGCATCTTGCTCATGCCTATTCATATACCCCACTACATCACAAACCTATAACTAACAAATGCCATGACTGAAAAGAAAAGATACTCTGATGAAGAACTTGAAGAGTTCAAGCAAATCATCTTAAAGAAATTAGAACTTGCTAAAAGTGACTATCAGCAGATGATGGACACATTGAGCAACAAAGGGGGCAACGACGTCGACGACACCATGCCTACCTATAAGGTACTTGAAGAGGGTTCTCTCAACCAAACCAAAGAAGAACTTACCACCATGGCAGCTCGCCAACAAAAGTTTATTCAATCTCTGCAAGCTGCTCTCCTTCGCATCGAAAATAAGACATACGGCATCTGCCGCGTAACGGGCAAACTCATTCCTAAAGAGCGACTCCGTGCCGTGCCTCATGCCACGCTGAGCATTGAAGCTAAACAAGCAAGATAACAACCTATTGTTAATGTGCAAATGTGAGAATGTGAGAATGATTTGATGTTTTAACAACTGAGCATACAAAGGCAACCATTCACACATTCACACATTTGCACATTTGCACATTTGCACATTTGCACATTCGCACATTATATTACATTTCTCCTCTGACCATGCGCATAAACAAACGCTATATAGTAGCAATACTCATTATATTGGCTGTGATTATCATTGACCAACTGATTAAAATCGAGATCAAAACGAACTTCATGCTTCACGAAGACTATCGCGTAGCAGGTGATTGGTTTCACCTTCTCTTCACCGAAAACCGTGGCATGGCTTTCGGCATGCAATTCGTTGGCACCATGTTTCTCGCCCTCTTCCGTGTTATTGCTATCGGCTTTTTCTGCACGATTCTTAATAAAATTATCCGACAAAAAGCCCCTTACGGCCTCATCGGCTGTATTGCTATGATTATAGCTGGAGCCGCTGGCAATATTATAGACAATCTATTCTATGGTCTCATCTTTACCGAAAGCACTCCCTACTCCTTAGCTCAACTTGTACCTTTTGGAGAAGGATATGGTGCTTTTCTCTCTGGTAAGGTGGTTGATATGTTTTACTTTCCTCTTTTCACATGGCCCGAATGGATGCCTTTCGTAGGAGGCAACACTTTCTTTGGCGCTATCTTCAACTTTGCCGATGCTTCTATCAGTTGTGGTGCCGTGGCTTTAATCCTTTTTTATTATAAGAGCATTGCCAAATTAGGCATTTTCAACACTGCTAAACAAAAATAGTTTCGATTCCGATTTCGACCCGATAAAAGTCCGTTTTATGTCAGTTATCACTCGCCTATCATTCCTCCCTGCTCTTATCCTAACACTTTTTAGCCTCTGTTCTTGCCACTCTGACCCCATACCAGAAGACGTAATCGAAGCTAATAAGTTAGAAAAGATACTCTACGATTATCACCTTGCACAAAGTTTAGCACAACAGTCCGCCCCCGATAGTATCAACTATTATACGCGACTCTATCAAGCAGCGGTATTTCAAAAGTATGGCATAACACAAGCTGAGTTCGACCATACGATGCAATGGTACGAAAGCCATGCAGATAAACTCAAAAAAATCTACGAGCACCTTTCAGCACAATTAGGAGGCGATGAACAGTCACCCACTTCTCCTGCACTATTAGCAAAGAATAGTCTCACTTCCAACGATACGCTTAATATATGGCACGGTCCCTCAAGCCTATTGCTCAACTCTCAAAGCACGAACCGATTTAAATATACGCAACGTGCCGACACTGCTATTCAAGCTGGCGACGAACTTCAATGGTGCTTCAACGTTGACTGGTTCTACCACGACGGCGAACGACGCGTTGTTGCTTGTGCCGTTATTCACTATGAGGGCGACTCTACGGCCGTGATGCAAAAGTTTGTTTACACAAGCGGGCCTCAACAAGCTAATATAACGATAGGTAAACTTAAGGTTCAGCACATTGACTGCTTTATCTATCAATGCACCTCTTGGGCTGACAGAGTACGTATTGCTTCTATCACCAACATGCGCTTATATCGCTTACGCTCTAAGAACAAAGCTACTGAAGTGAATACATCAGATCATCAATTCAACACCGATAGTACGCAGCGTAAATTAAGACTCAACAATCCACAACTACGCCTACGCGATAGCCTAATAAAGGAAGAAAAGAGCAACGAAACGAAACCACACTTTATCTAACAACAAACAATATATCGGATTTAGCACCCTAAGCCGTGCTAAATCCGATTTTTCAAACTATACTCAACCTCATGCTTCACAAAATAGCCTACGCAAGAGTTGTACTACCCTCTGGCAAAACGCTCCACCGCGAAGTCATCGTCTTTAACGACAACAATGAAGTTATAGACCATTTTCCTTTAACTGAAGAACTTCCTTTCGTAGAGTGGAAAGACGAAACCTTTCGTCTATAATAAATGTTTGGAACGCAGCAAGTAGAAGGGCCCACCCCACTTGCTGCGTTTCAAACTTTTTTGGACTATAGGGTTATAACGAACAACAAAAAAAGGAGAACCTTTAAAGATTCTCCTATGTTTAACGTGGGCGTTGACGGATTCGAACCGCCGACCCTCTGCTTGTAAGGCAGATGCTCTGAACCAGCTGAGCTAAACGCCCTCTTTTCGCATTGAAAAACGTTCAGACTTTTAAGTTTTGCCTGTGTTGTTTCTCGTTTGCGGTTGCAAAGGTACGCACTTTTTTTAATCCGGCAAACATTTGAGGGATTTTTTTTCGATGTTTTTTTGGCATGTATGCTGTGATATTTTTTAAGAATCTAATTCTTATAGGGTTATGAGGTTTGTCTTTTTTCATATACAGAAATGTAGAATGGACGGTCTTCTACTTTCTTTTAGGAGGGCATTCGTTTTTGGAGTATTTTATATAACTTTGCCGGCGTTTTTTTAAAATCAAAAGTAATGAAAAAAAAGTTTTTTTATGTCGGGGTATTGTGCCTGTGGGCCACAAAAAGCCTCGCCCAACTCAACGTCCAGTTACATTACGACCTGGGTCATGGGATGTATGGCAACGAGATTTCTTCGCGCCAGCATCTGACAGCAACCGTTGAGAATTTCTCTGCCGACAAGTGGGGAAGTACCTATTTCTTTATGGATGCCGATTTCGGTGACAATGTTTTGCGTGGAGCCTATGGCGAGTTTTCCCGGGAAATCCAAACGAAGAAAATGCCGGTGGCATTCCATGTGGAGTACAACGGTGGTTTGAGTTATGGAACCGGAAAGGGAGATGGTTATGCTTTCGGGGATGCCTATCTGGCTGGCGCAGCTTACAACTGGAATAGCAAAGACTTTGCCAAGGGATTTTCCGTACAGGCTATGTACAAATACTTAGCTAAGAATGGCCCTTATTGCCATAGCTGGCAGTTGACAGGCGTTTGGCGAAACCGTTTTGCCGGAGGCTTGTGTACGTTCAGCGGTTTTGTCGATTTGTGGTACAATAATACCGTGAACGGGAATCTCATCCTGATGTCGGAACCGCAATTTTGGTTTAATCTGGCTGCGTTGAGAAGGGTCAGTGACGATTTCAAGCTGAGTATTGGTACGGAGGTTGAAATCAGTAATAATTTCGTGTATACGGAAACCGGACAGAACAACCGTTTTTATGCCATACCTACGATTGCATGCAAGTGGGAGTTTTAGACTTTTGAGGCTGAACAGAAGCTTCCGTATGTTGAGGAAGTTTATATAAAATAGGAAAAGGAGGAAGACACAATCCCAAAGTCTTTCCTCCTTTCCTTTTTTCCGGGTGCTTTATTTTTCTTTCAGCATCTCTTCCATGCGCAGCATTTCGTCCCTGTATTGGGCGGCTTCGATGAAGTCTAATTTCTTCGCCGCTTCCTGCATCAGTTTTCGGCTGCGTTCTATGCTCTTTTCCAATTGGTCGCGCGTCATATATTCCATGATAGGGTCGGCCACAGCCATTCTTTCTTCCGGTTCGATGTAAGCACGGGTTTCCGCATGAGCTTCCGCATTGGCACTGATAAGGTCAGTCATTTTCCGGCCTTTCTTGATTTGTTGCGGAGTGATGCCATGTTCTTCGTTGTATTTAAGTTGCTTTTCGCGCCGACGGTTGGTTTCGTCGATGGTTTTCTGCATACTGTCCGTGATGCGGTCGGCATACATGATAGCCTTGCCATGCACGTTGCGGGCCGCCCGGCCTACGGTTTGTGTGAGCGAGCGGTGCGAACGCAAGAAACCCTCTTTGTCTGCATCCAGGATAGCTACTAAGGAAACTTCCGGAAGATCCAGTCCCTCGCGGAGTAAGTTCACGCCGACCAACACATCGAAGCGTCCGGCACGTAAATCGTCCATAATTTGCACGCGTTCAAGCGTGTCTACGTCGCTATGGATATAATTTGTGCGGATGTCGTGCTTCATGAAGTAATCGGTGAGTTCCTCCGCCATTCGTTTGGTCAGTGTGGTGACCAGGATTCTCTCGTCTTTCTCGATGCGTTGCTGTATCTCTTCCATCAGGTCGTCCACTTGGTTCAGGCTTGGGCGCACTTCGATGATGGGGTCGAGCAGGCCGGTAGGGCGGATAACCTGCTCCACTACGATTCCTTCGCTCTGTTGCAGCTCATAGTCGGCGGGAGTGGCGGATACATAAATGACCTGTCTGGCCAGTTGTTGGAACTCCTCGAATTTCAAAGGGCGGTTGTCCATGGCGGCCGGAAGCCGGAAACCGTATTCCACCAAATTCTTTTTGCGGGCGCGGTCGCCGCCGTACATGGCATTGATTTGCGGTACGGACACGTGGCTCTCGTCGATAACGATCAGGAAATCCTCGGGGAAGAAGTCCAGCAGGCAATAGGGGCGTGTACCGGCCTCGCGCCCGTCGAAATAACGCGAATAGTTCTCGATGCCGCTGCAATGCCCCAGTTCGCGTATCATTTCCATATCATACGTGACTCGTTCGTATAATCGTTTGGCTTCATACGGCTTTCCTATCTCTTCGAAGTAACTTACTTGTTTGTGCAAGTCGTCTTCTATCTGGTGTATGGCTTTCGCCGTACTTTCTTTTGTGGTCATGAACAAGTTGGCCGGATAGATACGGTATTCGTCGAAACTCCCCAAACGGAGGCAGCTTACGGGGTCTACCTCTTCTATGGCGTCGATCTCATCGTCCCAGAATGTCACGCGCAGGAGATTGTCCGAATAGGCCAAGTAAATGTCTACCGTATCGCCTTTGACCCGGAAGCACCCGCGTTCCAGATTCAAGTCGTTCCGGGTGTACAGGCTGTCGACCAAGCGGCGGAGGAATACGTTACGGTCCAGCAATTTGCCTCGTTTCAGTTCTATGACATTATCATAAAAAGCCGCCGGATTCCCCATGCCGTAAATACAACTGACGGACGAGACGACTACAACGTCTTTCCGTCCGGACAAGAGGGCAGAAGTGGCCGCCAGCCGTAACTTGTCTATCTCGTCGTTGATGGCCAAATCCTTTTCTATATAGGTGTCGGTGGACGGGATGTAAGCTTCCGGTTGGTAATAGTCATAATATGACACATAATACTCCACGGCATTATGCGGGAAAAAACTTTTGAACTCACCATATAATTGTGCGGCAAGTGTTTTATTGTGACTGAGAATCAGCGTAGGCTTGTTGATGTTCTGAATCACGTTGGCTATCGTGAAAGTTTTACCCGACCCGGTCACGCCCAACAGCGTTTGGGCCGGTACGCCCTGCAAGACTCCTTCTGTGAGTTGGGCAATGGCTTCCGGCTGGTCTCCGGTAGGAGAGTAATCGGCGGTCAACTCGAATTTAGGCATATTATGGCTTGGTTATTTTAAGTTTCTTCAAGCTACAAAAATAGGTATTTTATCCTTAAAAAGCCGTTTCATGTGCTTTTTTTGCATTTAAAAACTTCCTTTCTTTGCAAAATTCGATGCTTTTCCATAATTTTGCAGTTCAATTGTACAATATGAAACGGATTTTTTTATGGCTGTCTGGGGCGATGTTGTTGCTGGCTTCGTGCAATCAGTATAACAACGTGATGAAGACCGCAGATTACGATTATAAGTACGAGGCTGCAAAGGAATACTTTGTCAAGGGGCAATATTCCCGTTCGTCCGTATTGTTGGGAGAGCTTGTCACTTTGATGAAAGGGACTTCGCGAGGAGAGGAATGTCTTTATATGTTGGCGATGTCGGAGTTTTGCGACGGTAATTTCGATGTGGCGCATTCCTATTTTAAGAAATACTATCAGTCTTATCCTAAAGGCGTTTATGTAGAGTATGCCCGTTTTTATGCGGGGCGTTCCCTTTATGAAAGCGTGCCGGACACGCGTTTGGATCAGAGTAGCACGATGGCTGCGGTGAAAGAATTTCAGGATTTTCTGGATTATTATCCCTATACGCATCTGAAAGACCGTACACAGGAGATGATTTTTGCTTTGCAGGACAAGATGGTGGAAAAAGAGTTCGAGGCCGCAAAGCTGTATTACGATTTAGGTTCGTATATGGGTAATTGCTCGTATGGGGGAAGCAATTATGAGGCTTGTATCGTGACGGCCCGCAATGCTTTGTTGGATTATCCATACGCTAGCCCGGAACGTCGTGAGGAGTTTTCCATTATGATATTGCGTGCTAAATATCAACTGGCTCAGCAAAGTGTGGAAGAGAAACGGTTGGAGCGTTATCGTGACACCATAGACGAATATTACGGCTTTATGAACGAATATCCCGAATCCAAATATTTAAAAGACGCGCAGCGGATTTTTGCGCAGTCGGAGAAATATGTGAATAAGAAGTCTTAAGGGTAAAGGAAACAAGTAAATCAATTATATAATTATGGATTATAAAAAAACAAATGCGCCTACAAACACAGTGACCCGTGACATTATGGATCTGTGTGACGAAACCGGTAATATCTATGAAAGCGTAGCTATCATTGGCAAGCGTGCGAATCAGATTTCTTTGGACATCAAGAATGAGTTGTCCAAGAAATTGCAGGAGTTCGCCTCTGTAAGTGACAATTTGGATGAAGTATTCGAGAACCGCGAACAGATTGAAATCTCTCGTTTTTATGAGAAACTGCCGAAGCCATCGTTGATTGCCACGCAAGAATTTGTAGAAGGGAAAATATATTTCCGTAATCCGTTGAAGGAGAAAGATACGATAGAATAAGCCGATACTTATTTTTATAATATAGTAGAACTGTATGATCCAAAGAATCCAGTCTGTCTATCTTTTCTTGGTCGCAGTATGTGCGGTGGTATGCTTGTGCATGCCCGTAGGGCATTTTCACCAAGACGGTATCGGGATAGCAGATTTCTATAATTTATGGCTTACGATGGCCGACGGGGCGCGAGTCTTTGCTCCGTGGGCCATGTTTGTACTGTTAGTTTTGGCAGCGTTCACTTCGTTTGCAGCCATATTTTTGTTTAAGCGCCGTATGTTTCAGGTGCGCTTGTCTGTGTTCAGCAGCCTTATCCTGATGGGCTACTATATCGTGTTCGGGGTTTTCGTTTACGTGTTTAAATCCCGTTATGATGCTGATTTCACCCTTTCCTGGACAGCGGCCTTTCCGGCGGTAGGATTGATATTAGACTATCTGGCTTTCCGGAACATCATGAAGGACGAATTGATCGTCCGTTCGCTTGACCGTTTGAGATAGGGGAAAAGAGGGATAGAATAAAAAGAAAGTGCGTTGGAATGGATTACTTCATTTTAACGCACTTTTTTCGTCCTTTTTTATTTTTTGTTCGAAGTCCGTCGTGTACGTACAATATCGAACAGGTAGCTGGCTTTCACTACGATGGTGCCATTGGCCGACCGGCCGAACACGTCTTTCTTGCCGTTGCCGAATATATCGCTCAAGCCGTAGTAGTAACGGCCTTCCAAAAGGAAATGTCCGATTTTGGTATTGACCTCAAGACCTGCACCGGCTGTGATGCCATATTCAAATTTGTTCTTTACCGGCATGTCGTATTGTTGGTTTACTTGTCCCGGACGGAGGCTCAGGGTCGAGTCGTTGAAAAGCCCACCTTTGTGCCCCTTGTCGCCTAAATAAAAGCCGACTTGCGGACCGGCCACGACGTAAAACAAAGCCCCCTTTTGTTCGTATCCCCAACCCATGCGGGCTAACAACGGGATTTGTATATAGTTGATATCCCGTTTGTAGGTGTCGTCGGACGTTTCTATCAATTCCTCCCATCCCAAATTGGTATAATTGACTTCCAGTTGGATAGAGCACAAGCTTTTGAAATACTTCTCGCAGGTATATCTGGCCGTAAAACCGAAAGTCGGCGCCCCTTTGAATTTTTGTTGGATGGTAGGGTTGAACATGACTTGGTTCAGCGTGTATCCCGCATTGAAACCTATGGCCAGGTCGTTACGCGGTTCACCGATTTGCCCGTACACTTTAGAGGTCCCGATGCAGCAGGCCGCTATCGCGATGAGGAATGTTTTTCTCATTTTTTCAGTCGGATTAGTTCAATGCTGTGGGATGGACTATAGTGGATGAATTCGACTTCACGGTTGATAAAGCCGCTCCAATTACTGATGCGTTGGAAGTCGAAGCGGTGTTGATAAGAAGTCGTGACGATTTGCGAAAGATGCTGGTCGAAAGCTTCTCCATACGTAGATATGCCTTTCAGGAAATAAATAGCCGTGTCGAAACCCAGCATACCGAAACGTGGCCACGACACGAGGGTCGGTGTGTGAAAGGCCTTTTGGTAGGCATTCTCAAATTCGTCGGCGTTACCGTTCAGCGGATTCCTGAAAAAGGAAGAATAGGCGTATGTGTTGAATTGGTAGAAGTTCTCCAGATGATTGCTGGCGTATGTCTGCCATTCCGGATAGCCCACCAGTTTGATTCTGTATTCGGGATTCTTTTTAGTGAACTCTTTCAACTTGGGAAACAATTGGTTCAACAGTTTGATACCGGATGAGTTGGGAATGATGACGTTGTCTTTGTATTGGGTCATCGCTTCCATCCACTTTATTTCGTCATCGTTGAGTTTCAAGCGGTTTGCTTTACTGCCGTTTTGTTGTAACCGTTTTCGGGTGGCATCGATGAATGCAGCCGCATCTTTGTCGTTTTCAGTGCCTTCCAAGAAAATGACGTTGTCTTTTCCGAAGAGTTCCGTGGTCAGCCGGGATGCTTCTGCAAACTGGTATGATTTGGGAGGGTTGATGGCGTAATAATATGGGTTTTCATATACGTTATCACCGAGAGACGAAAATGGGACTACCAGTTTGATATGATGCTGTTGACAGAATTTGCTAAGTGGGGCTATCTGTTCCGGATACAACGGGCCGATGATGAAATCAAGGTTTGTAATGGGGTGGCTGTTTACGACGGCCTTGATGTCACCTGCGCTTTTGCCGGAATCATAGGCGAAAACATCCACCGACGTACCGGATTTCTTTATCTCTTCTACAGCCATCAGCACTCCCCTGTAGAATTCTATCATTTTATCGTTGTCCGCCGAACCTCCCTTAAAAGGCAGGATGACTCCCATACGTATCAGTTTCTGAGGGGCTGATACGGCTTTCTTCCCCATCAGTTCTTCATTGGTAGGAATGATTTCTTTCGGCTTTTCCGGTTTAGGGAAGGGGATACAGACGAAGTCTCCTTTGCGGAGTTTATAACCAGGCTCATTCATTTCCGGATTTGCCGCTTTCAGTTCGGCTTCTGTCAGATTGAAATCCCGGGCGATGCTGTATAAAGTTTCCTTGCGTTTTACCTTGTGCATTTCCCGGCATCCGGATTGTGCTACTCCTTGCGGTTGGGCGGTCTCCTTCACCGGGGTCGTGTTCACGGGTGTGGTGGAAGCCGGGATACGGATAACCATTCCCGCTTTGAAGTTTTCGGCCGTAAGTCCCGGATTGGCTTTGCAAATATCGTCGGCACTTACTTGGTAAGTTTTAGTCAGTTTGTAAAGTGTTTCTCCGGCTTGAATCGTATGGAAACGTTTTTCTTGCGTACCGTTTTGCTGTTGCGGAATCGTCAGTGTTTCTCCGGCCTTGATACCTGTAGAGGCCGTTGGGTTCAGCTTGAGGATAGATTCGGGAGACACTTGATAAGTGCGGGCTATGGAATATACCGTTTCTCCTTGTTTAATGGTATGTACGAAAGTTTCCGTCTCCTGCGCACGAGCCGTCAGTTGTAAGGAAAACAGGGCGATTACGACATATATAAATCTTTTCCAGTGTGCCATTTCTTTTTTTCTGATATTGCGGACAAAATTACATAAAAAAAGTGGTTATGTCAACGGGAAACATTATTTTTGCACAAATATTCAGGCATGAAAACTATTTTGAAGTATTTGTTTTTAGGTTTATTCTGTGCTGTTTCTTTTTCGCTTTCGGCACAAACGGCTTATCCTACGGCTAATCCGGCTGCGCGTTATACGACGGCCACGGGCGAAGAGTTGGAAGATGCGTCCGAACCCCAGTCGGCTCCGTTGGCGGGGCATTTTACTTCCAATGTGGAAGATTTAGGGGATTATACGGTACGGTATGAGTGGCGTGTGTATCGCGAAGGACAAGAGAATACTCCGATTATAGACCGTTTCGATGAGAATCTGGAGTACACTTTCACCGAAAGCGGTACGTTTTACGTGCAATTTTATGCTACTTTCGTGCATGGCAACGATACTATCGTGTTTCCCGAAGAGGGGACGGCAGAACCGTTTGTGGTCTCCATCAGCGAGTCTGTTCTGGAAATGCCGAATGCCTTTTCTCCCAACGGAGACGGTTACAATGATATATATAAGGTAAAGGAAGGCTATCAGTCCATCGTCAGCTTCAAAGCTGTCATTTTCAACCGGTGGGGACAGAAATTGTACGCTTGGGATACTCTGGACGGCGGATGGGATGGGAAGTTTCATGGCAAGACCGTCAAAGACGGGGTGTATTTCGTGGTGGTCAATGCACGCGGAGCCGACGGCAAGGAATATAAGATAAGAAAAGATGTGAATGTGCTGACCGGTTATTCGGGGACGGGCACCAATGGAAATGATTAATAGGATGATGGATAACGAAACAGAAAAAATAGAAGTGTTCGGCGCGCGGGTGCACAATCTGAAAAATGTGGATGTGGAACTGCCGCGCAACAGTCTGACGGTGATTACCGGGTTGAGCGGGAGTGGGAAGTCTTCATTGGCTTTCGATACGATATTCGCCGAAGGGCAGCGTCGCTACATAGAAACATTTTCGGCATACGCGCGTAACTTTTTGGGTAACTTGGAGCGTCCGGATGTAGATAAGATTACAGGGTTGAGTCCTGTGATTTCCATCGAACAGAAGACGACCAATAAAAATCCCCGTTCTACGGTAGGGACCACTACCGAAATCTATGATTTCCTGCGTTTGCTGTATGCCCGTGCCGGAGAGGCTTATTCTTATTTGTCGGGCAAGAAGATGGTACGTTATACCGAAGAGCAGGTGATCGATTTGATTATCAGGGATTACGAGGGGAGGCGCATCTATCTGTTGGCTCCCGTGGTGCGTAACCGTAAGGGACATTACAAAGAACTGTTCGAGACGATACGCCGCAAGGGGTATTTATATGTGTGCGTGGACGGCGAGATTCGCGAGATAGTCCATGGGATGAAACTCGACCGTTATAAGAACCACAGCATAGAAATCGTTGTGGATAAGCTTTGCGTACAGCAGAAGGATGACAAACGGTTGCACGCCAGTGTGGCCACGGCCATGCAACAGGGGGAAGGTCAACTTATGGTTTACGATGCCGAAACAGAGACCGTACGTCATTACAGTAAACGTTTGATGTGCCCCGAAACCGGTTTGTCCTACCGTGACCCGGCTCCTCATAACTTTTCTTTCAACTCTCCGCAGGGGGCTTGTCCGCGGTGCAAAGGATTGGGATATGTCAGCCTGATAGACATGGATAAAGTGATTCCGGATCGTAACCTTTCGGTGTACGAGGGGGCTATCCTACCTTTGGGGAAGTATAAAAACAGCATGATATTCTGGCAGATAGATGCTTTGTTGGAAAAATACGACGCTGATGTGAAGACACCGGTCAAGGATTTGCCGGAGGAAGCGTTGAACGAAATATTGAACGGCAGCATGGACCGCGTGCGCATCAAGTCTCAGTTGGTGCACACCTCATCGGATTATTATGTGACCTACGAGGGATTGATGAAATACATCCAGATGATGCAAGAGAACGAAACTTCGGCTTCGGCACAGAAGTGGGCGGAACAGTTCTCCAAGACGGTGACTTGTCCGGAATGTGGAGGACGCCGTTTGAATAAGGAAGCTTTGCATTTCCGTATGGCAGACAAGAACATTGCGGAGTTGTCGGCGATGGATATCGGTGAATTGTATGATTGGATGTTGCACGTGGAGGAACGGCTGACCGACCGGCAGAGAAAGATAGCCCCGGAAATTTTGAAAGAAATCCGTTCGCGCCTGAAGTTCCTTATGGATGTGGGCTTGGATTATCTGTCCTTGAACCGTTCGTCGGTGTCATTATCGGGCGGTGAGAGCCAGCGTATCCGTTTGGCCACGCAGATTGGTTCTCAACTGGTCAATGTCTTGTATATTTTGGACGAACCCAGTATCGGTCTGCACCAACGGGACAACCGTCGGTTGATAAGCTCCCTGAAGGCTTTGCGTGACACGGGAAACACAGTGGTTGTGGTGGAACATGACGAAGAAATGATGGAGAGTGCCGACTATATCATTGATATGGGGCCGAAAGCCGGCAGGTTGGGAGGCGAGGTGGTCTTCCAGGGCACGCCGGAAGAGATGTTGAAGCAAGATACGTTGACTTCACGTTATCTGAACCGTACTTGTTCCATTCAAATCCCCGGGCAGCGCAGGAAGGGCAACGGACACTCTTTGTGGTTGAGGGGCGCACGGGGAAACAATCTGAAGGGTGTGGATGTTGAATTCCCTTTGGGGCAGTTGATTTGCATTACGGGGGTGTCCGGAAGCGGAAAGTCCACGTTGATTAACGATACTTTGCAGCCCGTCCTTTCGCAACATTTCTACCGTTCCTTGCGCGATCCTTTGCCTTACGACAAGGTTGAAGGCTTGGAATTTGTAGACAAGGTGGTCAGTGTTGACCAGTCGCCCATCGGGCGTTTGCCGCGTTCCAATCCGGCTACCTATACCGGTGTGTTCAATGATATCCGTGCGCTTTTTGTCAGTCTTCCCGAGGCGAAGATACGAGGTTATAAGCCGGGACGTTTTTCTTTTAATGTGAAGGGCGGACGTTGCGAGGCATGTGGTGGAAACGGATATAAGACCATCGAGATGAATTTCCTTCCGGATGTGTATGTCCCGTGCGAGGTATGCCACGGAAAGCGTTACAACCGTGAGACGCTGGAAGTTCGTTTTAAAGGCAAATCCATAGCCGACGTTTTGGATATGACGATTAACCGTGCAGTGGAGTTCTTCGAGAATCAGCCGGTGATTCTGAATAAAATCAAAGTTTTGCAGGATGTGGGCTTAGGATACATCAAACTGGGGCAGCCCTCTACCACGTTGTCGGGTGGCGAAAGCCAACGCATCAAGTTGGCCACGGAGCTGTCCAAGCGCGACACGGGGCAAACCATATATATATTGGACGAGCCGACCACCGGATTGCATTTTGAAGACATACGCGTGTTGCTCGGAGTATTGAACCGTTTGGTGGACAAAGGCAACACCGTGATGGTTATCGAACACAACCTGGATGTCATCAAGTCGGCAGACTTCCTCATCGATATGGGACCGGACGGCGGACGTGGCGGCGGCGAGCTTTTGTTCGAGGGTACGCCCGAGGAACTGGTGCGTTATGGGAAAGGTTATACAGCCGCGTATTTAAAGGAGGTGCTTTATGGCAAGGCAAAAGATTAACAAGACCAATGTGGCACGCTTGTTGGACAAGGCCAAGGTCGCATACGAATTGATTCCATACGAGGTGGACGAATCGGATTTGAGTGCCGTGCACGTGGCCGCCCAGTTGGGCGAAGATGTGGAACGTGTGTTCAAGACTATCGTGCTGTATGGTGACAAGACCGGTTATTTTGTTTGCGTAGTACCCGGAGAACATGAGATAGACCTGAAGAAAGCGGCCCGTGTGAGCGGCAATAAGAAATGCGAATTGCTGCCGATGAAGGAACTTTTGCCTACGACCGGTTATATCCGTGGCGGATGTTCCCCGATAGGGATGAAGAAACATTTTCCCACTTACGTGCACGAGACGGCGGCACAGTACGATTATGTTTATGTCAGTGCGGGGCAGCGCGGTTTGCAGGTCAAGTTGTCGCCCCGGAATTTGTTGGATGAGGCAAGGGCGGAATATGCCGATTTGATTGCGTTGTGATTGTAGTCAGCGGATGCGCACAGATAGGGTGCTGGCTCCGTATCCGCACCAATAGCCTTTTCCACCTTGTACATTGGATTCCAAGTCGTTAGTGTAGGGGAAGAACATATTGGAAGACAGGTTGTTCAGGTTGGAGTAACTTTTCCAGAATTCGTAAGAGGCCTGGTCCATACGGCAGAGTTTTACTTGTACCAAGTCGTCCTTTTTGAAATAGGCGGATGCGTTCTTGTCGGCTTCCGTATAGACGGAGGTCCCGCAGTACACGTCGGCCGCCACGTGCATGGGGATGACTTCATTCGAGAATACCCCCATGAAAGATAAGAGAAAAGCTTTGTCTTTTCCGTGTCTTTTGCTGAACAGTCCATAGTAGTTCCTTTCGTCGGGATTGTCTTCAAAAAAAGCTTTTATATAGAATAAGGTGTCGCTTTCGCTGCGGACGACATGCAGGGAGTCCAGTTCGACGGGTTGGGGGATGGTCGTGACGGCTGTGGCTTTTTTCCCCCGATACTCGGCAGTCAGCGTGTAAGTTTTTCCGGCCTGTCCGGTCATTTTGAATGTCGTGTATTTATAGGGCGGAAAGAAGTCATTGTCATATCCTCCGGTCAGAATCACACTATCGGTCCCGTCAGAGATGGTTACTTTCCCCCAACGTACGATATAGTTTTCGATATTCTGCATACCGGCGTCTATGGCATGGGTTTCGCCCAATAAGACCACGGGGTAGCCGCCGTCCTCAATCCATCCCTCTACGACTAATTGCGTTTGGAGTTCTGCGTCTTCTTCCTCCATGCAGGCCGTAAGTGTGGCACATGCCAGAAGTATCAGTCCGAGTGTGTATATGCAATATGGTTTCATGGCTCAGAATTTTAAAGTATAACCGATGGAAGGCAGCATGCGGCAAAGGGAATACACATGTTTGTAGCCGAAGTTCTCTTCCTGAAAGCCCAAATAACTGAAAAGGACATTACGCCGGGCATATAAATTATAAATGGAGAGGTTCAGGCTTTGCTCCCTGTGCCCACGGGGAGTGAAACGGTAGGTCAGGGCGATGTCCATGCGGTGGGTGGCAGGAAGGTTGGAGCCGTTGTACTTTCCGTATTCGCTCACCAAATTGTTATTGATGACGTACACGCTTTTGGCTTTGGTGTAGGGCGTGCCACTGGCGTATACGAAATCTCCTCCCAAGCTCCAATGCCGGTTGAACCGGTAGTTGGCTACTACGGACAAGTCGTGGCGTCGGTCGAAAGTCGAATTGAACCATTCTGTCGGACTAAGTTCGGGGAAACGGCGTCGGCTGCTTCCTATGGCATAACTGACCCAACCGGAGAGTTTGCCTCTGTTCTTTTTCAGCATGAGATTCAGACCGTAGTTATAGCCTTTCCCATGTATCATATTGTTTTCTATGTGGTAGACCTGCGTGAAGAAATCCAATATGGAACCTGAATATTCGTGCTGATGGCTCAGCTTTTTATAGTAAACTTCCGCACTGATTTCCATCATTCCTTTTTGTGGCCGGAAATAATAACCCAAGGCAATGGAATGAGCTTGTTGGGGGCGTACGGAAGGAGACGAAGAGGTCCAATAGTCTACGGGCAACCCACCGTTGGAGACGGACATTTGATGAAGGTATTGGTGGTACAGACCGTAATGTACGGACAAAGTATGGGAGGGCGAGGGATGGTAGTGCAGGGTGATGCGCGGGTCTGGCGAAATGAAGCTGCGGCCATGGCTGTGGTAGGATGACAATCTCAATCCTCCGAGTACCGACCAGGAGGGGTGGAGGGAAATGTCGGCCTGAAGGTAGGCATTGGCTTCGTGGGCGTCTTCACGGAATTTGGGTGTTTCGTTTTCGATGAACGAACCGGAGACTTCGAACTGCATGGGACGGAAATGGTAATAGTTGTATTCCACACCGCCGTTCCATTGCAGATTGCCCCGTGTCCATTCCAAACGGGCGGCGTAACCGGCTTGCGTGATTCCGGAAGACAGGTTGAGGGATACGGAACTGATACCCATATCCAATGTGTTGCGGTAGCGGCTGAAAGTGGCGTTCTGTTGGAGGATAAACCGGGAGGAATGGTGTTGCCAGTGCAATGCGGCAGCCGTGTTTTGCCAATTCAGCTTGTTTTCGTCTGCAAAGTCTTCCTGCAACAGATTCATACGGTCTTGTCCGTGATACAGGCTAAGGCGGATTTTGTCGTGCGCTCCGGCTTGTTGCACAAAAGTCAGGTTATAGTCTTGCAGGCCATAGCGGAGTTGCATCTCGTCTATTTCCAACAGGTTGCCGTAGAGCAGGTTCAAATAGCTTCCCCGTCCGGATAAGTAGAGCGTGGAATGCTCGCCGGTCGGGAGCGTCAACGTACCTTCGCTTTCCATAAAACTGACAGTGGCATCAAGATGGACTTTACGGGCTATGGAATCGGTAGGGTAGAAAGAAATTTCTCCGCCCAAACGGTTGGAGAAAGCGGCATCGTGACGGTTCTTGACCAATGCCATGCCGCGGAAGTGAGAGGCGTTGAATACGGAAAACAGGCCTAACAGGTGGGAGGCGTTGAATATCGGTGCCCCGTCCATGTTTAATACGCTTTGGGAAGCTGCACATCCCTGTATGTGGATGCCGGAGGTATAGTCGTTGTTGGTGGCTACCCCCGGAAGAAGTTGCAGGCTGCGTAAGGGGTCTGCACTGCCCAATACATGAGGCATGTCTGCCAGCGACTCCATATTCCAGTACAAACGTCCGTTCCGGTCGTCCGATAAAGTGCGTGGACTGTAAGCCTTCACTTCCACTTCTTCCATTCGTTCGCTTTGCAGGCTGTCTGCGAGCGAGGCACGTAGATTTTGGTGGAACCCAACGAGCAGGAACAAAATGCTAATGGTTTTGTACATGCGAGTATGCCGGACACACGTGAAAGCAGGCCGACAACGGATTCCCACGAAGTGGAAACGCGAGTCAGCCTGCCATGGTTAAATTAAAAAAGTATGTTATAAATTCTCGAAGCGCCCGAACAATTCTTCATACGCAGCAATCAGAGATTGGAAACGTGCAACCGTGAAATACTCTCCGAACGTGTAGGTCGTGCCATTTTCGAAGTTCAATACCGGTTCGGCCGACCATTCACCGGAATAATAATAGCTTCCGGGATATGAATAATCGTAATGGACGGCTTGCCATGTCAGAGGTACGGAATAGGTGCTGTTCTTGAAGAACATCGCAGCCTGTACGTATTGGTTGGCGGCATCGACAGCCCTTTGTGTTTCCAATCGGGCAGCCTCTTTTACGCTTTCCAAAGAACCTTCCGCATTTCCTTGGTAGTAATAATAGTACCCGTCATAGTCGAAGGCATCTACCAGCCCGTTGTTGTTGTCGGCAGTGATGTTCAGGCTTATGTCGTCCATGATGTTGCAACCCAGGATTCCGTTTTTCAAGTTGGCGTTTCCGTCGAAATATCCGGATTCGATCAAATCTATGTCAGCCAAATTATGCCCGTTCACGCTGCATGACATGGTAATCAGTCGTTCGTTTCCGCTGTAAAGTTCCGATTTCACGGCAGCATCGCTGTTATTGTCAAACAAAGAATGGGTGACTTTATAACCGGCATCGGCAGCCTCGAACGTTGCATTTGCGGAATATTGCTTGCCGACATAGTCGCAGGCTTCCGTGTTGACGGTAAGCTGGGCCATGAGTTTGCCGTCGAGTTTTACGGTGCCTGTAAGGGTAGCCGGAATCTTGATGGTTTCGGAATAGGCATTCCCGGTTGCATCTTTACGGACGAATTCAAACTCTTGGCCGCTGCCTTTCACTTCGGCTACACAGTTTTTTCCTTCGTATCTGAACTTATAGATGGCGGAATTCCTCATCGATGCATCGGCAATTTGATCCCACTCTTCCGTAGTTTCGTTCCATTTCCATTCTCCGTGGAGTTGGCTAATTTCGTACACATCGCCGATAGCTCGCTTGGAGGCCAGTGCGGCAATGTCTCCTTGTGCGCTAAGGCGCATGGTGCGCATGAGGCTTCTCCAACCGTAATCCGGACGGTTCGGGTTGTCGGGGAGCATGACTTCGTCATCCTCGTTGAAGAACGTGTTTTCGCAATATTCCAACAGCGAGATGGTTGGTTTGAGGCGTTCCACATCTATCTTTGCGGCCAATGCCTTGCCCACACGGTCTATCTCCTCTTGTGCCTGCTCTACGGTCGTGACGGGGACGTTACCGTTTCCATTTCCACCGCCCGGACCTTCATTTCCGTTGTTGTCATCATCGCTGCACGCCGTTGTCATACACAATGCCGCACCTAAAAATAAAGAATAGAATAGTCTTTTTCTCATTGTTTAGTTGGTTTAAGTGGGAAGTTAACGGTATTTTTCTTGCATGCATACGGGAATGCTTCCCTTCATTTCCTTGAGCATGAATGTACTATTTCGTCTGCAAATATAGTAATTTTAATATAAGAAGAAATATATTCACTCTATTTTATATTATATTAATATATGAGTGTTACTCTGAATTTCAGTATTTGGATTTCTTTTCTTTTACAACACGGTAGAGAGGTAAGGACATCGGTACACGGTTCTGCGCCAAACGATTTTTTAGTCTCAGCCGATTGATTTTTCAATCACAGCCAATCGTTTTTTCGTTCTGCGGAGATTAATTTGTGTTTTGTTAGTATTTGAAATACAGCTTTTTATGATGCTGATTTTGTGGAACGGCTAAGACCTTTACGTTGTATTTCCAAGAGGAATAAAACCGGACAGACAGAAAAGGGAAAAACAAAAGCCGGTATTTTTCGGCGTACCTCCGAATACCGGCTTTTCCCGCTGTGGAAAGATTTATTTCTTGAGGTTGGCTTTTTCCAATCCGTAACCGTATTGCTTATCGGCGGACTTGAGCAGGAAAGCCACCAACAGGGAGAGAATGGCTATACCGGTGAAAATGCACATGGGGAGGGTATAGTCGTAAAGATTGGTTGTTTTACCGTTTACCACTTCCTGGCCCGTGATGCAATAGTTTTCGAGTACGCTGCCAATGAGAGCCGGAATACCCCATAACCCGATGTTCTGGATGAAAAATATCAGGGCGTATGCCGTACCCAGTTGTTTGACCGGGAATATTTTGGCCACGGAAGGCCACATGGCGGACGGGACGAGAGAGAAGGCGATGCCCAGAATAATCATCAGGATGATGGCTACCCAAGAGGCGTGGATGAAAGGAATGGCATAGATGGCATGCACGCAGATGAGCATAAAAGCTCCCAACATCATAATGGAAGCAGCCTTTCCTCTCCGGTCTATCATTCCGCCGAACACAGGAGTCAGGAACAGCGCGCCCAAAGCAGGAAGGCCCGCAAAGGTACCGGCGATGTCTTCGGATACGTTGTATTTCGTCACCATCAATTCGGTAGCGAATTTCTGGAAGGGGAATACACAAGAATAGAACAGGACACACAAGAGGGCAATGAGCCAGAATCCCGGATTGCTGACTACGGCCACCACATCCTTGAAGGAGAATTTTTCATCATCGCCGCAGGAGGTGTCGATCGTGACCTGGCGGTCGAGCTTGCGGTCCATGAAAGTGAAGCATAGGAAAGAAACCAGTCCGCCGACGAGCAGGACGGCACCGATGAGCAACGGAGTGTCGAGATGCCAGTTCTTGGCTACGGGGATGGCTACTGCGTATGCCACTTGCGAGCCGACGCGGGCCAAGGCGACCTGTACGCCCATGGCCAAAGCCATTTCCTTGCCGTGAAACCATTTGGCGATGATTTTTGTTACCGTTATGCCGGCCACTTCGGCACCGACACCGAATACGGAATATCCGGCCGAGGCCATGAAGACATCCAGTTTGTAACCGAACAGCATCTCTTCTGTTCCGCCGAAACGGGTGATGGCAGCGTATTCGCATATCGTGCCACCTACCATCAGGATGGCGGACAGCATACCTGTGAAGCGGATACCGAATTTATCCAAAATCAGTCCGCCCCAGATGAGCATGAGCAGGAAGACATTCAGGAAACTGTAGGCTCCCGTGAAGAAGCCGAACTCACCGCTTGTCCAGTGCAGTTCGCCTTCGAGCATGCTTTTGAGCGGAGCCATGATGTCGTTTACGTAGTAAGCGGCCATCATGGTGAAAGCTACAACAAAGAGGGCAGACCAACGTGCCCACGTCTTGTCATTTAATTTTTGATTCGAAGTTTGGTTCATGACGTTTATCGTTTAATTTATTTTTTCAACCAACGGTCCAGCCAGCGGAAGAAAGTGCGCTGCCACAATATGCCGTTTTGGGGTTTCAATACCCAGTGGTTCTCGTCGGGATACAACAGGAGTTCGGCGGGGATACCACGCATGACGGCGGCACTGAAAGCCGACTGCCCTTGTGAGCTGAGGATGCGGTAGTCTTTCTCGCCGTGGATGCAAAGGATGGGCGTGTCCCAACGGTCTACGTAGAGGTGGGGACTGGTGGTGAAGGGATTCACCTTTTGCTGGTCGTTCACCTTTTCCGCGTTGTCCGGGTCGGCACTGATGCCCTTACGCCAAGGGCCTGCGCCGAGGTCCCAGTTGGGAAACCACATTTCTTCCGTTTCGTAATATTGCTGTTGCGTGTTGAAGATTCCGTCGTGCGAGATGAAGCATTTGAAGCGTTTGTCGTGGTGTCCGGCCAGATAGTACACGCTGTAGCCTCCGAAGCTGGCCCCCACGCATCCCAAGCGGTCTTTGTCCGCATACGGTTCTTTGCAAATGTCGTCGATGGCACTCAGGTAGTCTTGCATGCACTGGCCGCTGTAGTCGCCGCTGATTTCCTCCAGCCACTCCATGCCGAAGCCCGGCAGGCCGCGGCGGTTGGGAGCGATGACGATATAGTCGTTGGCAGCCATGATTTGCAGGTTCCAACGGTAGCTCCAGAACTGACTGACGGGGCTTTGCGGGCCTCCTTCGCAGAACAGGAGTATCGGATATTTTTTGGATGGGTCGAAATGAGGCGGGTAAACCACCCAACAGAGTTCCTTCTTGCCATCCGTGGTAGCGACCCAACGTTCTTTGACTTCACCCATCTTCAGGCGTTCCTGGAAATATTGGTTTTCCCGGGTGAGCTGCCTGACTTCCGCATTTTTCTTCTTTTTAAAGGAAAGGCTGTAGATGTCATCCGGCGCACTGATGCTGTGGCGGGTGACGATGAGGTTTTTACCGCATAAGGCCAGTCCGGCACCATAGTCGAAATCCCCCGTGGTCAGCGGTCTCACTTCGCCTTTGAGGTTGGTGGAGTGTACCATGCTACGTGCCTGCCATACGCCGGTGAAATAGAACGAGCGGCTGTCGGCTGCCCAACAGAATCCGTTTACTCCGGATTGGAAAGCTTCCGTAACGTAAGTTTTTGCACCCGTCTTCAGATCCAGGACGCACAGTCGGGTACGATCGCTTTCGTAACCGTTGCGCGCCATGCTGAGCCACGCCACATATTTCCCGTCGGGAGAATAAGCCGGGTTCGTGTCGTAGCCCACGTTACAATCCCGGTCCAGATGGTTTATGATTTGGTGTTCCATGGAACGCGACGGGTCGATTTCAGGCTCTTTGTAGTCGGACGGTTTGCATAGGTTCTCGGTTTGTCCGGTCGCCGTATCGTAGCGGTAGATGTCGCTGTCCGTACTGATAGCGTAGTCCCGGCCTGTCTTTTTGCGACTGGTGTACACGATATAACGGCTGTCGGGACTCCAGTTGAATTGTTCGCTGCCTCCGAACGGTAACATCGGGCATTCAAACGGTTCGCCGTTCAGGAGGTCGATGCCGTCACCCGTCCGTCCGTCTTGGACATCCGCCACGAAGATGTGGGGGATGGTGGTCACGTAACGGTCCCAATGTTTGTAGTTGAGGTCGGTGATGACCATACCGCTGGATAATGGCAGGTCGTCGTATTTTTTCTCGATAGAAGTATAAGTGTCTACGGAATGGACGATGATGACTTTTTTCCCGTCGGGGGAAAACTTGTATCCTTCCACGTCCTTATGGCAGAAACTGACTTGACGGCGTGACGTGCCGTCCAAAGCCATTTCCCATATCTGGCTGCTTCCGCTTTTACCGCTCAGGAAGGTGATTCTTTGTCCGTCCGGAGTGAAAGCCGGTTCGCTTTCGTTGTCGGCCGTGGTGGTAAGCAGGGTCGGGTTCGCGCCGTCGGCATCCATCAGGTAAAGGACGGTATGGCTCTTGTTCTGCTGTACGCTGTAATAGCTGACGGTGTATACAATCTTTTGGGCGTCCGGAGAGACGGCGAAAGTCCCGATCCGTCCCATGGCCCATAATGCCTCGGGAGTGAGGCGGTCTCCGGTAAGTGTAATCTGGTTTTTTCCGATGATTTGTCCGTCGTTGGCTCCGGATACCGGACTGGCGGAAGCCAAGGTAAGGGCTGCGGTCATAACATGAATGAGATTCATAATAGATGTGAGCTAAAAAAAATGAATCATTCCGGACGGTTGCGGATAGCCCGGAATGATTCTTAAGGATGTATTATTATTTTTTGTTTTGAGCTTGTTTCTTTTTCTGTTCTTCCAAGATGGCTTGCTGCTGTTTTTGCAGTGCTTCCAACCGTGCGGCCATTCCCGACATCTTTTTGTTAGGGTTGGCTTTATTGGCTTGGTAGTTGGCTTCGAGCTTAGCCAAAAGCTTCTTGTCATCGGTGGTCTTGCGTAGGAACCACATGATAAGAATACTAGTCAGACCGGAAAGGAAATAGTAATAGTTCAATCCGGACGAGTAGTTATTGAACATGAAGAAGAAGGCTACAGGCATGATATACATCATATACTGCATGAACTTCATTTGCTGTGCTTGTTCGCCGGTCATGCTGTTCTGCTGCTGGCGCATGCTGATCCAAGTGTTGACGATATTGGTCAGGCAGAACAACAAGCAGAAAATGCTGAGGTGGTCTCCGATAAGCCAGATGGACTTGTCCCATCGTATTACGTCATCGTATGCCGAAAGGTCGGAAGCCCAAAGGAAACTTTCTCCGCGCAATTCGATGGCGTTCGGAACGAAGTTGAACAAAGCGATCCAGATAGGCATCTGTAACAGCATCGGCAAGCATCCGCCCATCGGGCTGACCCCGTACTGGCTGTAAAGCTGCATGGTTTCCTGTTGCTTCTTCATGGCGTCTTCCGGTTTCGGATATTTGGCGTTAAGCTCGTCAATCTTCGGTTTCAGCACACGCATCTTGGCAGAAGACAAGTAAGACTTGCGTGTGGTGGGGTAGACCAGTACTTTCACCAATATCGTGAGCAACAACAAGACAATACCCATTGACAGTCCCAGACTGCTCAACCAATCGAAAATGTATATGATGAAGAAACGGTTGATCCACTTGAAGAGCGGCCAGCCCAGATAAACAAGGTCTTCCAATTCCAAATCTTTGTCACTGGCACTGAGTTTGTTCGTGTGTTGCAACAGATGGTAATTGTTCGGAGCGAACAGCATCTGCATTTGAGTAGGGGTCTTTCCGCTGGGATCGAAGAACGTTTTCATGTCGGCCTCGTAATCTTTCAGGTAACCGCTGGCTTTTTGCTGCGGCGTGCTGCTGAGGTGGGCTTCCGTGAAATCCTGATGTGCTATCAATACACAACTGAAAAACTGGTTCTTGAAAGCGACCCAATCCAAGGGTTCTGCAATCTTTTCGGATTCGGCACTGGTTTCGCTCAGATAATCCGTTCCCTCATTCTTTATTTTATACGTCAGGGAAGAATAACGGCTTTCGAAATCGAAGCCTTTTTCTTGTTGGCGTGCCATTTCATTCCATGCGATGTCCAGAGTTTTCATAGACGGAGCGAAGATATTGCCCAAACCGTTGGCTTGGATGGTAAAGTCGATCATGTAGGAATGGGGCAACAACTTGTAATCGAAATCCAGTGTACCTCCTGTGGAAGCCTGGAGACGCATGGTGAGGGTCGTGTCGCTGACGTTGATTGGGGTGAAAAAGAGGTCGCCGGAGTTGATGTTCTCCGTTTTCCCACCCAACATGAATTGCATGCGTGCGTCTTTTTCGTCGAACAGCGTCACCGGGCCGCCCTGTTGGTTCTTATATTCTTTGAGTTCAACCTTTTGGACGGTTCCCCCACGTGTATTGAACGTTAATTTAATCAGCTCGTTTTCCAATACGACGTTTTGTGCTTCTCCTCTCCTGTGGGCGTAAAACAATGACGTCGTGTCTAAAGCTACTTGTGCCTGATGCGCTATTTCAGCCTCTTCCTTGGCTTCTTGTGCCATCTGTGCCTTTTGTTGAGCCACGGTAGCGATAGAGTCCTGTCGGCGTTGGGCTTCCATTTCCGCTTCGCTCGGGCGACTGAAATAACTGAATCCGATAAGTACTGCCGCAATGAGGATAAATCCTGTAAGCGTGTTTTTGTCCATATTCTTATTTATTTGTCTTTAGATTGCTTTTTGGTGCTCAATGAATTCTCAATGGCTGCCTTTACGAATGAAAGGAACAATGGATGCGGTTTGAGTACCGTACTGCTGTATTCCGGATGGAATTGTGTACCGATGTACCATTTCAATGTCGGGATTTCTACAATCTCCACCAAGTTGCTGTCGGGGTTGGTGCCGACGCATTGCATGCCGGCTTTTTCATACTCCTTAATATATTGGTTGTTGAACTCGTAGCGGTGACGGTGGCGTTCGGAAATCTGCTTTTGTCCGTATGCCTCAAAAGTCTTACTGCCTTCACGTACATCACAATCGTAGGCTCCCAGACGCATTGTACCTCCCATTTGGGTGATATTTTTCTGTTCTTCCATGATGTCGATGACATTGTGCGGAGTCTTTTCATCCATTTCGCGGCTGTTGGCATCTACGTATCCTAATACGTTACGTGCAAATTCGATAACCATCATTTGCATGCCGAGACAAATACCGAACGTCGGAATATCGTGGGTGCGGGTGTATTCGGCTGCAATGATTTTACCTTCGATGCCCCGTTGTCCGAACCCCGGACAGATAACCACTCCCGCCATACCTTTCAGTTGCTCTTCCACATTTTCACGGGTCAGTTTTTCGCTATTGACGAAATGTGTCTTGACTTTATAGTCATTGTAGGTTCCGGCATGTGCGAGTGACTCTAAAATACTCTTATATGCGTCTTGCAAATCATATTTGCCAACCAGGGCGATGTGGACGATTTCCGTAGCTTTGTTGCGACGGTCGAGGAAGGAGCGCCATGGACCGAGTTGGGGCGTTTCACCCACCGGCATATTCATCTTGCGTAAAATAATGGCATCGAGCTTCTGGGCTTGCATGCTCAGAGGTACTTCGTAGATGGACGGCATGTCCAGGCTTTGAATGACTGCTTCTTCGTCCACATTACAGAAATGAGCCACTTTCTTCCGGATGTCCGCATTCAGTTCATGTTCCGTACGAAGTACCAAAATATCCGGTTGTATACCCAAACTCTGCAATTGCTTGACCGATGTTTGGGTCGGCTTGGTCTTCAACTCTTTTGCAGCCGCCAGATAAGGAACGTAGGTCAGATGCAGGTTGATGGCATCTTTGCCCAATTCCCAACGTAATTGGCGGATGGCCTCCAGGAAGGGCAGGGATTCGATGTCACCTACCGTTCCCCCGATTTCGGTAATTACGAAATCAAACTTGTATTTTTTACCCATCAATTTGATGTTCCGTTTGATTTCGTCCGTGATATGAGGTACGACCTGAATGGTTTTACCCAAATAGTCCCCTCTGCGTTCTTTTTCGATAACGCTTTGGTATATCCGGCCGGTAGTTATATTATTGGCACGGGTAGTCTGGATTCCGGTGAAACGTTCGTAATGTCCTAAATCCAAATCCGTTTCCTGACCGTCTACGGTAACATAGCATTCGCCGTGTTCGTACGGATTGAGCGTACCCGGGTCGATGTTGATATAGGGGTCGAATTTTTGAATGGTAATGTTGTATCCACGAGCTTGCAACAATTTACCCACAGATGAGGATATAATGCCTTTGCCTAATGATGAGGCTACTCCGCCAGTAACGAAGATATACTTTGTTTCTCCCACAATGTTATAATTTTTGGATTAGAATTCAATTATAATACAACTATTAAGTTGCAAAATTACAAAAAACTTTGAGTTCCGTGGGACTTTTCCTTTAAAAAAGATATATCTTTGTGTCGACAAAAGAAAACGTGGATGCAAATAAGGTTCTTTTTTATCATTATATTGTCATACTTGTTCAGTACTGATATCGGGGCTCGAAACAAGCGTACGTGTATTGTGGATACATTGTCGATGAACGCTGTAGTGCAAAGATATACAGCTCTGTTGAATGCACTTGTCTGGGAAACAAGCAATTTACAGACGGATTCAACCGTGAGATTCACTCCGTATTATTTCCGGTTGTTTGCTCCGGGGACGCTTTATGATGCCCCCATGAAGCAGGAGTTTGGTGTAAAGTGGAATTTCACACTTCCGGGACGTGAAAAGAATGTCCCTTCTTTGTTGGATTATAGAGATAAAGACCGATTGGTATTGGAAGAGGAGAATAGGATGTTGATGCAGGCTTATGTCCGTACTCCATGGTTGATTCAGACTACGGAAGACGACTTGGAAAAAGCCGGTGGGTTGCAGAAAGAAGTCTTACCGGAATTGCCTGCTGTGACCCATTTGGTGGAAAATGAGATCAATGTTGATTTAACACAGGATGTAGATACTATACGTTTAAAGGTACGGCGTCCTAATTTTTGGAAATTCAAAGGAGATTATTCGTTTCAGTTTACCCAAAATTATTATTCCGAGAATTGGTATCAGGGCGGTGATAACAATTATACGATGTTGGCTTTGGCAACCATGGAGGCAAACTTCAATAACAAACAGAAAATACAATGGGACAACAAGCTTGAAATGCGTTTGGGATTTCAGACCTCGAAAACGGATGAGAAGCATAAACTCAAGACTAATGACGACTTGTTGCGTTTGACCACTAAAATAGGTTACAAGGCTACCAAACATTGGTTTTATACTTTGCAGGTTCAGGCATATACTCAGTTTTATCCGAGTTTCAAGGCAAATAGCGACGAGGTTTCTTCCGATTTCCTTTCTCCGTTCAATTTGGTTGTTTCTTTAGGTATGGATTATAAATTGGAATTGAAACGTTTTAAAGGTTCTGCCAATTTGTCTCCCGTAGCCTATAACTTTCGTTCGGTAGAGCGCAGGTCGTTATTCGGTAATTTTGGATTGGAGTCCGGACGAAGTATGTACAATAATTTCGGTCCGAATATTACTGTGAATTATAGTTGGGAGATATGGAAAAACATCAAGTGGGATGCCCGTATATATTGGTTCAGCAATTTGGAAACGACCGATATTGAATGGGAAAACACATTTACTTTCACGATAAACAGGTTCTTGAATTCCAAACTGTTTCTCTATCCTCGTATAGATGACAGTTCGGAGAATTATCGGAATGAGGATAAAAAGTTTTCTTATCTCATGTTCAAAGAATGGTTCAGCTTGGGTATCAATTACTCGTTTTAATAGAGGCTTTGCTTATAACGACTTATTAATGCTTTCAATATAGTTCAAGAGTTCCGTACGTCCCGTTTTGTTTTCGGATGAGGTTATGAAGTAAGGAGGCAGTTCTTCCCATTGTTCTTTTAGGGCTTTAAGATAAGCGTCAATATTAGCCTTGAGCTTAGTCGGCTTGGATTTGTCGGCTTTCGTAAAAACAATACTGAACGGGATTCCGCTTTCTCCGAGCCATTCGATGAATTCCATGTCTATTTTTTGAGGCTCGTGTCGCGAATCGACGAGTACGAACAAGTTGGTCATCTGTTCTCTGTGCAGTATATAAGAAGAGATGATTTGCTGCAATTTTTCTTGTTCTTTTTTGCTTATTTTGGCGTAACCGTATCCCGGAAGGTCTACCAGATACCACTCATTGTTGATTAAAAAATGATTGATAAGCAATGTCTTCCCCGGTGTGGCGGAGGTCTTTGCCAATTTTTTATTATTGGTCAGCATGTTAATCAAACTGGATTTGCCTACATTGGAACGGCCTATAAAAGCGTATTCGGGAGCATGGGTAGAAGGACATTTCCCGACCGAAGAGTTGCTGATGACGAATTCTGCTGATTTGATTTCCATGTCAGTTTTTATTTTTTTGTTGGCAAATATACGCTTTTTATTTGGCTTTTGGTTATCTTTGCACAAATTTATGTATTTTGATTGTAGATGAATCAACAATATCCTTCAGTATTATTAGAAAAGGCCGTAAATGAATTTGCGAAGTTGCCGGGGATAGGTTCGAAGACCGCCATGCGGTTAGTTCTACACCTGTTGAGGCAGGATGTACAGGCGGTTGAGAGTTTCGGCCAGTCGTTGATTACGTTGAAGCATGATGTGAAATATTGTTCTGTATGTCATAATATCTCGGATACGGACGTCTGTGAAATCTGTTCGGATATGCAACGCGACCATTCCACGATATGTGTGGTGGAAAATATTCAGGATGTGATGGCTATAGAGAATACACATCAGTACAAGGGTGTTTATCATGTGCTTGGCGGAGTGATATCTCCGATGGACGGGGTGGGACCTTCCGACCTTCAGATACAAACTCTTGTAGAGCGCGTGGAAGACGGAGGCGTGAGAGAGGTGATATTGGCTCTTAGTCCGACAATGGAGGGAGATACGACCAATTTTTATATTTACAGAAAGCTGGAAAATGCAGCCGCACGTATCAGCGTGATTGCACGTGGGGTTGCGCAAAATGATGAACTGCAATATACGGATGAAGTAACGTTGGGACGTTCTATTGTGAACCGTGTAGTTTTTACGGGACAAATGTAGGAGAACAGAGAGATGGAGAATGTTATAAAGAAACTCCGGTTGGAGTTTTGTCTTATTTTTATATGGGCGGCCGTACTTATAGGGCTGTTTGAGTGGGACGTTTGGACTGCCGGATGGGCTGTAGGAAATGAACTGGCAGATTACTATATCAATCTGACGGGAATCATCATGGTTATCGTATTGGTACCTATGGCTCTGAAAATGATGTCGTTTAGGGTGGTGAAATCTTCTTATTCCGTAGACTTTCCGCAACGGTCCGGTTTGAAATATAAAAGATGGAGTGAGGTACGTATGGCGATGCTGGCTGTTACGGGGTGGACGAATATCGTATTTTATTATCTGACATTGGACTCAACCGGTTCTATTTGTGCGCTTATTACAGCTTTGGCTTTATGTTTTTGCTGGCCTTCCCGTGAAAAGTTTGAGAATGAAACGGGGCTGGAATTGAATCATGACGGTGTAAAGACAGAAAACCAGAGAAAGGCATGAAACTTTCAATCGTAATCGTCAGCTACAATGTGAAGTATTACTTGGAGCAGTGCTTGTGCTCTGTGATACGGGCGTGCTATGGACTGGATGCTGAAATCTGGGTGGTGGATAATGCTTCTTCCGACGGATCGGTGGAATATATACGCTCTCGTTTTCCAGATGTCCATTTTATAGAAAATCAGGAAAATGTAGGTTTTTCCCGTGCGAACAACATGGCGATAAGGCAAGCGACAGGTGAATATATTTTGCTACTTAATCCGGATACGGTGGTGGGAGAAAATACATTGTCCGGATGTTTGCATTTTATGGATACTCATACGGAGGCCGGTGCTACGGGGGTTGCTATGTTGAAGGACGACGGTGGTTTTGCTTGGGAATCTCGTCGGGGGTTGCCTACTCCTTTTACGTCTTTTTGCAAAATGACCGGTTTGTGTGCATTGTTTCCTCATTCGCGGCGTTTGGGACGTTATTACATGAGATATTTGGATAAGAACAAGACCAATCAGATCGATGTCATCTCGGGGGCTTTTTGTATGGTGCGCCGTTCTGCACTTGATAAAACCGGACTTTTGGATGAGGATTTTTTCATGTATGGAGAAGATATCGACCTCTCTTATCGTTTATTACAATGTGGCTATAAAAATTATTATCAGCCGTTAAGGATTCTGCACTATAAGGGAGAAAGTACGCATAAAAGCTCTTTCCGTTACGTGCATGTTTTTTATAAGGCCATGCTTATCTTTTTTGACAAACATTACCGTCGTTCGAATCGTTGGTTGGCACCTTTTATCCAAATGGCCGTTGTTGTCCGGGGGGTATTGGATTTGTGTATGCACCAGAAAGAGCGTTTGTTCGGATGGATAGGAAGAGGACGAGACCGCGAGGCTGACAAATCATATTTGTTTTTGGGACGTCCGGAAGCTGTAGAGTCGCTATGCAGATTGGGGCTTGAAAATAACTTGAAAATAGATTTTGTGGTAGCGGATGAATCGAATAAGCCGGACGGCCATCTTGATCCGTCTCTTTCGGTGAAGACCTATGATTATGTCATATATGATACCGGGGCATATAGTTATGAGAAAATGCTGTACCTGTTGTCTCTCGGGGCGGAACATACCCGGATACGGATAGCGACTTACTCTATGGAGACATCTAAGTTGATAACGATGAATAACGTATATTGAAAAACGAAATACGATGATGTTTGCAGCAGATAATATACGGTTGCGTGCACTTGAACCGGAAGATTTGGAGTGGTTATATAGTGTTGAAAATGATGAAGAGTTGTGGCAATGGGGAAGTTCGAATGTTCCTTATTCCCGTTATACCTTAAAAACATATATAGCAGAGTCACGCCACGACATTTATGCCGATGGACAGTTGCGTTTGGTTATAGAGACGGAGGATGAGCATTTGGTTTTAGGCTGTGTGGATTTGATGGATTTTTCTCCTCGGCATTTACGTGCGGAGATAGGAATCTTGTTATTTCCAGAGTATAGGGGGCGGGGAGTTGCAACCAAGGTATTGGGGATGCTTGTTTCTTATGCTCGCGAACATTTGTATATGCACCAGCTTTATGCTATAGTTTCCCAAAAGAATATGAAGGCACAACATTTGTTTGAGCGGTTCGGTTTCAAACGTGTATCCCTATTGGCGGATTGGTTAAGGGACAAAGAAGAAGATTACGTATCAGCCTATATCTATAGTTTCCGGTTGTAGTTTTGTATCGGAAGAAGTTTTAGTTTCAAAAAAAACAGGTTGGGTTTTTGAAAAAAGTACGGAAGTAATTTGGCTATTTAAGATAAAGTCTTTACCTTTGCACTCACAATCAGGAAATCGCCTGATTCTTCTTTTAAAGGTGCGTTAGTTCAGTTGGTTAGAATACATGCCTGTCACGCATGGGGTCACGGGTTCGAGTCCCGTACGCACCGCAATAACATTCCAAAGCCCTTGAAAGTCAATCACTTTCAAGGGCTTTTTTCTTGGGGTCTCAATCGAGAGACCAATCCGATAATACACCGTGATGCATTCTGATACATTGCAGTTTGCTGTAAACCACCCTTTTATTATATTCCTGTCTGCAAATAGCCTTTTCCCACAAATCACTGTGTTCATGATTTGACGAAATATCCCAATAACTTTTTCATAGTCCCCTGATTGATACCGATAGGGAGACCAACGGTGTAGCCCACATACAATACGCATACTGTGGGCTACACCGTTTTTGTTCTATACCTTATTATAATATGTCGGCAGAATACCAACTCTTATTACCCCATTATTCATTCACGCAAGTAAAGTTGGTCTCCCCATTGGTCTCCCGAAACGTTCTGCCTGTTACTTTTTCTTTCTTTCATCAAAAGTCGGCAGACGGTTGAGGTCTGTTTTGGCTACCAACTATTCGGGGAAATATCACGTGTTTTTCTCTTTTTTTCATTGGTAGTGCATTTTCTTCAAAAGGTCTGATTTCGTGAGAGATTTTTCTGTTGCGTTTATCAAATCTGGTAGTAACTTATATCTGTTTGGGTAGTAATTTTCTTATTATTTAATAGTCGTAATTACCTGTGTATCAGCTACTTATTTTTATATTTCAAAAATAAAAAATACCTTTGCATCCGCAATCCAAGCTGGTTCACGATGCAAAAATGTATGCGATGATTCGGTCAGCGATTGAGTTCTTTGAAATATTGTACAACCCAATCCTATTCAGATATGAAAGAGGAAATAAAGCTAATTAACGGTTCGGAGCTGCAAAGACAGCTTGAACCATTGTATGAGTTGAAGTCAGACATTGTAAATCTGAAAACAGAAATTAGCAAAAAGACTTCAGCTAAGTTCTACACAATTCCTCAAGTATGCGAAATTTTGCATGTATCAAGAAGCACGGTTTATAGAATGATCCGTAATGGAAACTTGAAAGCGCATAAAGCATACCGCAGGGTTTTGGTCTCTGAAGTGAGCATAAACAATGCTCTGATTCCTATTAATAGTGGTCGGTAATTGCCGACTACTAAACTCTTTAATTTATAATTTAAGAGCCTGTTTAAATTTTCCTGTTTGAAATAAAAAGAGTGCTTCTTCTTTCCTCG
>OOAA01000267.1_pt1 | contig 42448 bp, 37 predicted proteins | sample 1671671 | NCBI WGS metagenome assembly OOAA01 (sample SAMN06348180, study PRJEB24527) | human gut metagenome | biome: human gut; feature: ankylosing spondylitis patient; material: feces | host: Homo sapiens | place: China | collected 2015-10 | reverse complement strand
AGTCGTACAACTAAAAGGTGTATAGTCGTACAACTAAAAGGTGTATAGTCGTACAACTAAAGAGGGTTGCTACTAGGCTCGGCAGACTATCCGACTACAGTGGGCAGACCTGCTGACTATGCTCAGCAGGTCTGCTCACTGTAGTCAGAAGGTTCAAGAAACAGACTCCTTATACTTCTATTCCAGGTCACTGAATCTGATCAAACGCTTCCCATTGCATGAATAGGGATTCCCCCTTCTACTTTAGGGAATCCTTCTCGTTTCTTTTCGGAAGAAAGTAGTACTTTTGCAGGCGTAAACAAGATAAAGACCGAGCACTCTTTTTAAAAGGGGCTCAAGATTATAACTTTCAAAAACAGTATCGCTTATGAAAAGAAATGAAGTAATGGCACTCATCGTTACAACCATATTGATGTTTGCCGTATGCCTCTCAGCTTCGGCTAAGGGAAAAAGAAACGTGGAGCGGGGAATGACCAAGCAGGAAGTGATTGCCATTCTCGGAGAACCTAAGCTCACCAGTTTCGACATGTATGGGGACAAATGGGAATATGCCAAATATAATAATCTGTTTGGAGATTCCAAGTACATCACGGTCTTCTTCGACAGAAACGGAAAGGTTGTGCAGTACGATACAAGAATCATAGAACCCAACAGCCAGACATCGAATGTACAGCAGCCACAACACCCTACCCCACCCCTCTACGATGGAAGATGTGATCCCGATGGCAGAATGGATTACGGCTACAGCCTCGATGATGCTTCCTTCTCCAAACTATATAATAAGGTGAAGAAAGCAAGCTTCGACGACAACAAGTTCGACCTGATAGAAGTGGCAAGCCTCGGCTGCTATTATTCCTGCGCCCAGGTGGTCCGCATCATGAAGATATTCCCTTTCGACGACGAACAGCTGAAAGCGCTCAAAATGATGGCACCACATATCGTGGATCTTCAGAATACAGGCCTCATCTATAAAGTATTCAGCTTCGACAGCGAAAAGGATAAGGCTGAGGAAATCATCAGAAATAGCAAATAAATAAGATGATTGATGCGGATTGCAAATCCGCAGAGTATAAAAGGTTAGTTCATTTTTTGATGCCGGATTGCAAATCCGGCAGGACGCCTAACGGATAGCAGATAACCACAGAATCAAATCCGTGAGCAAGATGCGCATCTTGCTCACGGATTTTTCTTTCCCCCCTCCCTTTCCATTTTTTCACAAAAATCACAAGGATTGTTAAAATTGAAACTTTATGCTAAACTTTTCCGTCTAAATGCAATCAGATTAATATCTTTCTGAAATAAATAAAACGGGATAAAAAGAAAATAGAAGAAGATTATGAACGGAAAAGTAAAAAACGCAATGGCTGCGCTGCTTCTTGTAGCGGCACCATTGGCTACGCAGGCAAAACAATGGTCGTTGAAAGACTGTATCGACTATGCGCTTGCCAACAACATCGCTCTTCAGAAGACGCAACTTACCAAGGCAAGCGCCCAAGAAGATTATCTGCAGTCGAAAGCTGCTCTGCTTCCGTCGCTCAGCGCCAGCACCAACCAAAGCGTGAACTATACTCCTTGGGTGGCTAGCGGTATCAGCGGTGATGGTTTCTCAAGAGCCAGCATCGACAAGGTGTATTACAACGGAAACTACTCCGTGATGGGTAACTACACCATCTGGAATGGAAACAAGAACCATAATCAGGTAAAACTGAACCAGCTCTCTGCCGAGGCTGCACAGCTCGATTCGGCTACCCAGGCTATCAAATTGCAGGAACAGATTGCGCAGCTCTACGTGCAGATTCTCTACTCTACAGAGGCTATCCAGGTGAACAAGGAGAGCTATCTCTCGAGCCAGCAGAACGAAGAGCGTGGCAAGGAGATGGTGAAGATAGGCAAGATGAGTCAGGCTGACCTGGCACAGCTCACCGCTCAGCGGGCTCAGGATGAATTCAACATCGTGCAGGCTGAAAGCAATGTGAAGAACTATAAGCGACAGTTGAAGGAACTGCTTCAGATTACAAGCGATGAAGCGTTCGACATCGAGATTCCGAATACCACCGATGAGATGGCTCTCGTGGCTGTTCCGGCAATGAACGGAGTCTATGCTGCGGCTCTCGAAAACCGTCCGGAGTTCAAGACCATCAAGAATCAGTTGGCTCAGAACGACTTGAACATCAAGATTGCGAAGGCGGGCAAGCTGCCTACCATCAGCGCTAACGCAGGTATTTCTACCAGCAATACTTCCATGAACAACAATGGTCTTGCCAAGCAGTTGAAGACCAACTTCAGCGTTGGAGGCGGCGTAGGAGTGAGCATCCCTCTCTTTGAAAACCGAACCACCAAGACTCAGGTGAACAAGGCATTGATTCAGCGCGAAAGCATCCAGCTCGACCTGAAGAACCAGCAGACTCAGCTCTACTCTACCATCGAGAACTACTGGTTGCAGGCTACCACCAACCAGAGCCAGTTTAAGGCGGCAAAGGTTAGCAGCGAGAGTGCCCAGACCAGTTACAATCTGCTGAGCGAGCAGTTTAAGCTGGGATTGAAGAATATCGTTGAGCTAAGAACAGGAAAGGATAACCTGCTCAAGGCGAAGCAGAACGAGCTCCAGGCCAAATACCTCGCCATCCTCAACATCAATATGTTGAAATTCTATAAGGAAGGACATATTTAATTAAGAGGGTGTGTCATTATTCATCGGATTACGCGGAATAAACGGAACCTTAACCGCCTTCCTCGGATTACGCACGGATTTTTAAACGGAAACTCGACCTTACGGTCGTGGCGATACCCCCTAAAGTTGGAACGCTACGGCGCTAGCCCAATGGCCGTAAGGCCAAATCCGTTTTAATTCCGTGCGTAATCCGAGGAGCAAGAATGTTCCGTTAACTCAGCGTGTTCCGATGAAGAAAAGAAAAAGTTTTATTATTTCGAATTAAATTAATCTGAATATAAATGAAAAAGTTGAGAATTAGCAAAATCTGGATTGCTGTCGTGGTGATAGTAATCGTTGCCGTGGCGGCATGGGCGATGTCGGGCGGAAAAAAGGAGGAAGATATTAACTTCAAGGAGGAAAAAGTGGCGCTGAAAACCTTGCAGAACAGCGTAACCGCTACGGGTACAATCGAGGCTGTAACCTCAGTAACCGTGGGTACTCAGGTGAGCGGTATCGTCAACAAACTTTATGTTGACTACAACTCACAGGTAAAGAAGGGACAAGTCATCGCAGAACTCGACAAGACCAATCTCCTGAGCGAACTGAATACTGCTAAGGCAAACCTAGCCAGCGCACAGAGCAGTCTGAACTATCAGGCAGCCAATATGGAGCGCTACAAAACCCTTTACAAGAAGGGACTTGTCAGCGCCGATGAATACGAGAATGCCCTTCTCACCTATCGCCAGGCGAAGGAGCAGGTTGCCTCTTCCAGGGAAAACGTACAAAGAGCGCAGACCAACCTCGGCTACGCCACCATCACCTCTCCTATCGACGGAACCGTGATTTCAAAGAGCGTAGAGGAAGGTCAGACCGTAGCTGCAAGCTTCAACACCCCAGAACTCTTCACCATCGCAAAGGATTTGACCAATATGCAGGTAGTTGCCAATGTTGACGAGGCTGATATCGGCGGTGTAAAGGAAGGCGACCGAGTAACCTTCACCGTAGATGCCTATCCGGATGACACCTTCGAGGGAACCGTGAAGCAGGTGCGCCTGGAAGCTACAACTACCAACAACGTAGTAACTTACGAGGTAGTGATTTCTGCTCCAAATGCTGATTTGAAATTGAAACCGGGTCTTACAGCCAACGTTACCATTTACACCCAGGAGCGCAGCGGCGTGCTCGCCGTAGCCAACAAGGCTCTCCGCTTTACCCCTACCAAGGAAACCGTGGGCAAGGATATGAAGATTGTGGATTGCAAGGGAAAGAACAAGGTTTGGACATTGAATGGCAACACCCTCACCGCTCATCCTGTAACCATCGGTCAGAGTGATGGAATCAATACAGAAATCACCAAGGGATTGAAGCAGGGCGATAAGATTGTTACGGAAATCGTGGTGAATGTTCCGGAAGAAGAGGATGCTCCACAGCAGAGTCAGGGACTGATCAGCGGTCCGGGTCCTAGAGGAAAGAAGAAATAAGGGGAGAAGTAAAAAAGAATCATTATGTCTGAAACATCAAATAACAACGAGAACAAGAAGGTGGTGATAGAGCTCGACAACGTGCGTCGCGACTTTCTTGTGGGTGATGAAACCGTCCACGCCCTGAAAGGCGTAAGCTTCAAGATCTACGAGGGCGAGTTCGTTACCATCATGGGTAAGTCGGGTTCCGGCAAATCCACCCTACTCAACCAGCTGGGCTGTCTCGACACCCCTTCCAAGGGCGAATATTACCTGGATGGCGTGAGCGTGCGCAAGATGAGCCGCAACGACAGAGCCATCCTGCGCAACCGCAAGATTGGCTTCATCTTCCAGAACTACAATCTCCTGCCGAAGACCACGAGCGTAGAGAATGTAGAGCTGCCGCTGATGTACAATCCTGCCATCAATGCAGAAGAACGGAAGCAGCGTGCCATCGAAGCTCTGAAGGCTGTAGGACTGGGCGAAAGACTCTACCATAAGAGCAATCAGATGTCGGGTGGACAGATGCAGCGTGTAGCCATCGCCCGAGCACTGGTGAACAATCCTGCCGTGATTCTCGCCGACGAGGCAACGGGTAACCTGGACACGAGAACCAGTTTCGAGATTCTTGTCCTTTTCCAGAAACTCTACGCTGAGGGCAGAACCATCATCTTCGTAACCCACAACCCGGATATCGCCAAGTATTCCAGCCGCAACATCGAATTGCGCGACGGACACATCATCAGCGATACCTATAATGACCACATCCTTTCGGCAGCAGAAGGCCTTGCCGCCCTGCCAGCCAATACGGACGAATAACAGTATAGAATATGAATTATCAGAATCTTTTTAAGATTGCCATCCGGGCGATAGCAGCCAACAAGATGCGCTCCTTCCTCACAGCCCTGGGCATCATCATCGGTATTGCAGCCGTGATTACGATGCTTGCCATCGGACAGGGAAGTAAGGCGAGCATCAAGGCAAACATCGCCGAGATGGGTAGTAATATGATTATGATTTCGCCGGGTGCCGACATGAGAGGCGGTGTGCGACAGGATGCTTCCTCGATGGAGACCCTGAAGCAGGCAGACTACCAGAGCATCAAGGAGGATTGTAATTACATCAGTGCCATTTCGCCTACCGTAAACAGTTCGGGACAGTGGATCTACGGCAACAACAATACGCAGAGTTCCATCTATGGCGTGAACCAGGACTACCTGAGCATCCGCCAGCTGAAGGTGGCAGATGGAGAAATGTTTACTGATACCGACATCAAGGCAGCAGCCAAGGTCTGCATCCTGGGTCAGACCGTAGTGGATTATCTCTTCCCCGACGGCAGCGACCCGATCGGCAAGGTAGTACGTTTCAACAGCATCCCGTTCCGTGTAGTAGGTGTGCTCCAGAAGAAGGGTTACAACTCCATGGGAATGGACCAGGATGACCTCGTCCTCGCCCCATACACCACCGTGATGAAGCGAATCCTGGCACAGACCTATCTGGGCGGAATCGTATGTTCTGCCATTACCGAGGAAGCATCCCAGCCGGCTCAGGATCAGATTTCGGAAATCCTCCGCCGCAACCACAAGCTGAAGGATGCCACCGAGACCACCGAGGCAGATGAGGATGATTTCAACATCCGTTCGCAGGAGGAAATCTCCAGCATGATGAATTCCACCATGTCCACCATCACCATCCTTCTGGGTAGTGTGGCAGGAATCTCCCTGCTGGTGGGCGGTATTGGAATCATGAACATCATGTACGTTTCCGTTACCGAGCGAACCCGTGAAATCGGTCTTCGAATGAGTGTGGGAGCCAGAGGAATTGACATTCTGAACCAGTTCCTCATCGAGGCGATTCTGCTCTCAGTAACCGGTGGAATCATCGGAGTGATATTGGGAGTGAGTCTGTCACTGAGTCTGAATGCCTTTCTGCACATAGCCACTCAGATAGAGCCTTGGAGCATCATCATGAGTTTCGCCGTCTGTACCTTCACCGGTGTGTTCTTCGGATGGTATCCGGCAAAGAAGGCTGCAAGACTCGACCCTATCGAGGCAATCAGATACGAGTAAAAATCTGATCAGTTTTTTCTGAAATATATCTGTTTTATCAAAACTTTATTGTATTTTTGCAGAAGAATTCAAGAAACTCAAACTCAATTGAGTTCATCTGGATAAAATAGAAATAAACTTAAGATAAAACAGATAGAAAAAAAGAAAAATGAATACAGAAATATTATCAGCAGATAAAGACCCGATGGGCGCAGCCATTCTCGACTTCCAGAAGCAGGGGAAGGCGGCCCGACTGAAAGTGCTCTCTTCGATGTTCGAGGAAGACGAAATGCCAGTAACCCATCTCTTCAGAAGCACCCGGGAAATGCCGATGCTGGAGCAGAAAGCTTTGCAGCTAGCCAAGGGACGAGTGCTGGATATTGGAGCCGGCAGCGGTTGCCATACGCTCGCCCTGCAAGAGAAGGGATTGGAGGTAAAGGCGATTGATATTTCGCCCTTGAGTTGCGAAGCAATGAAGCTGAGAGGGGTGAAGGATGCGGAATGCATCAATCTCTTCGACCCACATCTGAGCAGTGGAAATCATTCCGAAGAGAACCAGGAGAATCATTCCGGAGAGAACCAGAAGACTCTTTCCGAAGAGAACCAGAAGAATCATTCCGGAGAGAATCAGGAGCAGTTTGAAGGCGGTTTCGATACGATTCTCCTCCTGATGAACGGAACGGGAATTGCTGGGAAGATAGAACATCTCCCTGCCCTCTTCCAGCGCTTGAAGGCGTTGCTGAATCCGGGCGGTCAGATTCTCATCGATTCCTCTGATCTGAAATATATCTACGAGAATGAGGATGGAAGTTTCGATATCAATCTGAACGGAGCCTATTACGGAGAAGTAGATTATCAGATGATTTACAAGGATGTAAAGGGAGACCGCTTCGACTGGCTCTACGTGGATTTCCCATTATTGAAATCCATCGCCGAAACCTGCGGGTTGCATGGGGAACTCGTGGCAGAAGGCGAACACTACGACTATCTGGCGAGAATCTTCTAAGCATCTAAAAGGCGATAAGTTTTACAGTATATAAAGAAAAAAGGAGTTAAGGCCATCATCTTAACTCCTTTTTTCTTTATATTTTACTGAAGTTTCGCATGTGGTTCAAGTACGGGCTGAAGGCCCAAAAGCTCCTAGCCCAGGGCAGCGCCCTGGGTATAATGGCAATCAGCAAGGCGCCCTGTAAGGGCAAAAGCTCTATTTTATCGCAGAAATCGTGACATCCGAGAAATCATTCATCAGGTCAAGAATCTCCAGAGTATGGAAATCCTTCTTCGCCTTCACTTCGATATTCGCCTCCAGGAATTCCTCCTTGGATAACCGGCGCTCTTTCAGTTCGTAGGAATGCACCTCCATTCCCTTCTGCTTGATTTGACTGATGAATTCCTTCACGCTCTCACGAGACGGGGCAGAGAAATTCAGCTCAACGGTAGTGGTTCCCAATGGCGGAATCCAATAGTTCAGCACCTCCAGTCCCAGCAGCACCATCACCGTGGTAAGAGCCGCCGCAACATACATTCCCGTACCGCACGCCAATCCGATGGCCGCCGTCACCCACAAGCCAGCCGCCGTAGTAAGACCACGCACCACATTCTTCTGGAAGATGATGGTACCGGCGCCCAGGAATCCGATGCCCGAAACCACCTGCGCCGCCACACGCGAGGAATCCTTCAGATCCACTCCGAATCCATACTGGGAAACCACACAGAAAAGCGCACTTCCCAATGCCACGAGAAAGTGGGTGCGGAAACCAGCCTCCTTGGCACGATATTCTCGCTCTATTCCTATCGCTCCTCCCAGAACCAGCGCAAGCGAGAGGCGGATGGTAAGGTCTATATAGGTTGCATCCATATCATTGTCCTTTCTTTAATTAATCAACAAAAAATCATTTAATTGCAAATATACAACTTTTCTTGGAAAGAAAGGCGAGAATTTCAAAAAAATAATGTATCTTTGCAACTGTTAGTGCCAATTTCGGCAATTTACTCAATTTATTCACAAATACACATTATTTAATAATATATATGGCAACAGTTGACGACAAGAAGATCATCTTCTCAATGGTGGGCGTATCTAAGATTATCCCACAAAACCAGAAGCAGATTCTGAAGAACATCTACCTATCGTTCTTCTACGGAGCAAAAATCGGTATCATCGGTTTGAACGGTGCCGGTAAATCTACGTTGATGAAAATCATCGCAGGACTTGAGCAACCTACCCAGGGTGAGGTGGTTTGGAGCCCAGGCTACTCTGTGGGCTACTTGCCTCAGGATCCTCCGCTCGACGAGAACAAGACCGTGAAGGAAAACGTGATGGAGGGTGTGCAGAAAATCTATGATGCACTCGCTGAATACGAGGACATCAACAATAAGTTCGGTCTCGAAGAATATTACGGAGACCCTGATAAGATGGACAAGCTGATGCAGCGCCAGGCTGAGGTGCAGGATATCATTGATGCTACCGATGCCTGGAACATCGACTCCAAGCTGGAGCGTGCGATGGCTGCCCTGCATTGTCCTCCTGGTGATTGGCCTGTTACCAATCTCTCGGGTGGTGAGCGCCGCCGTGTGGCTCTCTGCCGCCTGCTCCTGCAGAAGCCGGACGTGCTCCTGCTCGATGAGCCTACCAACCACCTGGATGCTGAGAGCATCGACTGGCTGGAGCAGCACCTGCAGCAGTATGAGGGAACCGTAATCGCCGTAACCCACGACCGCTACTTCCTCGACGACGTGAGCGAGTGGATTCTGGAGTTGGACCGTGGCGAGGGTATTCCATGGAAGGGCAACTACTCTTCTTGGCTCGACCAGAAGACCAAGCGAATGATTCAGGAGGAGAAGACTGCCTCTAAGCGCCGCAAGACTTTGGAGCGCGAGTTGGAATGGGTTCGCATGGCACCTAAGGCCCGTCAGGCTAAGGGTAAGGCTCGTCTGAACTCTTACGAGCAGATGCTCAACCAGGAGCAGAAGGAGCGCGAGGAGAAGCTGGAAATCTTCATCCCTAACGGTCCTCGTCTGGGTAACAAGGTGATTGAGGCTCAGCATGTAAAGAAGGCGTTCGGCGAAAAGGTGCTCTTCAACGACCTCAACTTCATGCTTCCTCCTAACGGCATCGTAGGTGTTATCGGTCCTAACGGAGCCGGTAAGACTACCCTCTTCCGTCTCATCATGGGATTGGAGCAGGCAGATGGCGGAACATTCGAGGTGGGTGAGACCGTGAAGCTGGCTTATGTTGACCAGCAGCACAAGGACATCGACCCTCAGAAGACTGTTTACGAGGTGATTTCCCAGGGCAACGAAACCTTGCGTCTGGGTGGAAGAGATGTGAATGCGCGTGCTTACATCAGCCGCTTCAACTTCTCGGGCACCGACCAGAGCAAGCTCTGCAGTGTTCTCTCGGGTGGTGAGCGCAACCGTCTGCAGTTGGCCTTGGCATTGAAGCAAGAGGGCAACGTATTGCTCCTCGATGAGCCTACCAACGATATCGACGTAAACACGCTGCGTGCCTTGGAGGAAGGTTTAGAGGCATTTGCCGGCTGTGCGGTGGTAATCAGCCACGACCGCTGGTTCCTCGACCGTATCTGTACCCACATTCTTGCCTTCGAGGGCAATGGTGAGGTCTTCTTCTTCGAGGGCAGCTATTCTGAGTACGAAATCAACAAGGCCCGCCGTCTGGGCGATACAGAGATCAAGAAGGGTCGCTATCGCAAGTTGATGGAGGAATAAAGATTCGAAAACGAAAAGAAGAACTTGGAAACGATAAGAATAATCGTTTCGGAAACAATAAAAAACAAAAGAGAGGGTGTGTCATAAGTACAAGACGCACCCTCTTTTTTGTTTCAAAGAGTACAATTATCCCAAACTACTCAGCGTTCCTGCCTTAGGAACATTAATCGTTATCTGCTGGGTTATTAAACCACAGTCATCAGCAAGCACTGATGACACACACAAAAAAGGGAAGCGCCGAAACGACACTTCCCCATGGATTGGATGAATCATATAATCATCTGTCTCGCGACATCTTATTCTGCGTATGCTGTCTTGTAGGCTGAGTCAAAGAACATAGCGCAAGAACCTACACCAGTCTCATACTCATGCTGCTTCTGACCAGCGCTGTCATACTCCACTACATAGCCGTTACCATTATAATCGGCATAGCCACTATCGCCCAATCTATAAGAGAGCACGAAGATATGACCGTTCAATGGGTCGGCGAAGATACCGCATGGGCTTACAGGCATCTCTGAGAGCGTCATCGTCTGTGCTTGCGTACTTCCTGCTGCGAGCACACTCACGCTAGGAGTGCCGCCAAAAGGTGCATTGAGTACAAAGAAATAAGGACGAACCTTCTCCACATCCGTACGTGTTGTAGCACCAGGGGTTACGCATACAGCATAGTTGCCATCTGCCACCTTCTGAGACTTGCCCTCGGCGAATTCCACGGTGCGCAGGGAATTCTCGCCATAAGCATTAAAAGAAGCATCATAATACTGGTTGTCGAGAACATACAAAAGACCAGCAGCATAATAGATGCTGATAGGATTGTTCACACCCTCGATATTCTTTGTATCTACCTTGTCGTTGGAAAGGTTGATGCAAGAGATATTGCCGCCACCCTTACCATAGTTGCTGTTGGCTACATAGAGATTGCCATTGCCGATGACCAAGCCCTCAGGACAGCTACCCACCTGCCACTTCTTCTGAAGAGCAAAACTTGTGGTGTCCACAGCTGCTACATAGCCACCGTATGTGGTGAAATATACCTTGCCACCATCTGCGATGATATGGCGAGGCTCAGCGCCCTCGGCATTGCCCAGCAGGTCTGTGGTCTTGATTTGCTTGATGCTCTGCTTGGTTTTCTTGTCGATTACCTCGATGGTGTTGCTCTGATCTACGGCAAGATAAATCTTGTTGCCATATACGATGCCGTCATTGGCAGTATTACCGAGCGTACGACCGTTAGCAGTCTTGAATACATTCTGTGTAGCTGTGCTTGAAGCATAGTCGATGGCTGTGAGAGAGCTCTCAATTTTGTTATACATGTTACCTGAATTCACAACATAAGCGCCCGTACTATACACCTGGAGATAAGTCTCAGGACCATCGTTGTCGTCGCTACATGATGTCATCACTGCAGTACCCATCAAGAGCACCGCCAAACCTAATAAATACTTTTTCATTGTCTTTTTTCTGTTTATATTTGAATCTAATTTGTTACTATCTAGAAGTTATATCCGATGCTTAACATCCAGCTGCGGCGAGGCATCGGATAATGTCCCACGAGTTCATACTGCTTCGCCAGCAGGTTCTTCACATCCATCCTGACCTTCACGCCTCTCAGGGATTTTCCCCAGAGACTCAGTCCGTCCAGCTGCCGATAGAGCGTCAACCCCATGTCCCAGTAACCATCCACTTCGGTGCCTTCATAATGCTCATTGTTGGCCCATCGCTTGCTCATTCCTTGTCCATGGAGCGAGACATTCACCCAGGGATTCTCCCACCCCAAGGCAATACTGCCCGAGTGCAGAGGAATATAGGCTACTTGATTGCCATAATATTTGGACGAGCGGTCGGTATGGTTCACCACGTGCTGGTAGCTATACGACCCTTGCAGCGAGAGTTGCTGCCCCGGAGCCATCTGCCAGATACCACGCAAAGAGGCATCCGCGCCAACGACATCAACCCGTGCCAAGTTCACAGTACGCCAAACAAACATATTGTAAGGAACGCCCACAATCTTGTCGGTCACCCGATTGCAATAGCCGTCCAGCGTTGCTTGAATATTCCATCCCTTATAACGTAGGGATTCGCTGTTTCCCCCATCTCCTGAAGAAGTTTTTTTCCACGTAAGCCCGACATTCAACTGTCGGGTTTTCTCAGGCTTCAGATCTGAACTTCCATAATGGAAGAAATAGTTCTCGTTGAAAGTAGGAACCCGGAAAATGTCCTTGTACGAAGCCCTGAGATAAAGCTCATCGCTGGCAGTACCATTCCCCAGGAGCCGATAAGAAAGCGAAAGCGATGGCGAAAGCCGGCGTGCATCCTTGGCAGCCTGTCCTGCTTTGGTAGGATTGGCGCTGCCTTGCTGAGTCTCTATCTTGCGCCCCACGCTGTTGAGGTAAACTGAAGCCAGCATTCTGGCAAGAGCCACCCATCTTCCCTTCGCATATCGGGCAGAAAGCGACTGCAGGATGCCATGTCGGTGAGGGCGCAGGTCGGTGGCGAGAGTGCTGTTGAGCGAGTTCATCATCCAGTCGGCAGAGTAATCCAGTGCCCAGCCATCATCCGGCATCCACATCAGTGCTGCCGAAGTATAATATTCCCTCTGCCAGTAGGTGGCATCATTGCGCCGATTTGCCACGAGCGTGTCCTGATAGGCAGAGCTCGCCCAGTTCATCTTGGCTTGCACCTTCAGCATCCAATGGTCATCAAGACTTCTGGCTTGCCATCTTGCCTGAGCAAAGGCGTTGCGGTCGTGCAACTGCTCGGCTGTTACATTGGTATAATATCTCACGATGCCAGGCAACTGTCGGTCGTTGTCATAATAGTAGAGCTTTGCCCACAATTGGTTCCGGCTCACACCATCGGCTCGTCTGCCCATCATCCAGTGCATATTCAGTTCGCCATGCCCCGAGTTCATACGACTGTTGGTTCTTCGCTCATGGGTAGTATATTTACCATTGTGCAAGATGAAAGGATAGTCGTTTTCGGCATAGGTGTACTCACCCATCGCCTGGAGAGTGAACCTATCAGACAATCTCTGCACATAGCGCAGATAAGGCGAGACATATCCGAAGGACCCCACCTGCAACTGAGTAGAGAAGTGAGGCTGCTGGTCGATGGGAATCTCGCTCATGGTCTCGATGGCAAGTAAAGCTGCCACCGAGGCTTGCCGAGCCGAAATGAAAATGTCGTCGTTGTCACCAATGGTGAGTCGCAATGTCTGCACTTGGTCGAGCGAATAACGGGACACATCAATTTCGCCGCCCTGACATTCGCTGAGCAGCACACCATCGTAACTCACTCCCGTATGTCCCGCTCCGAATCCACGCACAGCTACCGTTTTCATTCCTCCTGCCCCACCATAGTCGCGCAGATTGATGCCTGGCATTCGGTGCAAGGCGTCAGCCATATCCGTAACGCCAAGCCTTAACATATCCCCCTTGTCCAAAAGCTGGAGAGGTGATGTGCTCGTAAGTATCCGGTGCTGCCGAGCATTCACTTTTACTTCCTGCAAGTGCTCGGTACGAATGGAATCTTGCCCCATACCCACTTGTGCATACAACAGTAGCAAGCCACCGAGACAAAATATCCTCAATGCCTTCATTCATTCTATTTTTTATATTATTATCTGTGTCTCCATCACGAACCCATCCCACGGGGTTGGATAGAATCATCGGAATCTCTTATCCTAAAGACACTCTTTCATCATATTGTTTCCGATGGCAACGGCAGGTCTTCTGACTTGCGTCCTCCCCGCATCCCACTCTATGTAAACATAAAAAGATGCAAAACTCATGGCAAGCGGTCTTCCCGAAAAAATGTCAGTGACCATGATGCTTGCCGCAATAAGACGCTTACAGCAGCGGGACTGTCCGGGCTTCTCACCCGATTCCCTTTTAATCACTACGCACTCATCCTGCCTGAGGCGGCAGAAGGTGGCAGCGAACCAATTGCGGGTGCAAAGGTACTATAAAAAAATGAATAAAAAGATAACTTTATCCGCTTTTTTATTCCAGCAAGGATAAAATTATCTTTTTATTCAGAGTTCAGTTTATTCTTTTACGATTTCCAGAAGTTCTGCGAAATCATCGATGATCCATTCGGCAGAGGCGAGCTGTTGGCGGGTTCCGTTGCCATAAGTCACGGCACAGGCCTTGCAGCCGGCATGATGCGCCATATTTACATCGAAGGTCATATCGCCCACTACGAGGGTTTCATCTGCCGTTCCCTTCATCTCCTTCAATGCCTTGAAGACCATATCGGGTGCCGGCTTCGCATGCTCCACATCATCGCCAGCCACGATAGAAGAGAAAATATCTTCCAGCTGCATCTGCTTCACGTATCCATCCAGCGAGCAATGGTTTCGACTGCTGGCCATTCCCAGAACATAGCCCTGACGGTGCAACGCTCTCAGGGTTTCTATCACATGAGGGAAGGGCTGCACGATCATCGTCTTCTTGTTATCCAGGAAGATTTCGCGATAGGTTGCCGCACATTCCATTCCCTCCTCATCGCTCATTCCGAAGAGCGAGACGAAAGCCTCATCCAATCGAAGACCGATGGTCTTGGCACAAGCCTCATCCGATTTCACTTCCAGCTTTCTTGCACGCATCGTATCCTGCAAGGTCTTCACAATCAAGCTCTGCGAATCTCCGATGGTTCCATCAAAATCAAAAATTATATACTTCATTATTCTTATATTATATTACAGAAGTTTCGCATGTGGTTTAAGTACGGGCTAGGAGCTTCTGCCCTTTACCTTTCCCTTCGGCCGGTGACCGTTGGTTCAGGGCGTGTGGAGCGAAACTTGAGTTATATTATCTTATCGTTTCTTTTTACCCTAACTTTTATTTGTTCATTATCACTTTTATGATGTTGTTACGGGCAACATCCGGCTTCATCGCCTCATCCAGCGGCATTTCTTCCGGAGTAACCTGAATAACCCGATCGAATCCTGCATCCAACATCACCTGCCTGTCGCTTACGCCACCCGAGACGAGCCACACATGGGGAAACGAAGATTCCGGGGATTTGCAATCCCCGGCAAGCTGCGAGCAAGCCACATGGCTTTTATCCGATTCCTTACACTTCAGAACATGCTCCAGAATCCTTTGCGGCAGTTTCCCCATCAAGGTCTGTTTATCACTATGTCCCTCGCCCGTAATCACGAGATCAGCATCCAGAATGAGCGCATCAAAACCTATCTCATCCAAGAGAAGCTCAGCCCCAGGACGAACCTCAGCATTGAAATATTGCAGGAAAGCATAGCCCAGTCCTCCGGCCGCACCAGCCCCAGGAGCCTCACTCCTATCATATCCGAAATGCTTGGCGCTTACCTCGGCAAACTTCCTAGCTCTATCATCCAGCATCTGCACCATCTCAGCATCAGCTCCCTTCTGAGGCGCAAAGACGTGAGCCGCCCCATTTTCGCCGTAAAGCGGATTGGTAACATCCGAAGCCAGCACGAAACTGCATTCCCGGCGGATTTTCTTCCAGTCGTCGCCCATTGCCTTGAGCATTCCGATGCCGCAATCGGATGTGGCACTTCCGCCCAAGCCCACGATGAAACGGCGCACGCCCCGGCGATAAGCATTCATAATCATCTCGCCCACGCCCCAGGAAGTAGCCTTCATCGGGTTGCGCTGTTCAGGCTCGATCAGAGCCAGTCCGGCGGTCTGCGCAATCTCGATAATCGCCGTATCATCCACGATTCCGTATTCCGCCTCAATCCATCTCATCAGCGCATCATGGGCATGAATCCTCACTCGCTCTCCCTTCATCGCCGAGAGAAAAGCATCAAGCATTCCCTCTCCCCCATCACTCATTTCCAGGGTAATGATTTCGGGAGAAGCATCTTCTGAATGCAAATTCTTCTTTTCGGGAGAAGCATCTTCCGCATTCCATTCCTTTAATCCCGAAGCAATCGCCTCATTCACCTCTCTGCTCGTAAGGCAACCCTTATAAGAGTCGCAAGCTATTATTATCTTCTTCTTTTTAACCTTTTTCATTTAACCTTTTTCATTTTTCTCTAATAAATCATTTTATACCCAATTCCCCTCACATTGATGATTCTGATATTTTCATCGGCAGATAACTTGTGGCGGAGCTTGGTGATGAAAACATGGAGACTGCGGGAATTGAAGAAGCTGTCATCGCCCCAAAGTTGCAGGAGAATATCCTTGCTCTCTACCACTTGATTCTTGCTCTCCACAAGCATGCGAAGGATTTCGGATTCACGATGTGACAGTTCTGTATCTTTACCATCCAACTGCAGAATCTGACTGGTAACATTCAGGCGATAACGACCGATGGAGAGCCACTGATCAGCAGCATCCGGATTATCAGGAGAAACATTCCCCCCTTTCTGTTCTTCAGAAGAAATATTTCCTACAGAAGCCCGATGACAAAGCGACTTGATACGGACGATGAGCTCCTGGATGGCAAACGGCTTCTTCAGATAATCATTGCCACCCAATTCAAATCCCTCTACCACATCATTCACCGCCGAACGAGCCGTGAGGAAAAGCACAGGGGTACGGGAATCCGTCTTGCGGATACGGCGCACCATCTCGAAACCATCCATTTTGGGCATCATCACATCCGCAACCAGCACATCAGGCTTCTGTTCTGCAAACATACGAAGCCCCTCTTCGCCATCATGCGCCGTGCGCATCTCGAAGCCCTGCGCCTCCAAGGTGTCACTCAGAATCATCGCCAAGGATGTTTCGTCTTCTACCAGTAATACTTTTATCTTATTCATTGTTTCTTTTTTACTTTTTACTTTTTTACCCTTTTACCTTTTTACCTTTAAGAAAATGCAGGGTAAAGCAGCTTCCTTTTCCCGGATCGCTTTCTACGGAAACTGAACCGCCCATTTTCTCCATCAGGCTCTTGACATAGAAAAGCCCGAGACCATAGCCCTTGACCGTATATTTATTGCCATCCGTCACCCGATAGAACTTGTCGAAAATATAAGGCAATTTATCGTGGGCAATACCGATTCCATTATCTGATACGGAAACCAGCACTTCATCCTCGGCTTTTTGGAAAGCCTTGATTTCTATCTTCACGCTATCTTCAGAATACTTGATGGCATTGTCTATGAGATTGCTCACGATGTTTGAGAAATGCATCCGGTCGGCATGAACCATCAGATTTTCCGGTTCTACGGACAATGAAATTCTCACCTTTTTATCCGTTCTTTCTCCTGATTTCACTTTCAGCTGATGCTGGGAGATTAATGGTTCAATCACCTCCTTCATTGGAACTTCCACGATATTGAGAAGCATCGATTTCCGTCGTTCCATACTCATTGACAGAATCTGTTCCACCAATCCGCTGAGCGTCTGCAACTGCTCCTGGGCGATGGTGAGATACTTGCGCGCTTTATCAGGATGCTGGAGCATTCCGTAGTTCAGCAGGGAGTCGGTGGCAGCATAGGCTACGGCTATCGGAGTCTTCAATTCGTGCGTGATATTATTGGTGAAATCACTCTTCATCTCATCAAGCGTCTTCTGCTTGAGCATCGTATGAATCAGGAACCAGAAGACGAAAGCCAGGATGAGCATGATGAAGAGCGATGTGGCAAGGATGCCTGCCATCTGGCTGAGCACAGTCATCGTAAGCGGCTCTAGGGTAAGGACATATTTCTCCTCATTCGCCTCCCCCTCATTACAAACCACATATTGGTATTGCTTGGCATTGGCGGAAGGCACATACCCCTTCGTTGTCACTTTCGCCAAAACCTTCTTTCCTGCAAAAAGCTGAATCTGATGCGGAAGCGGATGAGCATTATCGCCCACCAACAAACTGTCTGAAAGCATCTTGGCAACCCATGCACTGTCATAGTCATTGATGTCTGGTTTGGCGATTTCATTCAATTTGCCAAACAGCGCCTGTTGCACCATAGTTGCCAGCTTACCCGACATCATCATCATCAATTCCTGACCATTGTCATCTTCACTACGCTTCTCTTGCTTGGTAAAAGTTGTTTGAACAGACTGAACAACCTTTCCTCCACGAACCTTTTTAACCTTTACCTTTTGATCAATATCATCGTCTTCATCCATAGAAAAAGCAACAGCCCCCGTCAGTTGTCTATGAGGTCCTTTATCATCATTGCGCAATCGTTCGATTCGCTTCTTCATCTCCATGAAGTGAGCGTACTCCATTCCACCCTTGATTTTTGCTTCAACCTCCTTTTCCTGAGACTGATAAAGCCCCACGAGCCAATAGGTCTGATATGCGAAGATGCAGACCAGAGCCGTGATGACGAGCGTAACTATGTATTTAAGATGTAACTTCATTCTTTCCTTTATTAAAGATTTTTCCAGATGAATTAAATACTCATTTTCTGAAAATCGGATAAACCTCCGTGGTATTCTTCCATCCCCATTTACCATTCTTTTGTGGCGCAAACTCTCGTCCCATCTTGGCTCCTATCCCCCAATGTTGATTGAACATCACTTCCATGAAGCCACCATAGCTGCTCTTGGGATTGAAAGGAGACATGATGACGCTTCGAGGGTCAGAGGTTTTCGTTGGAACATATTGTCCATAGAATCCCACTGTGAGCCAGTCGTTTACCTGATAAGCCATTCGTCCGCCAAAAGAAGCTTTGGTGAGATTGCCCAATCCATATACTCCCGTGTTTATCTTTTCTATCCCGACATAAGGAGAAAAAACAAGACGCCCGAAATTTTGTTGATAAACAACCCCTGCAGTCTGCCTATTCATCAGTCCTGGGACTTCAATACCCGAAGAATATACCGCCATCGCACCCAAATTCGGGGAAGGAAGAGAAATATGAGGTATTGCATTCGGCGCAATCTCCAAAGGTTTTCCTTCTTCCGACATCCAAGGTGCATTCGATTCAGAGTAATAAGATTTGCCTTGAAGTACAGGAAATCCACCGAGCGAAGGACGAGAATATTCCAACGACATACCTTCCTTAAACGACATACCTTCCTTCGGTAAAGATGCCTTCGGAATGGAATCCAAAGAAACACTCTTCACTTCCTGTGCTTGCATTACCAATGTACAAAAGCAAGTCATAACTGTCAATATAAATATTCTTCGTTTCTCTTTCATGCTTGCAAAAGTAATAAAAAAGAAGATAAGTAAGATACTTTTCAGGAAATTATTTCTGATTTGATAAGACTAAATAACACTTCTGATAAGACTTGATAATCAAAATTCCTTGCTGACACAAGATTTTTGCAGTACTTTTGCAACCGAAATCGGGAGGGTTTCTTCCGAAAGAACGATAAAACGATAAGAAGATAAAACGATAAATAAAACGATAAAAAGATAAGAAGAATATGAAAAGATTGGTTATATTAAGCGCTTGCCTGGCCATCAGTCTTGCCGGCTGGGCACAAGGAAACATAAATGATTCCCTGAGAATGGACAGCATCATCCATTCCCTCCCCGATGTGATGGTAAAAGGCAACCGACCTATCGTAAAGGTAAAAGGGGCGACATTGACCTATGACCTGCCTCAACTCATCAAAAAACATCCGGTGGATAATGCCTATGAAGCCATCAAGCAACTGCCTGGCGTGAGCGAACAAGATGAAGCCTTGACTCTCAACGCCCAATCCGTAACCGTGATGATAGACGGCAAAACTTCCACCATGACCAGCGAGCAGCTTTATTCGCTTCTGAAAACGATTCCTACCAGCCGCATCGCCAACGCTGAAGTTGTCTATTCAGCCCCAGCCCGCTATCAGGTAAAGGGACAGGTCATCAACCTCCTGCTGAAGCACAACACAGGCTTTCACTCCCTGCAAGGCGAGTTCTTCGGCGGCTACACCCACCAGAACCGCAACAGTTACACAGAGCGCGCCTCCTTACTCTTCACCAACAAGAAATGGGAAATAGACATGCTCTATTCCTTCGGTCATGGCAAGAGATATTATTACTATGAAAATAAGTTTGCCCACACCTTGACTGATGGCACTTTCTATGCCTTCTCTACACATAGCGACAATATCAAACGCCATCTCAACCACAACATCCGACTGGGAATCAACTATCATCTGGCAAAGGATCATCAGCTCAGCTTTGCCTACACCTCACAACTCAATAACACGAGAGGAACTTCAGAGGATGATGGCGATTTCACATCCCTTCTCAGAATCCATGCCAAGAGTCAATTTCACAATTTCCGCCTGGATTACTCCACACCATTCGGCTTCTCGGCAGGAGCAGAATACACCTATTATAATTCACCGGATGAACAATGGCTGAAAAGCAGTCTCTACGACGAGATTTACGACATCACAAGCCAGCAGCGGATCGACAAATGGCGCGCTTACCTCAAGCAGGAGCACGACTTAGGAAAAGACTGGGGCTTGAACTACGGCATCAATTACACCACATCAAGAGACAAGAGTTCGCAGGAAAACAACAACAAGTCTTCTGATGGCAACACCATTCAAACCGAAGACCAAATGTGTTTCTACATCGGAGCCAGCAAGTCGTTCGGCCAAAAACTCACGATGGAAGCATCGCTCATGGAAGAATATTACCACACCCCAATCTGGGATGAGTGGAACCTCTTCCCTACACTCTCCATCACCTATCTTCCAAAGACAGGACACATCATCCAATTCGACTTGGATTGCGACAGAGACTACCCTACCTATTGGTCGGTGAAGAACTTCACCACCTATAATGTGGGCGGATATGGAAAGATTGTTGGAAACCCGACGTTGAAGCCATCACGAGACCTCAGCCTCTCGCTTACCTACATTCTGCACAGCAGATACGTGGCAAGCCTCTTCTTCAACAACTCGAAAGATGAATTTCGTCAGCTTCCTTACCAGAGCGACAAGAAAAAAGAGATGGAATACAAGCATGTCAACTTCGACCATGTAAACCAGGTAGGCTTGATGCTCACAACCCCAATCAACATAGGCAACTGGTGGCAGAATCGCCTTACCTTCACTGGCGTATATCAGAACGACAAGAATTCCCACTTCTATGATCTCCCATTCGACCGCAGCAAATGGTTCTGTCAAGCCCAGTGGAACGGCACTTTTCTATTTGGCAAGCATGTGCTTCTCAACCTCGATGCTTCCGTCCATACCGACGCCATCCAGGGAATCATCGACATCCCAGCCTCAGGCTATCTCAACGCTGCCCTCACCTGGAAGCCTCTCAAGGATGACAAGTTCCAGCTGAAAGCCTACTGCAACGACATCTTCGAGACAGGCGACAACCATCTGCACGACACCTATCGAGGTCAGCACGTCATCAACAAAATGTACTTTGGCAGAATCATCGGCCTCTCCCTCACCTATCGTTTCGGTGGCTACAAGGCCAAGCAGCATGAAGAAGTAGATACTTCTAGATTCAGGAAATAAAAGAAGAAAAGCTCGCCAAGACCATCAAAATCCTGGCGAGCTTTTCTGTTAGTTATTGAGAATTGTTTCCAAGAATTCATTTGGAGTCTGCACATTATCAGCAAATCCCTTGAAATCTTTTACGTTTCTAGTAATAATCACATCCACCTGATGAAGCAAGGCTGATTCGTATTGGACACTATCCTCAAAATCCTTTCTCTCTTCTTCCAAGCATTTCTTTATCATACCTTTATTCACATCAGTTATCTCGCATATTGATGCAAGCCCTCGCATAGTATGATACAATTCAGAAGAAGGATAAGATTTTCTGAGTAAGAAGAATGCATTGACAAAAGTGGTTGCCGACACATATAACTGTATTTTGCCTTTATACGCTAAATCAAAGATGATTGCTGCTGGATAATAAAACTCACCCCGCTTATCATAAAAATCAATGATGATATTAGTATCTAGAAAAACCTTCATCTGTACTTTTCCTCCATTGCAGAATACAAAGTTTCATCTATATCATCAGATACGTTCTTCCGATTTTTCAAAGTCATTTCCACAATTTCAGGAGAAAGTGGATAATTAGCCCATTTGCTTGAAGTTTTTTCTCCTTCAAGTAGCTTAGTCTTTGCATCAGCAGATTCCAACAAACGTTCAGCAAGCCAACGTTCATTGCTCGCAGTCATAGACAAAGACTGCAAAAAACTCCATAATTTATTTATTGCTAATGTTGTCATACGATTTATCTTTTAAAACACTGCAAAAATACACAGAATTATCATAACTTCCAAACTTTTTGGGGAGTTTTTTTAGGTCGCCTCCCATTTTGGCAGCAAAGTTTAAAATATTTATACTTTGCTGCCAATATTGTCATCAATCCGACGCTGGCACGCAAGTTGCTCAACATAAGAGTGAAAGCTGAAGCCAAAAGATGAAGGAGTTCGAAAGAACAACAGAGTTTCGAGGCGGAGGCAATCAAAAGAACAGATAAATAAATAACAAGCAGAAATCCCGACGGGGCCGCAAGGAACCGAGAGGATGAGTAAAATAAAATTGGAGGTTTTAATTATGTTGTTAGCACGTAGAAATAATAATTCAGATTGGTTGAGTAACTTCTTTGATGACGCATTCTTCAACACCGACATGATGCCACGTATGAATGCTACCGCTCCTGCCATTAACGTAAAGGAGACCGAGAAAGCTTACCAGATGGAGATTGCAGCCCCAGGACTGAAGAAGGAATGGGTTCGCATCAACATCGATAACGATGGCAACCTGAATGTGGCTATCGAGAACAAGATGGAACACAAGGATGAAGATAAGCACGAGCACTATCTGCGCCGCGAGTTCTCTTACAGCAACTATCAGCAGAGCTACACACTCCCTGAGGACGCTGACCGTGAGAAGATTTCAGCTAAGGTAGCTGATGGTGTTCTTGAGGTTGAGATTCCAAAGCTTGCTCCTAAGGAGGAGGCTAAGGCTACCAAGAGTATCGAAGTCAAATAATCATCTCCCATAAATGACCGAGGCAGATTCCAAGGCAATTTGGAACCTGCCTTTTTTGTGCCCTTACCTGAACCATCACATTTTTCATCTACCTTATTATCATGATTTTCATCAATCCATCGGGATATTTCTTCCATAAATCTTGCGGGGGTCATAATTAATATGTAATTTTGCAGGCTGAAGAGCAGATATCAAAGCTTCTGCTTATCCGTAACGGACAAGATATGGGCTATCATTGCCTGTTGCCCATACGACACATAACATATATAACCAAGCAAGTTGATATTTATTCACTTGCGAAACTTCAGATTAAAGATTAGGATTATGGCAAAGCAAAGACAGCGTCTGGTAGAAGTGCCGTTCAACAAGACGGATTGCGGCGTAGATTTCTACATCAACACAGCTTATGGCAGCGAGTGCCTTTGGGTGCTTACGGAGCATGAAGTGTTCAAGACCGACTTCTTCGAAATATTTTTCATCAAGAAAGCTAATGGCTACGTGCTGATAGACTATAGAAAGATAAACCTGAAAGACGGCATGGTGCTCTTTGTGAAGCCACACCAGCAGCAGGAATGGCACATTGATGAGGCGGCTCTCGACTACGAATTTTTGATATTCCGTGAAGATTTCATGCGAACCTTCATTGCCGACAAATTCTTTGTCTATCGACTGCAATACTGCCAGCAGACCGAAACACCGCCCTATTTGATGTGTTCAGGAAATGAATGCGAAGAATATCATCAGCTGCTCAAGAAAATACGGACAGAGCTTCGGCAGCCTCAAGCCGACAGCTACAACATCATCGTCAGCGTACTCTACTATCTGCTGGCAATTATGAATCGCCATTATGTCCGTGAGCATCACTTGCCTCTGGCTGCTCCTAAGAATTATTATGCCTTTCAGTTTGTGGAATTGATGGAAACCCACATCCGGAAATTGCAGCGTGTGCAAGACTACGCCTCGCTGCTCAAGATTAGCCGCATCACACTGAACCATAGCGTGATGGCGCAGTATGGAGTGTCGGCTACCTATCTGCTGAAACAGCGACTGTTGGCAGAAATCAAAAACGAACTTCTGTTCACCAGCAAGTCTATAAGTGAGATAGCCTATGCTTTCAGTTTCCCCGAACCACCCCACCTGATGCGTTTTTTCAAGCAGCAGACGGGCAAGACATGTAGAAAATTCCAAGAGGACTATAAGAATGGTGTGTATGAATGAGACTGATTTATCATTTTGGTAGTTTTTGGTGGTTTTCTGGTATCTGATACATCTGTATTTTTTCATACTTTTGCAGTCGGAATAATGAAGGTAAATATATAATGAAATTAAGATTCGCATAAGTATACTAGAAATTATGACACAGATAGAAATACTGAAAAAGAATATTCAGGAGGCAGAAGCCATCATCGTGGGTGGCGCCTCTGGAATGTCGGCAGCAGCAGGTTTCCGCTTCTATTATATGAGCGATGCCACATTCAAACAGATAGCCGGACAGTTGGGCGAGAAATATCATGCTGATGGTTTTTTCCCGCTGGTGTATCATCCGCAAATCAAGAAAGGTGAGCTATGGGCGGCGTTGCTCCGCGAGTACAAGTACCTGTATGAGTGTCATACGGGTGAGCCATACGAGGATCTGGCAGAATTGCTCGAGGGCAAGAACTATTATATTGCCACCACCAATCAGGATGCGCAGTTTTTCCGCACCTTCCCTGCCGAGAAGATTACTCGTATTCAGGGCGATTTCCGCTACTGGCAGTGTAAACATACTTGTACAGACGAAATCTATCCCAACAAGGAGAAGGTGTATGAGTTGCTGGACAAGATAGAAGGTGACAGACTGCCCGACGACCTGATTCCCCGTTGTCCACATTGCGGTACGGAGATGATTCCATGGTGGCGCAGTCGTGAGTTTCTGGAGGGTAGCTATTACCGAAAAGAAATGCAACGTTATATGGATTTCCTCAAGAAGAACATGAACAAGAAAGTGCTTTTCCTAGAACTTGGTGTGGGCATGATGACTCCAATGTTCATCAAGGAGCCATTTATGAACATGGTCTATCGCTGGCCCAATGCCACTTATGCAGTAATCAATCCAAAGGATGCTTATATTCCAAAGGAGATTGCCCAAAAGAGTATTGCCATTAAGGAAGATATCGCTGTGACATTAAAGAAACTGTTGGGCAAACCGGCAGATCATATCGTATCAGATACAAGTTTCGAACCAGGAAGAATATATTAAATATGAATGCAAATATCACTCTAGCCCAAGAATGGATTGCCCAGGCAGATGCCATTCTCATAGGAGCCAGCAACGGACTCTCTATCGCCGAGGGCTATCATATCTTTGCCAACAACGAGATGTTTCGAAGACAGTTTGGCGACATGCAGCAGCAATATGGTTTCAGAAATGTTGTGGAAGGTCTTTACTTTCAGTATCCTACTGCTGAAGCACGCTTAGAGTTCCACAGACGATTGGTGAAGTTTTGGGTAGAAGATTACGAACCTTCACAGGTGATGCATAACCTCATGAAAGTGATTGGCCAGAAGGATTACTTCATCCTTACCAGCAATGGCGACTTGCATCTGGAGAAATCAGGGTTTGAAGAAAAACGCATTTTCGAGATAGAAGGTGTCATGACCGACCTTTTTGCAGCGCCAGACCCCAAGAAAAAAATACTCTTTCATCAATTTCTAGCAAAATATTCTGGCAAAAATCTCGTTATATTAGAGTTGGGGATCGGTTCGCGCAACCGACTCATCAAGCTACCTATTATGCAGCTGGCTTATCGTGAGCCGAATGCTAAATATATCACGCTCAACATGTCTCAGGAACTCTATATTCCACAGGAGATAGCAGAAAAGAGCGTGGGTATTGCTGGCGATATAGCCCAGTCGCTCAAAGAATTAAATACAAATGGATAGACAAGGATATTACAGAACAATAGGAAGGGACGAGAGAGCATACCGCTCTTTCGTCCCAACCCCTTTGCAGGATATTCACCTGGAAATGGATGAAGAAATGCAAACACTGCTTGCTCAAGCACATGAAAGATTGAAGAATCGCAACCTCTCTGATATTGATGCGTTGCAGAAGGAAGAAGTTGAGAATTCCCTGAATCTGGTATATGGCGAAAAGAAGCCTATATCCTTAGCTTTCTTTGAAACAGATGATAAGGAAGACAAGAAACGCAAATTAGATGAACAAAACCTTCTTCAAGCCACAAGATTTGCCGTAGAGCGTATGCAGAAACTGCCTATTAGCAGCCGATTGCTCAAGGATGTTCACTGGGTAATGATGCAAGGTGAGCACAATGAAAGGAAATACCCTGGTGAGATGCGCACCTCACCCATCTGGCTTGGAACAAAAGATGACACGCTGGCAACTGCTCCCTTCATTCCACCTGTCTATGAGGATATGGCAAAGTCTATTGCCGACTTAGAAAACTATATCCATTACGAGGAACAGACTGACGTCCTCATCATGGCGGCGCTCATTCATTATCAATTTGAAATGATTCATCCATTCATCGATGGAAATGGAAGAATAGGCAGGTTGCTCACCCTGCTCTTTTTGATGGATAGAAATGTCATCCAGCAGCCTGTGCTCTCGCTTTCAAAAAACCTGATGAGCAGTTCTTTCAAATACTTCACCGGCATTGCTTCTGTTGAAGTGTATGGAGCATACGAAAAATGGGTGAAGTATTTTCTACAACAATTGTAAGAAATAAGAATAGAATTTAGAATAGAATAGAAATGAAGAAAACAATTCCAGTAATAGGCATGGCTTGCAGCGTATGCTCTGCCAATGTTGAAAAGAAGCTGCAGTCGCTAGAAGGCATCAACTCCGCCTCGGTATCTCTGGCGAGCCGAACTGCCCTGGTAGATTATGACCCCGACATCATCTCTCTGGAAGATATGAAACGGGAAATCAGCAACGCCGGCTACGACCTCGTTATCGAAAGCGACAGAAGCGTGGAGGAAATCAACCGACGTGAGTTCACCCTCCTGCGCCGCCGAACCCTCGCTTCCTGGCTCTTCGCCATCCTGACCATGTGTTTCTCCATGGGCTGGATTTCCCTGGGCATGGAACAGAATATGATTTCTGATGGCGTTACCTCGGCTCATCATACCAGTTCCTTCGCCAACCAGATTTGTCTGCTCCTGGCACTCGCCAACCTGCTCTACTGCGGCAAACAGTTTTATGTTTCCGCCTGGAAGCAGCTCCTGCATCATACGGCAAACATGGATTCGCTCGTAGCACTCAGCACCCTTATCGCCTTCCTCTTCAGCACCTTCAACACCTTCTTCGGAGAAATGGTATGGGGAGCGAGAGGCATAGAATGGCACACTTATTTCGACGCTTCCGTGATGATCATCACCTTCGTGCTGACCGGCAGATGCCTGGAAGAAAAGGCAAAGGACAGTACGGCGAGCAGCATTCGCCAGTTGATGGGAATGCAGCCGAAAACCGCCCGACTGGTGACTTATGAGAAGATAGAAGGCACCAACGACTACAAGATGGAGGAAGTTCCGATTTCCACCATTCAGATAGGCGACATGATTGAGGTAAGAGCCGGCGAAAAGATTCCGGTGGATGGCGTGGTTACCCAGGCAGAGAGTTTCATGACTCCCGATGCTGCCTATGTAGATGAAGCGATGATCAGCGGCGAACCGACTCCGGCGATGAAAAAGGCAGGCGACAACGTGCTGGCTGGCACCATTCCGAGTCAGGGAAAGCTCCGTATGAGAGCCAAGCAGATTGGCGAGAACACCGCCCTGGCGCACATCATCCGCATGGTTCAGGAGGCGCAGGGCAGTAAGGCACCCGTGCAGCGCATCGTGGATAAGGCGGCTCTGATCTTCGTTCCAGCCGTGGCAGCCATCGCCCTCATCACCTTTATAATATGGTGGCTGATAGGCGGCAACGCTGCTCTTCCGCAGGCCATCCTTTCAGCCGTAGCCGTATTGGTCATCGCCTGTCCATGTGCCATGGGCTTAGCTACTCCTACCGCCCTGATGGTAGGCATCGGCAAGGCGGCGCAGAAGCAGATTCTCATCAAGGATGCGTCAGCGCTGGAGAATCTCCACAAGATCAACGCCCTCGTCATCGACAAGACAGGCACCCTCACCATTCCTAACCAGAACATCGATTTCACCAAACAGGAGGATTTGGATCTGGAGACGAGAGAGACCCTCAAGCCTCATGCACAGGAAGCGATGAAGCAGTTGCAGGAAAAGGGAATAGAGGTGTATATGATGAGTGGAGACAAGGAGGAAGCGGCTCACTACTGGGCTGATAAAGCCGGCATCAAGCATTACCAGAGCAAGGTGCTGCCTGGCGACAAGCAGGCATTGGTAAAGAAACTTCAGGACGAAGGCAAGCAGGTAGCGATGGTGGGCGACGGAATCAACGACACCCAGGCCCTGGCCCTTGCCAACGTGAGTATGGCGATAGGAAAGGGAACGGATGTGGCGATGGATGTGGCGCAGATTACGCTGATGAGCGACGACCTCTTGGCGCTTCCGGAAGCCGTAAAACTGAGCCAGAAGACGGTTCACATGATTTGGCAGAATCTCTTCTGGGCGTTCATCTACAACATCATCTGCATCCCGTTGGCAGCCGGCGCCCTTCATATCTTCGGCATTGATTTCCAGATAACCCCGATGTGGGCAAGTGCCCTGATGGCCTTCTCAAGTGTGAGCGTAGTGCTTAATTCGCTGAGGTTGAGATTAGCGTAAAATGATAGAAAATGGCAGGTTCCCGATGCATCAATTTGGAACCTGCCATTATATTTTTCCCCTTTTTCAAGCATACCCCAATACACTTTTCCTACGAAATAACCAAATAAAAAACACACTTTTCCAATGAAAACAAGGGCTAAAAGCTATACTTTTCCGAAAAAAAGCTTGATTTTAACCCATAAACCACCCTTTTTTGCAAAGGCGATTTTCATAGCAAATCGTAAAGGACTTTTAAGGGATTGGAAAACCTTAATGACCGATAATGACCTTGACCTTAATGACCTTAACGACCTTATCCCCTAAATAACCAGTCTCCATTATCAACATAAAATCACATTACCCAAGCAAAAATGACAAGAAAGGCTGGATTGTTTTTTGCAGAGAAAGGAGGAGAAAATGCCCTTAGAAGCAAGAAAAAGTGGCTCCGATGGCACTTTTCACCTCCTCAGAAGGCAAATATAAGAGGGGGAAAAGGTAGGATGAAAGGGGGAAAACGAGGAATTTCTCGATATATTTTGTCAAGATTCTCGTAAAAAAAGCAAGAAAACTGGGGTAGAGAGAAGAGGAATATGTGCTGTTCCTACAATACAAAACATGGTACAAGCCGAAACTACAATATAAGCTAATTTAGTGATTATCATCATATTACAATCGCCCATCGCTTCTTTCCGAATAACTTTCAGAAGCCCGATCCGGTCATTTTCGGTCATGGTCATTTTCGGTCATTTTCGTTTTCGGGGGCGCAAATCTCCCCTATAGTATTATATAAATATTTATATATACTATAGCCCCAAATGACCGAATCATTTTTGAAAATGACCGAAAATGACCGTGACCGAAAATGACCGCTTTTTCAAATATCAAAAAACGATTCAAAAGGCTTTTGCAATCAGATGCAAAAACCGAAAACACTTATACCTCTACACATCAGCTGCTTACGCACTATTTCCCAACATTCTACGGGAAAAAGCTTGCTTTCTGCTTCGAATTTTTGTATCTTTGCACCGGCAATCGAAAGAATAGTCTTCTTGTGCCAAAAGTCGGTCATCTATGAAGACCGAGGCTGGTCTTAATAGATGGCAGGCGCCGGTCATCAATGAAGACCACAAAATGGGCAGGAAACGGCTTTCTGGGGAATTGTGATTCAAGGAACTCTTAAACGCAGACTGAGCATGACAAACAAAACTTAACTTCTTCGAGGGTGGCGATATTTTAACATAAAAATAACATGCACTTAACCCAACAAGCCAGGATTTTATTATATCTTTGCATAAAAAAACAAAACTACAGCTTTATGGAAAAAGAAAAACTTTCAGCAATCCTGTCAAAGGGAAGAAACGGAACCAAGGGATGGTTTCTGTATCGTGCATGGCCTGGCACCAGAAGTGCCATCTACGTCTATCTGATGTCCATGCTTGCAGCCTTTCCGGTTGGCATTGCAGCAGCTTTTAGCTGCGAATTTATCGAATTCCTGACGAAGACAACCATCAATAGTGCATGGATCCCGGCAATTTATATGCTGGCAGCAGAGCTATATATGATTCATAAATGCCGAAAGAAATTCCATCTGCGTGTTCGCCTGGAAAAGATTCAGCAGATGCCTAAGACCATCATCTTCTTGCTGGTTTTCTTGGTGGGACTGTTCCAGGCCATTCCTATGAGTGTTTTAGAAAGATTCATGGATTTGCCTGATTACATGGAGCAGAATTTTGTTAACCTGGCACATAATCCGATTGGAATCCTGGTACTCTGCATCATTGCTCCTATAGCCGAAGAATACCTCTTCCGCGGATTGATGATGAGAAAGATGCTGAGATGGAACATCAGTCCCTGGTATGCTATCATCGCTTCAAGCATCATGTTCGGGCTCATCCATCTCAACCCGGCACAGATTCCTGGACCCATCATTCTGGGAATCGTCATGGCGTGGATGTGTTACAGAACCAGGAGTTTGATTCCGGGCATCATCATCCACATCACCAACAATACGCTCTGCCTGATTCCTGAAGAATGCTACGATACTTACATCGCCAGCACTCCGATGATAGAAGGAGGCCTCAGCCTTGTAAGCATCGCAATCATCATCCTGTCGATTTGGCTCTTCAACAAGAAGACTGCTGCATCGTAAAAAGACTTCATAAAAGGAAGGCTTCATAAGAAAGGCTTCCTTATCAAATTCCTCACCATAAGGGGAGAGTTATTCCTCCCCCTCTACCTTGCAGCAGTCGAATCCCATCTCTTTGGCTTTATCAGGGCCGAAGGTGAAGTAGATAGCTTCGCCCTCATCACAAACCTCGCCTTGGGAGTTCTCGAGAGCCAGATGGATGGTGACGATGTTGCGGCGCTGACTGGCGATGTGACCACGCACCGTAATCTGCGAATCGGTGGTCATCACAGGCTTCTTGTACTTCACATTAAGCTGCATCGTCACACCCGTGGTCTGCAGTTTGCGGTTGATAACCCAGCCTGCCACTTCATCCATCAGCATACTGATGATTCCGCCATGCAGGGTGTTAATCCAGCCCTGGTAATTCTCGCCGGGATTCCAGATGGTAAGCACATCCTCACCCTCTTCCCAAAACTCAAGATGCAATCCTACGGGATTGTTGGGGGCACAGCAAACGCAGTTGTAACCCTCCTTGTTCAAATATGGATTTAATATCTTCTTCATTTTTCTAATTGATTAAACTGATTTCTTACTGATTAAACTGTATAAACTGTTTAAAAGACCACACAAAGGTACGAATAATATCTGATAAGGCAAAGTTTTTTAAATATATTACGGTTAATTTTCCATAATAAATACCTAGAAATGGGGGATAATAAAGAAAATTCTTTTATTTAGAAGAAATAAAAATACTAATAAGTATTGCAGGATATAAAAATATTCTGTACCTTTGCAGCATGAAGATTATACAAAAACATGAAGAAATGAAGAGAATTATTTTTATTATTTTAGGATGCATCAATATCTGCCTTGCTCATGCACAGACCTTTAACGGACAATATATCTCTGAATGGCAATGGGACATGAACAAGAATACCAATCTGATCAATCAGCTGAGATTGGAACTGAGTGTTCCGATAGGAAGAGGAAAGGATTCGTTCGAGGCGGCTACACTGCATGTGGCAAAGACCAACGATGGCATTATTGATGACTGGCAGGGATTTTCGAACATAGATGCAGACAACAACTTCGCCATGCTTGCCGTGCTGGGCTACATGCACGAGTGGAATTCGGGCCATCTGTTTGTGGGTGTGAGAAACGTGAACGAGGATTTCTTCACCTCTGATGTTACGGCACTTTTCCTGAACAGTTCAGAGGGAATCTTCCCAACCGTTGCATCCAGCTATCCGATAGCCAACTATCCGTATTCGGGGCTGACCCTTTACTTTGATGTAACCAAGGGAGGATGGACTTTCAGAAACAGTCTGTATAATGGTGCGGGATATAATGGCTGGAAAGCCCACGACAATCCTTTCCTGGTTCGCCCGAAGAAGGATGGAATCTTCAACATATCGCAGTTGGAGTATGAACATAAAGGTGGAAAATATTTTGCGGGTGCTGCCGTCCATACCCGTCAATATCCGATTAACGAGGATGGCGAAATGGTTCCTGCCGATGAATCCAAGGGCAAAACAACCTGTGCCTGGTGGATTTACGGAGAGCAGAGTGTCTGGAAGGCAGGCGACAAGAACATTTCGTGCATGGTACAGTATTCCGAGAACACCAGTCATCAGAATGCCTGCTACCGATACGCAGAACTGGGCGGTGCCTATCAGGACGAAAAGAACGAGTGCGGTCTGTCGGGCCAGTACGCCCGCTTCCAGCAGGGTTCGGAATATTCATTGGAAGTAACGTGGAAAAGACAGCTGACGGAATCCATCTCCCTTCAGCCATCGTTCCAGTATATCAAAAACGACAATGGAGATTTCACGACGCTTAGTGCCCGACTCTATGTCAGTTTCTAAAGGAAAGAGATAATAGCATTTTTTTCGTGCATAGACGAAAATACCACTGTTTTTAACAAGCTTTTCGTCTGTGGACGAAAATTTCATCACTTTTAATAAGATTTTCGTCCATAGACGAAAAAAGCCAAAGACACAAAGACTGATTCACTCTTATTTCTTAGCAATCCATTTCGGCAAGACCAGGGTGCCCATCACCAGGAAAGGGTAATAGAAGATGGCGCGCCAAAGCATGGCGGCAAGGATGGCTACCGAGGCATCGGGCAGGAAATCGGCATAATAAAGGCGGAACATCAACTCCGCTACGCCGCTTCCGCCGGGCGTAGGACTCAGAATGGAAATCATCCACATCACCCATTGCCTGCACCACGCCACCAGCATGTTTCCCTGACAATGGAAGGCTACGAGAATGGCTACGACGATGGCGAATCTCGACAACCAAGTCAGGGAAGTATAACCCATCAGCTGCAGCCAGAACCTTCCGCCCTCCTGTTTTGCCTCTTTCGAAGCCATCGTCATCTCTTCGGAAAACATTTCTACCTTCGGCAGAAACTTATGGAGAAAAGGAATCTTGCAGCATCCCTTCAATACCCATCCCAGGATTTGGGGACGATGCAGCAACAAGAGGTAGAGGATGGCTGTCCAGACAGCCACAATAAGGGTACTGATGATGAAGACAACCTGCACTCCACCCTTAATCCATTCGTTCGTTGTATCCGTAGAAATTCCCACTCCATCTGCCAGACTGAAAAGCAGATGCGATGGAACACAGAAATATAACAGGCAGCAGCTGATGGCAAGGAATGCCTCATCAGCCAGCAGGGCTGCAAACATAGTAAAAATGCTTCTGCCCATCGATATCCCCTCACGGTTCAGATAGACAAAAGCCAAACCACTGCCACCCACCGCCGAAGGAGTGACGGCAGAAGTAAACTCGCAGAGCACGTTGATGCGAAATGCCTCGGCTATCGACAACTTGCGCTGGCAAAGATGCCGGAAGCGGAGGGTGAGCATCAGATTCTGGACGGCAAAGAACAATACAGCCAACCCTACCCCCAGGAAAAATCTCGGAGATAGATCTATCCTGCTCAAAGCTTCCACGTCAAACTCCCGAATCATCATTCCGGCAATGACCACCAGACCGATGGAAGCCGCCAACCATAAATGCCATTTTTTCATATTACTCTCAAAATAAAACTATACCTTATTATATATAGTAATATAACGATTAAATGGCCAATCTATTTTGTTGTCTGTCAATTAAATGTTGATATCTATCCAAAACTTTATTTGAGAATCTTATAAATCGGCGAAGCCTCCGGCTGTTGATTATCATCATTCGTAAACGGAACCTTCAGGATGCTGGCGATGGTAGGAGCCACCTGCTTGGTATAGATGGTTCTGCCACCTTCCATTTCTCCCAGATGCAGGATGTCTTTTCCGAAAGCCACCAGCCAGGTCTGATTGCTGCCCTTAATTCTTCTGCCATGTTCCGCCCAGGAAGCTTTGGAATCAACTTCGCCACGGTTGGCGTGAACTCCCAGGCTTTCTCCCCTGCCATGATCGCAGGTAATAAGAAAGGTGGTGTTGCCCTTGTAAAATGGGTCCTGCTGGCAGCATTCCCATAACTGTCGAATAAACTGGTCGTTCTGATGGGCAGCATTCAGATACTCCTGCCATTTGCCATGATGACCGTAATAATCGGTCTCGCAAAACTCTACGAAGAGAAGCTTGGGATGCTTCTCCTTGAGGGTCTTCAAGGCGCGGTTCAAAGTCACACTATCATTTCTAACCTGCTTGCTCACCCTGTGAGAAGATCGGAAATCCACCGACAACTCGCTTCTGCGATAATTCAGGATATAAGGAATCACATCCCAACTCGCCACGGCATTCACCCTGTCCTTGTACTCCGAACAAGCCTCTGCCAATTCCAGAACCGACCGGTTGGGGGTATACTGCTTGCGGTTATCAAAAATGTGCTCATCATCGGTCACGCCACAGAGCATCTCGCTGTAACCGGCATAGGATTTCCAGATGCCGTTTGCCACCTCCATCTTCGATTTCCGGTTGCGGTTGCCAATCATGCAGCCTTTCTTCCTGCCCATCTCCCAGAGAAACGGCATCAGACTGTCGCGCCTGGCACCCTCAAACACCTCCTGCCATCTCAAACCATCAATGGCAATCACTACCACTCGCGACTCCTCCTTCTTGCTATCCTTGCCATACACGGCGAGCAGGAACAACAAGGGAAGAAACAGCAACAATGGAATCATTTTCTTCTTCATAAGCTTGGTTCTCCTTTCTATGATAATAAGTATCGTAAGCGTTTTCTATGGCGGCAACGATTCGGCATTCAGCATGGTTCTCCCACATTCTGAACTCCACATCCTCCTCATAATCACGGGCGAAAGCCTTCAGTTTATCGATGTCGAAATCCTCGCTCACTATGCCAGCCATTTCTCTTTCTGCATCTATCGCATTACATTCCTGCTCCACATGAGCCGGAATCAGCATACATGGCTTGCCCATGTAGAGTGCCTCACAGACGCTTTCAAAGCCAGCGGTGGTGGCGAAAGCCTTGCAACCTGCCATCATCTTGAGGAACTTCTCGTCGTTGATGCGATGGAAGGTGAGCGTATCATCCACCTTCAGTTCTTCGGGCGTATCTGGCTGATCCCAGAAGAAATGGAGACGGGTATGGGGATGCTTCTCGTGCCACGCCTTTACATCCTCGGCAAATCCGGCATTCAGCATATAGCCCATGATGTAGTCGCCATGGTGGCGGATGATGGTCTTGGCTTCCTGACGGAGCAACGGTGGAACCACCTTGATGCCGTGCACAGGCTCATCCTCATAGTCACGGATGGAGAGTGCCAACTTGGCTGTGGCTCCCACGCAGGTGATGCGGGTAAAGAACTTCAACAATGATTCTGAAAAAGAATACTTTCCAGGCATCTGGAAAGAAGGATGGAGGAAAAGGTACTGATGACCGATGCAAACCTCTGGGATTCCGAAACGGAAAAGGGAACAGGTAATGCCGCACAACACCTCGTAGAAATTGATGATGATGTCGGCTCCACTCTCCTGAATATTCTTTCGTATCAAATGGATACTGGAAAGATAGCTGGGAGCAAGAAGCGTGTTGTAAGTCAGGGAGCGCAAGAGATTGAACTTGCGATTGTCCTTAGACGGCAAGAAATTAGGACTGTCAAAAAGTTCGATAGGAGTACCTATCTGATTCATGAAGAACTCGGGAATCACCCTGTTCTTGCTCTTGCCCACTAAAACCTTTACTACTTCATGGCCCTCGTGCAGAAGCATCTGCTTAAGCGCCAACGCCTGGGTGAGATGACCTCTACCCTCTCCTTGAATTACAAAAATTACCTTCATTTTTCTTTTTACATCTTTAAAACATTTAATATTTTGCTGGAAAAGTGGCAGATGCATGTTGCACGAAGCTGTTCATCGCCCCTTTCCGAGTGCAAAGGTATAAGATTCATATTTCAAAGATGTTAGAGAAAAATGAAGATAAGGTTAATATGATAAAGCCTAGAATATCGGCTGACCAACACAACCATTTGGCGCCTGAACATGAAGCAGGGCGGCAATGGTTGGAACAATATCGGTCATGAATGTCTGCTTGGTGGTTGCACCATGCTGGATTCCCCAACCCATGAAAACCAATGGAATGTGGGTGTCGTATGGATTCCACTCACCATGATCGGTTCCCTTCATGCCGTGGGCATAATAATTCGGCTTCAATACGATGGCCACATCACCGCTACGCTCACGGTTGTAACCATTCACGATACGCATTTTCACATCCTCAGGAATACTCTCGGTCATCGTCTTCTCCATATCGCAGGCATACTGCACGCAGCTGTCTTCCTTCAAAACATCCACCACGCTCTGCTTGATTTTAACGAAGTCTAACTTGTTTTCCTTAATGATGTTTCGATTAAAGAACACCTGATAGTTCATCACAGTCTTCACCAGATTACCCACATTCGGATACTCCTGAGCCAAGGTCTGGTTCAGCTTCTCAGCCACAGCATCACCATCCCAGCTGCCCGCAGGAATGCGGCGGTCTTGCAGGAAACGGGCGTTGTTCATCGCTCCATGATCGGCACTCAGGAAGACCAGATAGTTGCCCTTGCCCACCTTCTCATCGAGATATGACAGGAAATCGGATATCGCCTTGTCAAGTCGCAGATAAGTATCCTCGGTTTCTACCGCATGAGTTCCCACCTGATGACCGATATAATCCGTGCTGGAGCAGCTTACTGCCAGCAAGTCGGTTTCATCATCAGCGCCCAACTGCTCGCCATCTATCGCAGCCTTCGCCAGATCTATCGTCAGCGAATTACCGAAAGGAGTCTTTCTGATGATTTCATAACCATATTTCTTATAAAGGGCTGGGAGATTGAGCGGCAGCGTAGCCTTCACACCCTTGCGGATTCCATCCTCATACTCGTTCTCATCTTCCGTACTTTCGATGTAAGTGTTCTTAGGATAGAGAGTGTTCCATTTTTCCGAGAGATAACGTTCTGGCAGATGCTGGTTGTTGAAAGCATCCACCCACTTTGGCAACTGGTTCATATAATAAGAACTGGTGATGAACTTGCCGCTCTCATCATCAAACCAGTAGGCACCGTTTGGATTATGTCCGGCAGGAAGGATGGAAGCACGGTCTTTCAAAGCCACACCCACCACCTTGGCTCTGCCGTTGGATGCAATCTTCATCTCGTCGCCGAGGGTAGTAACCCATAGATTTCTAGGCGACATCAAGCCCGCCTTACTGTTGGAACCCACCGGTTTTACGGTTTCATCATCCGTGCAATACACCTTCTTGCCATTCTTCACAAAATTGTTTCCAGCGATTCCATGGATAGATGGAACACTACCAGTATAGAGACAAGTATGACCGATGGCGGTAACCGATGGAACATAGGGAATTCGGGTGTTTTCGCAAGAGAATCCCTCGTTGAGCAATCGCTTGAATCCACCTTCTCCGTAGCGCTTCTGATAGCGATAGAGATAATCCCATCGCATCTGGTCAACCACAATGCCCACTACGAGTTTGGGGCGCTGGACGTTAGAAGCATTCACCTGCTGGGCAGCAACAGAGCCGCATCCCAGGAATGCCATCAAAATAAAACTAAATACCTTATTCATCTCTTTCCTTTTCTTTCTTATAAAACTCTTTTTTCTTATTAAAAACTGTAATACTTTTTACCGCTGCAAAGGTATTTGAAGAATATTGCTATCGTGTTACAAACAGATGAAAGAAGAATGAAAGTATTCATTTGATTCAGGGTGTATCATAAGTGCATGAAGAAAATCTATGCAAAAACAAAAAAGAGGGTGTGTCATGAACTTATGACACACTCTCTTTTTCGTTTTTGCTTTTTTATTCAAATTCGGTGCCGAAACCGGAATCCGGAATAGTCGGGGAATCGATAATGAATGATGCGGAAGAATGGGTGGTGAGAAACGGACCTTTATAGGTGGTCCTCTTTCCCTTCACCATGTGGACGTTTTCAAACGACAGATTTTTCACCACTTTATCTTCAGTATCAATAGACTGGGTAGTCAGCTGAATATCCGTAACATCATCCTCGCCCAGGAAGAAATAGATGCTGAAAAAGAATCTTTTTCCCTTGAGCTGATCGCCCGAGATATCGTATGTCTTGGTCAGGGTTGCTGGCTGGAGACAATGGCTCGTAGTTGGATTGAAGACATTACCGCAGTTGCCGGTAATCATATATTTGAACGACTTCATGTAGTCCGGGCAAGGTTCCTGACGACTGTTGAGCTCCAAAACGGTTACTCCACGTTTCAGGATGCAGTCGTAGTTCTGTCTTTCTTCTCTATCTTTTACAGCAATATCCTGATAGGTATAAAACATATCTGTGACTTCATTGTTAGGGAAGACGACCTTAGTCTGTGATTTGATGCTTACCTTGTTGTCTTTTGAAGGGTTATCGGTGGCAGCGGCGATAGCCACCATCTTGTATTTACCTCTAGGCACATACAGTTTCACCTGTCCGAAGTTCTTGTCGGTAGAGAATTGGGTTACCAAATACATCGTATCTTTACCTTCCGGAAACAGGGCTACCTCCAACTCAGTAATCTGCTTGCACTCACTCAGGTTCTTCTTCCCATCAGTGTCTGCACGGGTAATCCAAGGAGATGCTGCCTGAGCTACGTCAGCAGTACCTGCTCTGGATTCAATTTCTGAGATTGATTTCTCGAAGAAGTTGAAGCTAACTTCCAGTTTGTCACTTCGTGATGAAGAATCCATCACGCCATCCTCTTTACTACAACTTACTACCAGTAAGGCTGCAATAATAAGCCATAGGCTTTTAGTGAAATATTTCTTCATAGGTTTTAAATTTTGAAGAAATACGCCAGAATATCTGGTATTGTCTGCTATTACCCATCTAGTTGATACAGCTAGCTGTTTTTCTGTAGTAGTATTGATGCGAAATTACAAAAATTTAGAATACACTGTACTCCTCGCCCCCTATTTTTTAACTATCTTAACGAAGTTTTCACCTGATTAAACAAATAGGGGGCTTTTATGGGCACTTATAGACTACTCCTGCTCCACCTTCACTCCCGTAATCCGGCTCTTGAAATCGCCAGTCTTCTGGAGTGGGAACACCAGCGTGCGCTGATAGTGCATCTTGGCAGAAGGATTATAAACGATAGGCTGAGTGGCAGTAGCATCACTCTTCTGGAATGTAGCCAGGTCTTTCTGCTGCATCGCATAAAGGGTGATAGGACCCAACTCCTCGCGCAATTTGCCATCCACATAAAGACAGGTCTTCTTGTTGTCGCCCGTAATCGCCAGAGTTACCTTTTTGCCCTTCTCTACCCTGTAGTTGAACTTGTTGAGATAACCCTCGTGGGCAAAACCAAGCTGGCCGCTTTCAGGGTCGGCAAGATAGAAGGTGGCGTTATCTGATGAGAACAACACCGTGCCCTTCGGCTCATCAGCTCCCTCAATGGTGAACTCCACCCGATAGCCATAGCCCACTTCCTTCTCACCCGTGGTCTGACCAGGGTTCAATGTCTCTATTCTTAGCTGCTTGCCCTTCTGCCAGCGTGCTGCCTCGTTTACCGCAGGAGCCTCGCTGAGCGCAAGACGAAGACGATTGAAATCTTCAAAGGAGAATGAGGTGGCTGCACCCGTCCAGCACTTTGCCGACAGCGTCTGCAGGGCAGGGAACAGTCGGTCGTGAATATCCTTCACCGTAATGCCGTTGCCCGCATGGTCGTTCCATACGGCAAACATACCGCCGAGAATGGCAGGGTCGTTCTCCTCGAACTTCTCGTTGCCAATCTGTGCCGGAGACAATGCACAATTTAAGCAAAAGCAACGGAAAGTGAATATGAGAGAAATGAACTGCAAGTGGTTGAGAATGAGCAATATTTCATAATTCTGCCAATTGGCTACAAAGCAAAGCCGAGCAGGATATTGAGTTATTTCAGTTACCAAACCGTTAGCGGTCAGTTACCGAAACCAACACTGCTAACGAGGTGAAAAACAAATAGTTTGTCACCAGTGTTTGTTGCACTGTTCTGCACAACTTTCAATGACGGAGAATGCTTACTGATTGATTATTTTTGCAAACTAAAAAAGTAAGCAGATGAAAGTTGAAAAATTCAAGGTGCTGCTCTACCTCAAAAAGAGCGGATTGGACAAGAACGGTAAGGCTCCCATCATGGGACGCATCACCCTCAACCGAACAATGGCGCAGTTCGGTTGCAAGTTGTCATGTACGCCAAAGTTATGGAATCCACGTGAGAGCAGACTTGACGGCAAGAGCAAGGAGGCTGTGGAAGTGAACGCCAAGATTGACAAGCTGTTGCTGGCAATAAACTCAGCCTACGAGTCACTTGTGGAGCGCAAGACGGATTTTGACGCAAAGGCGATAAAGGATCTGTTTCAATGCAGTGCAGACACTCAGATGACCTTGTTGAAGCAGCTTGACGCCATCATTGCGGACATTGAGTCAAGAATCGGCATCGACTACAAGAAAGGCACGCTCCCAAACTACCAGTACACTCGCCTGACATTGGGATTGTTCGTCAAGAAGCGTTATGGAACTGACGATGTGGCATTCGGTGAGCTTGACGAGCAGTTTATCCGTGAGTACATGGACTTTTGCTTGGACGAGAGAGGTCTTGCACTTGATACAGTCCGCCACTATCTCGCCATCTTGAAGAAGACCTGCCGAATAGCTTTCAAGGCAGGACACTCCGAGCGTTATCATTTTATGCACTTCAAGCTACCTCAAAAGAAAGAGAATCCACCAAAGGCATTGACACGTGAGGACTTCCTGAAAATTCGTGACCTCGAAATACCAGAGCGAAGAAAATCGTTGGCTTTGACCCGTGACCTTTTTCTTTTCGCCTGCTATACAGGCACGGCTTATGCCGATACAGTTTCCATCACGGAAGAAAACCTCTTTCGTGATGAGGAGGGCAGCCTTTGGCTGAAATACCACAGAAAGAAGAACAAGATGCTTGCACGTGTGAAGTTACTGCCAGAGGCGCTTGCCATGTTGGAGAAATACAAAGACCCGACAAGACCTACTCTTTTACCGCCACAGGAATTTCGAGTGCTGAGAGGTAACATGAAAAGTCTCCGAGTACTATCTGGCATAAGTATGGATTTGGTCTATCATGTTGGACGGCACAGTTTCGCATCGCTCGTTACGCTCGAAGAAGGTGTTCCGATAGAGACTATCAGCAGAATGCTTGGTCACAACAACATTCAGACCACGCAAATCTATGCACGTGTCACCCCGAAAAAGCTATTTGAGGATATGGACAAGTTCATCGAAGCCAACAAGGACTTCAAGTTTGTCCTGTAATATTATCACAAAATAAGAAAGGAACATAACAATGAGAAGTACATACAAGCAGTTTTATTATATCAACCGTGGCAGAGTAAAGGCAGACGGAACCACATCTATATTTTGCCGTATCACGATTGACGGCAAAGTGTCAGCCATAGCAACAGGTCTTTACTGTGCTCCCGAAGAATGGGACACGAAAAAAGGTGAAGCCAAGAATGCAAGAGTGAACGGACAACTGCAAGCGTTCAGACAAAGAATTGACGAAGCCTACGAGCAGGCAACAAAGGAAAAGGGCATCGTTACCGCCGAGATTCTGAAGAATGTTATTGTTGATGCAAATACTATCCCGATGACATTGCTTGCCACTGGCGAGGAGGAGCGTGAACGCCTTAGGCTGCGCTCCATCCGTATTAACTCAACATCTTCTTATCGCCAATCTAAGACATCGCAGCTAAACTTGCGAGAGTTCATCGGGTTACGAGGAATGAATGACATTGCATTTGAAGATTTGACTGAGGAATTTGGCAAATCTTATAAGTTGTTCTTGATTGGCAAAGGGTATAGTGCATCCAATACGAACCATAATCTCTGTTGGCTGCAACGCTTGGTTTATATCGCTGTTGACAGAGGTCTGCTGAAATTCAATCCATTGGAAGATGTCGGATATGAAAAGAAAGGCTCACCAAAGCGTAGACATATATCCAGAAATGACTTGCTGCTCATTATGGAGACTCCTATGGAGGATAAGGCTTTGGAGTTGGCACGCAGAATGTTTGTTTTCTCCAGCCTTACAGGTTTGGCTTATGTCGATTTACGTAACCTGTATCCACACCATATCGGGATGACGGCAGACGGTAGAAAATACATCCGTGAGAAAAGAGCAAAGACCAACAACGAAGCGTTCATTCCCTTGCATCCGATAGCTGAACAAATAATGTCGCTATACAATACAGCGGATGATAGCAAACCTGTTTTCCCTCTTACTTCACGTGATTCCATGTGGTTTGAATTTCATTCACTCGGTGTGGCTTTGGGTATAAATGAGAACCTTACCGCACACGTTGCAAGACATACATTCGGAGTAAACATGGTTACTTCGGGCATATCAATGGAAAGC
>OOAA01000262.1_pt1 | contig 42850 bp, 60 predicted proteins | sample 1671671 | NCBI WGS metagenome assembly OOAA01 (sample SAMN06348180, study PRJEB24527) | human gut metagenome | biome: human gut; feature: ankylosing spondylitis patient; material: feces | host: Homo sapiens | place: China | collected 2015-10 | reverse complement strand
AACGGATATAAAGTTCTTTCTTTTCAGACTTACAAAGCTATATGCTTAATCCCCCTGGTTTATCGGGTGAGCCATAAAAATGCTCAGTTTAAAATAATGTTAAAACTGTTGACCGTCATTGCTTGGTGGGTATATAAATAAAAAAATCCCCGCAGTCTCTCCGAAGAGAAGACCACGAGGAAACACCCCTGTGGGCGCTGAGGGATTCGAACCCCCGACCCTCTGCTTGTAAGGCAGATGCTCTAAACCAGCTGAGCTAAGCGCCCGGTTGCTTTTGTCATTACTTTTGTTGTTGTAATGCTTAGTTCTTTAAAGCGAGTGCAAAGGTAGGGGATTTTATTTAAACCTCCAAATGTTTTCGCAGCTTTTTTCAAAAAAACTTCAAAAAAGTGCGTTTTTCTTTGTTTTGGGGCTGTTTGGGGAGAATATATGGTGGGTTTGGGGGCGAATTCGAGGTTTTGCTGTATCTATAGATAATGAATCAGAAAAGTCAACTGTGGCTCTGTTATTTATTTTTTTTTCTGTAAATTGCAGTTTATTATTGTTTCTCTGCTATGTTAGGCAGGTCTTTGTCAAAGCCCTGCCTACTACAGCAGACAGTCTCACAGATAAAAGAAAGCGGGCTGTAAACCCAATAACCAATATAGCTTGTGCTATGCGATTATTGGGCTTACAGCCCGCCTTATTATGTCGTTAGTCGACTTATTCTTTATAATCTATGTATTTCTACCTTTATAGAATAGATATTCTTTTAGAACTCTGCGCTCTTCGGTGTACGCGGGAAGGGGATGACGTCGCGGATGTTCTGCATACCGGTTACGAAGAGGATGAGGCGCTCGAAGCCGAGACCGAATCCGCCGTGAGGGCATGATCCGTACTTGCGGGTGTCAAGATACCATGTCATATCCTTCATCGGGATGTGGCGCTCCTCAATCTCGTTCATCAGCTTATTGTAGTTCTCCTCACGGACAGAACCACCGATAATCTCGCCGATCTGCGGGAACAGCACGTCGGTGCCCTGAACGGTCTTGCCGCTCTTGCCGCCGAAGCCAGACTCCTCTGCGTCTATCTTCATATAGAATGCCTTGATGGCCTTCGGATAGTTGGTCATGATAACCGGCTTCTTGAAGTGCTCCTCCACGAGGAAACGCTCGTGCTCTGAAGCGAGGTCGTCACCCCACTCGCACGGGAACTCGAACTTCTTGCCGTTCTGGATGGCCTCCTGCAGGATGCGGATGCCCTCGGTGTAAGGCAGACGTACGAAGTCTGAGTTGAGCACACTCTCAAGACGTGCGATAAGACCCTTGTCAATCATCTTGTTGAGGAACTCCAGGTCGTCCTTGCAGTTCTCGAGTGCCCAGCGGATGCAGTACTTGATGAAGTCTTCCTCGAGGTCCATAAGTCCGTCAAGGTCGATGAAAGCCACCTCAGGCTCCACCATCCAGAACTCTGCCAAGTGGCGCGGAGTGTTTGAGTTCTCAGCGCGGAATGTCGGACCGAATGTATAGATGGCGCCGAGAGCAGTGGCTCCGAGCTCGCCCTCGAGCTGTCCTGATACGGTCAGCGAAGTCTGCTTTCCGAAGAAATCGTCAGAATAGTCAATCTTTCCGTCCTCAGTCTTCTTGAGGTTGTAGAGGTTCTTGGTTGTCACCTGGAACATCTGACCGGCTCCCTCGCAGTCGCTCGCTGTGATAAGCGGAGAGTTGAAGTAGAAGTAGCCGTGCTCATGGAAGTATGTGTGGATGGCCATTGCCATGTTGTGGCGGATGCGCATCACAGCACCGAATGTGTTGGTGCGGAGGCGGAGGTGAGCATACTGGCGCATATACTCGAACGACTGTCCCTTCTTCTGCATCGGGTAGTCGTTGCCGCAGAGACCGTAAATCTCGAGGCTCTCGCACTGTATCTCTGATGTCTGGCCCTTGCCCTGGCTCTCCACGAGAGTACCAACGGCGCAGATGCAGGCACCGGTAGTGATCTGCTTGAGCATTTCAGCGTCCACCTTTGTCGGGTCGACAACAATCTGAATGTTATTGATGGTTGAACCGTCGTTGAGTGCGATGAAGTCTACAGCCTTAGAGCTGCGGTGGGTACGCACCCATCCCTTTACGCACACGGTCTGTCCGAAGTCGGTGCGCTTGAGGGCGTCGACGACCTTTGTTCGCTTTATTGTTTCCATTTAATTAAAACATTACTCGTTTTCTGTTATTATTCAAAAGCTCCCATGCGCAGCATATCCACTTCCTTCTCAGTGAGGAAGCGCCAGTCGCCGCGACGGAGGTTCTTCTTTGTGAGTCCTGCGAACTGCACGCGGTCGAGCTTAACGACGCGATAACCGAGGTGTTCGAATATACGGCGCACGATACGGTTCTTGCCGCTGTGGATTTCGATGCCCACCTGGCTCTTGTCTGTGTCGCTTGCATACTCGATGGCATCTGCATGCACCTCTCCGTCTTCAAGCTCGATGCCGTCAGCGATCTGCTGGAGGTCGTGAGCTGTTACGTTCTTGTCCAGATATACGTGATATACCTTCTTCTTGAGGAACTTCGGGTGTGTGAGCTTAGAAGCGAGGTCGCCGTCGTTGGTCAGGAGGAGCACACCGGTGGTGTTGCGGTCAAGACGTCCAACGGGATAGATACGCTCGGGGCAAACGTCCTTCACGAGATCCATGACAGTCTTGCGCTGCTGGGGATCGTCGCTTGTCGTTACGCAGTCCTTCGGCTTGTTGAGGAGCACGTAAACCTTCTTCTCCAGTGACACGGGCTGGTCATGGAACTTGATCTCGTCGGTGCGAACCACCTTTGTTCCGAGTTCGGTTACCACCTCGCCGTTAACAGTCACTACGCCAGCCTGGATAAACTCATCAGCCTCACGGCGTGAGCAGATGCCTGCGTTGGCAAGGAACTTGTTAAGACGGATCGGCTCGTTCGGGTCGATGTGTTCTTCCTTATACTCGATGCGCTTCTTCATGCTATACTTAGCGTTGGGATCGTATCCATGCGTGCGCTGACGGTTGTTGTAACCGCCCTGCTGGCCGTAGCCACCGCGCTGATAACCGCCCTGCTGGCCGTAGCCACCGCGCTGATATCCGCCCTGCTGGCCGTAGCCGCCACGCTGCTGATAACCGCCACGCTGCTGGCCGTAACCGCCGCGCTGCTGATATCCGCCACGCTGCTGGTAACCGCCGCGCTGCTGATATCCGCCACGCTGCTGGTAACCGCTCTGCTGCTGGTCGCCGTCCTGATTAAAGCGCTGCTGCTGGTCGTTGTTCTGCTGGTCGCCTTCCTGGTTGTTGTTGTTATAGCGGGGACGATAACCTCCCTGCTGACGTGACTGATAGCCCTGCTGCTCGCCGTCCTGATTGTAGCGGGGACGATAGCCACCCTGCTGACGCGGCTGGTATCCGCCCTGTTCTCCGTCCTGATTGTAGCGGGGACGATAGCCACCCTGCTGGCGCTGCTGATAACCGCCACGCTGGTATCCGCCCTGCTGGCGCTGCTGATAGCCGTTATTGCCTGATGCTCCCTGAAGACCTGCTCCGAAGCCTTCGGGAAGGAATCCTCCTCCCTGGCTGTCGTTAGAGGCCTGCTGGCGCTCGGCGTTATAAGGACGCTGTGTGTGAATGCGCGGACGCTGCGGGCGACCGGTCACACTGCGATACTCTCTCTGATAGTTGCCTGCAGCACGGCCGTAGCTCTCGCTATTGCCAGTAGTCTGATCTGCTGCTTTCTGTTCCTGATTCTTTTCCAATTCTGAATCCATAATTCTTTTCTTTCTTTTTAAATTGTAATGTTATTGGCCTCTCGGCAAGTCACACCCATGGGATTTTTTGCATAGATGCGCTTCTTCTTAACTAACTATATATTGATAAAACTCTAATCTTGTTTTGTTGTCTGCTTTTCTTTTATGCCGTGTTTCAAACTTGGCTTAGATACCGGTGTAGTTGAGCGGAGTGATAGCCATCAGCTCTGCCTTTACTGCGTCGCTGACGTTGAGTGTCTTAACGAACTCGTGGATGCTCTCCTCTGTCATGTGCTTGTTGGTACGTGTGAGTGCCTTGAGAGCCTCGTACGGATGCGGATAAGCCTCGCGACGGAGAATGGTCTGGATGGCTTCAGCCACGACAGCCCATGTGTTGTTGAGGTCTTCCTCCAGCTTCTCCTCGTTGAGGATGAGCTTGCGCAGACCCTTCAATGTGCTCTGGATGGCAATGATGCCGTGTCCGAAAGGCACGCCTACGTTGCGCAGAACGGTAGAGTCGGTAAGGTCGCGCTGCAGACGGCTTACCGGGAGCTTCTGAGCGAGGAACTGCAGCACGGCGTTAGCGATGCCGAGGTTGCCCTCTGAATTCTCGAAGTCGATGGGGTTCACCTTGTGCGGCATGGCGCTTGAGCCTACCTCACCTGCCTTGATCTTCTGCTTGAAGTACTCCATAGAGATGTACATCCAGAAGTCGCGGTCGAGGTCGATGATGATGGTGTTGATGCGGCGCATAGCGTCAAACACGCTTCCGAGGCAGTCATAGTTACTGATTTGTGTGGTGTACTGCTCTCTCTGCAGACCGAGCTTCTCGCTTACGAATCTGTTGCCGAAAGCCTTCCAGTCATACTCAGGATAAGCCACGTGATGAGCGTTGTAGTTGCCGGTGGCACCACCGAACTTGGCTGTCATCTTGCAAGCCTTGAGTTCTTCAAGCTGCTGTGTGAGACGGTATACGAATACCATAATCTCCTTGCCGAGGCGTGTGGGCGATGCGGGCTGACCGTGTGTCTTTGCGAGCATAGGCACGTCCTTCCATTCGTCGGCATACTGCTTGAGCTGAGCGATGAGCTCCTCCACCATAGGATAATACACCTCTTCGAGTGCTTCCTTGATAGAGAGAGGCACGCTGGTGTTGTTGATGTCCTGTGATGTCAGTCCGAAGTGTATGAACTCCTTGAATGCGTCAAGTCCTCCAATCTTGTCGAACTCTTCCTTGATGAAGTACTCCACAGCCTTCACGTCGTGATTGGTCACCTTCTCGATGTCCTTCACGCGCTGTGCCTTCTCCTCGTTGAAGTCCTGGTAGATGGCGCGCAGGGTGGGGAAGAGGTTATGGTCGAAGTCCTTGAGCTGCGGGAGCGGAAGCTCGCACAGCGTGATGAAATACTCTATTTCCACGCGTACTCTGTAGCGTATGAGTGCATACTCTGAGAAATAGTCGGCAAGGGGCTCTGTTTTGCCACGATAACGTCCGTCTATAGGCGAAATGGCTGTAAGCAAATCAAGTTTCATGTGCTTTGTATAGCTTTACTATAAAAAATATATATATTATGGTGCAAAATTACAAATTAAAATGATACCATCCTATATATTTCACATTAATTATAATCAAAAAATATTTTGTCACTCAAAACATCTGATATTTTTAGTAATATGAAATGTAAATAAGAGTTTTGTTGAGGAAAATGATTAAATTTGCCATTGGATATATCAAACAGCGCATATTATGGAAATGACACCAAGAACTCCTGAGTTCGACCGACTTGCATTCACAGTATTGGCAATTGAGGCTTCGGCTCAGAAAATGAACATATCTCCATCGGAGATGAGAAGACGACTTGACAAGGTGGGGCTTATAAAAAGTCTCATACAGGAATGTTATGACACTTTGCATACGGAAAGCCGTGAAGCAGTAGCTAATGACGTGGTTGAGGCGCTTAAAAATTGGGAAGGAGGAGTAGTCTAATATGCTCGACTTTCTTTTATGGAATAAAATAGCGCGTGTGATAGCTCAGTTAGCAAACACTCTTAATGTTTCCAACGACAGGGCATTGGCTATTTTCTATGACTCGGAGGTATGCAAAATGCTACACAATCCAGAGTTTGGACTGCATCTGATGAGCGATACGTATATCGTGAACGACTTGATAGAAGAACTTAGAATGAAACAATAATCGACAACCTCGTGGGAGTTTTAACTACACCACGGGGTTGTCGATTATTGTTATATCAATGTTTTAAAATCATAACCCTCAACTCTCAACTCAGAACTCTCACCTCTCAACTTCGCTTACTCCTCCAGCGCTTGCGTAAACTCGCGGTGGAATGTTGAGAAGAAGTGGAGGTTTTCGCGGCGTGCTTCCTCATCGAGGCTCCACAGCGACTCCTCTCCTGCTCGGTGAGCCAGTACGCGGCGGACGCAGCGGGCAATCTTTCGCTTGTTGTTTCGTGCCTGCAGCTGGTCGCCCTGGATGTTGTTGTGTGTGGCGTATGAGAAAGCGCAGAGTCGGCGCATGAAAGTTTCGTAGCGGTTGAAGAGCAATGCCTGTCGCATCATCTTCTCCGGGTCGGCGTCCAGTCCTTCCATGTCCATCAGTCCCTCCATGTTCTCATGGCTCCAGTCAGCCTCGTCCACCCAGAACCACTGGAATCCGAGTCGCTGTTCCATGTGCATGAGTCGCTGTGCGATACTGTCCTCGTCCACGTTCTCCTCGGCTGTGAACAGTCCGAAGGCGAATCTTGCGAGTGACACGCCGTTCAGCTCCAGGCTGTCAGCGCCTTCCACCTCGTCGCCGACAAGCTCCACGCGCCAACGTGCCGACTTGTTCTTGATGAGTGCGGAGTGTGCTCCCATGAGCAGCTCGTCCAGCGTGCCCTGAAGCGGCAGCTCGGTTACGAGCGAAAGATTGTCGTGTATGTTGCGGACAGAGAGCGTGCCCTCGTCGTTAGCCACACACATATAGCTCAGTCGTCCTCCGTCGAGCGACAACTGGAAACGGTCGTTAGTGTCGTTGCCCACGAACATGTAGGCATAAGACGCTGCGTCTTTGTGGTTCACCTCGATGTCGCCCTGCACGTTGTTGTCTGTGGCGTCCTTCAGAGAGAATCCGATGTAGGGAATGCAGAGTCTTATTGTGAACGGTTCGCCCTTACGCGGTGTGAGTCGGCAGAGAATGCCGTCCTCGCCGATAAGGTCTTTCTTCACCAGCCATCCCTCGTCGGTCTCCTGCGCCTGCTCCACGCTCACGTCGCCGTACGACCAGTAGAGGTCGAAGACAATCTCGTTGTCGTCCTCGCGGACCACGGTCAAGAAGTCTTCAGGGTCGTCGCCGAGGTATACTGCTTCCACGGGCTTCACCTCTTCGTCGCCGTCGCCAAGGACGCAGACCTCAAGGTTGCCCACCATCGGATCGTCTTCCCACTCGTCCTCACCGGCTCCTACAGCGCGGAACACCACGAAGGTCAGTCTGCTCTGCTGGCGCGTGCCGTCCGGACGGCATAGGTAATATGTCGTCTCCTTAGGCAAGTAAATAGGTGTTGTGATGTACGGGCTCTGGCAGCGAGCCGAATATTCCACCTCTGTCCAGGCGGTTAAGTTTGCTTCAGTGTTACTGCTGTTCATTTCTTAAAGCTACAATGTTATCCTTGTATGATTTTATTTTGGGACTGCAAAATTACTGAAAAAATATGAGATAGTCAAATCTAACTGGAAATTAAAGGCGTTCGATTATTTGCGAACACGAAATAAAAGCGTTAACTTTGGAATTTATAGTCAAAGACAATATGGAGGATATCACTATAAGAGTGTGTTATCTATTGGATATTAGTAATCATTATAAGTAAAAGCAATATGGATAAAGCGAAAATATATTCTGTGGACGAACTTGTGCCGTCTGTACCCATACATCCTGGTGAAATCATAAAGGATGAACTTGAGTCGCGTGGTATATCCCAACGAAAGTTTGCATCAATAATAGGATGTTCTTATTCGGTGTTCAATGAGATGCTCAACTGTAAGCGTCCGGTTACCACCGATTATGCGTTACGTATTGAGGCTGCGCTTGGCATCAAGGCGTATATTCTTATGAACATGCAGAGCGAATATAATATTCAGACAGCTCTGCGTGACAATCGTTTGGCTGGTATCTTAAGTAAGATACGATCTGCAGCTGCTGTCTTTTAATCCCAAATCGGTCATTAGAACTTGAGGTCGTAACGTATTATCGCACTCTTAGGCGGTTCTGCCGCATACAATATTTGCATTTCTGATGCTCAATACTATGAGTCTGGCGCACAACAAAATCTTTGGTGCGAAATTCTCGAGTTTTGAGCGGTAAGAGGCAATGTGCTAATACACAGTGTGTTATGCGGTTTTCTGACGAATAGCTATGAAATCCGACTCGCAAACGAGCCGTTTTCTTCTGCTATAGAGCCACTTTTACACTCCAATACCGTTGCTTTTGTAATACAATAGAGCCACTTTTACACTCTAATAGTGGCACTATTGGACTGTAAAAGTGGCTCTATCGTTAAACGTGGGTGCCGTTTGCACAGCAAAACACCCTAAAAACAGCAAAATAAAACTCTAGAATCAATTTTTATTTTGTAACATGTTTTTACTCTTTGTACAATATTTGCATAGTGGTGCGCTACACCGCCCGCCTACTTCTTCTGTGTCTTTGAGAATGAGTAAGGTGCGTCTGTGTCTGCTGTGCCGCGCTGCTTGTTGGGCGTCGGCGCGAGGTCGTAGACGAACTGCGCTCCGTTCATGAGGTCGGTGCGTGTGATGTAGTTGTGTGAGTAGGGCTTGCCGTTGAGTGTGAGAGCCTTCACGTAGCAGTTCTCCTCAGAGTTGTTGTTGGCCTTAATGCTTACGGTCTTGCCGTTCTCGAGGTGGAGCTTCATCTCGTCGAAGTAAGGAGTGCCGAGGACATACTCGCCCGAACCCGGGCAGACAGGATAGAATCCCATGGCTGAGAATACGTACCATGCCGAAGTCTGACCATTGTCCTCATCACCGCAATATCCGTCGGGCGCTGCCGTATACATGCGGTCCATCACCTGACGTATCCAGTACTGTGTCTTCCAAGGCTCACCTGAATAGCCGTAGAGGTAAATCATGTGCTGGATGGGCTGGTTGCCGTGAGCATAGTTGCCCATGTTCATAATCTGCATCTCGCGAATCTCGTGGATTACGGCTCCGTAATAGCTGTCGTCGAAGAGTGGCGGCACGTTGAATACGGAGTCGAGCATGCTGTTGAACACTTCCTTGCCACCCATAAGGTCGATAAGTCCCTGCGGGTCGTGGAATACTGACCATGTGTAGTGCCATGCGTTGCCCTCGGTGAAGGCATCGCCCCACTTCAGCGGAGAGAAAGGAGCCTGGAACTTGCCGTTCTGCAGACGGCCGCGCATGAGGTTGGTCTCCTTGTCGAAGACGTTGCGATAGTTGAATGCGCGGCGGCGGAAAGGCTCAAGCTCCTTCTTCGACTTGCCGAGCGACTTGCCGAACTGATAGATGCACCAGTCGTCGTATGCGTACTCCAGTGTGCGTGCCACGTTCTCGTTTATCTTGACGTCGTAAGGCACGTAGCCCAGCTTGTTGTAGTATTCATGGCCCAGACGACCCGTTGACGATACCTTCGGGTGTACGTTGTTGGCACCGTGAACCACAGCCTTCCAAAGCGTTTCGGCGTCATATCCCTTCAGACCGCAGAGGTAAGCGTCAGCCACGATGGACGCTGAGTTGTTGCCCACCATACATCCGCGATGGCCCGGCGATGCCCATTCGGGAAGGAAACCGCTCTCCTTGTATGCGTTAACCAGACCTTCCTGCATCTTCACGTTCATCGACGGATACATCACGTTAAGCAGCGGGAAGAGGCAGCGGAATGTGTCCCAGAAGCCGGTGTCGGTGAACATATATCCCGGCAGCACCTTGCCGTTGTACGGCGAGTAGTGTACTATCTCGCCTGCGGCTGTCTTCTCATAGAATGAGCGCGGGAAGAGCACCGAGCGATAGAGGCAAGAATAGAATGTACGGAGATGGTCGATGTTGTCCGACTTCACCTCTATGCGACCAAGAACGTCGTTCCATGTCTTGCGGCCCTGAGCCTTCACCTCGTCAAACGAAGCTCCAGCCAGCTCCTTGAGATTCTCCATAGCCTGCTCCTCAGAGATGAATGAAGAGGCTATGCGCACGTTCACCTGCTCGCCGCGGCGAGTCTTGAAGCCTACGATGGCACCTGCATGCTTGCAGTCAGCCTCTAATGCCTTGCTGTCCATCTTGCCGTTATTCACGGCTGTGGTGTAGGTGAAGTCGTGGTCGAACTTCAGCACGAAGTAGTTCTTGAAGTTGTCGGGCACGCCACCGTTGTTCTTCGTGGTGTAGCCTACAATCATTCTCTGCTCCGGCATGATCTTCACGTACGATCCTTCGTCGAAAGCGTCCACCACTACGTATGAGTCGCTCTCCGGGAAGGTGATGCGCATGATGGCAGCACGCTCCGTGGGCGCAATCTCCGTCACCACGTCATAGTCAGCCAGATAAGCGCGATAATAGTAAGGTGTGGCCACCTCTGCCTTGTGCGAGAACCATGAGGCACGCTGGTCTTCATCGAAGACGGGCTTGCCGGTCTCCGGCATGATGCTGAACTGTCCGTAGTCGTTAATCCACGGGCTTGGCTGATGGGTCTGCTTGAAGCCGCGCAGCTTGTCTGCCGAATAGACATAAGTCCATCCGTCGCCCATCTTGCCTGTCTGCGGTGTCCAGAAGTTCATGCCCCAAGGGAGGCAGACGGCAGGATAAGTGTTACCCGTCGACAGCGAGTGCTTCGACTCTGTGCCTACCAGCGTGCTGACATAGTCGACTGGCTGGTAGACCTTTGCCATGCCGACAATGGCGAATGTCAGCATGAGCAGTGTAGTTAACAAGTGTCTTTTGTTCATTGTTGTTCTGTAGTTTTTATTGTTTGTGATTTTTATTCAACTTCTTTTGGTGGTTTGTATAGTTTGAAGGCTCGTATCATATTCAGTCGTTTCGGCAGAGCATAGCATAATAACCGATGCGATAAACCGAAAATGCCGTCAGCGAAGGCTTGCGTCCCGTAAGATTTCGGCGCAGCATTCCTCGCGTGATACGGAATGCCAAGCGCAGCAATGGAGCTAAGCCTATGCGCGAAATACGTTCCACGAGCGTCTGCACACCCGAATAGCCACGCAGCGCGTCCCGCATATCGTGTAGCGTCTGCAGTCCCTCTTCCGTCTTCTGAAGAAAGTGGGCGTTGTCGTCAAACCGTGAGAATCCCACAGGGTTGTCCGTGTGAGCCACACGTATGCCGTTGTCCTTCAGCTCGCGTCCGAGCAGCACGTCCTCGTAGCCGTAGCGCGTGATGGAGACGTCGAAGGGGTGTGCCGTCATCACGTCACGCCGTATGAGGATGTTACTGACGTGGAAAGCGGCGTAGGGATTGCGCTTACGCCATGACAGCGGATGGCTTTGTGTGGCGTGAAGCTCGTACAGATAGCGTAGGCAAGATCTTGGCTCGGTGTCCGTCGGCGCATGAATCTTCAGTCCGCCCACCACGGCTTCCGCTCCAAGCGAGTCTGCCTCGGCATACACGGCAAGGAAGTCTGCAGGGAGAGGCGAAAGGTCGCTGTCGATGAAGATGAGCCATTCGTATTGCGCCAGCTCCACCAACCGGTTGCGTGCTGCCGACCTTCCCACGTTATGATTGCCCCTTACGAAGCGGCAATGTTCCAAGTTGTCACACAGGGAGCGGTTGGCTTCCGCCTTTGCCGTGTCCGTGGAGCAGTCGTCATACACCACAATCTCGCACCTTAAAAGGTTGTCCTTCAAGGCTTCCGCCTGACTATGAAGAGCCGTTATGAGCGGTCGGCAGTCGTTGTTGTATGAAGGCAGCAGTATGGAAAGTGATTTCAGCATGCTTAATGGTTTAGGAAGTTACTCGTTGTCCACCCTTGCCTCCTTCAGCAGCTGCGTCTTTCCTTCAGCCACCAGCTTGAGTATCAGCTCGCCGAAGAGCGTGTTCTGCCATGCAAACCAAGGGCGCGTAAAGTGGGATGCGTCGTTCACGTCGAACGATTCGTGGATGAATCCGGTTCCGGCATCCGTGCGCTGGAGCATCTTCAGGCATTCCTTTATCTCGCCGTCGTCCTTGCTGGTGAAGGCACGCATCATTATGGACATCGGCCAAGCCATGCCCAGACCTACGTGCGGTCCGCCGATTCCTTCGCCCGCCTTGCCGCGGAAGAAGTAGGGATTGTCTTCGCTCCATACGAAGCGGCGCGTGTTCTGGTATATGGGATCGTCCTCCGGCACGTCACCGAGATAAGGCATTGCGAGCAGGCTCGGCACGTTGGCGTCGTCCATGAGGAAGTGATTGCCGAAGCCGTCCACCTCGTAAGCGTAAATCTTGCCATACTTTGGATGGTCCACTACGGCGTATTTCCTTAGCGCTTCGCTCACCTCGTCGGCAAGCTGTCTGCATTCCTTGGCTGTGGCAGCGTCGCCGTTGACCTTGTCCAGAATCTCAGCCGCCTTGCGCAGGGACGATACAGCCATGAAGTTGGAAGGCACGAGGAAGAGGAAGGTCGTGGCGTCGTCGCTCGGACGGAATACCGAGGCTATAAGTCCGACGGGCTTCACGGGATTTCCCCATCCGTGGTTGCACACCGTGTCGAGCTGGTCTTCCGTTTCGCGCTGGAAGTGATAGGTGCCCAGCCCCGTCTTACGCTGCTGCTCATGGAAGACGCGCAGGACGTTCTTCACCGCCTTCTGCCATTCAGCGTCGAAGACAGAGGCATCGCCCGTGGTCTGCCAGTAATGGTAAGCCAGTCGGATGGGGTAGCAGAGCGAGTCGATTTCGTACTTGCGCTCGTGCAGTTCTGGCTTCATGTCCGTTATGTCGTTCATCCATCCTCCCTCGGGCTGAGGTTCCTTGTTGAATGCGTTGGCGTAAGGATCGATGTTGATGCACTTCAGCTGTCGTCTTATCACGCCGCGTATCATCTTCTTCACTTTTGGGTCAGCCTTGGCAAACTGTACGTAGGGCCACACCTGTGCTGCAGAATCGCGCAGCCACATGGCATGTATGTCTCCCGTATATACGAACGTGTCCTCCTTGCCGTCGCCCTCTCCGGCGTCGTAATGCACGGTGGTGTCGAGCGTGTTGGGGAAGCAGTTCTCAAACATCCATGCCAGTCGGGCGTTCTCACGGATAAGACGCTTCACCTCACGTATCTTCTTCTCTATGGCGTCCGAGACGAAAAGGCGGTCAGCTTCCTTCGGTCGCTGGCAGGTGTAGCGTGTGTTGTCCGCAGGAACAGCCTCCGCATTGCTGGCTGAGAGCGTCATTCCGGCAGCTGCATCGTAGGAAGCGGCATGGGCTGCAGAGTTGGCGCACGCAGACATGGCTATGGCTGTTATGAATGTGGATATGATGGATTGTCTCATTGTTATGGTCTTGATGATAAAGTTCGGTGTTTTAGTATACCTACAAAAGTAGTAAAAAAATGGTATTTGTTAATACAAATTGCAAGACAAAATGTCCAAAAATTGCGTTTCCTATAAAAGAATGTATAAGTATTTAGTGTTTTGCCCGCTTTTTTTGTAACTTTGTACGGAATAAGGATAATTAGAAAGAGCAGAAACATTAAGATGAGTGTAACAGAAATACTTAACAGCCAGGACGGCGCCAAGCACTTCTCCTTTGAGGTGCTCCCGCCACTCAAAGGAGCTGGCACAGACAGATTGTTTTCCACAATAGAGAAGTTCAGGGATTTCGATCCTGCCTATATTAACATAACTACCCATCACAGCGAGTACGTCTATCGCGAACTCGACAATGGGCAGTTTGAGCGTCTGCGTGTGCGCCGCCGTCCAGGAACGGTTGCCATAGCAGCCACCATACAGAAGAACTACGGCATTCCCGTCATTCCGCATATTATCTGTAGCGGAGCGACAGCCGAAGACATCGAATACGAACTCATCGACATGCAGTTTCTTGAGATAGAGAATCTGCTGCTTCTCCGCGGCGACAAGGCCAAGGAGGACCGTATGTACACCGCCACACCGGGCGGACATACACATACGACTGACCTCATCCAGCAGGTGAACGACTTCAACCGCGGCTTCTTCGTGGACGGAACGCAGATGAAGCATCCCGGACAGCCGTTCAGCTTCGGTGTGGCGTGCTATCCCGAGAAACACGAAGAGGCGCCCAACCTGGAGATGGACATACAGTACCTGAAGATGAAGCAGGACATGGGAGCGGAGTATGCCGTCACGCAGCTCTTCTACGACAATGCGAAGTATTTCGATTTTGTGGAGAAGTGTCGCGAGGCAGGTGTCACGATGCCCCTCATACCGGGCATCAAGCCCTTCGCCAAGCTGTCGCAGCTGACCGTCGTGCCTAAGACATTCCATTGCGACCTCCCGCTGGAACTGGCTGAGGAGGTGGTGAAATGCAAGACCGACGAGGACGCCAAGCAGCTGGGCATAGAGTGGTCGACGGAGCAATGCCGCCAACTTTACCGCGCCGGCATCCGCAACATCCACTTCTATACGGTGTCTGCCGTTGACTCCGTACGTGAGGTGGCGAAGCGACTGCTGTAACTTTCAGTAAGACAAACTAAATAAAAAACATAACATCGAATGCAATTCAATGAAGTAATAGGACAGTCAGGCGCCAAGCTACAGATGCAAAAGCTGGTGGCAGAGGGACGTGTGCCTCATGCCATGCTCTTCTGCGGACCTTCGGGATGCGGAAAGATGGCGATGGCGATGGCTATGGCTTCCGAGCTGCTCCACCACAGCCGTCTGCTCGACAACTGGGGACATCCTGACCTCCACTTCACATTCCCGACAATAAAGCTCCCGAGCATGGGTTCGGAACACCAGCCCGTCAGTGACGACTTCTTCAGTGAGTGGCACGAGATGATAATGTCAGGACCTTACTTCACGCTGGAGCAATGGCTCGCGTCCATTAACGTGGCAGGAGCGGAGAACAAGCAAGCGCTCATCACAGGAGCCGAGAGCGACGCCCTCTCAAGGAAGCTGAGCCTTAAGTCGAGTCAGGGCGGATATAAGGTGGCGATAATCTGGCTGCCGGAGCGCATGAATCTGACGAGCGCCAACAAGCTGCTCAAACTGCTTGAGGAGCCGCCTTCGCAGACCGTGTTCATCCTCGTCAGCGAGGAACCTGAGAAGCTGCTCGACACCATACGCAGCCGCACGCAGCGCTTCGACTTCAAGCGCATAGCGGATGCGGACATAGAAGAGGCGCTCGTGGAGAAGCGCGGGTTGGAGCATGCCGACGCGCGAAGCCTGGCAAGACTTGCCAACGGATCGTGGACCAACGCACTCGCAGCCCTCAGTACGGGCAACGAGAACCGCATGTTCTTCGACCTCTTCACCATGCTCATGCGCCTCGCCTACACCAAGCGCGTGAAGGAACTCAAGAAATGGAGCGAGAGCATTGCGGCCTTCGGACGAGAGAAGCAGAAGCGCTTCCTCAACTACATGCACCGCATGGTTCGCGAAAGCTTCGTCTATAACTTCCATGAGCCGGAGCTGAACTATATGACGGCGGAGGAAGAACAGTTCGCGCAGAAGTTTGCGCCGTTCATACACGAGCGCAACATCATCGAACTGTCCGAGATGATAGGTAAGGCGGTGCGCGACATATCGCAGAACGCCAATTCCAAGATGGTGTTCTTCGACATCGCCATGCAGACAATCATCTTCATAACAAGGAAAAAATAAACATATACATAATATATACATATAAATAAATAAATCTGCATAACTCCTAAAAACAAAGGAGGTTCCATGTCTTTTAAGTATATTTGCAATTACAATACAAAACAAAAAGACATAAAACATAACAAACTATTTCAATTAACGTGCAAATAACGTGCAAAAAAAGAGGAATAAACATGATAAAAATATCTATAAAATTAGACAAAAGACGGAGACTTAACAATGGGAAGTTTCCCCTTAAAATAAAAATAGCGAGGAAAAACAGTGCTTTATATATAGCAACAGGTTATGAATTACATGCAAACGAATGGGATTCAAAAAATGAAAAGGTTAAGTTGCTTACGAACCGAAATGCTATTAATTTAAAGCTTAGTAAAAGAATTGTAGAAATAACTGACAAGGTTCAGGAATTGCAAAACACCGGCAAGCTAAGACTTATACCTAACAAAAAATTATTGGCAATACTGACAAACCAAGACGACAGCAACGATATAAAGGAACACCTTTTTAAAACTCAATATGAGAATTTTATTAAGACTAAAGACAATCAAGGAACCATTAGTATTTACAATACTACAATTAATATAATAAGGAAATATTGCAACTATGATGACCTTTTGCTTGAGGATATAGATGTAGAATGGATAGATAATTTCGTGCGACATCTTAAGCATCAAGGAAACAAAGAAAATACAATAGCGACAAGATTACGTTGCATAAGGGCTGTTATCAGTTTTGCAAAAAGAAGAGGGAAAACAGATTATGATGCGTTTTTAAACTATTCCATAAAAATAGAAGAAACTGTAAAAAGGTCTTTAACCGTTGAACAGTTAAGAGCTTTGCTAAATGTAAAATTAACTAAAAAACGAGCTGAATACAGGGACGTTTTTTTCTTAGTTTTTTACTTGATGGGAATTAACATAGTCGACCTCTCAAAAATTAAAGAGATTTCGGAAGGCAGAATCTTTTATAAACGTGCAAAAACAGGAACACAATACAGCATAAAAGTTGAGCCCGAAGCGTTAGCTATAATAAAAAGATACAAAGGAGACGAACATTTATTGTCTATGTTTGACGACACTAAGAACTATCTATATCGTGAACATTCATTGAATCACGCATTAAAATTAATTTGTAAAGAAATAGATTTGCCAAACATTACTGTATATTGGGCGAGACATTCTTTTGCAACAATAGCCTATCAAATAGGAATTCCCACAGATGTAATAGCAGACTGTTTAGGACATAAATCCGCACATAGGATAACAGAAATATATATTCAAAAAGACCAGACAAAAATAGACGAAGCAAACAGAAAAGTAATTGATTATGTTCTGTATGACAAACTTTAAAGAAAAGAGGCATAATTTTATTCGTTATGCCTCTTTTTTATTTTAATTAAATATCATCATTATAGAATGATGTTTTGCGAGTATATTTTCTTGTAATCCTTACATTTATTTCTTAACATTCTCTCCATATCAAGACGTTCCTCGCTCAGTCGCTTGAATGTATCGAAAGAAGATGTTCTTGCATTCTTTTTCCGATACAGTCTTGCTCCTTATATCGAACATGCTTATCTCCCACGCCCATTTGTCGGGAAGGTGAATAAAGCCAAACAACTTCCTTTGGGTAACTCTTGCTACAGTTCCTTTTAATATAATGTATGTCTCTATGGGCTCGCCCTTAAAGCGGAGTCCGTCAATATTTGTCTGTATTCTGTATACTATTTCTCGTTTCATAATTTTACTATTTACAAAATTACTGAATGTCTATTAGTTGAATTTATTATCAACGACTTTTAATATGTTACAGCCGTTTTAGAAGCGTGCAGCATTGATAGCCGAACGCCTTTTCTTCGAAACCCAACTTTTTATACCAGTGCAACACCCATAGGGGAGAGTCGCGTCCGTCCCACGATATTGCGACGGTCTCTATGCCGCAACGCTTCAGCTCCCTCTCTACAGCCTCCATCAAGTGCTTTGCCACCTCACGACCACGGTTCGCTTCGTCCACCCACAGCGAGTAAATGAGAGCGTCGGCCTCGCCATCCAAAGGCTTGTCTTCGGTGCAGTGAGGAATAAACGCCTGTATGCTGCCATGGTGCAGCTCGTCGGTGACGAGTATGCGAATGGAGTCTTCCCAATGCTGATATTGTATCATAGATGAAATGTTATTGTGCAACGTTCTCGCCGGCTGCCTTACGTGCTTCGAGCTTCGCCTTGAGCTGACTCTGTGTGAGCGAACCGTCGGGATAGCGCCCATACAACTTGCCGTCCTTGGTGATGGTGCCGCGCTTGTAGCGGGGCGTATGAGGGGTAATCATATTCTGTCATTATTCGCCATCCGTGCCTCGGCGCAGGATTGCCCCATTGTAGGGTAACGGTTCCGATGGAGTTGCCGTTCCAATGTATGCGCTGATGGAAATCATCGAATGGGTGTTGCTTAATCATATTCTATCATTATACAGTGAGGGCATTTGTAGTCGGTGGCTCGTAGGGCAGGCGAGAAGTTACCCGCCCATCCTCGCCATTCGAGCCGATGGCTAACGGGATGCACCGAAATCTTAATGTTAGTCATTATTTTCTCTTGTTCCACATAATCCGCGCCTTGACAATGCGGTGGTCTAAAACCAATCCGCACGGCTTATATGATATTGCAGGATGCGTGGTGTTATACCATTCCAGCCATCGCCAATGCCAATAATACATCGTGTGTCGTTTTGCGTCAGAACCGCCACAAGCGGGCGGTCGCTGGTTCATTATCTTCTTCGCTAATCGTGCTTTCATTGTTCTCGCTTAATTCGTTGTTTTACCAATATTCTCTCTGAGCAAAATACTCTTTTAAGGATAGATAGCGACGCTTGCAAGACCGTTTCTTTATCTTAGACGGGTTCTCGTGTCTATGCTGACGTTTTCTTGCCAAACGAATACTTGCGCCATGGATGTTATATCCTCCATCCACTTTCTCACAGTTTTCCGAGTCAAACGAAATCGTGTACTCGTAAGTACGTTCTTTTATATTTGCTGCCATACGCTACTCGTCTTTTAGGTTCAACTTCTCCTGCCATTCCTTATCGTGAATGGAGCCTACGACTTCAAAGTCTTGAAAATTGTAATTTCATCGAGGATATTACTCCATTCCTGCTAAAAATGCTTCTTGTATTGGATATATATCCAAACCTTAGAAAGGAGTACTCATTATGCATTATACAGGGCAATAGTGCAACTTTTCTTGCATACATACCTAATCCTCCTTAATGCCGAAGGGTGTGCCGTCGGCGAATTGAATGTCATCGAATGCAGACTCGAAGTTTTCGCCTTCGTAGCCGCAGAAGTCGCAGCCTTCGTCGTTGAGAGACATGAAAGACATGTAATCCTTTCGGTTCTTGCTGCTCATGATGCCGAAGGGGGCATGCTTGAGCATTTCCCACCAACATTCTTCGGCGTTGCGGAAAGGACGGTAGGGAGGCTCGGGCTTGACGCGGAATCGCTTACTGGTAATCCATGAAGGAGCGTCGGTGTCAAACCATTTCCCTAAAGAGGTTTCATAAACTTGTATCTGCTTGCCGTCTACGTATGCTTGCATGACGGCGATGCGCTGTTTTGTTTCTTCTTTTGTCATAATTGTTTAAATTTATCTATACTTAGATTTTATTTTTTGGACATCATCATAAAGGTCATTTATTACCTTGCTTAGCTCCTCAAATTCTTCTTTGCTAAGAAACCGAGGAACATTACTCCAAATCTTATCTCTTTGCTTTTTCGATATTCCCATTTTACTTTTCCTTATCGAACTTAGACTTCAAGACAACGATTCTCTTATACCTTTTAATAAAGATTCCAAATGGAACGAAAAGACCATCGTCAGCATTCAGAAACTTGCAGTCCAGCCTTTTTAAGGCGTCATTCCACACAACCTCAACAATACTTCCTGTTTCAAGGTTAGAAATGATGTCACCGATATAAATCTCCTTCCCATTCATATCCTGCTCTCCGGTAAACTGACAGATGGTAGGTGGTGCAACTTCATATAACGTTGCACCACCTTCAGCTACGATACCTATAGTAGTTTTGCTAAGTGCAGGAATCTTCATTACAACAAAGCTTCCAATTATCCATTCTCCGTTGTCAAGACGTTCAGCCTTGAACTTGATGTTTTCTATTTTCATGAGCTATTTATTTTTTCCAATATTTACCAATTAAATAACCTATAACTCCACCCATGAAAGCTATATATAGAATGATTAGGGCAAGCATGACATAAAATTCTTTCATAACTATTCCTCCTTTTCTTCTAAGAGTTTTCTAATTTTTGTCAGTTCTTTGGTTACATTGTCTATGTTTACCATTATTCCTGCCAAAATGAATAAAATAAAACAAATCGCTAAATCCATAATTATTCCTCCATATTCTGTTGTTTTAGCCTCTTACTTTTTTCTTTAATAGCTTTCAATTCACTAAGCCAAATAAATAATTGTTTATGTTCCAAAGAACAATCTTTATTACAAATACTTAGTTCGTCTGCTTTTTGTTTGCAGTGTTCTATTGCTTCATCTAAAGTCATAGTTTTCTTTTTGTAAATCCGTTATTAACTTCATAGGTTCTATTTCCTACATAAATTTCCTTAATTGGAACAGATGGAAGCGAGGTTCTTTTCCATTGTCTCAAAGTTGGGTCAGATGTTATGGCAGTCTTGCCTAACACCTTTGCCAGCTTGCATATTTTTGGAAATTCCTTGAAAGGGTCTTCATTTGTCACCATAGTTCAATCCTCTAATTCTATATTATGTTCATCTGCGAAAATATCTTCTACATCCTCGCAATAACGACCTTCACAAAGCGTCTCGGGAAATGCTCTGTTAACAAAATACTCTCGGCAGCATAACTCGCATATTTCATCTCCATAATTATTTATCAACTCTTCTCTGGTCATTATTCACCCTCCTTTCTGATTAAATAATCGTACATAGGCTTGCGGCTTCTACGATATTTATTACATATCTTTTCTGCCTCTTCCTCTGTGTCACAAATTGCAACAACTCCATCGGGATACGTGTCCCAATATCTAATAACTTTAAATTTTGTCATATTAACCCTCCAATTCTTTTATAGCTTGCTCGCATCTTTGTATATTCAAATCCATATATGCCATAAGGTGCTCGTCCGTGCCAATACACATGCCCTTTACAAGAAAGAGACTATCCTTAACCTCTTTCATTAAATCAATAGCTTTTGCTTTATTTATTTTGTTGAACTTACTAACTGAAGACTTTAAATTTGACTTACTTAGTTTCCTCTTCCACGCCCGGCGTTCAGCACGGGACATGCCATCTTTATTAATGGAGAATGCTTCCTCTATTTTAGAGATGTTTTGACGCTCATATTCTTCGAGGACAGGAATAAGATGCGATGGAATTTGTTCTTTCATATTATTTGCTTACATATTTATAGGTATCTATTTCTGTTTTGTAATTCATATTACAACTCTCGTCTTTTGTCTAAATTAGAGGATGATAATTAGTAATTTGTAATATGCTCTGCGTACATTATTTTTCGCATAAGGCGGTCTATTTCTTTATCTGATGCTATATGGTCTATTGGGTAGCGCATAAAGTTTCCCCAATCACTTTGCTTTCGCAATTCGCCATTGGAATCCAGACCAATCAAACATCCATATCCGTCACCATTTTTATAGCCATCATGGATAAATATATTTCCATCACTTGTTACAAGAAATTCTCCTCTTTTAAATTCACTTCTTTTTAACATATTTCTCTTCTTTTTTACTCTCCCCACTGTCACTGGGGAGAAATTGTTATTACTCAGTTACCAACTCCCAGTCCTCTGCAAATACATCACTCGAAGACGGAACCCAAGAGTCGGCACGTCCGTCTGGGTGCACTATAAGCATCTGATTGGTGTAAGCGATGTGTGGCTCAGCACGTGCCATAATGATGTCCTTGGCAGACTGGGGAAGTGACTGCATATTAGGAATAATGTCGGCTGTAATATAGGCTGGCACTTGCTTGACAACAAATAAACCTTTGCCATTCCAACCAGCTCTGCGGACAGCCATACCTGCTTTAAGATAAAGTACTGCCGTGCCGAATGTAAAATTGGACAGCTTAGCTTTCATCTTATTTGCCTTTATAAATCTGTCTGCCAAGACAAAGTAATATTGCCCCATCACTCCTCTTTGCACAGTCAACAAAGCACGAGAAAGTGCGTCTAAAGCACTGAACTCATCCGAAGAAAGAAAGTTATCGCATTTATACATGCGTTTTTCAAGGTCTTCGAGTTCAAGAAGCATTCTGTTGACGATCGTTTCAGACGGCTTGTAAGCCTTCTCGAATACATCTGCCGGACTCCAAGACTGGTAGCCGTCTTCATACTCAACAAGGTAGCCAGCCTTGTCTGTTTCACACTCTGACGGTCTTACGCCGTTCTTCAAGAGCTTGCGCTCGTAGGCTTCACCCATTGTCATAGGCATAGCCTTCACTGTTTTTGTACCAGTGTACTGTTTCATTTGTTCGTTCATAATATTTATTTTGTTGGTTTTAGTGGATACTTCTCACTTCCGACAACACGGTACGAAATAACCTCGGGTCTGTTTTCTAAATCCTTTATCGCATCTTTAATCGTATCAAAGCGGCATGAACAAACGTGTTTTGAATTTGTATTGACAAAACAAAACTTTTCAGTCGCCCTGTCCTTACAAAGAAGGACGGTACAATCGCGTTTAGGTGGACGGCGTTTGCAGTCTATTATCATGTACTTTGTTCTATCCATATCGCTCTATTTTACAAGTTCAAAATCGTAAACGAATACCCAAGGGTTGCTCTCCCATGTGCCCTCGCCTGAGATACGATCGATGAGGACAGAATAGGCTTCACGCGGGTCGGGATAAGGGTCGTAATATTCCTCTCCACGTTTTATGATGTCATAACAATACCATCTTCCGGTTCGTGTCCAAATTCCTTCTTCCAGACAGTCCTCGTCGCTGATATCTTGCAGACGTTCGACGCGGATGCGGGTGATGCGGATGTGATGGGGCATAAGGTCAGCACGGACGAACATCTTGTTGGTGCATCCTTTCTCGTATTTGATGCATTCCAAAGGCATTCCGTGAATGCCACAAAGGCGGTAGAATTCATCGTCCTTTACCAGATCATCGTATTTTTGGGCGATGGCTATGGTTTCGCCGAGCTTGTACCGAGCAGCTTTTAACCTATTGTCACGGAGTGTAAGCAGAGTCCGTCCGTTGTCGAGCTTTTTGAGTTGGAAATCTTCATCATCAAACACAATAAACCCATTTTGCGTATAGGCGATTCTTCTCGTCTGCGTCTTGCGGCCTTCGAGGACGGCTTGGGTGAGGCCGTAGCGGTCGTTGAACATTATCTTTTTCATAAATTATTCGGTCTTATTTATCTCTATCTCCACTTTCACCTCGTTTGTCAGCTCTTCATTCATGACGATATTGACATACTGGAAGAATATACGTCCGAGTTCGTGGACAAGGTTGTCTTTTCTTCCTTTATCTGCGGAGTGGGTGTTTTCTATTACCGATACGTACTCGTCATCCCTGACAACCATTCCGTTTTCGGCTTGTTCGATTGTTAAGTTAATTTTCATTGCTGTACTTCCTTTTCCATTTCCTCAAGCTTCTGTAGGTAGGCTTGGATGATTGCGTCTTGCTTGCCGATAGTCTTTACAGCGTCCTTAAAATGCTTGATAAGGTCGTCGTAAGCACTCTGTCTGCCAATCTTGTAGAATGTGTAGAATAATGCAAGGGTGATGGATAAACTGGCGATGATTTTCAATATTTCTATTATGAGCATAACTTAGAATTTTTCTCTGATTTTCTGATATTGTGCAATAAATGTCTTTTCTGTAACCCAATCGCTGTACCGGGTGCGGTAGTAGGTCTTGGGCTTGCCTGATGCCAAGCCGCTCTTGTCGCGAGGCGTGTTGACGCTCTTGTATATCTTGGGGACGATGTCGGTGGACTGGTATGCCGTGACGTACTCGTCCTCGAAGGTTATGTGTGCGGTCTCACGGAACTTGACATTTTCGAGAGAGAAGGGACAGTTCATTCGCTGCCTCCTTCCGTGTAGAACTCCACTTGCAGGGTCTCGGGGTTATACTTGCCGTGGTAGTACTTCTCCGCAGCAGCAATAAATTCTGTACGAATCTTATCGGGCGCTAAACAACAAAATTCATCATTTAATTCAGGACCTTCCTCAAAATAATCAAAAATTAATTCTTCTGATTCACAATGCAGAGTTCTGTTGAATGTTGTTAAGATGTATCTGCCCAGCTTTCAAATACGGAGATTTCCTGACTACCATAAACTATGTCACCTCGCTTGAAGAATCTTCTCCAATCTCTCATTTCTGAGGAAGGAAAGAGGAGACATTCTGCGTTAAAATATTGAATATAAAGACGCCCATCTTTAGCAAAACTCAAAGAATCTCCCATTACAGTCTTTACAATGATTGAATACTTATAACAATCATTACAAATTTGAGATAATTCTACTTCACCACATATCGGTGAGTACAGCTTTGTGCCCTTTGGGCAGTCCTTCAATATCTCTGCTATGTTTATATTATTCTTCTTTTCCATACGTTTTGTTGTATTGTTCTTCTAATACGTTGATTTTGTTTTGTAGTTGCCTCACAACCTCTTTATAATATATAATTCGGTATAGCTGGGCGTATTCGGAGGCGTGCTATGTAACGTCCCACACGTCCCTTACGGCGGTGTTACGGATGTGCCGTTGGTCTTTCTTCGTCAGTTCCATGCGTAAAACGTTCTTGTAGTCCACATATAAACTCGTACATCAACTCGCTCCATTCATCAGCAGGCTTGCCGTAGAGAGAATCGGCATAGTCACGAATATCGATGCATGCACCTTTCATACCTAAATCGAAAAGTTTTTCACCTTTCTTTCTACTTTCAGCAACTGTTACTCCACCCAAAAGGTGTATGAGCCATGTCTTGATTTTCTTCATAGTTGTATGTGTTTTTAGTTTAGTAAGAGATGTGTTTTTACCACCTTGTGTACAGCATGCGGCTGCGACTTGTTGAAATCACGAACGAGGCGACGCTCGAGGTCGGCGTGCCAAACGGGCTTGTCGGTGCCAGGGAGTAAGACCTCAGCACGGACGCGATGTCCGTTGTCGAAGGTAAGGATGGCTGTGCGCTGCTCACGAGGAACAAATGGATTGTGTTTCATTTTATGCTCCTTTCCGCTTCAACAGCACAACTCAACTGCTCTACCTGCTGTTGCAGCTTTACCATTTCCTTGCTTGCATGGTCTCTTTGCATCCTCGCATCAGCCACAAGTATAAAACCTATTGTTGCAGCCACTATCGACACCACCGCCACGCAAATCCACGGCAGTCTATACACAAAACTGTTAATTTCTTTACAGACACCCTTTGTAAAAGCCCAACCATACTTTAAAGCATACACTCCAGCTTCTTTTGTAGTTGCATTGTCTACAAAACTAATTGTTGTTTTCATAATTTTTTGTTTTTATTTTACGTTAAACTTCAGTCTTAGTTTTTTATAATTAAATAAATACCATACTATATGACAGCGTATTTGTTGGCGTAATTTTTATAAATATGATTACGATAACTGTACGTGTAGTTTACAAGCATGTCTTCTGTATATTTACTACAAATTGCAATACGTTTACAGATATTGCGCATTTTCTTTATAATATTGCATTTTACCGCAAGTTTTACAATTTGTATTGACTTACATACTGACATACCTATTTTTGCCGCCATATATTTGTATGAAATGCCATTGTCTACGAATTTTCTGCCATAACAAAAACGATTACAAGTTTTGGTAGCTTTCTTATATTCCTTTTTTGAAGAAGGATTGCTTCTTTGCTGAATCTTTTGTTTGGCAAAATCCTTACGACGCTGTATTTCCACAAGTAACATTGCGGTCAAACCATTTTCTATGTTCTTGATTTCTTGCGCATAAGCATTCTTTTTTAAGTTAACGTTAGGTTTAAATGTAAGTTCAGGTATAGCGATATTACGATGCGCCGTGTGACTATGCAATGATTTAAAAACGAGGTGCTTTTTGTTAAGACCTGTCTCCTCTATCAATTCCATGTTTCTAAGGATAGACAATCTATCCTTGATAGCATTTGCGCTTATACCTGTAATATCATGCAATTTATTTACGCTCCAATCCTTAACAATAGAATTGCGAGTGTGTGTTTTTACAAACAAAGAGAATGCAATCGCCTTTCTCAATTGAGAGTTGCGATACATCTGATTTATTATGATTCTCTTTATCTTCATGTCTGTAAAAAGCAAAAGCGACAAGGTTGTGTACTTACCTTATCGCTTTGTATTTAATGCGTCAGTTAAGACGCGCCTTAAATCCATGTTATACACTTCACGATGTACACGGTTCGCTTAGTGGTGATTAATAGCTTTGCTATTTTTCACACCACAAAATTAATAAAAATATCCATCAAACTAATATATTCTCTTAATTATTTATAATTTATTAATACTTTATATTGATTTATTATTAGTTTTCAGTATCTTTGAAGCGTTAAACTAATAAATAATTGCTTATGACATTTACACAGACTGAACAGTATTTTTGGGCAGAGCGCATCATGCAAGCGGTCTGCGATGTAGGACAAGTCACCTTTTTGGAGCTTGTGTCAGAAAGAAAAAACGTGCGTGCAAATACCCTACGCGGCTTGTATTGTCTTTTCACTCGTGATTATTGCATTCATCCAGATCGTGCGGCGCGTCTCATTGCTCGCACACGTGCAAACGTAATAAATCAGACACGTAAGTATGCGCAGTATTTACAGGTCAAAGACAAGATGGTTGTCGAATTATACAATAAAATCAAGAATATACTTAAAACCTATGACAATGAGAAGAGATTATGATATTACAATCCCAGATATGTTGTTTCCAAGCGACAACGAACTGGAGATTCCTACACTCGACATCAATATGCAAGCAGAATGTTGTCAGATACCATTCTTATGTTTTGGAGAACAAAAGCGCACATATAACATGAATGGCGCCGGAACACTACATTTCTATACTGACGATTACCGCTTCACTACAGTATACGAACATCCCGAAAAGATATACAAACAACATCATCCTGCAAACATTGTAGAGCCCAATTTCTCTTTGTTCAATGAGACTCCTATATCATTCGGCATGCAAGCTCTCTACAAAAAGCGATGGATTGCGTGCGCTATGCAGACCCGTGGCATTGGCATATTCGTCGACCTTAATGTAGCACAAAAATGGTATCAGCTTAATATGCTTGGCGTTCCCCGTGGGTGGAGAGCTTTCGCTACACGCGGATATTCCGACCGTCTGAACAACCTTGCCTTTGAATTGTCTATCGCCAAGGACTGGGCTTTGAGCAAAACTCCTCTATTCGTTATATACGGTGGCGGCAACGAATGCCGGCGGTTCGCCCAAGAGAATGGTTGTATCTATATTAATCCTGTTGTTACGACAAAGAAAAAAATAGAAGCGTTAAAAAAGATACACGAAGGTGTGGCATTCTTCAACGAAGAATTTTCAGTTAAGAAAGAACTTGAAAAACTCACACCGTTTACGCATCAGATAGAGGATTTCTCATCGAACAGTAAACAAAACATTGAAGACAAAAATTAGTTTATTTAGCGACAAGTGATTTTTAGGTGATTATTAATTAATGAAGTACCTTTGCTTTACTCATAAGCAAAGGTTTAAGTAGAAGGCTGGCTCGCGAGGGTCGGTCTTTTATTTTATATATAATGTACGCATTTAGCAAGCTTTAAAATATATTAAATACTAATATTTCTATTAGTTTTATTTGGTTGTTTGAAGATAACATATTAATTTTGCGATGTAAAAATTAATAAGCAACTAATAAAAGGAGATACAACAATGATACAGCTTTCAAAAAGAGAGCTTAACAAGCTCAACACACGCAAAGCAAAGGTCGCAAAACTTAACAACGACCTTAGAGAATATTTTGACGCATCAGGCGATATGTTACTGCCCGACATTGAATGTACCTGTATAGGTTACAGCCCAATGGGAATGGTTGAAGCTAATGACATTAAAGATAAAAATGGTAACGTTGTTGGTTTTCAGGCTTCCGTAGATGACTTAGACTACAAAGTTGAATACGTAGAAGAAGATGGTGATATATACCTTACAGGTTGGGAAGAACTTGAAGACGACCTTAAATATCAGCGTCGCAGACTTAACAAAGCATGGAGAGTGTTCAAGGCAGAAAATCCTGACGCAGAACTTGAACGCGACGACGAGGATTAATCTACCTTAATCTTACATTAGTATTATTAATAGAACGCTAAGTTTTACTTACCCCTCAAAAATATCTCAAGAAAAATTTGGCACATTACAAAAGATTTTATAATTTTGTGGTGTCAAATAAATCATAGTGGCGAGGTTGGAAGCTCTGCCACACAAGGTAGGGCATTTTTTATGCTCGCAACTTTCAAGGTATTAAGATACTGGTGTATCGCGCCCTTGCACATATTGTAATGATATGTGCGTGCCCTTCCACTATGAGGCATTTGACAAAGGGTAGCGGTACACTCTTTTTTTTGTTGTATCAACCCAACAATATATTAACGTCAAAAAAATCGTAGTGGAAATGGCTGACGTAAAAATTTTTAATTCTCCTATGTTTGGAGAACTCCGTGTTACACGGAACAAGAAAGGCGAGTTGCTTTTCTGTCTGACAGATGTGTGCAAAGCACTTGATTTACAAACTGGAGCAACTAAACTTCGGCTTGAAAAAGGGGGTATTAGTTCTATTAACACCCCGGTGCAAAATCAGTATGGTGTTGTTTTTGACCAAACAATGGTTTACATTGACGAGCCAAACTTTTATCGTTGTGTATTTGGCTCACGTAAGAAAACATCCAAAAATTTTCAAGATTGGGTATTCAACGATGTGCTGCCATCGCTTCGCACAACAGGTGCATACGTTGTAGAAAAAGAAGAAGATAGTGAGGAGGATATTATTGCCCGTGGCTTGATAGCAGCCAAGGCAGCACTTGCACGACGTGAGCAGCGCATTAAAGAACTTGAATGCGAAAACAGCCAAAGCAAACAAGTTATCGAAGTACAAGGCGAGCGTATCGCCAAGGATGCACCAAAGGTAGAATACTACGAGCAGACACTCAATTCAAAGGACTGCATGACATCAAGTCAAGTGGCTCTCGACCTCGGCATCACGGCACAGGAGTTGCACAACAAGCTCTGTCAAGCAAACATCATCTACAAGCAGTCGGGTCAATGGAATTTACACAAACCCTATAAAGGTTGGAAATTGCACGATACAAACACCTACACTTTCCCAAGCAGCGATGGTGGCACACATACCAAGGTCTACACTGTTTGGACACAGCGTGGACGACGCTTCATTATATCCCTTTTTAAAAACAATTTCAACGTGAAGCTCGCTCTTGCTGAGATTAACGGCAAAATCGCCAAATAAATCACACACATTAACCCTTTAGACACGCATAACAATGGAAAATAACGCTATAAACAACAATAAGGAGAATATATCAATTAGTGACACAACCAACAACATGCTCGCCTTACTACGGGATTTCATACAACTACAGAATAGATTAATTGTTGTTTACGACGGCGAAGTAGGAGGTGAGAACGTTATCGAGGCTTCGGCTGAACTATATCGCCTTATGCAAGACGCAATAACGGTTAACATCTGCGAAACACTCACAGAAACACAGGCAGCTCAGTTGTAATATAACACACATTTAAAGGGTACGCACGGCAAAAACGTAGCGTGCCCTTTTTGTTTACACGGAAACTGATAAATCCTTATAAACCTTGATAAAACAGCTTAACTTTGCTTTAAATCATTATAAAACACGTTTAATATGGCAAAAAAGCAGAATAACACGCTCAGCGAATTGGGCGTTAAAGAACGAATAAGCCTAAGCTGTCTGGAGCTTAATGAAGGGCAGATTGTGGGCATCCCAAAGAATCCTCGTTATCTCAAAGGAGAGGAACATGACAAGCTAAAAAAGTCACTCAAGGACTCGCCGGAGCTGCTGCAATACAAGCCGCTTATGGTATACGCTGCCAACGGTGGCAAGTTTGTCGTTATTTGCGGCAATATGCGCTTGCGTATCTGTCAGGAACTGCACAACGAAGGCGTAGAAGGTTTTGATGCGCTGCCTTGCTTTGTACTTAACAAGGACGTGTCCATTGCTAAAATTAAGGAATACGCCATCAAGGACAACGTACAGGCTGGCAACTGGGACTGGGACGAGCTTGCCAACGGAGATTGGGAGGTAGACGATTTGCAGGACTGGGGCGTTGATTGCTCGTTCTTGACCGACACGGAGCCAGTTAAAGAAATGTCGGAGCGCAAAGAAACGGAAGACGACGCATACGATGAGGACGAGCATGAGATTGAAGCGAAATGTAAGCTCGGGGATATTTGGCAGCTCGGCAGACATAGACTCATGTGTGGTGACTCTACTGACGCATCGCAAGTCGCTAAACTACTTGGGGGCACAAATATTCAACTATACTTGACAGACCCACCTTACAATGTGGCTTATGGTTATGATGGTGCAGCAACAGAAGGACATCGCAAGGACGGACTGGTTGTCTTGAATGACAAAATGGACAACGACAAATTCGAGGAGTTCTTGACAAACGCATTTAACGCTGCCAATGCTAATATGGAGAAAGGCGCTTCGTTCTATATATTCCACAGCGACGGCTACTCATTTTGGTTTAGAAAAGCCCTTATCAACACGGTAGATCTGGAGCTACGAGAAAAATTGATATGGGTAAAGAACTCTATGGTACTCGGAAGACAAGACTATCAATGGCGACATGAACCTTGCTTGTATGGTTGGAAAAAGGGAGCAACCCATAATTGGTTTAGCGACAGAAAACAAACGACCGTTATGGAGTTTGACCGACCGACAAAGAGTATCGAACATCCGACAATGAAGCCCATCCCACTTTTCGCATATCTTATTCAGAACTCATCGCAGGAAGGCTGGAATGTATATGACAGCTTCGGAGGTAGCGGCACGACTATAATGGCGTGCGAACAACTCGATAGAAACGGTTTCTCGATGGAGCTTGACCCTCATTATTGTGATGTAATAATCAATCGTTGGGAAACTTACACAGGGAAAAAGGCTGAAAAAATCACAGTTTAACTACATAATTTAAAATTAGAAATGATAGAAAAAGTAAATCCACAACATCCCGACAAAGTCGCAGACCGCATTGCCGGAGCAATCGTTGACCTTGCTTACACCAAGCAGGAAATTCCAAAGATTGCCGTTGAAGTTCTTGTCGGACATGGCGTAGCTAACGTTATTATCGAAAGCAGCGTAGATTTCTCTAAAGAAGAAGTACACACAATCGTGGAGCGCATAACCAACTGTGACAATTTACGACTGAATCTTGTAGTCAAGCCACAGGACGCGCACCTTGCAAAGAACCAAGATGGCATTATCCGTTGCGGTGACAACGGAATCTTCAAGGGTATGCCCCTCACTGACGAGGAGTGGAAGTTAAGTCAGATTGCTCGCGGTATCTACGAACGATACCCGTCGGACGGCAAATATATCTTGGGCGGCGATGAGCTGGTGATATGCCAAAGCAATGCCAAGGTAGAAGAGCTGAAAAAACTCTACCCTACTGCAACTGTCAACCCTCTCGGTGACTGGACTGGAGGCATCGATGTCGATAGCGGAGCAACCAACCGCAAGCTCGGTTCTGATATGGCTCAGTCGGTAACAGGCGGTGGACTGCACGGAATAGACCTGTCGAAGGCAGATGTCTCGGTTAATATCTACGCTTTTCTAAAGGCGCAAAAAGAACAAAAGCCTGTGGAACTGTTTTGCGCTATCGGTGACGAAACTGTTGACGGCAAGCCGTACTCCGAGATTGTGAAGATAGCAAAAGACTACATCAACAAGGTAGGCGGATTCGAGAAGTTTGCCGAGTGGGGGCTATTCTAAAAAAATATTAGCAATGGCAAAGAATAGTGGTGGTACGAGAAATTATAGGAATAATCCCAAGACTTTATCAACAAGAAGAAAAGAATTTGATGGTCTTATGCAATCTGGATTTTATGACGTTTCACGCTCCTACTTCGACCCATCAGGTGGATTTGTTGCGACAAACAAGGAACACAATAAAGTAAAAGACACAAATAAAGACAAAGAAAATGAAGCCACATTATATCTCGCCAATAAAGGCTACAAAGTATATCTTGACAGTGAACGTGCTACAATAGAGTTTGAATCTCATAATGATGGACGTATTTACAACATCCCCATGGATATAAAGACCATCAACGAAGCAGGCAAATACACCATCAAAAGGCAGTTGGAAAAGGCAAGCACTCAGAAGGTGAAAGCGGTTGTTTTGTATCAGAACAATCCTTTGGTTGATAAGGACTATGTGAAAAACCAAATCTATGGGGAAAATGGATTTATACAAAAATCGCCAAAAAATGCCTTAGAGAAAATTGATTGGATTATAGTTGTAGGTTCAAATGGGCATGTACATAGACATGATATTAGAAAAGAAAAAGCATCAAGATTAAATGGTTAGCGGAGGATATGCCTCCCTAACTCGGATTCATCCGCATTATCATGCCGAAATGGAGCTCCCGCATATCAGGTTACCCCAACAGATAAATCATTGCAAATATAATAATAATAAACCAAACAGCAAAACAAAAAACATGAATAAAGACAAATAATTATGAGTAAACCTTTACCCATCAGAACAACCATTGAGCGTGCGCTCAACATAAACATTTCATCATCGCTGCCCGCAAAGGATAAGGTGGCAGTGATGGAGTGTTTGCTAACGTTGAGCGCAAGTGATATAAGGCGCATAAATGAAAGCGACAAAGCAACTGCTTTTGTTAGCTTGTGCGCCAACATACTCCGTCGTGGTGAATTGATGGAGTATATGCAGATTCTCGAAATGTGCCGTAAAATGGCTTTAAACAACGATAAATGCGTTTGAAAGTGCTATAAACGTGTTTAAATGTACGATAAACGCATAGTGAAAGGAAAATAAAAGGAATAAGGAGAAGAATATGCCACTGTCAAGAAATGAAAATAAACGCAAAAAGCAACTTGCAAATTTGGAGAAAGGCAAGTTTAAAAAGGGCGAGATTACCAATCCTAAAGGGCGACCGCCTAAGCCTAAGACGATGACGGCGTTTATCGCTGAAATGAAGGAAAAAGGCTATGAAGTGCCAACATCGCAGACCATAGCCGAGTCGTTTCTGTATATTGCCACCCTGCCAGAGGACGAGCTTAAAGCCGTTCTTGCCGACAAGACACGTCCTATGATGCAGCGTATCGTTGCCAAAGGCATACTTGACAAAAAAGGTATGGATATACTCGAACGTGTCGTAGATAGAGCCTATGGCAAGATACAACATATAGACCTCACAAGTAAAGGCGAGCAAATTAAGCAGGATCCTTTGCAAGTGCATGTCGTTACTAACACAGAAGAATACAACAAGGTTCTTGCGGAGATACAAAAGGAGAAAGAACGTAAAGAAGCACAACCGGATAAAGAATAGAATATACACAAATGCCACACGTATTTTTAGCAAAGAACTACATGAAAGTGGACGCTGCCAAGAAAGCAGGGTTCACAACCGTGTCGTTGCAAGGAAGCTCGCGCTCAGCCAAAACATGGTCGATTGTGCAGTTCCTTTGTGTCTATTGCTTTAATAACGCTGGCACAACCGTTTCCATTATACGTGCCGGTATGCCTTCTATTAAGCGTACTGTATACCGTGACTTTAAGAATGTGATGCTGTCCTTTGGTTGGTGGAATGACAAGTCAATGAACAAGTCGGAGTATGTCTACACATTTCCTAATGGCTCATGGATTGAATTTTTCTCCACCGACGACGAGCAGAAGGTGCGCGGTTCAAAGCGTAAGATTTTGTTCGTAAATGAGGCTAACGAGCTTTCTTTTATTGAGTGGCAGCAGCTTCAAATGCGTACTACAGAGTTCTCCATACTCGACTATAATCCATCTTTCTCAGAAGAACACTGGATAAACCAAGTAAACGAGGAGAAAAATACTTATTGGTTCATATCTACTTATAAGGACAATCCATTCCTTGAACCAAAGGTAATCGCTGAGATTGAAAGTCTTAAATGGAAAAATCCGAGCCTGTGGCGAATTTACGGACTCGGACAGCGTGCCATTGTTGAGGGTCTTGTATTTGAGAATGTCGTTGTTGACGATTATATACCAGTGGAAGCACATAGACACCATTGGATTGGCATGGACTTTGGCTATACCAACGACCCTACAGCTATTGTAGAAGTCTATCTATGTGGTAACGACCTATATGTAGACGAGCGTTGCTATCAAACGAAAATGATGACTGACGATATAATTAGAGAACTAAAAAATATAAAAGGTGACTTAGAAATAATATCAGAGAGCGCAGACCCACGTCTTGTTGATGAGATATACAATGCTGGTCTGAATATCAAACCTGTTACAAAGTTCAATGGTTCTGTAAACGCTGGCATTATGAAAATGCAACAGTTTAAGATACACGTTACAAGACGTTCTATGAATATTCGCAAGGAGTTCAATAACTACACTTGGCAACGGGACAAAGAAGGAAAATGGCTCAATGTACCAATTGACATGTGGAATCACGGCTTAGACGGTATTCGATATGTTGTCCTTGACAAAGTTCTGGGTGCTTACGGCAGCGGCATGAGCGCAAGCGAAATTTTAGATATAATATAAAAGCTTAAGGGCCGTTTTTGTTTACACAGGATGCATAATTTTAGCATAAGATAATATATCTATGCTATAACTTTGCTAACAAAGTTAGCAAAATATGAGAAAGATAACAGAAATACTCGCCAATGATGGCAACACAGTACATATGTTACTGACGGCACGAAAATTACCACAGCATGAGAATTTTGAAACACTTATGAAACAGTGGGATCCTTACAAACATGACGTCTTCGACAAAAACAAACGCAAGAATAAGAAGATAAAAGTACCAACCGACCAAAAAGACCCGATTACAGGACAGGTTATATACAAAACCGAACTTGTTGACCGAGTACGCATTGCTCTGCCTACGCAAAATATTATTGTGGAGCGACTTGTCGGATTCTTGCTGACAAACGCCGTAACGTACAAAGCAAACTCACACGGGGTGTTGTTAAAGTCACTTGACAACAAGCAGCAGCAGCTTTTTGATGCATTGTTGCACTGCTACCATGACAACAAAATGAAGTACTTTGACAAACGACTTGTCCGTACAGTATCATCACAATGTGAAGCGGCAGAGTTGTGGTATATGACAACCGACGAAAACGGACGACTCGGTGGTGAAATACGTGTACAGCTGTTATCTCCTGCCAATGGGGATAAGCTCTATCCTCATTTCAACGACTGGCATCGCATGGACGGCTTTGGACGTGAATACTACACATTTGACGAGCTTGGAACGTCTGAACTGCATTTTGATGTATACACAGACAGTCATGTGTACAAGTACATCAATAATGGCTCAGGTTGGACGCTCACGGGAGAAGCAAAACCACATGGCTTTACCAAAATACCAGTCGTATACTATCGTCAATACAAATCCGAATGGGCAGACGTTCAATGGGCAGCAGACCGCGTGGAGGAATGTATATCAAATTGGGGTGACACAAATGACTATTTTGGCACGCCGAAGTATTTTATACAGGGACGCTTGGAGGGATTTGCCGAGAAAGGCGAACAGGGTGCAGTATTCCAAGGAGGAAAAGACACAAAAATGAACGTCTTATCTTGGGACCATTCGCCCGAATCGGTTAAGGGCGAGATTGCTTACCTATTCAGTATTATTTTCGCTTTTACGCAGACTCCAGACATATCGTTCGAGAACATGAAAACTCTCGGCAACAATACAAGCGGCGCAGCTATACGTTTGATGTTTACAGATCCATTTATCAAGGTTGGCAACAAAACGGAAATGTATGGAGAAATGTTCACACGCAGAAGTAACATCGTCGCCAATGGTATTTGCAACGCCGGCATTTACGTTAAAGGCATAGATATGAGTGTGGCTGAGAATATAGACTTTGAACCAGTGTTTGAGCCGTACATACCAAAGAATAATGTTGAGCTAATGCAACTTATCACTCAGAGCAACGGAGGCAAACCATCGACTTCGCAGCGTCGCTCCATTGAGCTTAATCCGCTCAATGATGATGCCGACAGCGTGGAGAAAGAAATGAAAGAAGAGCAACAGAGCGAATTAATGCAACAGGCGGCAATGCTTGGTATGGGCAGTTCCGCATCAGCAGCACAATCGATAAATAACGAAGGGGAGGAATAACTATGGCAAAAGGACATGGGGGAACAAGGAAGAGTCGTCCAAAAGAAACTCTTCCTACTGAAAAGATTACTGCTGTCAGTGACTATATGTACACAATTAATGACAATGGAGCTTATTCAGATTCAGACAAGGCAAAAGCTATATATAAAGGTCGTGAGGAATTAAAGAAATTATATCCAGACCAACCTTTCATTACTGTAACACATTTAAGTGTTGACGAACAAGGCTATTTGCATGTAGATATAGGTCTCAACGGAAAAAAGATAGCCGGTATGCCGAGAGAATTTGGGCAAATTCGATATGATACAAGAGACAACAAATTCCATGTCACCTATCAAGGGTATAAATGGGAAACTGCTACTCTCAACAATATGAGGGAGCAATACAAATATATCCAAGACAAACAAAATTTTGGTAAATGGGATAAGAAAATGGAAGAATTAATTGACAGACACAACAATAAACCCACAAAAGAACATAATGCTTTTATGGATATTGAGCAACGATACAGATTAAGTAAGTGATGGCAAAAAAGCTAACATCAAAACAAAAGAAAGAGCAGTTAAACCAACTGTTCGCAGCGTACAACCGCCGACTTGGCATGTTGTATAGTGGTTATGTCAAGAAGCTGCTCTCTCTTGGCTATAACGAAGATGTGCTCGAAAGTGACGCTCTTTTCAATTTTGACAATTTCCCTTTGCTTAAAGCTCGACTTGAAGACATATTTAACGACTATTTCCAAAACAGTATATTATGCTACAAAAGCGGCATAACAGACGGCGTTTATTTGGCGTACACGCATGATGGCGACGCTTTGGGGCAATTCTCCGTACTATCAGACAAAGCCTTGCAAAACGCAAGAAAAACGGCAGCAGCGACGTTTATAACCAATAGGTTCAACGCTAAGAATGGCTTAAACCTCGCACAGTCCGTTTGGAACTACTGCCAGCAGACGAAATCTGAGTTTGAAATGGCGATGTCAAATGTAATAGCCGACGGATTGGAGAAGGGCACGTCGGCAGAAGAAGTAGGAAGAAGATTACGGCAGTATCTGAATAATCCTGACATGATGTACCGCCGTTATCACACCGTAAAAGTGCTGAAAAACGGACAGAAGAAGGATGTTGTCACTTGGCGCAGGAAGCGTATTATCGATGGACGTGTACGTTTTGTAGAAGAGCCGCTCGAACGTGTAGGGCAAGGCGTATATCGCTCCGCAAGAAAGAATGCTCTGCGTGTTGCTCGCACGGAGATAAATGCAGCTTATCACAAGGCGCGAAACGAACGTTGGAAAAATGAACCTTTCGTCATTGGTCAGCATATACATATCTCTCCACAGCACGATCCAGATGAAGACGCAGATATCTGCGACGAACTCGAAGGCTATTACCCCAAAGATTTTAATTGGGACAGTTGGCATTCTCAGTGCATGTGTACCAGTGACCCCGTTATGATTAGCGGTGAAGAACGCAAGCAGTTCTATAAGCGACTGGCAAAAGGAGAAGATATGACAAACTACATATCTCCGAACCGTGTAAAGGACGTGCCAGACCAATACAAACGGTATATCGAAGCCAACTGCGACAAGATTGTAGACGCATTTAAACGCGGTAAGCTTGCATGGCATTTGGCTGATAATAAAAGTTATTGGGTGAAGTATTTGGACGCAACACAACGCAAGGAAATGGGCGTAAAGGCAATTTCACGGCGCGAAGCAATAATGAAAATAGCTAAAGCAAGGCACGCAAGGCGTGATGCACAAGCATTACAGAGAAACTGGACACTTAGGCGGTCATACATGTATATGGAACGAATGAACGAAGTTATAGGACATTTGACATATTCCAATTATACCACTATGGGCAAGGCTTTACAAAAACGATATCACGATGTTACAGATGCTCTAAAAACAAATAAGACTTGGGATATTAATAATGTGGAGCGTTTGTTTAGGCACTTCAAGCAAGGTGTGTCTATTCGCGAACGTTGGGACAAACTGTTATGGAATGGTTTTTCTTCTGAACAAATAGAAAACTGCCGTGAGCTTGAAAAGAAACTCGGCATACTTAAAGGCAGACCTATGTCTATTGAATTAGCTGATAGACAAAGCGCAAACCCTTTCTTTAATCTTGGAAGAGAATGGCAAGTTAATTGTGCAACATGTTCACCTACTTATGCCTTGCGAGAAATGGGATTCAATATCATTGCGAAAGGTAATCCTAAAAAAGATGGTAATTTAAATTATTGGATGTCAAGAGGGCATTCGTTTGATGTATGGAAAAACGCTGATGGGTCCAAGTCCAATCCCTTGAATACATATAAATGGATGCAAAGCAAAAAATACAAACAAATGACACCTCAACGCTATGCGGAATACATAAATGAAGCGACACAAGAAGAAGGAACTTATATTATCACTCTTGCATGGAAAGGAAATAATGGAGGACATGCTACTATCCTTAAACGGTTAAAAAACGGCAAGGTAGTGTACATAGAACCGCAGATTTACTCAGCAAAAAAAGGTGCAACACGTGACATTATGGAGTTATGCAATGATGGTGCATGTTCTTATAAATCAGTGTATTATAACGGCATAATGCGAGTGGATGATAAATTGTTTGACCCGCAATACGCCGATATATTTACAAAAATGAATTTATAATATGAAGTGCATCAAAACCATTTATAGTCTCAACTTCAAAACCATCAAATTTAAACACGACAGGGAATCCTGATTCCATATCATTAGGAAAAGAAAATTTGTAATAGGCATAATTGTCTTCAGTACCAATGTATCTGAGTCGCTCACCAAATCTATCAAGATACCATTGCGCTGCCTTTCTAACTTTTGAAGGATATTCCATAATGCTGAGTATTTAGTTAATATTTTGCAAATGTACGTCAAATGTTTTGTGTGACCAAATAAAAAGGTTATCTTTGCATCACATTGTTGTATCTCGTAACGAGATATTACGTTAAACTTCAAAATTGCCCACTGCCAAATGTATCTCCGCCGGCAGTGGGTTTTTGCGTTTATATACCTAACGCTTCTTGAATACATGTCTTTTCGTTATCAGTGAGCATATTCCATTGTATCTTGCGATACGATTTTCTGCCTTTAACAGGCACTGGGTTCTTTAAATTACATTCAAATGGCGAAGTTGTCGTAACATTAAACAGACTTGCCAACATATATTCTGTGTATACGTTCATATTCTATCCAATAAATTTATCGTAGTAGTCATTGTCAAAAGAAATCTTTTCTCTGTCAAAGTCAGTTGATATTTCATGTGCATAACAACTAACTTTTGTTATGCATATTCTATTTTCTAACTTATCGCCACTTAAAGACACAGAATCCGGAATGTTTTCACTATATGTTCTTACTTTAACATAGAAATATCCATTACCATTTTCAAAAGTTTCAATACTCTTTTTGACCAATTTACATTCATCATAGTATTGACGAACGTAAGCCAATGCATCCTCTTTATTTGCAAAGACACGAAGGACTCCTGAATGTATGTCGCAGACATCATTACTATTGTCTTTGTCTTGCTGTTTCGACTCTACTTCTACGACGTAGACGTAAGATGACGTAGGAGCCTTGCTGGAAACAGGCGACATGGTGGACGCTTCTTGTGGTTTTCTAATTGTAGCCATATCGTTATTTTCTAAAGTTTATATATGCACTTGGATAACGCATCGAGCAACGTTCTGTAACAGCATATCCTTGTCGGCGGAATGCTCGCACAACGTTATCAACCGCTTCGAACGAAGATGCATGCCATTTGTTTTCGTTCGGCATAGATCCTGTCCAGTTACCAGCACAGCAACCTTCGGTTCGCTGAAGAATCTGTACTTCTTTTCTTTCTTTTAAATTGTCAAGAACCCATTGTGCAAGCTCATTCTCTTGCTCTTCTCTTGCATTTGACTTTGGAATTTCTATCATATTATTGATTGTATTTTAGATTTAACAATGCACAAAACCTTTTATAAACATGAATTTATATGTTTAAAAGACTGTTTATAAGTTCTTCTTTGGTTGCGAATATCTCGTTCATATATCTGGTTTCCTTACGTTTGTCAATACTGATAACTACGGAATTGCCGTGTATGGATTTGTGTACCCAAGTAAGAATGTGGTTAAACTCTTGCGAAGGCAGCGATAACATGTCTTTAGAGATACCAGCTCTTTCTGCGCAGAAGGAGTAGACATTTTCGATAAGATACTGTGAACGATAATCCAAATAGAATTTGTCTTTTTTTTCGCCTATAGACATTGATATATACAGGATAGTTCCACTTACTATTTTGTTGTTTAGCATCGTATAGACAGTTTGTCCAATACGGAAGTCACTTGCGAGAATTGTAGCGGAGTCCTTCACTGCTTTCATACCGCTGTCTTCATAATTAAAAGTAGCATAGAGTTGATTTTGTTCCTTGAGTGCTTTGAACATTCTTTCCATGCACTCTTCTTTGGTTGCCACTCGCTCTGTCTCTATACCATCTTCGTCTATTTCAACGACAATATCATCAAAATAATTCTGATTTTTATCACAGATGTGCAATCCGAGCTCTTGAGCTTTGATAACATCGTTAGCCGTTGTAACCTCAAAGCCAGCAATGTATGAATCTTCAAAAAAAATAGTTTTCATAATCGTATGTTTTAAATTATTATTTATTAGTTCCGTGTGTGGAATCGAACCACAATGGAAAGCCTATCTTTACACGAAAACCGACTATCTAAGTTGTCATCTTGCGTTTAACGTTTTCTTCTTAACGTGCCATAATACTGTATGCCACACATGTTTGCCGTGTTATCTCACGCCTTATGATTTTTCGTCTTCACTAAGGTTTGACGGTGGGATAATGAGCACCCCTTTCCGTGCTGTCTGCTTATACGTTCACAGGCCAAACGACAAGTTCGAGTTCTTGCGACTGAGTTTAGGTATTCTCCTTCCGATTTCTCTTTCAGTCATTTTTAGACGGATGGCTCAAAGGAACTTCTAACGAAAATCTGTACCGTATTCTACGTAGTATTGCGCCGTGTGCGGTCTCGCTCCGCTTGCCTTTCAATCGGTCACGGCTGTATCTTGTCTTCCAGTTATCTTCTCTCTTTTGTACAGTCGTACAAAACAAAATCCATAGATGAATAATTTTTTGCATATTGGGGTACAGGTGCTAAAAATGTAGCATACACGAACCTTGCTTCTAATAAGCTTTTATCATATTTTTTCTTTTTTACTATGTCTTTTGCTTCCAAAAACATTCCTCCAAGAGTTGTGCTTTTTAGTATTATCTTTTCAACACATATGTCATAAGTTAGATATAAAGTACCTTCTGTTATCATGATTGTATGTTTTTAAGTTAACATTAGCGGATAATAGTATGTTTATAAACGCACCTGTAAATCTGTTGGTTTGATATTATCACCATCTTTTCGTGCTATTTCAATAGCTTCTTCAACACTGTGAGTTTTTACATATCCAAACTTTCCATGCTTATGACTGTAGTAAGTGTAGACTGTATAATTTTTCTTTTTCATAATCGTTTGTGCTTATTTGTCCAAATTTTCTACCAGATACTTGATTTCGCTGTCCGACAATTCGATGTTTTGAGAATGTTTGAATTTGATTATCTCCTTGATTCCTATAACTTCTTCCACAGCTTGATAGGCCATAGCGTCCGTGTCGTTGCCTTTATCGAGAGCAGCAATTATGTTATGCGCGAAAATTGTAATCATATCTTTTGCTGCTGTTTTAACGTTTTCTACTTCTTTGCGCAAAACCTCAGTTTCTTTGTTAAAAGTGCAACCGCACTCAATAGCAAAATCATTCTTTATATTCTCGCACATCTGGTCGATGTCCGCTCCAAACTTCTGTGCAAAGTATGTATTACCTTTAAGTGATTGTAATACTTTAATTTCTTCCTGTTTTGTCATAATCTTGATATTTTTTGTTTTTGGGGAAGTAGCAAGCTTCCCCTTTATTTTGTTTTATTTCATTTCAGCATCGGGGAATTTCTCTTTGGTCTTTTTGAGTGCTGTAATGCATGCCATATATTCTCCGCTACCTTCCTCTCCGACAAGCTCGGCAAAAATAGACCACCAATAACGGTTGTGTGTGTCGTTTACAAATGGATACATAGCTCTTAATAATTATTAGTTAATTCAACATCGTTAAAATGAATTGCGTAAGTTGTTCCTAAACTTGCAATGATGAAACATTCTCTGTCGCTGTCTGTACCGATTCCTTTCAAAATACCGGTCTTTTCAATTTCCTTGCATGCACTTGGAACATAAGACTTATATCTCACTGCTTTATTAGCGTGTTGTGCAAAATCATGTACAATCTTTACAAATTGATTTCTATTCATTGTTGTATCTCCTTTTTATTAGTTGATTATTAATTTCTATACCGCAAAATTAATATTTTATCTTTACGTTACAAAATAAATCTTAGTTTATTTCTCTGTTTTAAGAATTATTCAGAATATTACTTATTAGTATAAATAAATATGAAAGATAATAGTACCAATATCAACAAAAATACCTACCTTTGTAAACAAATCTAAAGCTTATGACGCAGGTATACGACATGTCAGCAGAAGAAATCCGTGAGCTTGTAAAACAATACATTGAACATGGAGTTATAAGTCGAGCTATACAATGCTATGAACGGCTGTTGTGGCTCGGTAAATTGCAACAGCGCGAGTATTTAATATTAAAAATGATGTATGCGCAGCAGGCCAAAGAAAGTGTTTCAAAAGCAATAATTAAAAGATATAACAAAATTTACGTATTCCTCAAATCCGCAACCTATAGGGTTTAGTGGGATTTTGCTTGCAAAGCGACAAAA
>OOAA01000217.1_pt1 | contig 47063 bp, 41 predicted proteins | sample 1671671 | NCBI WGS metagenome assembly OOAA01 (sample SAMN06348180, study PRJEB24527) | human gut metagenome | biome: human gut; feature: ankylosing spondylitis patient; material: feces | host: Homo sapiens | place: China | collected 2015-10 | reverse complement strand
ATTGGCTATATCCTAGCCTTTTCAGCCCCGAAGATTTCTAAACGGGACAGCAGTGATCTCCTATATTTTTTAATGATGAATGACTCTTACTTTGCCATTATCTTATGATGAACGGCTCTTTGCATCCGGAATTGCGAGTGCAAAGGTAAGAAGAAGAATTTTATCTACCAAATATTCTTCGTAATTCAGAAAAATATGCTATCTTTGCAGCGTATTTGGCAAATCAGCAGAATATTATTCTGCAAGAAACGCTAAAAGGAGAAACAAAGAAACTATAAAACAGAAAGAAAAGGAATAATGGCTACAGAAGAAAATCTCGATGAAATCGATATCAAGATACTCAAGTTGTTGCAGCAGAACTCCCGACTCACCGTGAAGGAACTTGCCGCAAGAGTACACCTCTCCCCTTCTCCCACCTTCGAGCGGCAGAAGCGATTGGAGCGAGAGGGATACATCCAGCGATACGGAGCAATAGTGGATCATCACAAGATGGGACACAACGTGATCGTGCTCTGCAATATCCGATTGAAGCAGCACACCCACGACTTGATTCAGCAATTCATGGATACCGTGCAAACCATCGACCAGATAACAGAGTGCTACAACACCACCGGCGATTACGACTTCCAGATCAAGGTGTATGCCCGAGACATGAAGGATTATCAGGACTTCATGCTCAATACCCTGGGAAATATCGACTGCATCGGAAGCCTTCACAGCATCATCGTAATTGGCGAAATCAAGGATTCGCATTATATCCCTGTGAATCAAAACAAGGAGAAGAGAAATTAAATCAAGAAAGAATGAAAGAGAATAAATATTAAGGAGAAAGAATTATGTTTTGGAAAAAGATCATCATCCTATACTTTGCTCTCCCCATGCTTTTCTGCCTTCCATCCAAGGCACAGAAGCCAGGAGAAATCGTCAGCGAGCAAACCATCAGAAAACTTGGAGAGAAGCATTTCTTCTCCACATCCCCCATTCCTGATGATATTTTCCACCTGATGCAAGGAAAGACATATAAGAAAAACTGCACCATAGCAAGAAGCGAACTGCGATATCTGCGATGCCTGCATGTGGATAAAAAAGGCAGAAACATCGTAGGTGAAATGGTGGTAAACAAGGCGATAGCCGCTGATGTACTCGATATCCTCAGAAAGCTATATAAGGCAAAATATCCGATAGAGCGAATGAGACTTATCGACTACTGGGATGCCGATGACGAGAGGGCGATGAGGGACAACAACTCCTCCAGCTTCAATTTCCGATTCATCTCACATACCAAGACCGTTTCGAAGCATGGCAAGGGACTTGCCGTTGACATCAATACCCTCTACAATCCCTATCATAAGCATTTGAAGAATGGCAAGGAAGTGGTAGAGCCAGCTACGGCACGACCTTATCTCGACCGTAACAAGCACCATACTTACATGATCAGAAAGGGCGATTTATGCTACCGGCTCTTCAAGGAGAAAGGGTTCCGATGGGGTGGCGACTGGAAACATAGCAAGGATTACCAGCACTTCGAGAAATAAGAACACAAGAAGGCTATGCTGTTGTTGCTTGAGATTCTGCAACAAATAGCATAGCCCTTTATTGTCTAACTGCACTCAATTACCTAACTGTACCAAACAGAATTATAATCTCTGCGGTCATCTTCCTCATTATAGAGGTTCTCATACTCAAGGTTCATTGCCTCGAATTTTTCCTGTGTCTGTTTCATGATAGCCCCTCCTATTACTTTAAGTCAATAAAATCGTTTTTATCTTTTGTATATGCAAAAATAGCAAAAAAATGAATCGATGCTGTCAACTATTCAGAAAACTTTTGTATTTTTGCATCAGAAAGCCATATTTGGCGACATTAAGAACAATTAGAATGAAGAAATAATGAATATGAAGATACTGCATACATTTCGACTCAATCGGGTAAAGTGGCGCCACTGGTTATTGCTGGTACTGCTCCTACTCGTTACTCTTGCCAAAATGATTCCTCTATGGGGATTCATCTACACCACCCGTATCTATCCGATTATCGGCACTCTCCTCTCTCCCATCTCAGGATTTTTTCCTTTTGCCGTAGGCGATATCTTCATCGCTCTCAGCATTGCCTGGGTTATCTTCTATCCCATCTACGAGATAGGATTGAGAAAGAAGCTTGCCAGGCGATACTTCTTCCTGGCAGCAAAGAAAGGCTGCTATCCCAAGAAGAAGGTTGTATTCGGAAGAGTGGCAGAATACCTGCTTTGGGTATATGCCTGGTTCTACATCGCCTGGGGATTGAACTACTCCCAGCCGAATATCTATGACAGAATAGGAATGAAGCCGGTGGAAGTAAGCAAAGCTAAATTCAAGGCATTCGCCTATCAATATGCCGACAGTCTCAACGCTTTAAGCATTTCTTCTGATATTGCCGGGAGTAGCATTTTCTCTGATAGCATCGTAGATGACGGTTTGAAAAATCGGGTGCGGGATGCGATTCTGAAGGAATATAATAAAATAGGTTATAAGGAGGGTATCAATGCACCTTTCAACCAGCATCCCCATGCCAAGACGATGCTATTCACACCCCTCAGTTCGATGTCGGGCGTTACCGGAAGCATGGGGCCTTTCTTCTGTGAGTTTACGCTTAATGGAGATATTCTCCCCCACGATTATCCTGCCACCTATGCCCACGAGTTTGCTCACTTTCTGGGTGTAGCCAACGAGGGTGAGGCGAATTTCTACAGTTACATCGTGTGCACGGCATCGGCAGATAAGCAGGTGAGATTCAGCGGATATCACCACATTTTCTTCCACGTACTGAACAATGTATTCGATATTCTCGGCGAAAAGGAGGGAGAAAGATTCCTGAAACACATCCGTCCCGAGATTATTCAACTGGCAAAGAGCGACCGCCGCTACTGGCTCAGCAAGCGCTGCAAGGCATTGGATGCCGCTCAGGATTTCATCTTCGAACTCTATCTCAGGGGCAACCATGTAGCAGAAGGCAGGAAGAGCTATTCGGGCGTCATCGGATTGATTCTGGCTTGGGAAGAAAAAAAGAATACTCAAGGAAAAGATGAGCAAGGCAGGAAATAAAAAAAGAGCGGTTGATGCAATCTCTGCACCAACCGCCATTCGCATATATCTGATATTATAGAAAGTAATTTTTTAAACTAACATCGTATTTCGCAAGAAATTTTCTATAGGAGAACTACTTATTCTGCATTGGCTGTCCCTGAAATCTTCCAGGTTTTGGTTTACCTGCGTGATTGCCCCCCTTGCGAGGACCTTTCTGAGCAAATCGTTTTCTCATCTGTCGCTCTATCTCATAAACCCGCTGAATCTGCTGCTGTGTCAGGAACTGAGAATACTTCTTGTAGTATTTCTGGCGGATGTTGAGAATCTTCTCGCTCATCTCAAAACGCTGCTTAATCTCCTGCTCTGTCTGAGCATCGGATTTCATTTCCCCCTTCTTGTGATGAGGACGAGGTCCTAATGCCCAAACCTCTTTCTGGAACTGGGTATAGGTGTCGATAAATTTAGAACAGGTCTTGTCATCAAGACCCAAATCGTGAGCAATATATTGTGCCTGCTTTTCAGCCAACTGTTCACGAGAGAGGCGCTGCTTCTGATTAGGCGCCTGTGCACATACACTTGTAGAAACGGTCATCATTGCGACAACCATCATCAAAATACCTAAAATCTTTTTCATAATTCACCTTAATTTATATATTATAGAATCTATTAATTATATTCTTGAATCCGTTTATTCATCAAGAAAGACATCCTCCTGATAAACACTGAGCAAATAAGCCTGATCAGCAGAAGATAACTGAGCGAAAGCCTGATCTACCGCTTGCATCTCATTATCTGCCTGAGATGGCAGAGAAGAATGAGGCGCAGCGAAATCGATGTGGAGTATCAGGAGTACTGCCACCGATGCTGCCACTGCCATTGCAGCCGCCCATATCACCTTCATCAGAGGTCGCTTCTTCGGCTGTATCCCGACAGGTTTCGGTTTGTTATCCTTCACCTGTTCCAGGATATTGGCTTCCATCTCCTTGAAGAATCCTTCTGGCGTTGAGTAAGGCATCCGCTTACCCACCTGGTCGAAGTTGAATTTCCCGGTTTTATTGAAATCAAAATTTGTATCCATATTCTTTTCCATTTTGAATAACCATTAAAAACTCACAGAACTCTCACTTAATCGTTCGAATTCATGTACTTGATAATTTTCTCTTTGGCAACATGATAGCTTGCCTTGATACTGGTTGGCGTGGAATCCGCAACCTTCGCTATTTCGTCGAACCCGAGTTCATCGTAATACCGAAGGTTGAATGCCAGCTGCTGCTTTGGCGGCAGCGAGAGAATCGCCTTCTGCAGTTTCACCGCCACCTTATCATCGAAGTCGATATAATCATCGCCTTGAATCAGGTTGACACCTGTGGTTTCCGATTCTATGGAGACAACTTCCTGTCTCCGTTTGCTGATAATCCTAAGAGCCTCATTAGTGGCTATGCGATAAATCCAGCTCCTTAAAGAGCAATCGCCCCGATAGTTGCCGAACGAGCGATAAATTCTCACGAAGGTTTCCTGCGAGGCATCCTGTGCATCATCGTGCGAAACCACCAGTCGGCGAATATGCCAATATACGTTTTCCTGATATTTCGCCATCAGCATCCGAAATCCGTTCTGTGGATTTTCCTTCAGCGCTTCCATAATGCCATTGTCGTTTATACTCATATTCGTTTTATTTCTTGAACGTTACGATTATATGACCATTCAAAATGGGAAAAGTAAAAAGGCGGGATACCTTTTTTTCGATACCAGCTTAATTTTTCCTTCTCTTTTCTCTTTTAATATCATAGAGAATAGAAAAAAAAGAGCTATTCCTCCGGTTTCTCAAAGAAAAAGTATATATTTGCAATCGAATTGCGGATATCAAAAAGATATATCGATATGAAGAAAGAAAAGAATTTAGAAAGTTTATCGGATGATGAGATTCTGCAGGGCTTCAAGGATGCCAATGCCAGAATAGTAAGGGAGTATTACTACGGCTACTGCCGGGTGGCTTATTGCATCTACGATAAGCGATATGACCTGCAGCACAAGCCGGGCATGGACTTCTTCTCGCTGGCCCACGAATATTATCTCTATCTCTGCGAACACGACTTCAAGCCGCTGGAAGACCGGAAGCCGAGCATGTCGCTCAAAACCTGGATGGTGAATGGTTTCCGGTTCCTGCTGCTGGATAACCAGAAGGAGGTGGTAAAGGAGCATCGCTTCGAGAGTTTCGAAGCACGGCAGGAAAGCCGGAAAATGCAGTTTGACGTGACCGACAACCAGTTTGAGCACGATCTTTATCAGACGATAGAAGACATCGGCAATTTCTATTATGGCAGAGACAGCAAGAACAGCATCATCCTGAAGATGCTCTACATAGAGGGATTCAGGGGCAAGGACGTAGCCGCACAGTTGGGCATATCCCATTCTGCCGTTACCCAGCGTTGTCAGAAGATGATGCACGATGTGGTGATTCCTTATTTCAAGAGATACTTCGATGCATCTGAATACGGAAGCTATCTGTCGTTCGCAGAGGAAGACACATCTGTTTCAAGTGCTCCGAAGATGTCGATGCCGAGAATGAGTTCTATGCCGAGAATGATGGCAGAATGCATGTGCTGCGAGGAAGCGGCAGATAATGGCAATAACATATTTAATAATAAGAATAATATGGAAGATATGAAGAAGGGAAGAATCACTCCTAGCTGGATTGATTCATTAAAAGAGAACGAGATTTTTGTGTTTGGCAGCAATCTGGCTGGCATGCATGGTGGTGGAGCTGCCCGCATTGCCCGATTACATTTCGGTGCCGTCATGGGCAAGGGTGTAGGCTTGCAGGGCCAGAGTTACGCCATCCCTACGATGCAGGGCGGCGTGGAAACCATCCGTCCATACGTGGATGAATTCATTATCTTTGCCCATCAGCATCCCGAGCTTCATTTCCTGGTAACCCCAATAGGTTGCGGCATCGCCGGCTTCGAAGCCGAAGACATCGCCCCATTGTTCAAGAAGGCAAAGGAGATCAAGAACATCAGCTTGCCGGAGAGTTTCTGGGAGGTGATAGAGTAAAGAATTGGAGTAATATACAATTTAAACATCATAAGATATGAAGACAAATAAAAAAGATAAGTATTTTGATATACCAAAGAATTATCAGAATTTTGTATTGGTACAAAAGACGAATGCAAAACCTGAAGATTATGGTTACACAGAGGAGGCTGTATTGAGTGTTTTGGATCTGGTCAAGAATGATCCAAACAATTATGACCTTGAAGATGACGAGCTACAAAACGACTTAGGTTGTTTCTTCAACGATGGAGTATGCGTTGAAAGAAATGTAGAGTTTGCTAAATATTGGTTTGCCAAATCTGCAGCTCAAGGCAATGACTTAGCTCGTAGCAACTTGGCAGACATCTATCGTAAAGGTACAGATGGAACAGAAGTTGACCTAAAGAAAGCATTTGAATTGTATAAGGCCTGTGGTTTGCCATACGCCCACTATCGTTGTGGAGAGTTTTACGAGAAAGGTTGGGGAGTAGATAAAAATATAGAAGAAGCTAAACGCTACTATTCATTAGCCTACTCAGAAGGACATCCTTTGGCCAAAAAGAAACTAAAAGAGTGGAATTTTTTAGAGGATTAAAAATGAGAAATCAAACTATACCACAAGAATATGAGCCATCCCCAAGCGAAGTTGAAAAATACATTCGCTTGTGGGATAGCTTAGACAATTATGTAAATCAAGAGAAAGCTCTTGACAAATTGTTTTTCAGCTTATGCCAAAAGAATGATACCATAGAAGATGTTCTGCTAAAATGCTCTACACTAAATGACTTCTATAGTACCAACATATTTGATATTCATGCTGTTGCCAAGCATATACTATCAATTCCAGATATTGACAAGAGACTGAAAAATGGAGATTTAACATTAGTGGATGAACTTGCCCACGTCGAAGTTGGAAAAGAAAAGAAGCAACATTTCTTTTACTCATTTGCATCAAAATATTGCAGCCATCATCAACCATTAATGTATGCTATTTACGACAACTATGTAGAGAAAGTGTTACTATATTTCAAAAAACGCGACAAGTTCTACAATTTCAACAATTCCGACTTGCGAAACTACCCAGTTTTCATCAATATCATACATAAGTTCCAAGAGAGCTATGGATTAACAGCATACAGTTTAAAAGAGATAGATAAATATCTATGGCAATTAGGCAAATCTTATTATAAAAAATATAATTAAGCAACTATGTTAGGAGCAATTATAGGAGATATTGCTGGCTCAAAATATGAGTTCAACAATACGTTTGATTATGATTTCGAGATGTTCGGAGAGGGATGCGACTTCACCGATGATACCATCTGTACGGTGGCGATAGCCGATGCGATACAGAACGGGCGAAGTTATCAGGAAAGCCTGCTGGATTGGTGCCGCCGCTATCCTTCTCCCAAAGGAGCATATGGCGGAAGATTCGCACAATGGATTCGTTCTCTTGATCCGCAGCCATATCATAGTTTTGGCAATGGTTCGGCGATGCGAGTATCGCCAGTGGCATGGCTCTTCAATGACCTGCCGCAGGTGTTGGAAGAGGCAGAGAAAACGGCTCTTCCTACTCATAACCATCCCGAAGGAATCAAGGGAGCCAAAGCCGTGGCTCATGTCATCTGGCATTTCCGCAAGAGTAATTTTTCAGAGGATTATAAGGAGTGCAAGGATGAGAAATCTAAAGATTATGATGATGAGGCAATGAAAGCCTTCAAGGATATTGCCCGCAGCTATTATGAGGATTTCGATACACGAGATTATCCGAAAGGAAAGTTCGATGAAACCTGTATGGATGCCGTACCATTGTCTTTCTATATTCTTTCTAAAGCCACATCCTTCGAGGATGCCATCCGCCTAGCTATTTCTCATGGCGGCGATAGCGATACCATCGGAGCCATCGTCGGCTCCATCGCCGAAGCACGATTTGGTATTCCAAAAGAAATGAAAGACAAGGCTATCAGTTATCTGCCAGATGATATGAAAGATGTGTTGAAAACAATTTCTTGCGCATAAAGTTTTTTTGCGAAAAAAGTATCATAGTATCATTATTTAGCGATAAAACAGCCTAAACACCTGATATATTGCGACATATACAAATGATACTTTTCGGTTTATTTTACAGGAAGTATCATCGAAGTATCATAAAATCGCAAGAAGTATCATAAAATACGGCTTTGAATTGATTTAAAAGACTAAAAAGGAGTGTCAACTATTCAAGTTTTACAAAATCTTTGGTGTCAACTATTCCAGTATGTAAAGAATGTCAATACAAACTAGGAATAAAAGAAAAGATTGATAACCTGAATCAGGACTAAAAGCACATAAGGTGGTCTGCCTGAGACCATTAAGCGGGCACTTAGGGACCACCAAGTGGGCACTTAGAGACCAAGCGTCGGGCATTGACAGACCATGGGATGGGCACTCATTGCCCATACTACGGGCAATGAGTGCCCAAAGTTTTCGACGATTTTTGGGCACTTCTTGTGGATCAGCGACTTCGCTATTATGCATAATGCTTTATGACGATTTCGTGATGCTTTTAGGATGTTTTTGTGATAATTTCATGCAGATTTCATGATACTTCTATCAATTTTATGATACTTCAATGATACTTCTTGTAAAGGAATTAAAAAAGTATCATTCTTGTATATTATTACATATCAGATATTTACATCAGAATTTAGGCAAAAAGATGATACTATGATACTTTTTTCATAAAAAACTTTTTCATATGCGTATAAACTCGATGGAAAATCTAAAAAGTATCTGATATGAAACCTTATAGATACCCTCAATATTACGTCACGACGCAGACTTTACCACATGGCAACGTAATCTTTCCTACGTCAGGACACAGAGATTCCTGCGTCGCCATGTAATTTCAAGGGCATCGGGAGAGATTATACGGATTCTTACAAGAACAGATTTTCGCAATACAGAAAATCGCAACGTTGCTTGGAAATTCATCTTACAGACAGTTAAGATGCTAAAAAAGGTTCTTCCGCTTTTTGAGAAAGGTTCGATTTATAAAAGCCGGTAGATTCATATGTACAAGATGTAACATGCTAAATAATTCCCCAAAAATTTGGTATTATGAAAGAAAAGTTGTATTTTTGTAGCAATTAAAACAAGTAAATATGACGAATCATGATTTTTGGATGTCCATCAGCGACATAATCAATGAAGGATTTACATCTGAAGGTCTAGCAAAATTAGATGATTATGCAGAACAATTCAGTACTGGAAAGATCTTATACAAACGATTTTCACCGTCAGAACAGTATGGGTGCTGTCAAGGAGGTAGAATCCATGTTATTGCATCCTTACTCGCGGGAGCAGAAGTTGGCACAGATCAACTCTCTGCGCCAAAAGGCAGTTTCAAAAGAGAGCAGCAACTTGCGAAGATCCAGGAGAAGCGAATAGAAGATTGGGCGAAAGCTGCTGGATTTTGGATAAGCAACACGGATGAAACCTATGAACAAACCTTGGGCGAAAAAATCGCTCAAGGCGGAGAAGCCGTGGTGTATGACAATGGCAACAAAGTCTTAAAGACTATCGGGTTAGATTATTTCATTCTGCCAATTTTTGCCTTAGATAGAATCTCTTTGCACAATGCTTATTTCGAAGAAACAAAAATGAAAGTATTGGGATTTGGCAGAAATGCCAATAAAGATTTTATGGTGATAGTAGAACAACCTTTTATTCACGGCAAGATGATGGCCGACACAGAGATTGCAACTTTCGTGGAACAAATGGGTTTTAAATCTATCAATCCTAGAAATTGGACCTTTGCAAATCAGGATATTTATCTTAGCGATATGCATGATGAGAATGTTCTTCGTGCTCCAGACGGACATATTTGCGTAATAGATTGCGATATGCGTATCAATATCCCAGAACTCAGAACAGGAGGAACTCGTAAATTAATAAATGAAGTAGAAATTACAAAATAATAAAAATATGGCAAGAACAGCAATAAATGTAAATAAACAGAGTGTTGCCCAATTACTGGAAACAGGTAAGACGACACCATTTGTAATCCCAGAATATCAACGTCCATACGCCTGGTCAGATGATCAGGTTACTGTGCTATTTGATGATTTATGGGAATTTACTGCTACATTAGGAGGTTCAGAAAGAGAAGGAACATACTTTTTAGGCTGCATAGTATCGTATGAGAATGATAACAAAGAACAAGAAATTATTGATGGCCAACAGCGTTTGACTTCTTTATTTTTGTTATTGAGAGCTATTTATTCCCACTTAATAAACTCCGACGAACAAAATGACAAAACGGAACATTTTATAAAATTAATACAACCAACCATTTGGCGAACAGATAAACTAACCGGAAAAGTTGATTACAAAAGCACCTTATTGACCTCACGTGTTGTCAACAATTCCGGCAACGAGATATTGCGCTCAATTTTAGAAACAGGAACAACCGATTCAAAAGCTACTGATAATTATTCAAGAAATTATCGTCTGTTTCAAAAAATGTTTGAAGATCATGCGAGCAAAAGTCCTCTAATGATCTACGATTTTATCTATGCCGTTCTTAACCAGGCGATTCTTCTTCCTATAACTGCGGATTCACAAGACACAGCTTTAATTATATTCAACACTTTGAACGCTCGTGGCTTACCATTATCAGATGCAGATATTTTCAAGGCTAAGATATACAATCACCTTGACAATGATGGAAAGAAAGAATTCATAGAAGCATGGAAAGCTCTAGATGAAAATGCAACAGCTGCCAACGAAAGCATACAATCACTCTTTTACTATTATATGTTCTTTTTGCGTGCAGAAGGAAATGACAAGAGTTCTACTACACCAGGAATTCGTTCGTATTTTACCAAAAACAAGAATGAGAGATTATTTGACAAGCACTTAATACAGAATTTAGATATCATCCTTAATCTTTGGAGAGTTATAAATGTACATGAAGAATTGGACGAAGCTTGGAGTAAAAATCCATTTATCTTACAAGCAATGGACATATTAACCTCGTATCCCAATGAATTTTGGAAATACCCAGTTATAATATTTTATTTAAAACATAGACATGAAAAGACATTCGAGATAGATTTTGAGCACTTTCTTCATCGCTTAATCTCTGAATTATTGGTAAAATATTGCTTAGTACCTACTATTAATGCTGTAAAAAGCGACATTATGAAATTAAATGTTGAGATAACAAAATCGTCTCATCCGACATTTGATTTCAAGGAACTTGATGATAAGGAACTTGCAAAAAAAATCAAGTCACCTCACCGAAGTGCAGTAAGAATGCTGCTAAAGATTTGTGCATATAACAAACAAGGTACCTTGTTGCCAGACAAATGGGAAATTGAGCATATTTTTCCACAAAAGTGGCAATCCACTTATTTTCCAAATGCCACAGACGATATCGTCAAAGAAAAGATAGAACATATTGGAAACAAGCTTCCTTTCGAGAAGAAACTCAATATAATTGCAGGAAATGGGTACTTTGTAAAAAAGAAAAATGAATATGTTATTTCCAACATCACCATTACTAAAAATTTTGGTGAAAGTTCTTCTTCTGACTGGACTTTGGATGACATAACAGAACGAGACTTACAAGTTTCAACTGAAGTTATGGATACATTGACCAAATGGAAACAAGAATATAATACAACCCCAGGAAATTCATTACATCCTGAAGCTACTCCAGAAGAATTAGCAATGATTGAAAAATTGAAGAAAAGAGGATTGATATAAAAAATAGCAAAAAGCAGCACGATTATCATGCTGCTTTTGCTATTCTCATATTATTTAGTTTACTCGTTTGCAGGTAATTTGCTGTTTATATTGTGGTCCTTCGTCCAATGTTACCTCCAAGACAACAACATCGCCTTTAATCGATACAACATGATAAGTATCACCAATATCTCCATTAGAGGCATAAAGGATTATTTGGTTACCAGAAACCTCATATTTATGGGTGTAATTTGAAGATTGCCATCCATAACTTCCCAAATACCAATACCATTTATAGGTACCATCACCTTTAAAAAGTATGCGCTCACTTTTCTCCTCGGGAACATCCTGATCCACTTTGATAAGATTTTCATCCTCCGTGTCATCATATCCCCAACCAGCAATATGAGTCGTCTGCCACATACCTACAATATTGCTCTTAACCTCTTCTGCTGATGGCACATCATCAGATGAACAAGCGGTGAAAGACACCATTGAGAACAAGGCGAAAAGAATCGCCGTAAATGCAAAATATAACTTTTTCATAAACATGCCCGTAAGCCGATAGCTCAGCTCTAATGTTATAAATATATGTAATTGTATTAATCAATCATTATTCATTATTTCTCCTCAAAATAACTACCCGCTTCCATCTTGCAATCCATCGCACGGCACTTGTTGTATCGCTCTCGTGCTCTGTTTTCTCTTGCAAACATCGCCCTGGTGCCAGCCTCATCTTCTGAAAACTGGAGGTGGTTGTCGATACCCATACCATGAGCAATGTTCTCCACATCAAGATCATCGGTGCCGATGAAGGTAAAGGTCCAGTTCTGCTTCTTCAACTTCTCTATGAGGTTCTTGACCATCTTCAAATCATACTCCTCGCTGCAGTTCTCCTCACCATCCGTAATGATGGTTACCAACACACTGTCATCCTCGGTGGTCAGGGCGTTGATCTTGGCGATGCCCATGCCTATGGCATCATAAAGATGGGTGCCGCCACATGGGTTGTAATCCCTGGATTTCAAAGGGTTGGCATGGCGGGCAGACACATTATCATAGAACAGCTTCTTGTGGGTGCTGTCGAAGGTGATGAGTGTTACCCGCTGCTCCATATTCTGATGCGTCTTCTGCATTTTCTGAATCGTGGTCAGGGTCTCGTTGATGCCCACCAGTGCCTGGTGCTCGATAATACTCATGCTGCCACTCTCATCTACCACCAAAAGATTGACTACTCGTTTCATAACTTGTTTCTCCTATTTATTTTAATTGTTCAACATAATTTTATAAGCAAGAAGAACTATTCCCTGCTTCTATTTATCCCTTTAAAGAAAGAATAGAGGGAAAAATTAAGAAAAGGTACAAAAAAATTTGCTTGTATCGTTATTTTTTGTAATTTTGCAGAAAATAAGGAACAAGCGTATGAACAATATGAAATATCCGATAGGCATACAGAGCTTTGAGAAAATCATCACAGAAGGATATCTTTATATAGATAAAACTCAGATGATTTATGATATGGTAGAAAATGGCAAGATTTACTTTCTGAGTCGTCCCAGACGATTTGGAAAGTCACTTCTCGTATCTACACTGGAATGCTATTTCCAAGGAAGAAAAGAACTGTTCAAGGGCCTAGCCATTGATCATCTGGAAACCGACTGGAAGCAATATGCGGTATTCCACCTTGACTTCAACGGCAAGGACTTTACACAAGCAGGTCAGCTGGAGAATACGCTGATTGATTTCGTAGAATCGCAGGAAGCCATCTACGGCAAGCCCTCCTTTGCTTCTACTCTCGGTGACAGATTCATTGGCGTTCTGAGAAATGCCCACGAAAAAACAGGACTTCGCGCCGTTGTCCTTATTGATGAATACGACAAGCCTCTGCTAGACGTATTGGATTCTACACTGAAAACAACCGATGCAGATGGCAACGAGCGGCTATTGGAAGATAGGCATCGGGAAATTCTGAAAGGTTTCTACAGTGTATTCAAGGCTGCCGATAAAGACCTGCAATTCGTTCTGCTTACAGGAGTTACCAAATTTTCGCAAGTAAGCGTATTCAGCGGTTTCAACCAACCCGAAGACATCAGCCTTTCTGCCCACTTCGATACGCTTCTCGGCATCACTGAAGACGAGTTGCGCTCTACCTTTTCACAGCAAATCGCAGAAATGGCTGAGGAATATGATGTTTCAAAGGAAGAAATACTGATAAAACTGAAACGCCAGTTTGACGGCTACCATTTCAGTCGCAGGATGCGAGGCGTATATAATCCTTTCAGCATCTTGCGTGCCTTCAAGGAAATGCTCATCGATGACTATTGGTTCCAAACGGGTTCACCCAGCTATCTGGTTCGCCTGCTAGCTCATAGCGATGAAAACATCAACGAATTGGTGGGAAAATATTATCCTACCAAGGATTTCGACGACTATAAGGCAACCATAGAACGCCCTTTGCCAATGATATATCAAAGCGGATATCTGACCATCAAGGGTTGGTCAAGGAATACCAATTCCTATCTGTTGGATTTTCCGAACGATGAAGTGAGAAGGGGATTCATCAGTTTGCTGGCAGCAGATTATCTGAAGCCAAAGGTTTCACCTGACTCCTGGGTTCTACAGGTAATCGAAGCTTTGGGAAAGGGAGAATGCGAAAAGTTGCATCAACTGATGGTTTCTTTCTTCGCCAGTATCCCTTATTCACAGCGAAGAAAAGATGATGAACGTGAGAAGGAGCGTTATTTCCAATATACGTTCTATCTGGTATTGAGGATGATCAGCTCCTATACCATCTTCATCGAAAAAGAGCAGAGCGAAGGAAGAGTAGATTGCATCATAGAAACTCCTCTATACATATATATATTTGAGTTTAAGAGGGATGGAAGCGCAAGAGAAGCGCTCCTGCAAATAGAAAATATGGGATATGCACGGGAATATTTATCAGATAAGAGAAAGATATTCAAGATAGGATGCAGTTTCTCATCAAAAACAGGAACAATAGATGATTGGGGAGAGAACTGACTCTCTCCCCAATCGCATTTTACAAATTAGGTCAGTTCATATATTATATAAGGAGATGAAAGAAACATTGATAGTAAGCATCGGCAGCTTCTTCGGGGGCGGCATGAGATATTGGATTTCAAAGATGGTGCAATCCTGCACGGTGATTGCCTTTCCGTTCGGAACGATGGCGGTGAATGTGGCAGGATGCCTCATCATCGGGTTTCTCTCGGGATTGAACTGGAGGGAAGGAGGATGGATGTCACCATCTGCCAAACTGCTGCTCACCACGGGGTTCTGCGGAGGATTCACCACCTTCTCTACCTTCATGAACGAAGGGGCGGGATTGATGAAGGAGGAAAATTACCTCTATATGATACTCTATCTCTTCGGAAGTTTGGTGCTGGGACTCATCGCCGTTCTCGCCGGGCATTATCTGGCGAAGATTATCGCATAAAATACTTCTGAGAACAGAAAGAAGAAGAAGAAGAACCCGGATTGCCGAGAAAGAAGACCGGAGAACAGAAAGAAAAAGAACCCGGATTGTCGAGAAAGAAGACCGGAGAATAGAAAGAAGAAGAACCCGGATTATCGCATAAAATACAGAAGATAGGATTCCATCAGATGAAGAAATGATGAAAATTCTATCTTTTTTATTATTTTATATTTTCAAAATGCCTTAATTACGAAATTTATTCGTAAATTTGCAGAAAATAATCTGCACTCGACAATTTGAAAGCAAGCTTTCATTGTACTCGTTTGCTTAATTTTTGCACCAATGAATACATTAGATACAAATAATATAAAATGGAGCGAGAATGTGATCATCGCTGATGCCGATTATATCGACAAAGTGGCTTTCGACCTGACTGTCAACTTCGAGCGAATGATCAACCGACGCATCCAGCCAGCAGATATGGCTCAATGGGCAGTGTGCATCGCCCTCGACGGAGGTCTCAGAGAGGGTGAGCACGAAACGCAAGTGGTGCTTATCCACGATAAGAAATCTCTGGCAATGAAGAATTTCCGCCCTTCCAACTATGAGAAGGATCTCAACGCCCAGGCTTTCAAGGATGATAAGCTGGGAGAATTCATCTTTGCCTCTTATCCTACCGAGGAAAAGATGGTGGGAAAGGATGAATTCCTCGTAGAAGTGGCACGCACCGTATGCAACACCAAGGAGGTGAAAAGGGTGATGGTGATTCCGAACTCAGAAGATGGAGATGCCTACGACCAGCTGAGAGATATGCTGAGAAAGGTGGAAGATGACGACAAGCGCATCACCCTCTTCGCCATGCAACCCATGCCGGGAGGAAACTTCCGACAGGAGATTCTGGGTTACTCGCTGATGAACGCCCTCGGAATCTCGGCAAAGGAGATAAAATAAACATTAAAATAATAAACATAATAATAAAAAACAAGATTATAAATGAGTAGAGTACTTATGATTGGCGCTGGTGGCGTGGCTACCGTGGCTGCCTTCAAGATCGTCCAGAACCAGGACGTTTTCACCGAGTTTATGATTGCTAGCCGTCGCAAGGAAAAGTGCGATAAGCTGGTTAAGGATATCCATGCCAAGGGCTACAAGATGGATATTCAGACGGCTGAGGTGGATGCCGACGACGTTGAGCAGTTGAAGGCTCTCTTTAATAGCTATAAGCCTGAGCTTGTCATCAACCTTGCTTTGCCTTACCAGGATCTCACCATTATGGATGCCTGTCTGGCTTGCGGTTGCAACTATATGGATACCGCTAACTATGAGCCAAAGGACGAGGCTCACTTCGAGTACTCATGGCAGTGGGCATATAAGGAAAAGTTCGAGCAGGCAGGTCTCTGCGCTATCCTCGGCTGCGGTTTCGACCCAGGTGTTTCCGGCATCTTCACCGCATACGCTGCCAAACATCACTTCGATGAGATTGAGGTGCTCGATATCGTGGATTGCAACGCCGGAAACCATCACAAGGCTTTCGCAACCAACTTCAACCCAGAAATCAATATCCGTGAGATTACCCAGAAGGGACTCTGGTACAAGGATGGCGAATGGATTGAAACCGACCCATTGTCTATCCACAAGCCTCTCACCTACCCTAACATCGGCCCTCGCGAGAGCTATCTGATGCATCACGAGGAGTTGGAGAGCCTGGTGAAGAACTACCCTACCATCAAGGAGGCACGCTTCTGGATGACCTTCGGTCAGCAGTATCTCACCTACCTCGACTGCATCCAGAACCTCGGTATGAGCCGCATCGACGAAATCGAATACGAGGCTCCATTGGCAGATGGTTCAGGCAAGACAGCCAAGGTGAAGATTGTTCCATTGCAGTTCCTCAAGGCAGTATTGCCTAACCCACAGGATCTCGGCGAGAACTATGATGGCGAGACATCTATCGGTTGCCGCATCCGTGGTAAGAAGGATGGCAAGGAGCGTACCTACTACGTATATAACAACTGCAAGCACCAGGAGGCTTACAACGAGACAGGCATGCAGGGCGTAAGCTACACCACTGGTGTGCCAGCCATGATTGGTGCGATGATGTTCCTCAAGGGCATCTGGAAGAAGCCAGGAGTATGGAACGTAGAGGAGTTCGACCCAGATCCATTCATGGAGCAGTTGAACAAGCAGGGATTGCCATGGCACGAGGTGTTTGATGGCGATTTGGAGATTGATTAAACTTTAAACAGTAAAAGAATATGGCAAAAGAGATAGAAGAGGGCAAACTGACCCCCAACGAGGGAAAACTGAAAGCCCTCCAGGCAGCCATGGCGAAGATTGAGAAAGACTTCGGCAAGGGCTCTATCATGAAACTCGGCGATGAGCACGTCGAGAATATCGAGGTAATTCCTACGGGCAGTATCGCTCTCGACAATGCATTGGGCGTAGGCGGTTATCCAAGGGGACGTATCATCGAGATCTATGGTCCTGAATCTTCTGGTAAGACAACATTGGCCATCCATGCCATCGCAGAGGCTCAGAAGGCTGGCGGTATTGCTGCCTTCATCGATGCCGAGCATGCTTTCGACCGCTTCTATGCTGCCAAACTGGGCGTGGATGTGGATAACCTGTGGATTTCGCAGCCAGACAATGGTGAGCAGGCATTGCAGATTGCCGATCAGCTGATCAGCTCTGCTGCCGTAGATATCGTGGTAGTTGACTCTGTAGCTGCCCTGACTCCTAAGAAGGAAATCGAGGGCGACATGGGTGATAACGTGGTAGGTCTTCAGGCACGATTGATGAGCCAGGCACTCCGCAAGCTCACTTCTACCATCAGCAAGACCAATACTACCTGCATCTTCATCAACCAGTTGCGCGAGAAGATTGGTGTGATGTTCGGCAACCCTGAGACAACTACCGGTGGTAACGCCTTGAAGTTCTATGCATCAGTTCGCCTGGACATCCGCAAGGCAACAGCCATCAAGGACGGCGAGGATGTGGTAGGTAATCTGGTTCGCGTGAAGGTAGTGAAAAACAAGGTGGCTCCTCCTTTCCGCAAGGCAGAGTTCGACATCATGTTCGGCGAAGGTATCAGCCGTGCCGGCGAGGTATTCGGTTTGGCAGTAGCCAACGGCATCATCGACAAGAGCGGCAGCTGGTACAGCTACGGCGGTTCAAAGCTCGGACAGGGTGCAGATGCCTGCAAGTCATTGCTCAAGGATAATCCTGAGCTTCTCGACGAGCTGGAGGCAAAGGTTCGTGAAGCACTCGCTGCCAAGGATCAGAAATAAAACTCAGATGAAATAAAACTCAGATAAGGTAGGTTACACCTTATTATATATAGGGACATTATCTGGAAGAAAGAGTTCCCTAAAAACGAAATAGGAATCAAGATATGAGGAATGCGACATTTTATCGCTCCTTTTATCTTGATTCCTTTTATTTTGTCAGTACCTGACTGACAGCTTGTCAGCCGAAATCAGGAAAACACAGAAAACAAACAGCCAAATCCAGAAAAAAAATCCATTGGCACACGCTTTGTTAATTAGAAAGCGTGAACGCTGAGTTCAGGAGGTTCCCGATAGATGCATATCTTCGGCAGACTTCCCCGAAGGCAGCGATTCATGAGAAAAATAACAATATTAATAACGAAAAAATAAAAAAAAGATATAATCATGGGAAAAGTAATTGGAATTGACTTGGGTACCACAAACAGTTGTGTTGCCGTTTTCGAAGGTAGCGAACCAGTTGTAATCGCTAACAGTGAAGGTAAGCGTACTACTCCATCAGTAGTAGGTTTCGTTAAGGATGGTGACCGCAAGGTAGGTGATCCTGCTAAGCGTCAGGCCATCACAAACCCTAAGAACACTGTATATTCTATCAAGCGTTTCATGGGTGAGACATACGCTCAGAGCCAGAAGGAAGCTGAGGCAATGCCTTACACAGTAGTAAACGAGGGTGGTTATCCACGTGTTGAAATCGAGGGTCGCAAATATACTCCACAGGAGATTTCTGCAATGGTTCTCCAGAAGATGAAGAAGACTGCAGAGGATTATCTCGGACAGGAGGTTACAGATGCAGTAATCACAGTTCCTGCTTACTTCTCTGACTCTCAGCGTCAGGCAACTAAGGAGGCTGGTCAGATTGCAGGTTTGAACGTTCAGCGTATCGTAAATGAGCCTACAGCCGCAGCTTTGGCTTACGGTGTTGACAAGGCCAACAAGGATATGAAGATTGCCGTATTCGACCTGGGTGGTGGTACATTCGATATCTCTATCCTGGAGTTCGGTGGCGGCGTATTCGAGGTACTTTCTACCAATGGTGATACTCACCTGGGTGGTGATGACTTCGACCAGGTAATCATCAACTGGTTGGCTGATGGCTTCAAGGCAGAGGAAGGCGTAGATCTCCGCAAGGATCCTATGGCTATGCAGCGCTTGAAGGAGGCAGCAGAGAAGGCTAAGATCGAGTTGTCTAGCTCTACAGCTACAGAAATCAACTTGCCATACATCACAGCTGTTGACGGTATGCCAAAGCACTTGGTTAAGAATTTGACCCGTGCACAGTTCGAGCAGTTGGCTCACAACCTGATTCAGGCTTGTCTTGTACCTTGCCAGAATGCCGTTCGTGATGCTAAGCTCTCTACATCAGATATCGACGAGGTTATCCTGGTTGGTGGTTCAAGCCGTATCCCAGCCGTTCAGACCTTGGTTAAGAACTACTTCGGCAAGGAGCCTTCTAAGGGTGTTAACCCTGATGAGGTAGTAGCAGTAGGTGCAGCTATCCAGGGTGCCATCCTGAACAAGGAAGAGGGTGTTGGCGACATCGTATTGCTCGACGTTACTCCATTGACTCTCGGTATCGAGACCATGGGTGGTGTAATGACCAAGCTCATCGATGCTAACTCTACCATCCCTTGCAAGAAGAGCGAGGTATTCTCTACAGCAGCTGATAACCAGACAGAGGTTACCATCCACGTATTGCAGGGTGAGCGCCCAATGGCAGCTCAGAACAAGAGCATCGGTCAGTTCAACCTGACAGGTATCGCTCCAGCTCGTCGTGGTGTTCCTCAGATTGAGGTTACCTTCGATATCGATGCCAACGGTATCTTGAACGTATCAGCTAAGGATAAGGCTACAGGCAAGGAGCAGAGCATCCGCATCGAGGCTTCATCTGGCTTGAGCGAGGACGAGATCAACCGCATGAAGGCTGAGGCAGAGCAGAACGCTGCAGCAGATAAGGCTGAGCGCGAGAAGATCGACAAGATGAACCAGGCAGACAGCATGATCTTCACCACCGAGAACTTCTTGAAGGATAACGGTGATAAGATTCCTGCAGACAAGAAGCCAGGCATCGAGCAGGCATTGCAGCAGTTGAAGGATGCTCACAAGGCAGGTGATGTTGCAGCCATCGATTCAGCTATCAACAACTTGAACACCGTCATGCAGGCAGCTTCTCAGCAGATGTACCAGGGCGGTCAGCAGGCAGGTCCTCAGGGTGCACAGGGTGGCCAGCAGGCACAGCAGGGTGCTAACGATGGCGCTCAGGATGTTCAGGATGCAGACTTCGAGGAGGTTAAGTAATCTCTCTCATCATAGAGAAGTTATTAGATTAGCATAAAGATCAAAGGCGTGTAAGACTCTGAAAATGAGTTTTACACGCCTTTTTTCGTGTCTTTATGTTTTTTTATATATCTGCTTATGGCTTTATCGCAGAAAAATATGTATATTTGCAGGTTATGAAGGGGCGGAAGTTCCAGCAAGAGAAGAAAAAGACAAGTTCAAGTAAAAGAAGGAAAGGAAACGGGATATGGCAAAGAAAAGACCGCAGGTAGCACTGGTTTATGATTTTGACGGGACATTATCTCCCGGCAACATGCAGGAGTTCGGATTCATCCAGGCAACCGGAAAGACGAAGGAGGAATTCTGGGATAAAAACCGGAAGCTTGCCGTGGGCAAGGATGCCAGCGGCATCCTCACCTATATGTACATGATGCTGGATGAAGCAAAGAAGAACCATATCTCGCTCACCCGCGAATCCTTCCAGAGCTTCGGCAGGAATGTAGAACTCTTCCGTGGCGTGAAGCAATGGTTCTCGTTCATCAACGAATATGGTGCAAGCATCGGATTGGAGATCAAGCACTACATCAACTCCTCGGGATTGAAGGAGATGATAGAGGGCACCCCCATCGCTCAGGAATTCGAGAACATCTATGCCTGCTCGTTTCTCTATAATGAGGATGGCATCGCCTACTGGCCAGCCGTAGCCGTGGATTATACCACGAAGACGCAGTTTCTCTTCAAGATCAACAAGGGCATCCGTCAGGTGAGCGACAACAGCAGGGTGAACCAGTATATTCCCGATAGCAAGCGCCCTATCCCTTTTCCGCGAATGATTTATTTCGGGGATGGAGAAACCGATGTGCCCTGCATGAAGATGGTGAAGGAGCACGGCGGCCATTCCATTGCCGTATATGATACGCCCCAGAAGGAGGCGATGGCGTGCCAGCTGGTGAAGGAGGGACGCGTGAACTTCATGTGTACGGCAAACTACAGCAAGGGTAGCGTGATGAACATCATCGTGAAGCGAATTCTGGATAAGATCAAGGCGGATTTCGAATTCGACAGATTGATAGAGGTAAACCAGAAGAAGGCGTGGAAGTAAAGGGGTGGCTTGACAGGAGGAAGGAGGACAGGCGATGGAATCGCCTGGAACGGAGGCAAAAAGGGGGACTTGCAACTTGAAGCGAGGGGCTTTTTGCTGAAACGCTGAAACACTGAAACGCAGGAAAGAAAAAGAAAGAAATATAATATTAATAAATAATTAATGGGAAGAAACAAATACTCAGCAGGAGAAATCAAGGAAATCGGAAAGTTGCTGCGCCTGAAGAATGCCGGCAACCGTTTGCAACAGAAATTGATACGCCACGACCTTCGTGTGGATTATGAATTCAACATCTCTGACTTCAATGAGCCGGGCAAGGCTTTCGGCGAGGAGGAACTGCAGGATGCCATCAAGCGTGGTGCTATCCAGATTCTCGACGATGCCACCATCGAAGCCATGAAGGCGAAACGTGCAAGAGACAAGGCACGTGATGAGGCAGAGAAGCAGAAGGATGCCATCGCCAGCGGTGAGCAAACCGACTGGCAGGAGGCAATGAAGCAGTGGAACGAATGGGAAAGTTCTAAAGAAAAATAAATGTTAGAATCGAATTCCGAAGGAAATTCCGAGATAATGAATTCCGAAAGAAATTCCGAGGATTTATTGAATTATAAACAAGATAGAAACAAAAAAGAAATATGGCTAAAGTATTGATCAAGACTTCAGAGGGCGACATCAAGGTGCGCCTCTACGACGAGACTCCTCAACATCGTGACAACTTCCTGAAGTTGGCAAAGGAGGGATATTTCGATGGCACACTCTTCCACCGTGTCATCAAGGATTTCATGATCCAGGGCGGCGACCCTGACAGCAAGGGCGCTCCAAAGGGCAAGATGCTGGGCACGGGCGGACCTGATTACACCATCCCTGCCGAGTTTGTTTATCCACAGCTCTTCCACAAGCGCGGTGCCTTGAGCGCTGCCCGTCTGGGCGACGAGGTGAACCCTGAGCGTGAGAGCAGCGGCAGCCAATTCTATATCGTCTGGGGTAAGACCTACAAGCAGAACGAGCTGAAGCAGATGGAGAAGCAGATGGGCATGCAGATGGAGCAGAACATCTTCAACCAGCTTGCCAAGGAGCACCATGATGAAATCATGAACTTCCGCCGCAACCGCGACCGTGAGGGCTTGATGAAGCTGCAGGATGAGCTGGTGGATGAAACCAAGAAGCGCTGCAGGGAGCAGGGTTACCCTAAGTTTACCGAGGAGCAGCAGAAGGCTTACACCGAGGTGGGCGGAACCCCATTCCTCGACAACCAGTACACCGTTTTCGGCGAGGTAGAGGAAGGCCTTGACGTAGTGGAGAAGATCCAGAACTGCGAAACCATGCGTGGTGACCGCCCTAAGGAGGATATCAGCATGGAGATTTCCATTATAGAAGAATAAAAGACATTTCTCGCAGTTTCGTAGAAAAACTGCGAGAAATTTTTATTCAGTATCAACAACTATTCATTCGTATTAAATAAAAAACAAACAAATCAAAATGAAAAAGATTCATGGAAAAATGATGAAGGGCATCACGGTCAGGAGCCTGATGATGCTCATGGCGCCGGCAGGTTCTAGCTACTGCCATGCCCTGCAAGCCACTCCTGCAAAGGCACAAGAGGCCATACAGCAAGCCACCATCGTGGTAAGCAATCCAACTTCCACACCCCGCACGGAACTCATCTCTCTCAGCATGAGCGACGTGAAGGCGAAGCTGGGCAATGCCACCCCCAAGAAGGGAGAGGCCTATATCGTGAAGAACAAGCGAGGACAGCAGATTGGCTCGCAGATTACCCACGATGGTCTTCTGCTCATAGATGCCAGCGTGCGTCCTCACGGTTCCGCCACTTACTACGTGAGCATCGGCAAGCCTTACCAGCAGAAGGTTTATGCCACCGGCGCTCTCTATAAGATAAGAAAGGATGATATCGCATGGGAGAACGACCGCTGTGCCTACCGCGTATATGGCCCTGCCCTTCAGAAGACCGGCGAGCGCTCCTTCGGCACCGACATCTGGGTGAAGAACACTCCTGATACCGTGGTTTACGAGCGATACGTAAAGGATATGAACGGAAATATCAAGGGCGATAAGATGGATGCCAAGGTGAGAGCCTTGCAGAAGCAGGAGAAGGTAGAGAAGAATACAGCAAAGGCAGCTGCTCTTGCCAAGCAAATCAAGGCCCTTCAGGCAGAATCACGAGAGACGGACATCCTCACCTCCTTCCATCTCGACCATGGCAACGGATTGGATCCTTATCGTGTGGGCGCTACCCTGGGATTGGGTGCACCAAGCCTCATGATGGGCACCCAGCAGTATCTGCCTTATTGCTACAAGACATACAGGATATTGGATAACGGTCCGCTCCGCTTCACCGTAGAGCTGACTTACAACCCATCTACCGTAGGCGATATGCAGAATGTGGTGGAGCACCGCATCATCTCGCTCGACAAGGGCAGCAACTTCAACAAGATGACCGTATGGTATGACGGCTTGACCACTCCTACCGATTTCGCCACCGGTTTCCCAATCCACGAGGAGGATACGGAGACGAAGACCTTCGCCAAGGATTACGTAAGCTATGCCGACCCTACGGATAACATCGAGGTAAACAATTCCCAGGTATATGTGGGCGTACTCTTCCCAGGAGGCATCGACAACACCTACTACCAGCTCTTTGATAAGAAGCACGATGGTGCCACCGGCCATGCTCTCGGCTTGAAACGAGGCTTGAAGAACAGAGAGAAGTACAGCTATTACTTCGGTGCTGCATGGAGCAAATATGATGTAAGGAGCTATGCCGAATGGCAGATCCGCATCAAGGATTACCTGGATGCATTGAAGAATCCTCTCCAGGTTGAGATAAAATAGAAACTTCGAATACTACTATTTTATCTCACTAGGAAATATTAGTTTCTTCACTGTGTAAATGTTTGTAATCCACGAAGAAAGTTATGTTCCGCAGTGCTGAACTTAAGTTCAACACTGTGGAATACAAGTTCAGCACTGCTGAACATAAGTTCAACACTGCTGAATATAGTTTTTAATTAAGAATACAAGAAATACTCATTCTTCTAAAAATCTTAAATCTTATAGTGCAATCAATCTTACTTCGTCATCTCGAAGCCCATGCGCACGCCATCGTAGTTATCCACAATGCTGCTCACGGCACTCATCGTAGTGCTGCCGGTAAGATTCAGCTTGCTCAGGGTCTTGACCAGCGTGAGCAGCTTCTTCTGCTCGAAGAGAAGGCTGATGCCATTGGTGGTGCGGGTGGCAAAACCCGAAGCACTTAGCAGCAAGCCCTTCAGCTGGATGGCATGCGTCTTCTCATCGAAGGTATAGGTGCCGTTCCATGCCTTGCCGTCAATCTTGGCTGCAAAGGTGCCATCGGTCTTGAAGGTAAAGTAGGTATTGCTCTTGCTGAAGCCGAACTTATTGTAGTACGTGCTCAGATTCTCCTCAATCTTGTTGGCTGCAATCTCGCCGCCAGCCTTTGCCAGCAGGTTCTCTGAGGTGAAGGCGCAACCCGGCTTGCTGTACTTCCAGGTATGGGCGCAGAGATCTGCCTGCGAGAAGGTGGCAGAACCTATCACATTGTTCAGAATGCCACTGATGATGCTGCTGCCGGTAGAGCTGCTGCCAGCAGTAGTTTTCTTCTTCGATGTCTTCTTAGTTGTTTTCTTCACAGGCATCAATTCAGAAAGTGAAGCCTCCTGAACAGCTTCATTCATTGCGCATACATTGCTGCCGGAAGTGCTGGCAAGCACCAGGGCAGCCATAAAAAATACCTTTTTCATTTTTTACTTTCTATTTATTATAATTGTAACTCTCGTTTCAAAAAATGCTTTTTTCATCATTATTTGTTATTTTCTTAGACGAAAGAGGCATCAAAAGGTTCAAAATATCGTTCAGAAAAGACATAAATGTTTCATTTTTTTGACATACATCAAAAAAGAACGATTATTAGCATAGATTTCTCAAAAAGTTTACCCGAATATGACAGGAAAACCCTATCTTTGCACCGTTAACAAATCACAATAGTTATGAATGATTTAATTAAGGTCAACACTATGAGTGAGAATATGGCATTGAACAAGTGCCAGGAGATTCTCAACGATCGCCGTGAGGCTCTTGCTTCAAAGGCAAAGAAGAATGACTAAGGGTAACTTTCGCAAGAGAGTGCTCTTGAGAAAATTTACGTAAGAGAGAAAGGAAATTACGTAAAAAGATTATTTTCAGAATGACTCTTTGATACAACAAAGAGAAAAGGCAAAAAGTCCCGCTGTCGAGTAAAATCGTTCAACGGGACTTTTTTGTTTTTATGCTGACCGGGATAATATCCCGGCGGGGATATTATTCCTGGCTCTTTTCAGCCTTCATGATCACCTCAACGTGGTTGCCGCTCTTCAGGAGTACATTCTTGAGGAAGTCGGAAATCTGTTCGCCACGGAGGTTCTTCACAAACTCCTTATAGCCGGTATAGTTATCGAAACCGATACCTGTATAGTTGGCAATAACGCCAAGCCAGTAGGCATTGTTCTTCTCATCCACACCTGCCTGCTTCAGGAGAATCTCCTTCACCTTCTGCAAGTCGGCAGCATCTACCTGCTTCTCTACCTCTTCCACACCCTTGAAGAAATAGGTGATGGCGGTATCAGCCTTCTCCGGATTCAAGCCGGCATTGGCGGTAATGCTGATGGCTGCCTTGTCGTCGAAATCGCGGAGCATGCCGAAGGTGGCTCCTGCATGGTAAGCTGCACTCAACTGCTCACGGATGGTGCGCAGATACTGCATCTCCAGCAGTCGGGCGGTTACATCTGCCAGTACCATGTTCTGCATAGAGAATGGCAACTTGGTGCTCCATATCTCTGATGCCTGGGTTTGAGGATTGGACATCGCCTTGGTAAAGTTGTTCTTCACCTCGCCCTTGGCGTATGGAATCTCCTTGTTCTTCAGCTTGAAACCCTTGTTTGGCAAGCTGGCAATATACTGCTCAATGAGTGGCAGGAGGGTCTTCTCATCGTAGTTGCCCACGAAGTAGAAGGTGAAGTCCTTGGCATTGCCGTAATACTCCTTGGCAAGCGCCATCAGGCGATCGTAGTTGATGGCGTTGATCTCATCAGAAGATGGAATGCGGCCAATCTTGCTGCCCAGGTAAAGGGTGCTCTGCAATGAATCCTGATATACCATGTTAGGATTGTTGCTCTGGTTGGCAAGAACAGTGGCAAAGGTATTCTGAAGATTCTTGAACGACTTCTCATCCTTGCTCAATGCTGTCATCTTGAGATAGATGAGCTGCATCAGGGTCTCAATGTCCTTAGGAGTAGAATTACCCGAGAGGCCATGGCTGTAAGGCTTGATGGAGAAGCCTACACCTGCCTGCTTGCCTGCGAGCGCCTTTTCAAGCTCGGTGCTTGAGAAATCGCCCAAACCGCTGGCACCCCAAGCCTCGCTCATCAGCATGATGCTAGGGTAATCGCTCTTCTCGAGAGCTGAGTAACCCACCTTGGCATTGGCAGAGAAGAGAATCTCATTATCCTTGAAATCGGTCTTCTTCAATACCACCTTGGCACCGTTGGAAAGGGTAAGCTGCTTGTAACCCAGCTGCTTGTTCTCTACGGTCTTCTTGATCTTGCCTGGCTTAGGCAACTGAGCCATCAGCGGCTCCTGCTTCACGTTGTCCACGTATGCCTCCAGCTTCTCAGAGCGCACCTGCTTCACGATATCGGCAAGCTCCTTCTCGGTAGGATAAACGGCACCCTCTGCTTCGCGCATCAGCACCATCGATACCAGGTTGGTATCGCTCTGGCAAACCAGCTGCTTGGCATAGGCATTGATGGCCTCCAATGGCAGCTGAGGTACTACCATCTTGTAGATCTGACTCTCGTCCTCTACCGATGGGATTGGCTCGTTGGAGATGAAGTTATCCACATACTGGGTGGTAAACTGCTCGTTCTTCATCTTATCCTTGTTGGCAAGCGTCTTATCTACCTGGCTCAGGAACTCCTCCTTGGCACGCTGATACTCAGTGGCGGTGAATCCGAAGTCGTGCATGCGCTTTGCCTCGCGCAATACGGCAGCATAAGCCTCCTTTACCTTACCTGGCTTTGCCACACCGATAAGACTGAAGGCACCCTTGGTAGAAGAGAGCAGGAAGTCGCCGTCGTCGGCACCTGCCTGAAGGAATGGGCAGTCAGCTTCCTGGGCAATCTCGGCATAGCGTGCACCCAGCATAGAGGTAACCACATTGTCCATGTATCCCTTCATGAGATAGCTCATGTCGCCCTTCATCGCATTAGGGATGGCAGGATGCTTCATGAAGATATTGAAGATATCATACTGCTGCTCCTTGTCCTTGTCGATTACGTAGATGGCGGTATCATTATCGGCAACTTCCACCGGCTCAATCTTGGCGGCATTGGCAGGCACCTTGATGCCCGAGAAGAGCTCCTTGATCTTGTTCTCGATATGGTTGACATCTACATCACCCACGATGATGATTGCCTGATTGTCTGGGCGATACCACTTGCGGTAGTAAGCACGCAGGGTTTCCGGCTTGCAGCCGTCGATGACGCTCATCAATCCGATAGGGAAACGGTAGCCATACTTGTTGTTCTGATAAAGCTTTGGCAAAGAGCGCTCTATCATGCGCTGCTGACCCACGATGCGCATACGGTACTCATTGTGTACCACGTCGCGCTCGTCATTGATGGCTTCCTCGGTAAGAGAGATGCCATTGCTCCAATCCTTGAGGATGAGCATGCATGAATCTACGGCTGTAGGGCGGGTAGTAGGTACATCGGTGAAGTAATATACGGTTTTCTCTACGCTGGTATAGGCATTGAGATTTCTACCATACTCCACGCCGATGCTCTGCAGGTAATCCTGAAGGGAATTGCCCTTGAAGTGATCGGTACCGTTGAAGGCGAGGTGCTCAAGGAGGTGAGCCAAACCGCGCTGATCATCGTTCTCATTGATAGAACCCACTTTCTGGGCAATGTAGAAGCTGGCTACATGCTCAGGATAACTGTTGTGACGAATGTAGTAAGTCAATCCATTGTCGAGATGACCAATCTTCACATTCTTATCCACAGGAATGGCTGGCATCTGTGCCATCGCACTTCCCACGGATAAACACAGCAGAAACGCTGCAAAAATCTTTCTTAGTTTCATCTGCTATTGATTTATAAAATTACTGGTTTCAAATATTCCGCTTGCAAAATTACACAAAATAAAAAAGATTTGCAAGCATTTGGGAGATTATCTTCCCCCATACCTGCAAATCTTAACATAAAACTAACATTGGAAGCTCTTCATCCACGAACCCCGGTAAAGGCGGATGAGGAAGAGCGTGCCTCTGAGGGTAAGCTCCGTAGCCATCGCAATCCAGACACCCTCCAAGCCATAGCTCTTGGAAAGGGCGTAAGCCAGGGTGAGGCGCACCAGCCACATGGTACCCAGATTGATGGCGGCAGGCTTCCGGGTATCGCCCGCTCCCACGCAGACACAATAGGTTACGATGCTCGCTGCAAAGAAAGGCTCGGCAAAGGCCTCGATGCGAAGGCAGGTGGTACCCAGCTCGCGGATGCTCTCCACCGGCGAGAGCACACCTATCATCTCGGGGGCAAAGACATACATCACCACTCCCATCAATGCCATCACGAACATGCCCAATCCCACCGTCATATAGGCGAAATTGCGGCAGAGATCGGTACGCCCGGCACCATGCGTCTGCCCCACCAGGGTGGTGGCGGCATCACCGATACCATAACCCGGCATATAGCAGAGGCTCTCGGCGGTGATGGCAAACGAGTGGGCAGCAATAGCGATATTGCCCAATGGTGCCACAATCATGGTGCTCACGATCTGCGCACCACTCATCAGGACATTCTGTATGGCTATCGGGATGCTGATCTTGCAGGCATGGTGCAGGTATTCCTTCACCCACCGGAAAGGTTCCTTGTCCTGACGCAGATTGAGTATCCGGTTACGGCATGCCGTGAGGTAGAGATTGGGCAGCGAGATGCAGATATAGGCAAGCGCCGTGCCGCAGGCAGCTCCCACTACGCCCATCTTCATGACGTAGATGAAGAGGTAATTGAACACCACATCGCAGATGCATATCAGCACCGCCATCACACTCGGGGTATGCATGTTGCCTGCCGACTTGAGCATCATCTCGGAGATATGATACAGGAATACGAAGGGCAACGCCAAACCGTATATCAGAAAATACCGTGAGGAATTGCCCGCAATATCAGCACCGCCACCCAGCCAATAAGGCAGATGGGAATGCACTCCTACACATGCCAGGGTAACACAAAGACTGAACGCCAAACCGCATATCAGGGCATGGCGGAATACCTGACGAGCCTTCACGAAATCGTTGGCTCCGATGAAATGAGCCACCTGCACCGAGAAACCGGTAGCTGCCGCACTGAGCAAACTACCAATGAGCCAGTTGGTTGACTCGATAAGTCCGATGCTTGCCGAAGCCTCAGCACCCAGATGTCCCACCATGGATGCATCGATGAAGAACATCATCACGGTGGAAATCTGTGCCAGCATGGATGGAATACTCAACCCCACAATGAGATTGAGTTTCTCGCTGCGAGCCATCGCCCTACCCTCGCGTATCGACTCCATCAGATAATCTGTCTTATTCTTGAATAACATATTTTTCTCTTATTAATTGCGTTAACGAAAAAAATGGCGACTCCCGGAAGGAATCGCCACCTTTATTTAATTACATGAATTTCGTACCTTTGTTTTTCCCAAAACTTAACTTCCGCAGAGCGGAACAGTACTGTTTTTTGTCGTCACTGAATAAACAATCTTATTCTTACCTTAACTAACACCTGTCGTCCTTGAATAAACAATCTTTTCTAACTACCTTAACTAAAACCAATAAACCAATGAACAACAATCTTAACTTTACCTAACAACTAAACCTAATAAAATCTATTACCTAACTAAAAACCTAAAACTTATTTTTTCTGATGCAAAGGTACAACTATTTTCTGAAACTGCAATACTTTTAGCCGAAAAAATGCAGAAAACTAACATTTTTTTAATATAGACAGCATTTTGTGTGCGAACACGAACACTTGTTAACACATCAAAAAGGTATGTTAACACAAAGCGTTCCTAAGAATGCCATCAGATGGCAATCCTAGGAACGCTTCTATTCTATCACCTATATATAATAAGGTGTAAATCCCCCAAAAATCCTACTCTGTAATCCATTCTCCCTTGAGTGCCTGGGCAGCAGCTCTAGAACCCGGTATTACCTGACCCGGACGATAGTAGCTGTCGAGCACTATCTCGAAGCGAAGCATGGAATAGGCAGGGATTACGCTACTCGAACTCTGGGTAGAACCATAAGCCAGCTGATATGGGATATACACCAGCCAATGATCGCCGATGTGCATTTTGAGCACGGCTGTGGTAAAACCATCTATCCAGCCACTTGCCAAATTGGTTGTAACCTGAGCTGTGGCCTTGTCGTAGGTACCCTCGAAGGTCTTATCGAATACATAACCTGCAGGATAAGTATCAGTGCCCAGCAATCTGCCAAGATAGCTCACCTTCACAGAATCGGTGTACATAGGGCATCCGCTGCCCTTGCCTTCCTTCAACACGCGAACCACGATGTGATCAGCATCCTTGTAGGAAAGCGGAACATCCATACCATTCACATCCTTGTTAGGTGTCTGGTTCTGGAGCGACCATTTACGAATCACCTTCCATTCGGTGCTGCCGTTGGCTATCTGCTGACGGGCATAAGCCAAAGTATCGTCAAAAGCCTGTTCGTTGCGCTCCTGCCAGTTGGCATACTCATCTACGGTGTTATCATCTTCGCTGCATGATGACAGGGCGAACACTGCCATCATGAGCAAGAAGAGATATTTAGAAATTCTTAATTTCATTACCAAGTTTCTTTAATACGCTAGTAATACTTACGCGCTCCTCGATGATGCTGCGGAGGTCCGAGATAGCTACACGCTCCTGCTCCATGGTATCACGATAACGCAGCGTTACCTTGTGGTCGTTTGGTGTCTCGTGGTCAACGGTGATACAGAATGGAGTACCGATGGCATCCTGACGGCGATAACGCTTACCGATAGAATCCTTAGGATCGCCATAGTGGGTATTGAAGTGGAACTTCAACTCATCTACGATTTCATGAGCCAACTCTGGCAAACCAAACTTCTTATCCAATGGGAATACGGCACACTTCACTGGAGCCAATGCCTCTGGCAGGCGTAATACTACACGTGTCTCACCATTCTCAAGCTTCTCCTCGCAGTAAGAGTGGCACATCACGCTGAGGAACATACGGTCAACACCGATAGAGGTCTCTACATCGTAAGGCACATAGCTCTCGTTCTTCTCAGGATCGAAGTACTTGATAGAGCGGCCGCTGTACTTCTCGTGCTGAGAAAGGTCGAAATTGGTACGGCTGTGGATACCCTCTACCTCCTTGAAGCCGAATGGCATCTTGAACTCGATGTCGGTAGCTGCGTTGGCATAGTGAGCCAGCTTCTCGTGGTCGTGGTAACGGTAGTTCTCGTTGCCCATGCCCAGTGCCTCATGCCAAGCAAGGCGAACCTTCTTCCAATACTCAAACCACTTCATCTCTGTACCTGGCTGGCAGAAGAACTGCATCTCCATCTGCTCGAACTCACGCATACGGAATACGAACTGGCGGGCAACTACCTCGTTGCGGAATGCCTTACCAATCTGGCAGATACCGAATGGCAACTTCATACGGCCGGTCTTCTGTACGCTCAGATAATCTACGAAGATACCCTGAGCTGTCTCAGGACGGAGATAAACCTTGCTTGTAGCATCGCTGGCAGCACCCATCTGGGTAGAGAACATCAGGTTGAACTGGCGGACGTCTGTCCAGTTCTTGGTACCGCTGATAGGGCAAACGATACCCTCATCCTCGATAATCTGCTTCAGCATCTCCAGGTTAGGACCCTGCATTGCCTCTGTATAGCGGGCATGGAGATCATCAAACTTCTTCTGGTTCTCCAGTACACGAGGGTTGGTAGCACGGAACTGAGCCTCATCGAAGCTATCGCCGAAGCGCTTCTGAGCCTTGGCAATCTCCTTGGCAATCTTCTCCTCATACTTAGCCATGTGATCCTCGATGAGCACATCGGCACGATAACGCTTCTTGGAATCACGGTTATCGATCAATGGGTCGTTGAAGGCATCCACATGTCCAGAAGCCTTCCATACGGTAGGGTGCATGAAGATAGCTGCATCGAGACCTACAATGTTCTCGTGCAACAATACCATACTCTGCCACCAGTACTGCTTGATATTATTCTTGAGCTCAACACCATTCTGACCATAGTCGTAAACGGCAGCCAAGCCATCATAAATTTCACTACTAGGGAACACAAAGCCATATTCCTTGCAATGGCTTACAATTTTCTTAAAAACATCTTCCTGTGCCATGATTAAATCTTATTTTTTTCAAATTTTCGGCAAAGATACTCTTTTTTCTCGAAAAATTGTTGTATTTTTGCCATAAATTAATAAAATAAGTATTAAAAGCTATATATGAGCGACGAAATTAAAGATAAAAACGAGATAAATGAGGAAAATACGCCTCAGGAACACTCCGACTACAAGCCGGTGAACCGTTTTGATGCTTCTGCCGTACATCACCTCAGCGGAATGTATCAGAACTGGTTCCTCGACTATGCTTCGTATGTCATCCTGGAGCGTGCCGTGCCTCATATCGAAGACGGATTGAAACCCGTACAGCGACGCATCCTCCACTCCATGAAGCGCATGGATGACGGAAGATACAACAAGGTGGCTAACATCGTGGGACATACGATGCAGTTCCACCCTCACGGAGACGCATCCATCGGAGATGCACTCGTGCAGATGGGACAGAAAGACCTGCTCATCGACACACAGGGTAACTGGGGTAACATACTCACCGGCGACCGTGCAGCCGCTCCCCGATACATCGAGGCACGACTCTCGAAATTTGCCCTGGATGTGGTATTCAACCCTAAAACCACCGACTGGCAACTCTCCTACGACGGCAGAAACAAGGAACCTATCACCCTGCCAGCCAAATTCCCGCTGCTCCTGGCACAAGGTGCCGAGGGTATCGCCGTGGGTTTGAGCAGCAAGGTACTGCCGCATAACTTCAACGACCTCTGCGATGCTGCCATCCACTACCTCAAGGGAGAACCCTTCCAGCTCTATCCGGATTTCCCTACAGGAGGCGCCATTGACGTAAGCAAATACAACGACGGACAGCGAGGAGGCGTACTGAAGGTAAGAGCCAAGATAGACAAGCTCGACAACAAGACACTCGTAATCAGCGAGATACCATTCAGCAAAACCACCGGAAGCCTCATCGACTCCATCACCAAGGCGGTGGAAAAGGGAAAGATCAAGGCAAGAAAGGTGGATGATGTCACATCAGCCAACGTGGAAATCCTCGTGCATCTGGCACCAGGCACTTCTTCGGACAAGACGATGGATGCCCTCTATGCCTTCAGCGACTGCGAAATCAACATATCGCCCAACTGCTGCGTCATCGAGGACAACAAGCCGAAGTTCCTCACCGTGAGCGATGTGCTCAGACATAGCGTTGACCGCACCATGGGATTACTCCGACGCGAACTGATGATCCGAAAGGGCGAGCTGGAAGAGCAGCTCTTCTTCTCCTCGCTTGAACGCATCTTCATAGAGGAGCGCATCTACAAGGAGCGCAAGTTCGAGCAGAGCAAGAGTCAGGACGAGGTAGTGGCATTCATCTACTCCAAGCTGGAGCCGTTCAAGGATCAGATCTTCACCGCCAATATCGACGGCAAGGGAAACGTGGAATACTCCTTCCACCGCGACATCACACGCGACGACATCCTCAAGCTCCTGGAAATCAAGATGCAGCGAATCCTGAAATATAATAAGGATAAGGCGGATGACCTCCTGCTGAAGATCAAGGCAGAACTGGCTGAAATAGAAAACGACCTCGCCCACATGACCGATGTCACCATCAACTGGTTTGAGTATCTCAAGGGCAAGTACGGAAAGATGCATCCAAGAAAAACCGAAATCAGGAACTTCGACACCATCGAGGTAACCAAGGTGGTGGAAGCCAACCAGAAACTCTACATCAACCGACAGGAAGGTTTCGTAGGTACAGGATTGAAGAAGGATGAATTCGTATGCAACTGCTCTGACCTCGATGACATCATCATCTTCTACAAGGATGGAAAATTCAAGGTAACCAAGGTTGCCGACAAGATATTCGTGGGTAAGAACATCCTCCACGTGCAGGTGTTCAAGAAGAACGACAAGCGAACCATCTACAACTGCGTATATCGCGATGGCAAGCAGGGCGACTACTTCATCAAGCGATTCAACGTAACCGCCATGACACGCGACAAGCTCTACGATATCACCCAGGGCACACCGGGAAGCCGCATCATCTACTTCACCGCCAACCCTAACGGCGAGGCGGAAATCATCAAGGTGACGATGGAACCGGATCTGAGCAAGAAACGCCAGAGCATCTTCCTGGAGAAAGATTTCTCTGAAATCCTCATCAAGGGACGTGCTGCCAAGGGCAACCTGCTCACCAAGCGAACCATCCGCCGCATCGGATTGAAGAGCCACGGACACAGTACCCTGGGAGGAAGAAAGGTATGGTTTGACCCGGATGTAAACCGCATCAACTATGATGAGAACGGCAGATTCCTGGGAGAATTCAACGATGATGACTCTATCCTGGTAGTACTCGACAACGGCGAATTCTACATCACCAACTTCGATGTGAACAACCATTACGAAGACAACATCCTGAGATTGGAGAAATGGGACGAGCACAAGATATGGACAGCCATTCTCTATGATGCCGACAATGAGGGATATCCATACATCAAGCGATTTACGATGGATGCCACCAAGCGCCACCAGAATTGTCTGGGAGAGAATCCGAACAGCAAGCTTATCCTGCTCACCGATACCCCATTCCCTCGCCTCAAGGTTACCTATGGGGGTGTGGATGCCATCCGACCTGCCGAGGAAATCGATGCCGAGCAATTCATCGCTCAGAAGAGTTTCAAGGCAAAGGGTAAGCGCCTGACGACATGGAAACTGGAAAGCATCGAGGAATTAGAGCCGACAAGATTCCCGGAGCCTCCAGCAGAAGACGATTCAGATGCAGAAGATGCAACCGGCGATTCTGAAGGTGCAGGTAAGAATGCTGAAGCTGTAGAGAATCTCGATCCTGATGCAGGAAAAAGCGAGCAACAGGTAATAGATGAACTGACCGGTCAAACCAATCTCTTCTCTGAAAAAGATTTCGAAGAAGATCAGAAAGACAAAGATTGGTTATCAAGACAATAAAAGAATTCGAAAAGTTTTCGATATATATTTTTTAGGAGGGTGTACTTGGATACACCCTCCTTTTTCTCTATAGATGATTATATGCGTCGCATTGCTGTATATTTTTACTTTTTATACCCCTTCAGTTTCTCCAGGCAGTAAGCCTTGAAATCATTCCAGTGGTAATAAGGCTCCACATCGCTCTTGATAGGAAGCGTAGCTTCATCCTCGCAGAGCAATACCTTCACCAGCACATCATTCGCCTTGTTGCGATAGAATACAAACTGAAGGTTGGTAGCCATCGGAGTAATCTTATAATCAAACCATTGAGAAGAAATCCTCTCAGGATCTCTGATCTCCTCGCCATATCCATTCAGGTCCAGGAGGCAAGTAAGCGGAGTAACCATCGTATCATGACCATATCTCAAGGTAGCACCCGGATGCGGAAGAGCTATGCAGCTATCAGCCTTCTCGATGATATCCATCAGAAGATTACACTGTGAATATGGCTGAACATTGCCCGTATAAGGAGAATTGCCATACGCCATCTGCCACCAGATATTGGTACTTACCCAATTCTGATACAGCTCCTCCTCAGTAAAGAGATCATAAAGCGAAACCTTGCCTCTCAACTCAGTACCCTGGACAGAGCTAGCCATCTCATAAAGCTTTCTGTTCAAGTCGCTCTGGTTGATATTCTGCTTCACCCAAGCCGGGTCATTGAAAAGTTCCTGCATCACTCGGCTATAGCAGGCATGCTTCTTTGAAAACTCCTCCTGCACCACCTTTCTGCCCACAGAATTCTTCAAGCTATCCAGGTATCTATCTCCCTGATTCATATAGTACATATCATGCTCGCTGGCATCGTGGAAGATATGAAGCTTAGGATTCATGCGAAGCATCTGCTGCAAACCATTCTCCATTGAGAGAATGCAGCGGATCACCACCGTGCTTCGTGCCTCAATATTCGTATTACCGGCAAAGATCTCAGGAAATCTTTCCATCATTCGCTTGGTAATCCCCTGATGCTGGAGAGCTCCCAGCGGAGTCAACTCGCCATCACGTCCCTTCGCCTCTTCACGAATCAGCTTTACCTTAGCCAGTGTTTCCTCACCCTTGGCAGTCAACTTACCTTCCTGTTTCGCCTTCAGCAGGGAGAAATAAGGAACATCATACGCCTGCTTGCCAATCATAAAGCGAGAGCCATGACGGCCATAATGGCTCAGATAGAAAGGCTTATAGCCCTTAGGCGCAGGAGTCAACTGCTTCTGAGGTCCACGATAAGCCACATAGTTACTACCCGAGAGTGTAATGTCTCGCTTGAAATCCTCCAGAGGACTCTGAGCAGACAATGGCATCGCAAAAACAAGAGATGCCAACAATAATAGATTCTTTGTATTCATTGTTACTATAATTTTATTGTATAATTCATTTTTTTCATCATGATTATTTTCAGTTTGCCTGCAAAAGTACCATTATTTCTCGTAAAAAACAAACAAACCCGCTTTTTTCTGCTCATTTCTTCTTTTTATTCAAATATTTATTGTATCTTTGCACTCACAAATGCGCTTGTGGCGAAATTGGTAGACGCGCTAGACTTAGGATCTAGTGGTTCAGGCCGTGTAGGTTCGAGTCCTATCAGGCGCACCGAAGAAAATCCTAACTGCTTGATAATAAGCAGTTAGGATTTTTTCTTTCTAGAAACCAGGAAGTTATCATCAACCTACTTACTCATAGATATTGGAAGAAACAGTCGTCACATAACCACGTTTTTTGATTTAAATCAACAAATTCCCATATTTTACAAGAAAACCAGATAAACTATTCTTGTTTTTCGCATATTTCCTATACCTTTGCCCACGGAATTCCAATAAAAGAAAAGAAACAAAGTATTAATTTCGGTTTAAAAGATTAATTATGAAGAAGATTATGTTGAGCCTTATGATGGCTCTCGTTTCTGTTTGCGCAAGCGCACAGGTTTACATCGGTGGTACTGCTGGTATCTCTAGCAACAAGATCGGTGATAATGACAGCAAGACAGCTTACAAGCTCATCCCTGAGATTGGTTATCAGTTCAACAACAAGTGGGATGCCGGTATCGAGGTAGGTATCCAGAAGGGCGATGTTTGCAAGATTGCCCGAGTAGGTGATGCTACTACCTTCACTATTGCTCCTTACGTTCGCTATACAGCTGTTGAGAGCAAGGTAGTTGATCTCTTCTTCGAGGGTACTATCGGTTATGGCAGTGTAAGCAAGGGCGGTGGCGACTTCTACGAGGTAGGCATCAAGCCAGGTTTGGCTGTTAAGCTTACAAAGCATGTTGAATTCATCTCAAAGATTGGCTTCCTCGGTTACAGAGGTTATTCTCCAGAAGAGGGCAAGAGCTCATCTACATTCGGAGTTGACGTAGATGCTAGCAACATTTCTTTTGGTGCTATCTACAAGTTCTAATCTTAGAAAAGCTCATTTACTCATCGTAAATATATCAAGGGCGCAAGCTTTTTCCGCAACAGGAATAGCTTGCGCCCTGTTTTTATGTGAAATCTCAATTTACATGAAACCTCTATAAAGGGCAACTTATATGAAAACCTCAATATAGAGCAACCTTGATAACCCCATCTTTTCTATTCTCAAACACATCGTAAGCTTCCTCTATTCTAGATAACGGAAAACGATGGGTAATAAGAGGAGTGGTATCTATCTTGCCCTGTGCTATCAAGCTCAGGATTTCCTCACAATCACAGCCATCTACTCCACCCGTCTTGAAAATGAGATTCTTGCCATACATATCAGGAAGCGGAAGCATCTGGGGCTTATCATACATAGCTACAATAGTAACGATGGCATTAGGACGGGCACACTTCCATGCCAACTGGAAGGTATCCGAACCACCAGCTACTTCCATCACCACATCGGCTCCACCATGCAAACTCTGCTCCTTGACGAAGGTTTCGCAATCTTCCGGTTCTACCACAAGAACCTGCGGATAATGTTCCTGGATAAATGCTCTCCTGGCTTCTGATTTCTCGCAAACGATGATTTTTCCAGGATTCTTCAGTAAGGTGCAGAGCAAACAGCAAACTCCCGTAGGACCTGCTCCGATAATGAGAACCGTATCTTCTTCCTTTATTTCCGAGATTCGGGTTGCCCAGAATCCAGTGGCAAGAATATCGCCAACAAAGAGTGCCTGCTCATCGCTCACCGTATCAGGAATCTTATTCAATCCGGTAGTGGCATACGGAACTCTGACGTATTCCGTCTGGCCGCCATCTATCCTGCACCCCAACGCCCAGCCACCATGAGGAGAAGTACAGTTGTTTACGTATCCATGCTGGCAGTAGAAGCATTCGCCACAATAAGTCTCCACATTCACCGTTACTCTATCGCCCGGCTTCACATGGGTAACCTGCCCGCCTACTTTTTCTACAACACCCACCATCTCATGCCCCACGGTAATACCAGGTACGGCACGAGGCACTGAACCATGCTTGATATGCAAATCGCTGGTACAGATACTGCTCATGGTTACTCTCACTATAGCATCCTTGGCATCCTTAATGGTAGGTTTCGCTTTCTCAACAAAAGCGAATTCTCCTTTTTTAATATATGTAAATGCTTTCATCGTCTCTAGTTTATTAATGTTTTATCGAAAATGCAAATATACAAAAAATATTCATAACATCATACGTTATGCCAACTTTTTATGCTTTGTTAAAATTAGAGTTTTTTTAACGAGAAAATACTGAAAATTCACAGAATATATATATCTTTGCAGTATTATTATAACATCATATCACAAAAAAACATTCTATATGAATAATTACAAGAATATCAAGGCAAAGGTTCTGCGCATTGATGAAGAAGAACATAAGTTCGTCATCGAAGTAGAAAACAGAATTTACAAGGTAGGACAGATTGACTTCCAAAGGAGGCAACCCGCCCCTAAGACACTTGACTGTCTGATGATTACAACCCATCTAGGCAAGGTTTTCATTTCCCAGAACATAGAACACCTCATGAGAAAACATTATAAGGAAAATGATGAGGTGGATTTCAAGATCAAGATGACATTAGGTGATTTCTATCACCTGGAAGACGAATACGGCTTCACGGCCATGTTAAAAAGAGATACCATCATCAATGCAGCGCTCACTCCTAGAGTAAGATGCAGAGTGATGAAGTTCCGCCAGAAATACATGGAGGTACAACTCGTAGAAGTATTGGGCGCCGACAAGTCGGAGTTTTCACTTTCAGATAAAGATTTTCGTGAAATCATAGGTGATGAAAACTGGAATACCCCTGAGTTCAGAAATCTGATGCTCGGAGATACGCCTTCTGACATCTTCGACCTGGAGTGCCACCGATGGATAGCTGGCATCTCCAATCATCTCAGCCAAGATGAATTACAGACATTACTCCTGCAGATTCATTCCCAATGCATCGAAACGCTACAGGGAGAGTATCTCCTGCCCCGATGCAAGGAAGCCGAGCGCATGCTGCTCGAACAGCGATTTACCGATATCATCGAACTGATATCTTACTACATTCAAGCCATCAGAATATTAAGAGAGGGAAAGGCCGAGCATACCATCAGCCAGATACTTTCCACTCTATCCACTTGTGCCTATATCTACCATCCACGCAAGCAGTTCTGCATCATGCAATGCATCTTCATGCTCGACTTTTCGATTATGGAAAAACTCATCACGTCTATCCTGACTACCCTTCGCAGCCAGCAGGTATATCTTTGGAACAGAAAACCCTTTCAGATGCAATGGCTCAAACTGTTACAAAGCTATGTAGAGAATATCTATCACCAGACAGACAGACTCTCCAGCGATGCAACAACCAAGGAAACCATGATTCAGGTTTTGACCATCGAGCTGATACTGGGACGTCATGCATCGCATAAGATTTACGATACCTCACTGAATCAGGCATTGCTCTACCGCTTGGTTTCGCTGATGAATGTAAGCGACCCTAACAAGACTCTCCAGAAAGCATTCCTTTCTCTCTTCACCCCGACAGAATTCAATGCAGCCCTTCCTTTCAACAGCGATGACGCATTCGTCCTCGCCAATATGCTCTGCTCCCAACAGGACAATGAAACCGTGGAGAGTTTTGAACCTGCCAAATATGAGAATGAAACAACTCTTCTCACCATCAACGAGCAAGCCATCACCATACAGCCAAAGGATCTAGATAAAGAAAATGTATATATGCCCCTAGCTTCACGCATGGGATTGTGGCATGGACTTTCCATCCGCCTGGACGAAAAACCACCGGTGAAACTGCGTGGAAAAGTAGGTACTACCATCGAGCACTATAAGGAACTGTGGGAATACATCAACCACTCTCTATTCTCCCAAAAACGCAAGTCCTCGAAAAAGCAAAACAGAAAACTCTATATAGATGATGAAACGACCATCATCGTAACCAAACAATTGGCAGGACAGCTCTTATTTGAATGCAAAGTAGTAGAAGAAGGTTGTGAGGGAGTGGGAACGTTAGATGTTTTAAACGATGTTGTACCTTTCTTCCCTGGCGACATCAACACCCAGTCGTTTGAATATCAAGGGATGCCCCTCTTGTTGCATGCCTACGTAAAAGAAGTCAATAATGATGGAAGTTATGTCTTTGCCATGCGTGATATGATCAGCGAATACGCAGACGACGTACGAGTAAACGATCTGTTTTATAACTCTCGCCTCACCTGTCTGCTCTTCAATCAGGTACCCGACGTACCTCGGGTTCCAGCCGTAAGCAGCGAAGGCTTTTCTGTTTCCGTATGTCCTGCACCAGGCATGACTCTCGATGATTTGAAAAAAGGTATGGTGATAGAAGTTGATAACATCACGGAAGGAACCAATGGTTATCTCAACGGCACCTTCCTGCGGGAATCACCGGAAAGCCGATTCAGTCTTGCCGATGCTTTCCATCAGCTGATGCTGGGGTATGCAGCACATGAGGTTTACAATCCAAAGAATGAAAAGGATGAATTGGCTAATGCGATGCCTATAGAGAAAGTATATGTATCGGAAATGATGAGCATCATAGATGCCAAAGCCACCCTAGAAGAAGACAAGATCAAGGCATACAACTATCTCAATTTCTGCCGACTTCTTGCCATCATGCTCGACAGCAAGGAGAGAACCAGTTATTACGATAGTCGACTTACGCTCCTGGAGGTGCTCAACGACTTTGCAACATTAGATAAGGTAGATATCAACAAGATTGAACACATCGCCGAAAAGGAACCGGAATTGTTTGAACGCAATGCCATCCTTCGCCACGACTTTATGCAATTGCGTATCATCGGTTGTCTGGATAGCGAGGAACACTACGAAGACCTGTATCGTTGGAGCTGTCTTACAGAAGATCCTCACCTGCAGCAACTGGCATCGCTCGTGCTCTCTCATAACTTCGTGAAGAAATCGGGACTTCTCACCCAAGCCGGTGATATCCTCGACAAGATTCGCGCTCTTCTGAAACTCCACAAGTCATCTTCCAACAAGAAGAACTATGGCAAGGAAGATTTCCATACCGAGTTCAAGACATCCATCATCTATCCAGAAAACTCTATGCGAGTGGATGTGCAGGCTCAAACCGTCAAGATCATGCAGGAAATATGTGCCTTCCTCAATGCCGAGGGCGGCCATCTCTATCTGGGCGTATCGGATATTGGCTATGAAATGGGATTGGAAGAGGACTTGAAGAACCCGCTCTTCAAAGGTTCCAGAGATAAGTATGAGGTATATGTCAACAATCAGATTATCTATTATCTCGGTCAGGAAGGAGCACATTATATACATACTCACTTCGATACGGATATCAGCAATGCGGTACTCATCATCGACATCGAGCCATGCCCTACACCTAAAGCCGTAGGCAATGTATATTACGAACGCATGGGTACATCTGCGCGCAAGGTAAACGAAACCTATAAGGACAAGTTCCTTGCCATCAGAAAACAATGGGCAGAAGAGCACATTCCGCATGCAGTGGTTACGCAGGAAGAAATGCCGACTACGTTAGAAAACACTCTAGCCATCAAGGAGCCAAAAAACTCCACCAAGCATGTAGAATCTGCTCCTATCACCGACCACATCCAAACCTCACGTCTGCGCAACAATGCATTGCACGATTACGAGGAAGGCTACCGCCCTATCACGGCAGTCATCTGTCTGATGGACACGGACGAATACAAGATACTGGATGAAGACGACTGGCAGGATTATCGCCTGAAACTGGCTGTTCATGAAGACGAAGAAGAAGGATGGCTCATTCTTGTCTATGAAAGCGGAAAGGTATGCAAGGTTTCGATGGCAGAGCTCTTGCAGAGAGAACGGGGCAGAGCATTCAAGCGTTACGCTGGTGAAAAACTCATCTTTGCGTCCGTTGCTTCAGACAAGGACTCTGTATGTGTGGGATTCATTGACGGCAAGACCAACCATTACGTCAGATTTGATGATGTTGACAGATTCGAACACGGCAAGATGCAGGCAGAAGGTACCCTCCCTATGGATGTACCGAATGCCGGCGTTCATTATGTAGAAGTAATTGCGCAGGATCAAGTTCCTGTCAACAGAAACATCGGCAGAAAGACCATCGGATGCATCCTGAAAACCGTAGAAGGAAGAAGATGCATGGCAGTTCTTCCCGACTGTAATTTGAAATAAATAGGTTACACCATCATTTTTTCCAGTTGCTCCTGTGCCTTTCTCATATCCTGCTCAAAACTTACATGGTCGAGAAGGAAACCATCTCTTCCATCAGCAAGCAGCTGATAAAGCTGTGGATTCATGCCATCCACATACTGGCTGATAGCATATTCGATATCATCACGCTGCGTGAGATTGGTAGAAAACTCATAGACACGAAGCTTCTGATGAATAAAGCAATAAGCCGACTCTATACAGTCTTGAGAGATACTGGATAGAGAGCAACTGTCTTGATTGGTACTGTCTCCAAAATGGGTGAAGCCCTCTTTACCGAGGGTTTCACCTTTATTTATATATTGATTCATATTCATTATTTCACTCCCTTCATTGACAAGGCAATGCGCTTGCGCTTCAAATCAACCTCTGCCACACGAACCATCACATGCTCATGGAGCTTCACTACTTCACTAGGGTCACTGATGTAGCGGTTTGACATCTGTGAAACGTGAACCAATCCATCATTGTGAACACCTATATCTACAAAGGCGCCAAATTTGGTGATGTTGGTTACGATGCCAGGCACCACCATACCCTCCTGAAGATCCTCAATGGTCTTGATACTCGCATCAAACTCAAATTTTTCAACCTCTCCACGAGGATCCAAACCAGGTTTGTCAAGCTCAGCCATAATATCCATCAAGGTAGGCATACCCACCTCAGCAGTGACATATTTCTTAATATCTATTTTCTTCTGCAAATCCTTATCTTCCACCAGCTGCTTCAGGGTGACTCCCTGATCTTTCGCCATCTGCTCAACCAAGGCATAACGCTCTGGATGCACGGCACTGTTATCCAAAGGATTTCTAGCTCCAGGAATACGGAGGAAGCCGGCACACTGCTCGAAAGCAGAAGGCCCCAGACGTGGCACTTTCTTCAACTGCGCACGCGAAGCGAAGGCTCCATTCTCCTTACGATATTCCACAATATTCTTGGCAAGAGTAGGACCGAGACCACTCACGTAGGTCAGGAGATGCTGGGATGCGGTATTCAGGTTGACACCCACCGAGTTTACACAACTCATCACCACGGTATCCAAGCTTTTCTTAAGCTGTGTTTGATCCACATCATGCTGATACTGTCCTACACCGATGCTCTTAGGATCAATCTTTACCAGTTCGGCAAGCGGATCTATCAGTCGACGACCAATACTTACAGCACCACGCACGGTTACATCCTCATCCGGGAATTCATCTCTGGCAATCTTGGAAGCAGAATAGATAGAAGCACCATCCTCGCTTACAACATAGATATCCACAGGGTGTGGATAACTTATTTCATGTAACCAGTCGCTGGTTTCACGGCTTGCCGTACCATTACCCACAGCCATCGCCTCTACCTGATACATCTTCACCATTCGCTGGATAGCAGCAGTAGCCTCATTTTTCTTATTACGAGGAGGATGAGGATAAACTATTTCATGATGAATCAGATTACCTTGTGCATCCAGGCAACAGGTCTTGCAACCATTGGCAAAACCAGGATCCACCGCCATTACGCGCTTCTGACCTAAAGGAGCAGCAAGCAAAAGCTGGCGCAGGTTCTCTGCAAAAACCACAATAGCCTCTTCATCCGCCTTCTGCTTACTGAGAGCAGCAAACTCAGTCTCAATACTAGGTTTCAAAAGACGCTTAAAGGCATCATCCACCGCTTCACCTACCAATGTCTGGCACTCACCATATCCATGCACATAGTGGCGCTTCAACTTATCCTGGCACTGCTCATCATCTGCAGAGATACTGATACGGAGGAAACCGGCAGCCTCACCACGGCGCATCGCCAAGAGGCGATGGGAAGAACATTTCTTCAAAGGCTCAGAGAAATCGAAATAATCAGAAAAGCGCTGAGCTTCCTCCTCATCCTTTTTCTTAGCCACCACCTTAGAGGTGATGATAGCACCACGACGGAACTCGCCACGAATCTGGTTTCTGCTTTCCTCGCTCTCGCTCACCATTTCGGCAATGATATCCTTAGCACCCTGCAGGGCAGCATCAGCATCCTTCACCTTGATGCCTACAAACTTCTTAGCAGCCTGCAGCGGGTTGCGTTCACGCTGGAAGAGGAGCACCTGTGCCAAAGGTTCCAAGCCTGCCTCACGGGCAATCTGTGCACGGGTTCTGCGCTTAGGCTTGAAAGGAAGATAGATATCCTCCAATTCTGTGGCATCCCAACAGTTTTCGATACGCTCTTTAAGAGCATCCGTCAGTTTACCTTGCTCATCAATAGTCTTCAGGATGGTTTCTTTTCGTTTCGCCATTTCCTTCAACTTCTCGTTTGCCTGAGCGATGGCCTCGATATTCACCTCATCCATATTTCCCGTTTTCTCCTTACGATAACGGGAAATAAAAGGAATGGTGCATCCTTCTTCAAGAAGCTCCAATGTATTCTCGACAGCCTGCTCACGTAATTTGAGTTGGGCTGCAATAATCTTTGTAAATTGATTCATAATTAATTTCTATTTTTGTGAATGCAAAGATACAAAAAAGCCTCAGAAATCTTTCGAAATCTGAGGCTTTGATAAAAGAAGGCGGCTACCTACTCTCCCGCATTGCATTGCAGTACCATCGGCGCAAGTGAGCTTAACTTCTCTGTTCGGAATGGGAAGAGGTGGGACCTCACCGCAATAACCACCTGATAATGGGGTATGACGTATTTGCACACAAGCAAACGTATAAGCAATGATTAGTGAGTAGTGATTAGTGATTAATCTTTTCTACCACTCATTCAAACTGTTCATACAGTTGAAACTATGAACTTTCTTAAAGAAAGTGTTCGGGCAATTAGTAATGCTCGGCTTTGACATCGCTGTCTTTACACCTGCATCCTATCAACGTCATCGTCTTTGACGACCCTCAATGGAGTTCTCATCTTGCGGCTGGCTTCGCACTTAGATGCTTTCAGCGCTTATCCAATCCAGACTCAGATACCCAGCGGTGCGCCTGGCGGCACAACTGGTAAACCGGAGGTCTGTCCATCACGGTCCTCTCGTACTAGTGACGGCACCACTCAAAACTCCCACGCCCACGATAGATAGAGACCGAACTGTCTCACGACGTTCTGAACCCAGCTCGC
>OOAA01000195.1_pt1 | contig 49204 bp, 39 predicted proteins | sample 1671671 | NCBI WGS metagenome assembly OOAA01 (sample SAMN06348180, study PRJEB24527) | human gut metagenome | biome: human gut; feature: ankylosing spondylitis patient; material: feces | host: Homo sapiens | place: China | collected 2015-10 | reverse complement strand
ATGTTTCAGTGGTGTTTCTCCCATTGGGGTTTGATTTCTCTCCCATTGAGGTTTTAAATCGCTCCCATTGGGGTTTTATTTCTCTCCCACTGAGTTTTTGGAAAGGGGCGTGGTAAATAAAAAATGAAACATTGAAACCAAAAATGAAACATTGAAACCTAAAATGAAACATTGAACGCCAATGTTTCATCTCTTGAAGCGTTTGATTTTCAATGAGTTGAAACATAAAAATGAAACATGAAATATTTTTTACGATAGTATATAATACGTACACGCGCGCGCGAAGAGGGAAATTTGCGAAAAAAGAGAATCGGCAAAATTCGGTTATAAAGAAGAAAAAGTGGTTATTATTTCCGTATATGGATTTTTTAGGTTTATTTTGCCGATATATAAAAATAGTTTCACACCCTACCCTATGAAGAAAGAACCGATGAATGCTGCTGACAAGGCGCTGAAACATGAGATAAACTTCCTGCATAATCAAATTTCGATTATCAGTAACATTGATGTTGTAAAGAGTAACCACAAAAATGTGGGTTACACCACGATGTTGTGTACAGACGGGACATGCTCTGTCCTACTCAACCAACGTGAATTACATATCAAGAAAAATGATTTGCTCTTTTTTGGCCCTAACGATAAGATTGAAGATGTTGATAAGTCTGAGGACCTTTCGATGCGTGGATTTTACTTAACTGAAGAGTTTTTTAAAGAACTAAGCAACATTCCTATTGGTTTGATTAATGCTCATGTCTACATTGCAGAGCACCCTTTACTCAACATTTGCGACCGAGCAGCGGAGGTTTTTATACAATATCATGACCTTATTCGTTCGAAGCTGAACGTTGATACTCCCATGAAACACCATAAGTTGATTACCGACTTATTAATGGAAGCCTTTATCTATGAGTTTCACGATATGTTGGAAGATACCATTGAGGTACGTCCCGTTTACTTTACCTCTGGTGATAACTTATTCAAGGAATTTCTTAACTTGGTTATGAGTACTTACCCCAAGCCTCGTTCGGTAGCATGGTATGCGGAGCAAATGAACGTTACGCCAAAGTATCTGAGTAGCGTAACGAAAGCGCAAGGAGGCGAAACAGCCTCAACCATTATTACACGTTACGTGGTTGAGGACATTAAGCGCAACTTGATGCGACCAGAGAAGTCGATTAAGCAGATTGTTTGTGAATTAGACTTTCCGTCCATCTCGTTTTTTGGCAAGTATGTGAAAAAGAATTTGGGTATGTCGCCTAAATATTACAGAGAACAAATTATTAAAAACCTTACCGAAGACTTAAATATCAAAAAATGACCCTAACAAAAGAAGAAAGCCTTGCTGTATTAAAGGCAATTAAGACGCGCCGCAGCATTCGAAAATATAAGAGTACACCTGTACCCCAAGAGTTGATTGACCAAGTGATTGAAGCGGGAACGTATGCAGCTTCGGGCAAAAGTCAGCAGCCTTGGTTGGTCATTCAAGTGACCGACGCAGAGACGAAAGACCGCATTCGTCGTTCCAACGCCATTTTTATGGGTAAGAGCGAAGATGCCGATCCTTTCTATGGCGCCCCCGTTTACCTTATCGTATTGGCAGAGCGTAGCAATCCCAACCACGTATATGACGGCACTTTAATGATGGGCAACATGATGTTGGCCGCCCACGCCGTAGGATTAGGTTCGTGCTGGATAAACCGTGCTCGCGAGGAGTTTGAACAACCTGAGTGGAAAGCTTGGCTCAAGAGTCTGGGCATCGAGGGCGACTATGAGGGCATTGGCCACTTAGCTTTAGGCTATCCCGATGGTGAGCCTCACGCACCGAAACCACGTAAGGAATGCGTGGTGAAGGTGTAGAAGATAAACTGCAACGTTAACCGACTAAATAAAATAGTATGAGAAAGTATATAATTAGCAGTTTACTCTTGGGACTACCAATAGGAGTTTGGGCACAAGATGTGACAAAAAATGACAGCACAAATGTTCAATTAAACGAAGCGATTGTTGAGGGGGCGAGTGTCATTCGCCATAATGGGTTTGACACGTACTTTCCTTCGGATGCACAACGCACACATTCGTCAAATGCGCTTGATCTATTATCAATGGTGGCTTTGCCTGGTATTCACGTTGACCAAGTGCAGAAGAGCATTATCAGTAGTACGGGAGCAAGTGGTGTTGTGGTAAAGATAAACAATGTAGAAGCTACACTCGAACAACTGCAGAGCATTCACCCTTACTTGGTTACAAAAATCGAATATAGCACAATGCCTGGCATGAAGTATGGTACAGGAACCGGGGCTGTTATTAATATTAAGACCAAGCGCGACGATTATGGCTTTGCTGTGGGACTGAATGCGATGAATGCCGTTTCTGATAATTATAACGACGACGGCGTATGGGCTAAGGTATGGAACAAGAAGTCTGAATTTGGATTGCAATACAACTTCAAACTTAATAACATTAAGAAGGCTTACAATAAGAGCAACGACACTTTTCACTTTGCTGACGGAACGATAAAGCAATATACCAAAGACGGAAAATTTAAAGGTGGCAACTTTAGAGACGACGCTTTATTATTGAGCTATAACTACACGTTGGAGAACAAGCGCGTGTTTGACGTGAAGGCTTCGTTTGACTACAATCGCTTTCCCGATCGCTATTTAAATCAACACATAACGGGGGCTGAAGATTACACCTTACGCACCAATACACAAAGTGACGAAAAGGTGTATTTGCTAAAGACGTATTATCAAGAGCAACTGAACGCTAAAAGCACGTTAGAGGCAAATGTGGGCTTTGCTTACTTAGACAATGCGTATGACAGAGGTTTCGCCTCGCCTTGGAGTAATTATGCCTACAAGGTGAATGGCAATAAGTATGCCACCTACGCTAAATTGGACTTTGTACATCAACTTTCGTCGAAGAGTCAACTATCGTTTGGCTACCAACAAAGCTATGACTATACACGTAATAAGTATGTAGGTACGAACAATCAAGCGGCTAAGATTAATGACGATACGGAATACTTGTATGCAGAATATGCATTATTCTTGCCTAAATTTTACCTATCGGTGGGAGTTGGTGAGAATAGAATACGAACGGCGCAGATGGGGAACGACAATGTGTTTTGGGCTTTCCGTCCTCAAGCGCTCTTGCAATATAACTTGAATAAAGAATGGAGTTTGATGTATCGTTATAGCCGCAACGCGACGACACCTACGCTGGCCGACTTGACAGAATATAGTCGCCAGGACGACGTATTACAGTGGACGATTGGTAATGCAGCGCTGCGCCCTTATAATACCGACACGCACATGTTGGTGGCTGATTTTCAGAAAAAGAGTACTACACTTCGTATTTATGCCCTTTACGAATATGCTTATAATGGTATCGGGCAGATGATTCTTGAAGACGGGGGTAAATTTGTTCATCAAAACGTGAATAACGTGCGTAATCGCCACTTTGAATCAGCTGTGTATTGGGGGCAGTCATTCTTCAATCGTGCTCTGACTTTTTACGTTGAACCTAAGTGGCAGTACGACGATGCAAGAGGCATGAATAAACATACGAACGCTCAGCTGAGTTTACAAGCTGGCTTAAATGCTTTTTACAAAAATTGGAGTCTTAATGGGTATTACCGCACGGCAACAGAGGCATTGTCGGGCGATATGTTAACGCACAACTGCTCAACATCGGACGTTAACGTTGGCTATCGCTACCGCGCCTTGCAACTGAAACTTGGCTTACGAAATGCGTTTAGGAGTAAAGGTAAAAGTGGCGAAACGAGGTTGATGACAGATAAATTGATTAGCAGCTTATCAAGCGGCAATCGTGCTTTTGGCAACATGGTGTACATTTCGTTATCGTGGAGCCTGATGAGAGGTAAAATGATAAAGACAGCTCAGGCTAAAGATACACCTGTAAATACGGATGCGGGTATTGTTAAATAAGGCCTATCACCCTCTCTAAAACTTTTACTACCTCGAGCTTTCTATTGGGATTCTGATAGATACGCAGCAAGTAAAGATAATTTCTAATTTCGATTATTGGTGAGTTTGCGTTCGTGACGCGTAACTCTTCGATAAACTGCAATTTATCGGCCTAACGAGAATGAACATTAACGAAAAAATTAATGGAATAATTAATGTTCAATTAATGATAATTAATGTTCAAAACAAAGCGCGAAGCGCATAACATAAATAGTTAACGTTTAAGTTTAGGCGCGCTTCGCGCGTTGTTTTGAACATTAATTATTTCATTAATTTTTTTGTTAATTATTCGTTAATATTCATTCTCATTAGGTCGATAAATTGCAGTTTATGAGTTTGCCAACTTGCGAAGCATTTCTTCTGCACGTACTTCTTGCTTTTCGCCTAAGTCCATAAATTTTATGAGGGCTTTGCTGGCTGCACGACCTACAGGAGTGTTGGGGTGGCGAAGAGCTGTAAAGGCTTGGTCAAGGAATTCGTCCATGTCGCGTTCAGAAGGTGTGGCACCTTGCATAAAGAGGCGAGCTAAAAGTAAATAGCCACAGAGTTGAAACATCTCTCCCTCTTCGGCTATCCACTCAAAGGCACACACCGAAGCCCAGGGGGTATGACTAAAGAGGTAAAGCACGGTGCATTCTGCCTCTTCGACAAATTGCATCTGTTCCACCCAAATGCGCGCCAACTCTGCGTCCATACTTTCGGTGGGCATCAACATTCCTGCAAGAAGTCGACACTCACGAATGTTTTCTTTCCAAAGAGCTGCAGCCAATTCGTAAGTGTGAGGAAATTCATTGGCCATTGCTTGCAGTCGTGGCAGTTCGACACCAAATATTATCTTATAGTTAAGTCCCTTTTCGCGCATTGAAGCACTTACAGGACCATTCATTACACCACGCAACGAACGCTTTATCATACGCAGTTGCTCTGCAAGTTGTGTATTATCTATTGTCATTTTCTTCTTTTTAGTATTTTGCAAAGATAGGGAGAATTTACAAATGTGCAAATGTGAGAATGTGCAAATGGTCGCTTTTATTTGCTCCTTACATAAAGAGCGAAAATTAAAGCATCCATTTGCACATTCTCACATTTGCACATTTGCACATTTCCCAAGCATTTGCACATTAATTAGGTTTACTCTACTACCACCTTTTGACCATTTACGATGTAAATGCCAGGTGCGAAACCTTGTAAAGCGGTAAATCCTTCAGGCACTTGTACCATGCGAACGAGCGCACCAGCGGTGGTATAGATGCGGAGGATTTGTGCCTTACCAGCACCTATCCCAATCTGACCTTGGCCACCTTGAGCTGAGAAGTGAGCCTCGCTCACAGCCTCGTTGATTTGAGTAGTAGTGGGATCATAACCATATTTATTGTCGAGGAAGGCTACACGGCGTTTAATCCAACTTTCGATATAAGAAGCTGCAGACTGTAAGTCACTATGGTAACGTGTCCAACGATTTTGCTCACGCATATCAGCTTTACTCTCTTCGAAGAGTGAAGCGTATGTAGCTACGCGGTTGGCAATCGCATCTGCATCAAACAACTTACTATTACGCAGTTCAGCATAACGTTCCGTAAGGTCAGCCTTCCAATTATATTTACTGCTCAACTTCAAGCGAAGGAAGGGAGTAAACTGACCATGTTCATTTTTGTTGATAAACTCGTCAAACTCTTGATTAGCCCCTGTATAGCTGGTGCTACCGTCCCAACGTTGGCCTAATGTGCCGTCTAAGTCCCAAGGCGCGATGGCTATCTTTCCGCCCTCAGGTCCTTGCTTGTCGTATACATAGAAGAGCATATTCTTACCATGATTATCACTGGCCATGATGAGTTCGAGGAAGAGGTAGTAATCACGCATCATGGGATAGTCGAAGTACGTTTCAAAGCCTTCATCGAAAGTGGTCTGTGAACGCACTGCAGCTACGTGGCTTACGGCATTGTAGAGCGGTTCCCAATCTACAGCCTCTTTTTGATAGTCAGGATATTTGAACTCATAGCTACGCCAAGTCTCACTGCCCAAATAGTTATTATAACTACTCGGAGTTTTGTAAGGGAACGTCAAGTCGCCTTGCTCATGTCCCATAAACGTCTCATAGGTCCAATCGCTTGACTTGTAAAGCAAGCCATGCACTTCGTCTTCACCCGTAGTAGACTCGGCTGCAGGCACGAACTTTTTCAGTTTCAGCTGCTTACGGTCCATCTTCTCAGTCATACAATAGATACCATTGTGACGGCCATTGAGTATCATCTCGACAAATTTACCACGCGTACCTGTACGTACCTTCTTCTCGCGATCAGCATAGTAAGGCTTTACGGAAAAGTCGTTCCAAAGGTCGGTACATACGCGGTTGCGCATACAAGCTAAGTCTACATACATGGCATCGAGTATCCAATTATTGTCAGAACGCAGGCCTAACAACTTGCGATCGATAGAATTGCCTTCAGCGTCACGCAGTTTTACAGCATACGACTTCTTCGGATAGTTGATAGAAGAGGCACCACGAATTTTAAAGTCAGCGTGATAGATAGAGTCTAAGCCTTCGTCCTCTGGGAAGGTAACACGGAGGGAACCTTTCGTATAGCTTGTGGTAATATAATCGTCATTTACCTCAACCACGGGCAAGAAAGTGAAACGTAACGAAGCTGTGAGTTTGACAGAGCCATCAGCATTGCTCAACTCTATGGGATAGGTGCGATTGCAATTTACACGAGCAAAAGTGATATTGCCGCCAGCATCGGGTTCTGTCTCGTTGATAGTGAGCTTGTAGTCGTCAGCCGAAAGGGTCTTAGCCAAGGTATAACGGAACGAGGTTGTAAAGTCACCACCTCCACGTGCCGACTCGGGCAGTGGATAATAATAGGTCTTATTGTACGACTCGTATGGCACTTGTTTATCACCCAACAAGAAGGAGTCGAGTGCCGTAGCGATCGACTTAGGTGTAAAGTCGATGCCAAGGTCTATGCCTTGCTGCTTGAGCAACTGGGCATGACGAATGTCAGAAGAGGTGAAGACGAAACCTGAACCAGGATCGTTAATTGTGTAGAGTCCCACTTCACGTGCACCACTAATCCAATCTACTTGATAATCGTTCCAACAAGTGTTTTCGCTCTGTGTATTGTCAGTAGCATTGAGATTATCTAACTTTTGAAGCGTATAACCCGTATAATCAACGTCGACATTCCAAGCAAAGCCCCAGATGTTGCCTTGTGGTTGTCCCGAAACGACACTCAGACCTTCTGTTCCCTCTTTTTCTATTGCAAAGCTAGTAGATACGTACTGTCCGTCTTTGGTGAAGACTTGCACACCATTGCCGCTTTGTACAAAATAGAATTGAGTCTTATTGCTGGCATCAGTCTCTTCTGTTAAGCAAGTCGTGTTGTTTTTAAAACTTGTACCCACACCGACATAATGCTTTGAACGCAGATTGATGATAGAATAAAGCACTGGATCGCTGGTACTAGTGGTATATACCACAGGCTGTGAGAGGTGGGTCAACTCCCAATATTCGTTATTTGAGTTGGTACCATAGCTGCCACTGGTATAGTTGGTAGTTACATCGCCACCACCTGCTCCACCAGTTTCACCAGCCAACACGTCGTTACCCTTTTCATCATAGATTTTAAAGAGTTCGTTATTGCCTGTACCATCACTATTATAAGTACCCAACAAGTAAGAACCATCGGTACGAAGGTTGAATACGTTGCCTGAGTAATTACTTTCAATAGAAGCATAGTTGCTACTATTGACTTTAATATTCCATAGCGTTTGGTAAGATGAGGTCGTAGTGAGCGTAAGACCTTTCGTCCTTCCATTAACGCGATTGGAAGTATAGGCCATGCGTTGTCCACTCTCTGCATTGATAAACTCGTAGCTGCTACCATTCGCACGAATGTACCACCAACTATCATCTGAATAGGTGGAAGTAGTAAGATAATACAACTCTGGCATAGAGTTGTGTTTAGCACCCAAGACTACCGAACCATAAGTATTGCTACCATTATTGTAGTACTTACAACTAAGGCGATATTTAGTTGTAGGATTAAAGGTGACATCTGCCCACGTCGCGCCATAGGCCACGAGGCAGAGTAACAGGAGTAAAACTCTTTTCATGTATAGAGGTTTGTTAGATGTTTTTCTGATTGAATGTCAAACGATAAGTTTAGCGCGGTAAATTTACGAATAAATAAAATACCATATAAACAATAGCCCATTAAATTTTCAATTTGTCGGCCTAATTGGGGGGCGGGTTTGTAACCCGCGACAGCAGAGCGTAAGCAAAGGCGGGTTACAAACTCGCCCCCCAATTAGGCCAATTTTTTCTCTGTTATCGATGTATTTGTTTTACAAGTGGTACCCATAGTTTTGCAAGCCCAAACGTTTTTTTTCAATCCCAACTACAACTAAAAAGGCGGATGCCCAAGACTCTCCACCTTGCACATCCGCCTTTGCCTATACCCATTCTATGAAGCTACTTCTTCACTCCGTACACCTCATAATCCTTCTTTCGTCTTTCTACTATCGGAGGATTCTTCCCGTCGTAGTACATATCAAACCATGTTGACGATTCTTTTGGTTTCATACTATCACTCAGCACGAAATGTTTGCCGTCCAATGACCGTTGCTGTATGTAATAATGGTGTTGTCTATAAGCCGTCTTGACGAATACTTCTCTTGATCCCAAGAAGCAAATGTCATCATACGTCCTTATCTCTGCTTTTCTGTAAGTTTCACCTTTGTTTCTTCCACGTCTCATATACACTCCACCAATCTTCAGGAAGTCCATGAAACCGATGGTGACAAATTCTGGCTTACGAGTAAAGCATGTCATATTCTCCAAATATACCCAGTATTCCTTGCCTTGCTCCGTGAAATGAAGCAAGGCATTGTCCTGCAGCTCAGCAAATTCATACGTCTGTTCCGGCTTTTCCATTGGTTTGTACAGTTCTGTGCGTACAAGGTATTTGCCTTCTCTATTTTGCACTACTCTTATACCGTATGCCTGAGGATATATCTTAGCATAACTGCCTAATGCCTCCCATTTGTCCAGACAATGTCTTCGATAATATACTTGATAATTGTTTTTCGTAACGCAGGTGACTCTCAGATTGGCAGGTTCTTTATAGTCAGCTAACTGTGTTTTGCCATCGATGTGGTCTATCTCTATTGCTGGTCTGAAAAACCTTATATATTGTTTCTTTTCATCTTCAAATTGCTTGATCTCTTCTTCCCATGTGTTTCTCTTTTCTACTAATTCTTCTGCGGTCATAGGGTGTAACATAATATCCCAAGCCTTGCGCCATGCCAACCCTCCTTGCTCGTCTTCCCAAATCGAAAGTTCATCGATTTTTTCCTTGAACCTGTATAGTCTGTCTGGCTCTGAAGGCTGCACAAAGAAATTGCGGAACCGCAGCCCTTCGTCTGTCCCATTGTCCAACGCATTCCGCAACACGAAACAGTTCTCGTCCATCTGACGTGTCTTTACTCTCGGATAGAGGCGCAACCCGTCTGTAGTGGAAAACTCTAAAAAGCCATGCTTCTCGATTCTCGGTCGTTTGAAGTATCGCACACCATTGCGCAAGTCCATCCAGGGACGTTCTCTGTCTATCTTCCGTCGAGAATACAGCTTGGCTATTCCGTATGCTTTCAGTTCTACCCTATTATATTCACAGGGTAGCACTTCCTTGCCGTCTTTATCCACAACACCCGACAGACCTTCCTTGTTGCCGACTATCTCGTAGCCGTAAGCTTCCTCCAAGTCCATACGTTGCCCCTCATGTGTCATCACGGTGATTAACTCTGTTCGTGCGTCCGAAGTAATTCTCTCTTGTTCGTTGCAAATAGAATAGGCTACGTTATACGGTCCTTCCACTTCCTTTGTCAGAATGCCTTTACCAGCAATACGTCCCTCAAACATGGCTTGCCAGTCTCTGTCATCTGATGGTAGACCAAACAAACGGTACAGCCCGATATTGTCCAATATCAAGCAATACTTCTTACCCTCAAACACACGCATTCCACGTCCTACTTGCTGCAGATACTTTGCTAACGACAGTGTAGGTCTCGCCAACTGGATAAACTCTACATCAGGACAGTCAAAGCCCTCTCCGAACAAATCAACGTTCACCAACACTTGTATGTTGGCTTTCTGTTTCAAAGAGACATTGCAAGGCTTACTACAAGAATCTCCTACACTTGTTTCCTTAAACCTTTCAATGATTGCCTGTCTTTCTTCAAGCGATGTCTTGCTGCTTATCGCCACTGCATTTATGCCATGCTGTCTGTACGCTTCTGCTATATGCTCCGCATGGGCTATGTCTATGGCGTAAGTGATGCCTTTCTTGTTTGCAGCATATCTCCTCACCGTATCGCAAAGCCTCTCGATGCTTGGCTGCACATTCAACTTCTCACTCATTTCTCTCAGCGAGAAGTCTCCGTCGGCACCTCGTTTCTTCAGCGAGTTCACCAAGCGCCAATCCTCGCTGTCCTCTCTGATGGACATATAGTCATACAGCGATAGCCACCCATCGGCTATAAACTTCTTTGCTGACCACGACTGCAGCAGCACGTCAAACAAATCGGTGAACCCTCGTCTGGTCAGTCGGCAGGGCGTGGCTGTCAATCCCAACTTTTTCGCTTCAGGATAAGCATCCATCACCTCCTTGTAGGTTTTCGCCACGGCATGATGTGCCTCATCGATTACTATCAATGATGGCATTTCCTCCATTTCTTGATAATGTCTCGACAGCCATTGTATCGACATTACTTTTATGCGAGAATCATCCAATAAGAGAGAAGTGGTGGTGTCAGAAGTAGAGAAGCTACTCGTCATGGTTTCAAGCGTTTCTCTTATCTGTTCTACCAATTCACGCCGATGCACTACAATCCACACACATGGATTTTGCACTCTTCCCTTTTCGTTTTTCACTACTTCGGTCAGTAGCACAGTTTTTCCCGTACCTGTCGGCATCTGCACCATCACGGACTGACACGACTTGAACGCCGTGTCAATCTTCCCCATCATTTCTTTCTGGTAGTCGTAAAGTCGTATTTCCTTCATATCAACTTCGTCTCGGCAACCACATCGAGGGTATTTCTTTTCGAGTCTTTGAATTAGCATTGGTGATGTCTATCAGTATCAGATACCACTGATCCTTTCCTCGACGCTCTCCAGATATATAGTAGACTTTATTGGGTTGGTCTCTTAATATCATATACAGGTCCAAGAACTGGAATATTCTGTCATTTGCTACGCATTCCCGATGATGCATCGGTATGCCTGCCATATCTCTGTTTTTATAGAAATAATAGTTATAGCCAACTCTCAGCACGTCCATAAATCCCATATGCTCTACCACTGGACGCTCATCAAATTCCTGCATGGTGTACAGATTTACCCACGTGGTATTGTCTTCTCCTACGAACACGACCTCTGCTATATTGTCATCTGAGAGTTTTACGCTCTTCAATCCTTCCAAGATGATATGGTGGTCATTGTTGCTGATGGCATACTCTCCTGTCAGATAATGCTCACAGACGTATGCGTCCTTGCAGTTGTATTCCTTTCCTCTGTTCTTGTTGACAGCGTAATAGGCGTATGTCACAAGGTATTCTTCTCCATTGATGGTTTTATAAATGCTGTTGCTCTGCTGTTTGCGTTTTTCCCCCGTAATATATTCTCTTTCATAGGTTTTCATTTCTTGCATCGAGCCTTGCGCATTATCCATATAGAGATACTGCTCCTTGGTGCCTACTGTCAGTGGTGACCATGGGGCTTTTCGTCCTACGTATTCAATGGCTTCATTTTTATTATTTAGCAGGTAGTACTTTGTTGTGTCATCTTCTGTATGACTGACTAACTGCCAGTTAAAACGCATATCATCGTAGGTCTTATATATCCCATGCTTACTGTCACCTATACGGATATAATTCCCATCCTTTATATAACCAAACTTTGTTTTTCGCATAATGTAATTAGATAATCGAAATAATCTCAAATGGCAGTTCCACAAATTATTATCTACGCATCAAATCAATTTCATGCGCTTTATCTCTTCCATGTTTTCCTTGATGAACTCACTGACTTTCTTGCCATTGTTGGGGTATATCACGGTTATTCGGATGCTGTCATCCAACGCCCCATACACCTCGTCCATCAATTTATTGAATGGGCTATCCTTACATATATCCGGCAACCATAGTATCACGTCTCCACGCTTCACGGTTACATGATAGTCCTTTATCAGATTGTGTCCCACCAATTCCCTTATCTTCTTTTCTATTTCAACACTATTCATAACTTTTATCATAGATATATTTGATTAATCCAATATTCAGAGTGATATAATTTGGAACTTATAGAGTGATTTGTAAGCTCCAACGGTTTTTATTCTGTTTATCGCCGTATTTGTTTTCCGAGTGGCACTTCGTGCCACAGCTTTGCATTCAGATAAAGCAGTCGAGAGTTCACTCTCGTAAGGCCTTAGCTGGATGTAAAGCAAGTCGAAGACTCGGAAAACAGATACGGGGTTTATCTCGGTTTTTGTCTAAATTCCATCCAATAGCAGGTTTTTGTCATCCAACACCCACTGCCCACTAAAAGGGCAAAGCCCCTCTCGGCACCCCATAATCCGTACAACTCTCCATTCCCTCAATCTCTTTCCACGCCTCATGCAAATAAGCATTCACATCCTCTGGCAGTTTTCCTTCTTTAGCCAACTTCTCAAACTCCTCTGTCAAGTCTCTTATGGCATATTCTGGACTGTACATGTCATCGAATACTCCCAGTGCCTGTCTATCACAAAGTGTCTGCACATGGATTTCGTCAGTTGTAGGAACATCAATGCTGCCGCCTGGTATTCTCCAACGGCAAGCAACTTCTCGATATTCTTGTTCTCTACCAACATCAGCTGCCAAATGCTATAACAATCCCAATCCACATTTCTTCTGTTGAAGATACGCTGTTCATATTCCTTGTTCAGTGGTATCAGCGACTTGGCTTCTTTCTCTGCCTCCAGAATCTGTCGTTCTTTCTCCCGTCGCCTACGCTCTGTCTCTCTTGCAGCGCGTTCTTCTTCGTCATTCATCTCTCGCTCGATCTTCACAAGTTCTCCCGTGAATTTCTTGTTTGGTGCCAACATCTGTATATTGTTCTGCACTCGTTTGAAATCATCAAACCGTGACAGATGCGTAAAGATATAGGTGAAGACCTCTTCTCGCTTCTCCTCGTTATTCAATGCTGTCACACTGTCCACCAATGCTGTGAAGCTTGCATATATCAGTTTGCCGATACGTAGTTTGTATTCATTCAGATAATATCTAATGTCATCCCTATATATCAGCAACGGCAGATGTTCGCACAGTCCCATAGCAATGGCATACGCTGCGTCTGGTCGTCCTTTTGCCAACACTGCTGGTATCGATTTCTTCTCTCAACGTTCCAATAGTCGTAGCATATACATGAAGTCGTCTTTGTCATCAGGAAAGAAGGTTACCACTTGCTGGAAGTACTTGGCGTATGCTTCCTCTAGGTTTATATACAATCCCTTGGGCACATAGTCTATCTTCGGACGTTCCATACACTTGCGTCGTTTCTCGGTCTCTTTCCTCCGCTCTTCTCGTTCCTCATAACGCTGTCGCTGCGCTTTCTCCTCAGCTCTTCGCTGCATGATTTCCTTTCGCAGTTCCTTGAACTCCTGCAATTGGCTTACGTCTTCATTTATCAGCCCCTCTATTTTCTTTTTCAGGTACTTCGCCCATACTTCTCCGTCATTTGGATTTATGAATGATTGAGAAAATATGGGCTGCACGATGTAGGTGCAACCGTCTTTTAGGTATTCGATTTGTATATGCATCATGAAGTAAATATAGCTATATGTTCAATTTCTTTGTTTTCTCGACTTCGGGGACTATTTTCCCCTCATTTCACGCTTTCTAAATTCCTTATTCCCTCCAATGTTTTAGTCCTTTCAAGAAGGCTCACCATACTAAAGCCTGTGAGCATTTATTGTTTCTTGCAAAAATGTATCAATGCAGACACTTGCACTGTATCATATTTGTACAATGCAGAAAAGCTGTGTTCCCCATGTATGGAAAAATTCACACGAACATCTTTTATACACGAGTTGAAATAGAACATAGTCATATCATTCTTTTTCAAGAATTCATTCAATTTTTCTTTTCTTATGGCAAGTCCCGACATTCTTGAACCCGTAGAATTAATGTTCATTGCAATAATACTGCCGTTTTCATCCCTTACGATTCCACGTTCTGCATTATGCAGTGACAGCTCACGCATTATTGTCTCATTTGGTGAATATGCTTCTCGCAAATGTTCCATTGGAGCATAGCAACCAATAAACTCCTCTTGCAACTGAGTAGAATATGTTTTTATGACATCAAAAGACAAGCCCCACTCTTCCTTGTAGTTCATATAATGCTGGCGTTCCCTATAATTGGAAGACCATGGATAGTCATTCCACAAGTAGTTGTAATCCCCAGAGCTGTAGAAATATTGCCTAAGATTATCATCTCTTTGAACCCATGCTTCAAATTCAGTTATATTTGAATTTGCAACAAATACCGTATCATACCATACAGAGGCGCAACATTGAGTGTTGTTTACCAATTCTGTCTGAGTATCAAAAGCTTTCAATATGACCCAGTCATTCCCATCTTTATCCTTGACGGCATGATGTATTGACGGCAATAGACTGTCATCTTTAAGCCACTCTGTCTCATCTTTGATCAACTTGAAATCATTATCAATTTTTTCAAATACGTCGTGACTGACAACAGAAAGGCTTTCTTCTGCTTCAATTGTTGGATCCATATATGGAATGGCTCCAGTTAGCCATGGAAAAGAATATGCAGCAAACTTTTTCACTGCAGACCACTTGTCTAATAGTATTTTATGATGGTCACACAAGTAGCTCAACACTTCATAATAACCAATCCACTGGTATTTCTTACCTATTCGTTCTTGGCTTTGATCAAATCGATTTCTACTATAAATATCTTTGTCATAGTTTCCAAGTGCATCTGAATATTTGTATTTCTCTTTTATTAGTATGGCTATTGCTTTCGCTATGTCGTCAAGATTTACATCATACTTGTATCCCAATTCTGTTGTTTCGTCAATATTTCTTTCTCCATTTACAAAAACATCACTATAACTATCCCCATTTGTTCCTATTATATAACGATTGAAGTCCGATGCAAAAAGTGAGTCATATAGCATCTTAGCACCATTGGTAGTGCCAAAATAATCATCACAACTTGCTTCATCATATTTTTCTTCCTTAAACGGATTAGAAACAGATTTGAATGGCATCAAATTCTTTAATTCGAACCAACCATTGTATGATTTATCCAAATATGAGGCATACTCTACAATCCGCAGTGTCCAATTACGAACAACGAGGTCGGTTGGCGCACTTTCCTTACTATTATAGAATGTGCAACATATATACTCCGCAATCTTTTTGCTCTTCTCTGGATTTCTTGTAAGCACTAAAGCCGCATACACTGCAGCGAACAGACCTTGGAGAAGGTAAGCGTCATTAACGCTTGCAAAGCGTTTGACAATGTTTGTCACAATGTTTAAGTCGGTCTTGAAGATATCACGCAGATACATTACCAATACAGCTCTTAGCGACTGGAACGATGAAGTAAATAACCAGCATATCAATTCGGCCAGTTTTTCGTAATCGTTTTTCTCTGTATTAAGCAGTCCTTTTAGCCTTATGGTTATCCCATAATGACGTTGCAGTTCATTAATCTTTATTGTCCATTTTTCATCTCGCTCATGCATTGTCATATTGTCCAACTGCTTAAAAACAATCTGCAACACACCATACTTATACGTTCTGAAATTTTCTAATAACTCGTAAGGGCTTATATAACTGGAATCTTTTTCAATAATACCTTCAGCCAAAGAGTTTATCATCTTGGCATATTCTTCATCATCATGTCTGAGACTTAGTCCTTGCATAAAGCATTGGCGCAAGTCCTTATAGGCTAACAACCGTTCCCATTTACTCTTTTCATTTGGCTTCCATTCTGCGAACAGATAAGTAAACACACTAGGGAAAAAACTGTAATCAAAGATGGATCTATTCTGTTCCAGTATAAGTTTTCTTGTTCGCAATACATAATCAACGACAAAAGTATCACCTTTATAATGTATGAAGTCTGCTTTCAGAACATCACCCATGCTGTCAAATTCAAAGCCTATAAAATCTTTTCCATTTGACAATCGGTATTCTTTCAAGATATTTTCTTTTAGCAGAATATTCATCAGATTTTTACTCCATGTCCTGTATTTACAGATGCTATCAGCTATTTTTCTAGCTCTGTTGCGAAGGATATCCATGCAATGACTTTCATTGACGGATATTTTTGCTAATTCGATGACAAATCTACTCGTTATTTGCCTTGTAGAATCTTCGTCAACAAGCTGACTAATCTTATAATTACGATTTTGCAAATACTTGTTGTATATCTCTACACGTGAGTATTCACGCATGTCATCTAGAGTAGTATGAGTAAACGCTTCACAGAATATTTTCAAGAACAACGGATTTTGAAAATCTCTATTGACGAGAAGATTATCTACGTTCCCTTGAATTTCATTAATCTCAAAATGTTTCTTTATAGCCTCTTTCGTATTTTCAAACCCTGAGATTTCGATTTTTTTCCATTGCCCATCTTTTTCCAACTGTCTTTGTAGAACATCCGTGCATGCCATCGTTCTAAAAGAGACAAGCAGCTTAATTCTTTCGTATTTATCAAGTTCTTCTTTTAAAATGGAAAGATTATTCCGCCAGTAGTCAGTATTTGAACCTTCATTTAGTGCATCTACAACAAACACTGCGTATCGATTCTTTGTCTTAACATAATCGTTTAACTTGCGCAAATCATCCTCATGCCAATGTAAAATACTCAAGATTGTCTCTAATGGCCCTCTATCGCTAAAGTCCGTACCATAAAGCAGATAGAAAGCGCATTGTGCATGACATTGTTCTATAAGCCGGCACAAAGAGTGCGTCTTTCCGTTTCCTGCTATTCCTGTAACATACAAACACTTAGACTGTTCATATATTTCGCAGTCTAATACATCTTGGCAAAGTTCATAAGATTTCTCTATGTCCTTTCGTAATGGATTTATCAATATGCGTTCACCCGACCTTTCTTTCTCCGCATACAACAAAAAATCAAGTTCGTCACATAATCTGTAATTGACTATTCTGTCATTCAGGAATTGCAAGAATGCCTTGTCAGTACCATCTGCATTCTTTTGAGAAAGATAATCGTACAATTCTCTTGTAGCGTCATTATATACATTGCTGCAAAGATTATAAATTTCCTTTCGCTTTTCTTCAACACCTATGCAACAGAAACTTTTCAAGGTTTCTTCTACGCTCTCATTACTTATATGAGTATTTGGTGAATACCTGCTACCAGCTTCCTTTATCTTTTTGTTAGAGTAATACCAGGCTGTACCCAAACCAAATAGCGACATATCACAATCTTCGGCTGCTACATCTATGCCAAGTCCTTGAAAAGGACATAGGTCATTAATTATTTTTATGGATGTGTAGCCTAAAGTATTAAAATATTGGTCTGTTGCAATACCTACAACATCTCCATTTACATTCAATACTGGCGAGCCGGAAAAACCTCCGTATGAAGAAAAATTTAATTCGTCTGTTCGAATAGCGACAACATTAAAGCCTCTGCTTGTATCATCTTTGCCATCCTTCTTTAAATGCCTTGAATTGCGGATATCAACCCCAAAATAATCTACGCCATTACCTATTTCTTGTGGAAATCCTACTATTTTTAATTTCTCACCTTCTGGGCAGTCTGACAATAGTAACTGTAACTTATAGTCTCCTATATTGGGTTTTGAGCAATGTAGCAATACAACATCAAGCGGTTGAAAGTTATAGGCGACAGAACACTCTACCCATTCATCCATAATACAAACCATAATCTTATATTGTTCTGAATTGTCTATATATGAACTTAGAATATGGTTAGCCGTCAACAGCTGATTGCTGTTCACAAAAAATGCTGTTCCCATCTTTCCACCACATTTGATGGGGACAACCGACATATTGCCATATTTGTCAATGTCAATATTCAAACTCATACGCAGGAGTATTTATATCAGAAACTATTTCAAAGTTATACTTATCCCTCAATTCTTTAATTTGGTCGCTTTTTAACTCTTGTATTATATGAGTTTCTACATTATAACGCAACTGGCGATGAAACTTATCGTGTTCCATTCTAAACAATAATTTAGAGAGACATTCCATATCATGCCCCACGGTTTCGCTACCACCCGTTAAGAAATAAGTATAAGCATCAACTTTCTCACTAAAATCAGTGTTCGTATTGAACTTGCTTCCGTGATGAGCTATTTTGACAGCATCAAAGACTTGTTTTTCCTCTCCATATAGTCTTTGTATATTTTTTACAACTATTGGGCATCGAGCATCTCCTAAGAATAGCACGCGATGTCCATTGCATTCCCATACAAATGCTATAGAAGCTTTGTTCGCAGTTGTTAAACTGCTGTCATTTATCTCGGCTTTTCTTGCGTCTAAGAAGCTACCTTCGTCAAGCAATAGTGAACTGATTTTCTTTCCATAAAAGCGACGATTACGCAGGCTATCTAACTTTACCAACAGTTCTATCATGCATTCCCAATCTTCGTATGGACTTTCTGGTATTCTACAACCAGTTACAGAGGCATATTCTTTTCTGAACGTAGAATACAAATCATCTAATGCACTCTGAGTTGGTGCAAGAAATTTGATAACTCCCCATTTGTCGCCTAAATTCAGAGGTTCTGTATCTTCAGTTATAGGTTCCTTGTTCCAAACGTTCTTCAAATGATCATTTTTCGCTATGGCAACACCTAAACTTACAGAAGTCTTAACGCTAATGTGCGTATCACTATCATCACCAACTATATTGGAAATCATATCCATTTTCTCTGCTATATCATTTGGCGTATTAGTTCTTACTCCATTAGACATATTTTGGTAGCAGTTATATATTATCTTGTTGATTTGCAAATCTTTAAGCCTACTATCAAAAAGCATCGCCGTAATACCATCAATATGGTCACTATCAATATGCGTGGCAACCAACAAGTCAATTCTTTTGTTGAACGCATTGACAATGTAGTCAACAATATCACTTGTTAAGCCCCCACAGTCTACCATAATATAATAAGATGTATGTGCGACTGTATCTTCCAATTTCATAAAGACACAGTCGCCTTCTTTACATGGAAAAGTCTTGATTGTTGCTTTCATAAATTGTTATATATTGGAGTAATTATATTTTCTTCCAAATATGAATTAAACGCTCATTTATTTTGGCTTTTGCGGAAAACTGATGCAATTCCTCAACCGAGAAATCACATTGTTTTAAATAATCCACAAGGCCATAACTTAGAATTTTGCACTTGTCCCACTTTTCAATTTTGCTGAACTTTTTTGTGTATCCTTCTATTTCTGACCATAATCTGCTGTCAAGAGAGTTATTACTTAATTCTTCATATATATGTGTAAAACTTTGTTTCAAAAGCAATACTGCCATTTTATCTTTCCAGTTGTGTGCAAGTTGATACAAAAAAACATAGTATTCTATGTCTTTTTTATTGTCATCAATATTTCTTAGAGCATTCCATATCGTAGAAATATGCCATTTTACCTCCACACTTGCTGGATTTATGTTTTCTATGATAAAAGTTTCAACACGCCTATTAAGTGTATTCTGCCTTTCGAGCCATTCCAATATGTCATCTGACTTTAACAAAACTACTTGTATCAGTGAAGGAGCTATGGATACATAATTGTCAGAATTGGCGGCATTTAATATCAGTTCTACAGCATTCTCTACATTATCAATAATTTTACTTGCGATATCTTTATTTGCTGGTGTTCCTGATATCAACATCTTATCCAACAACGTTTCCCACAAGTCAAATTCTCCAAAACCCTTGTCACTGTATATCGATAACATGGCTTGAAAATGATTCGTGGGCAACTTCAACCACATTCCAGAATTCAAAAATCCCTCATTATTACCCAATAAACCATATAAATGTTCCCAATTATTTGATATAAAGTCGAACAATTCTTGTTCATCCAATGTATCTATTGAATAATCCAATGCTTCCACTGCAAAGCTGTTGTATTCCTTTAGTTTTGCAATCCTGTCAATTAGGACAATAAAATCAGAATGGTTCTCGTTTTCCAATGATACAATTCGGCTGCCATACTTTACGTAACTCTGATTCAAGAAATCACCACTGTCAAATGCTGCTATTTGATACAATATGTCTTTTTCTTCACCAAACAGATTGGATATTTTTTGTGACATAAAATTGTATTTTAATAGGTCACCCTCTTTCTTTGTCGGAAAGTAGTCTTCTAATAAATGGAGCACTTCCGTATATTCATTTTTTTCAATCCCTTCTATAGCCAAGTCCATACTTTTCATCAACATGGCAAATGCATAATATTTTTCTTTTTGGTCTGAAATGTCCTCGCTAAACAATTTTATCAAGCTTGGCAATTGGTCATTGTCCTTTTGTGATTCCTCATATATATATCTTAGTCCCTCATCAAAACTGTCTACATTTAATTTTTCCTTCCAAGAAGCATTTTCCAAAGACAGGCTGGTTGAATTATTTGTAAATTGTATAGTGAAATCCTTATCTCGAATTTTTCTGTATGAACTTGAACCTGTACTAAATGCTACAGTTCTCAGTATTTCTATTGGAAGATATTGAAGTATATAAAAGCACAAATCAACGTATAAATTCTGCTCTCGCTCCATATAAACGACAAGTTTGTTGCTTTTACTAAGCACAAACAGCAACAGAAACAAAATGGAGATTCCGTCAAAATTTGCAAAAACATCATGTGAACTTCGTTTGGAAAATTCATTGATTTCTATATTTTTTGAGTATTCTTCATAGTCGTCTATTTGTGGCCTATGAAAATAATCCTTTAAAACCCGGAAATCAAAATTTCTATCCATGTCGTCTAAGTCCACTATGAGTGTATGTGTCCAAACACACCCAGGGCGTTCCATTTCCGAGGCATACCAGGTTTTGGCAAAAGCATATTTTCTGCCTTGCTCCAATGGATAGAATGTCATGTATGAATCTTCTTCTGATTCGTCACGATAACCTGTCCAATCACTAAGATATGCCATTAGGGAGGAATCCTCAGTGGGCTTCATGGGGAAAGAACTTGCTAAAAGTCCATGCCCCTTATTATATCCGTGCAGAGCTTGCTCTATTATCATTCTTTTAAAAGTAAATATAATGGTATGGATAAATCATAGATAATCTCGCTCCCGTCTTCTACGAACGATCTTCTACCATTATTTGTTTGTTGCCTTACTTCCTTCTTTATTGCAGCGTACTGCTCTTCGTCGTCTTTAGGGTATTCACGTCCCTGTGCGCTAAGACCTATAATAGAAACGTTCTGTATGTTGCTCACTATAAAATGGTATAAAGCAGGAGAATTCTCTTCAAGGTAGTCTTCTGGATTCTTTGGCTTTGTACCATTATCTGTCATTTTATCCCATAAAGACAATACAATGACTATCTTCTTGAATTTCTTTTTGGCTAACAAATTTTTCAAGACCATGATATTCATGGCGGCTGATGATATACTTGTTATATTGAATGGAGGTATATCCTTGGCTGGTGCCACTGCTTCATCATCTTCAGGCCCCTCATCATCTTCAAATTCTCCTACGGAAACGTCACTTATGAAGTACACTAAACTATCGGCTTTGTCAACCCATTCATTCAGTAGTTCTGACTCTTTTAGCTCTACAAGGTCACGGAATGTTTCTCCCAAGAAATCTGGCACCTCAACCTGAATGGATTTTTCTGTTTCTACGTCTATCAGATTTATTTGCACGCTCTCATTCTCGTTTGAGTTTGTGCGATTTATTAGCTTCATAGCCTTATATGCATCACCAAGTCTGTTCAGTACACTGATATCGTCAGGAAGGTTGTTGTTGTCCGCTATAAGTTTCGGTCTTCTGTCTTTCGCAGAATGTCTTAGGCAATACCATAATGCTCCTATATAGGTCGATTTTCCAGAACCAGGAAGACCAGCTATCATACATGTTGTACTCATATTATTTCTCTTTCAATAAAGTTTGTACCCAGTTTACATCACTATGCCGATTAATACTTGATGCCTCTTCCAATAGGCCAACAATATAATCAAACGTCCTCGCCATTCCATCGTCTTTCATGTCGTTTGATATTGTTTCAAATGTATTTGATACCTTTATATTAAACTCGGTGACTAAATTATTTTCAAAGTTGATACGATTGGTCTTATATGTTTCTTTCTTCTCTTCAGTATCATTTGTGTCAACCTTATTATATATGATGTCGTAGGTCTTTTGTACATCAAAGACACCTGCTGTTGACATTCTACTAAGCAATAGCTGGAACTTATCATAGAAATCCATGTATTCATCATCATCGTTCAATACACTGCAGTCTATGAAGAAAATGATGTGCCGTGTGTTTACAAGCCCTTTGTCCTTGTTTACTTCTGCTTGGTTGTCTACATAGGTGTTCTTGTATTTCTCACCAGCATTATCCGAAACAATCAGTTTCTTCATCGTTCCGTTTTTGCTTAACGTTAATGTCAGAAATTGGCCTTCTGTCATCGTGGTTCTAGCATTGCGCTTGATGGTCCTAAAAGCCTCATTTCTTACGTATGCTCTTTTCTCAAAACCTACAAATGTATCAGAGTCAACAATCTTACTTCCATTCACTTCGCCATTAGCCATGAATTTATGATATAAGGAAGCTACGAAGGTTGATTTACCGACTTCTGAAAAACCGACTAGTGTTATCAACCGAGATTCTGTACCTCCAAGAACATTATTGATACTTTCATCATTTAGTGCATCACAATAGTATCGAGATGTTAGGACTGAATTCTCAATAACTCCAGCTTCGACTACTTGATTTCTATTAGTCCCAGAAATCGCCTCTAAAATATCTTTTTTATCTTCCATTTTAATCTTTCAATAAGTCTTCTAATAATAGTTCATGATACAGATAAACAAAAAATTCTTTTGGGCTTAGTCTAAAATCGTAGAGCAATATTTGGGGGCCATCATCATGAGAAACAATCCGGTCTGTTTCTTTCAGAATTTGCGATGATGAAGATTTTATATCATCGACTAAGACCACTTCTCTATCTGCTATCATGCTTAATATTGTGCCGATTTTCTGTTTTTTGCCATCTTTACCAATAAAAGTCATATGTAATATTTTTTTGAAATCGTCTTTATTAGGCAACTGTGGCTTGTTTAAGAAATAATGCTCCAAGACATACACAACACGCATGAAAGGATTCTTTTCATCAAGTTCGTCTATAAATCGTTGCATTTGTGCGTCCCATGAAAGAAGAACCAAAGACTGGATATACCTTGCCATTTCTTCATCTATATCTTCATTCACACGACATTCATCCTTGAACATAGAACGTGCAAAATCTCTTGGATACATTTTTTCTCCTATGTGCAAATTCCCCAAATACTCTGTACTCTTAAAATAGAGTGAACATAATAGGTCAGAAAATTTTAGCGTGTCCCATTTTCCATGAATTTGCAACATGGCATTTTGTAAAGAGAGAGATCGGATTGCCTGTTTCTTATGGCTTCCACATTCTTCAATTGAGATGTAAATGCAATAGAAAACAAGAGCATGGCTTACACATAGTGGATATGTTTTTTGTATACCTTCATTCATCAACATGAAGTTCTCTATAGAGGCTTTTAATTTCTTGCAACCTTGTTTATTCAGATAGCAATAAACTAAATCCTCAAAGACAGGGAATGAAAAAGATTCCTCATTAACGAAGTTAGAACAAGCTTTGGAAAGCATTTCTACCTCTACTTCTCCAAGCGGAATGATTAGTCCACTTTGCATCAAGATGTTATTCAAAATATCATTCATTGCTCAAATTATTGTATAAATCCAACCATCTGTTGTCCGTTCTCACTTTTTCCAAGAACACTTGATTTCTCATATATGCAGATACATTGCAATTAATTTCTGGGTACATACTCTTGATGATATCTTTTGCTCGTGGACTATCCTTAAAGCGGTGGCGCACATCACGCTTAGTAAGTCCATCTGGTAAAGACGATTGTTTTGTTTCCTCTTGTTGCCTTTCTTTTACCCATGTATCATGCTTCTTCAAAATCACACGATATTCTTTTGACTGTTCTTTGTCTTCATTAAAGTTTTCACCATTATACTTACGAACACATAACTTGACTGTCAACACATCTTGCTCCTTGTTTACGGGGTTGATGCTTAATTCTATAATGTTATAGACTGGAAGGTATCTTTTATCGTTTATATCGCCAGGGTTCAAAGAACCAGAAAAAATATGAACTGCATTGTTCTCCATATTGCTGTCTGCAATATGTACATGGCCATACAATTGCAGCGCATATCTCTTATCTAAATCTTTGGCTATATCGTCACTGTCACGAAGAAATTTCAATGGATGGTGACACATTAATATGTTGATAACACCATCTGCAATCTTGGCACTATGATATGCCTGTTTGGGTAGGTATAATAGGTGTCCGTCTTTCCTTTTCTCGTCAGTATCGTAATCACCAAGGTCGCTTATCAGGGCTGAGTTCACACCATATAAATTTATCTTGTGACCATTCAAACTTTCATCGAACTCTGTACGCCAGAACATTGGAGACTTATCATATTCTGATGTTCTGTTATCCAACGCAGAAACCATAAAAGGTTCTGGATTATCATGGTCTTCATTGCTGAACTTATTGTATTCAGCGAATGGAAGAAACAGTTTCTTTATAAATGAGAAATCTTCACCCAATATGTCTTCCCACCATTTATCGACATCTTTATCATGGTGGCTAAACGCTAAATGGAGAAATTCCCTTACCGTTTTTGATGATGCATTTACATTTTTATCATGATTCCCGGGTACAGTATACACTTCATCATCTTTACAGTTCACCTTTTTACAAAGATCCGCTATAAAGGTATTGGCACGTTCGTACTCATCTCTTGAACCACTAAAAGCGATATCTCCACATATTAGGATTTTGTCGAACTTGTTTCCTGTCGCTTGACAGTAATATCCCAAGTCTTCCAGCATCTTTTCGCGGATGTCGGTATAATCGTCTGTAGAGTCAAGTTGTCTTGTCCAATGTATATCAGACATTTGTAATAATCGTATAACTTCCATATACTCCCTTTTCAATTAAAGTACTATGTCTTTCATCACCTTCTCCACCTCTTCCAATGGCACATTCAGCATACGCGACACATAAAGCGGAGTAATGACAACCATGCTACCCGACTGACGTTCCATGCCAATCAAATACTCAATATCCTTTTTCAAATCGCCAAGACTGTTTGAGAATGTAGCTGAAGCCTGATTCTTGTTTTCTGCTTCCTTTGCTTTAAAAGCATCAAACGTCTCACTGCCATCCTCACCATATTTTCCGTCCTTTGATTCGTATATAACCGATGGTTCCAGTACTTCCACTGTATGCCATGCACCTTGTGGCACAACACAACCATAATTACCATCCATGGGATCAAGATGAATACGCTCTATCTCGTTTCCGTTTTCATTACAGATAACCTCCACAATCTTACCGCACAAGAGAAAAACATTCTCCGTACTTTGTGGATGCCTATGGATAGGAACAACGGTTCCTGGCAGCAGGGCATTCAGCATACGTTGCGAATTATCATTAGTCGATGTTCGCAAATCCAAATTCTGACGTAATCGAGGATTAACAACAGCTTGCTCAAAGAGCTTACCTAAAAAGTCTTTATTAATTTCCATAATTGTTGTAAACGAACAAAACATGAACCCCATAAATTATACGAAAGGGTTTTCATATAACCTATGAAATTCATGTCTTGAATATTGTAAAAGTTATTTTTTCAGTGAATTAAGGTATTCCTCATGCAAGTGATAATATTTCTTCATGAATAATACGTAGGCGATAGCCAGTACAGCTAATGCTCCAATCAAATACATCCAATGGTAAAGCACAGTATTAGGACATATATAAACAAATCCCAACGAAACAACTAACTGCATAGCCATATATAGTAGCGTAACCTTTACATGTCCAATCTTCAACTCGTTCGCCATAATCTGGTAAGCATGCTTTCTATGAGCCTCACCTAAATTCTCATGCAACATAATACGATGTATGATAGTCAAACAACCATCCACACCATATACTAATAAGAATATCAGCCATGTTATATCTTCAGTCTTGATAATAACATTACCTAACAGGAACAACATAATGAATGCTATACCTATTGACCCGACATCGCCAGCAAAACACTTAGCCTTACCCTTCGGTCTGAAATTAAATATACAAAACACTATTGCTGCTATAATTGTTGTAAAGATCAGCGATTGCGCCACATACTCATTGTCAGTATTTAAAGCAGCTAATGGAAGTAAAACAGCTAATGAATACCCAGCCGTTATTCCATTTATTCCGTCCATAAAGTTTATTACGTTTGTTGCTCCTACATAAACAATCAGTGCTACCAATACTATCCACCACATATCCCAATGCAGAATGTCTAATTGATAGAAAGCCATAGCAGCTGCTGCAAATTGAGCCACCAACCTCACCGAGTCAGGTAAAGACCGAATATCATCTACAAAGCTAACCCCAGCCACAAGCGTCAGTCCTGCTAAGAACCAAGGATATTCAAAACCGAAGAATGCGTTCCATACCCAAACCCCAATCAGGAAGATAATGCCACCGCCTCTTAACACTATCGTTGAGTGCGATGACCTTTGGTTGGGTTTGTCAATTATGTTATACTTATCCGCAATGCGGAAATACACGAGTTCTGCGATAATTAGCAGAATGAAAATTAAAATATAAACTATTGTCATAGTTATTCCTTTATAATTACATTGTTTTTAGTTCGTATTTTGATTAATGACGTATCTCTTTTGCATGCGTTTTGCAACGTTTTTGTATTCTCATGTATATCATAACGTAAACTATCAATTCTATTTGTTATATTATCTAAATTAGAGGAAGAATCACACGCACGTTGTATACCAAATAGCAAACAACCGCTAAGACCAATATTTAATACGTAGAAAATAGTTTTCTGTAAGCCTCTTGAGAACTGAGACGACATATTTTTCCCATCTACTACCATGGATTTTAACAGACGCAGCTTGAAAACTCGTATTGACTGGCATTTATTTGGATTTCCATCTAAAGACGTACACTCCATATATGCTAATAGATTATTCCATAGTTCCTGCTTGAACGAACTTTTCAAAAGTTTCTTTGGACTAATACAACTTTTCAGTACAATAGCATCTTCTATTGGACGACGAGTATCTGTCTTGGCACCATATAGAAAAATGCTTATGTACCCTGTTTCCATTCTCGATATTGTTAATATTGCTCCACTTTCTACTTTTGTCGTAAATCCCGTGGAAGTGTGATTTGCATCTATTGCTCTATTACCCCAACCAATTTGTATGTGGGTATAGTGGCTACCGTATCGTTGTGGCCAAGCATTAAAGCTATAATAATTCTCAAAGCGTTGAGATTTGGGATTCTTGTTTGATTGCTCCCGAAAATATTGTTCCGAACCTTCGACAAAATCATCAAACCAATCATACTTGAGAAAACGTTTTATAATGGCTTCGCCTCTTGGACTACTCATTATATTCGATGTCTTAAGCTCTTGATAGTTATGAATTCCCTCTGCATTTAGAATATTCTTTATATTCTTACCACCATCCTCTTTATCATTTACAATTTTAAAGTTAATGACGCTCTTATTTCCATTATGAGCTATATATTTCACGATGCCGCCATATATAATACTGTGATTGGTGTCAAATTCTATTAACCAATTACAATAATATGACTTAGGGCATGGCAGTTTTTTTTCTATTTCATCTACGTTTGATATATTGACTACTTCCTCTTCTGTAACATCATATAGTACTTTTAGCAGTTGAAATTTAGATGTATTAACTACAAAGAGACGATGAGAAGAAGAAAAAGAAAATACACCATGTTTTTCTATATACCAATTACGAATATATGCTTTTAATTTTCTTTCCTCTATCCCCCAATCATTCTTATCTACATAGTTCAAGAATTCTTCCCATTGCAGTTTTGATAGAGTTTTAATCGTTTCTTTATTAATTCTATACCATTGCGCATAATATTTTTCCACCCATAAAGCAAACGTGCTTACTTCTATATCCTTATGGCATTCAAAGAACTCTTTCCCAAGAACATAAGTAGTCATAGGTATATAGTCCTCATTTTGACTGCAATTATGTAATGGCTTTATTGAAGAATCCTTTGACGATTTAATGTTTAAAATACGATAAATCCAATCACACATAAAATACAAATACAGTTCTTCAATCAAAACTAATCTATTATTGTTTTAGATCTTCTCAAATGACTCCACAGCAATGTTAAGAACATGGGGAGGAGCCATTCTTTGTATACAAGGGGATGCTTCCAACGGCGGAACTTGAATGTGAGGATGGGAATATTCCATCCAATACTCTCTTCTATTGGGCGCAAGTATTGATAGGTGCATCTGTAAAGAAAGTACCTTGGGAGTTTACCAAATCTCCCAATGATTTTTTGAAGACTTTATTTCTCAACACCTTTTCTTATATAGGGTAGCACTCCTACGATATCTGTTATTACTGAAATAGCTCCCTAAGGAGTAGGTATAGCTAAGCCTTCAACATTCCTAAGCTATCTGCCACTTTCTTCAGACTATCTTCAAACGACACAAGTTGATAGTCAAAGTCCTCTTTGCTCATGCTTTGATCATAATAATATGTGGCAAACATCTTGTTGATAGGTTGTAGAAAGAAAGAGCCAAGCCATACAAAAGGATTAAACAATCGAGTAATCCAAACATTATGTCCCGCTGCTTTCGCAAAGAAACGTATTATCTCCACAGTATCAGCCTGTTCACGGTTCTGCGGATAGAACGTGCCTCTCAATTCACGCAACACAGCCTGTTTCACAAATTCAGCCAAATTGTCTATATACAGCATCGAACGTTTGTTATGCCAACAAGGGAACACAGGCACCTTGCAAGCCAACTTTGCCAATCTTGGGAAGTTACCCTTTGCGTTAGGTCCATATATCATGCAAGGACGCAGAATACATACTTTGAAGTCGTCCGATTCCAACTTATGCAGACCTATTTCTGCCTGAAGTTTCGAGTCGCCATAGAATCCATTAGGATTTGGCTTAGTGTCTTTGGTCAACACCTCGCTCTTGAGCGACTGACTCTCATGGAAAACAATCTGGCTTGACATAAAGATGAATTGCTTCACGCCACGCTCCTTAGCATGTTTTGCCACCTCAATAGTCAAGTCTCTATTCACCTTATAGTAAAGTGGTTCCATCTTTGGGTCGGCATTCACATGCGCTATGCCAGCCACATGAAACACAACATCATACAGCGAATAATCAGCTTTCTTCCAATTATCCCCCATAGTGTCCACTGCATCAATCTCAAATTCTCCAGGAGTTGATGCCAACATATATTTACGCACACTCTCACCTACGTAAGAGCCTGCACCTGTAATCAGTATTCTTTTCATTTCTTTCCTAACAATTCATTATATATATTAAGGTGTCTCTCCTTCACAATCTCAATATCAAAATATTTTTCAGCATACTTACGGCTTGCCTGTCCCATGCTCTTTCTTAGTTCTGCATTGCCGATAAGCAAATCCAGTTTCTCTGTCAGAGCATCCACATCTTTTGGTTTTATCAAGAATCCGTTCTCACCATCCACAACGGTTTCCTTACAACCTACAGAATTGCTTGTAATGATAGGTCGGCCAATAGCGTCAGCCTCAATAAGGCTTTTGGGCAAGCCTTCCATGTAATATGATGGGAAAGCAACGATATGGCTCTGCTTCAACAAGTCGCGCACATCAGTTCTGTAACCTAACCACTTAATATACTTACCATCACACACAGCATCAAGCTGTTCCTTAGTGATAGCGCCAGGATGGTCGTCCAATCCGCCTACTAAAAGAAACTCTGCTACATCACCATATTTCGGGCGCAATCTCTCAGCAGCCTCTGTCAACAGAAATATACCCTTCTCCACAATCATGCGGGCAGTAAGAATCACCTTAACCTTACCCTCTTTAGGTTCCTCTGTATAACAATAATCCTTCAAGTCCACTCCAGATCCTTTTATAAAGCGTCCTTGCTCGTGCTTGATAATACCATGTTTCACATATAGTCTCCAGTCGTCGTCATTTTGGAATATGCAAAGCAAGTTTGGTCTGTTATGCGAGAATTTCAGCACTTTAGGCATTACCTTGCTCAGCAGTCCCTTGTTGTCCTCTGCAAAGAATCCTCCAAGTCCGCTAATAGCATTCACCACACCTTTCACCTTACTGAATTTGGCTGCCAGCGTACCCCAAAGAATTGTCTTCATTCCCACATGATGAACCACGTCAGGACGCTCTTTCGAATAAAGGTTATACAGGAATCTCAAAGTCTTCAATTCCTCCATAATGTTCATTCCACTTCTACTCATAGGCAGGTTTATCACCTTCAAACCATTCTCTTTTATAACGTGCATTTTACCTGTATCGGCAGTAACAATCGTTATATCCCATCCTGCATCCTTTGCAGCCAACGCCACAGGTAGTCTATGTGATAGGAAAAACCAATCCACATTCACCACCATAAACAGTTTCTTCTGTCTCATGTCTTATGTTTTGTTTATATTTTTCTTCTTTATGTTTTTCCATATTCTGTGATAAACCAGCCATATAGGAGTCCAAACAACCTCCGAAGGATAGTGCATCAACAAATGCGCCCCATGCCTGGCCATCATCTTCATTTTGCTGTTGCCTTTATATCTCTTGTCTTCTTTTCCGAAGTTTCCTGTCTGTTCTATTTCCGACAATAAGAAACGTCCTTCTTTTTCATTTAGTGGACAAAGCAAATAATCCATTGACAATCCCAAGCATTCATGCAGCACCCACATCACGGCACCAGCAAATCTTTTCATCCTCAACTCCTCAAGCAAGCACATAGCCTCAGCCTTTTCCTTCTCGGTTGTCTTGTCTGCTTTAAGCACAAAAAAGTAGTCCATCACTTGTCTAAGACCAACACCCTCAAACAAGAAATGTCTGTAAATATGAGTTAGGATAAAAACTCTGTTGAAACTTGCTGGAGGCACAGCAAATCCCTTGTCTGTCAGAATAAAAGAATCTGGAGCAAAACTGTTACACCATTTTTGCAGTTTTCTATTGTCACAAAGGTTACGCATCAATGTAGGGCGGAAATGCAACTCCACTTCCGTTTCCTTGTATATGTCGTAGTGAAATCTATGATATGCAAAATCATCTGAAGGACAAGTGTTTTGAATATAAGTGTTCACCTTATCAAAACCACCTTTTACCCACATGTCTATATCACCGCTCTGTCTTAATATCGCCAGTTCTCCATATAGCAATGCTATGCCTTGACCTTTTAACAAAGCAGCATCAAGACCCGCAAGTCTCAGCTTTTGCCACATATCAGCTGAAAGCCTATCCATAAGCTCGTTACGCTGTTGAATCTGTGCTGTATTCGACAACCATTTCATAAACAACGTAGATGGAAGCGCTTCAATACATCTACTTCCTTCTTTGCGCAACTTTTGTATTCCAGCAAAACAGACTCCTATTAGAGTTTGCTTTGCAGCAAGATTGAATAGTTGATTCCATTCTATAGCCGATGGCGAATAAGGCAACTCGCTTTTAGTTCCAAGAGCAATCTTTATTAAATCAAATAACAAATCCATCAATCAACGTCCTTTTTCTGTTCCAACCATTTCTCTGCCACATCTTTGTAATCAATCTTATCTTCTACCAACCAATTCTTTACAAATTCAGGATTATTGCTGTTAGGCTGAGGCTTAGCAGTATTCATTCTTGCCACAACTGGAGTTCTTACGCAATCGCCCATAATGATTGCATGTTGTTGCGGAAGGGTTGGAAGCTGATTCAGAATCTCAGAGTTTGCTGATGAAACAAGTTTACGAATATACACTTGGTCATCGGGATTTTGAATTCTATGCACTATAAAGCTGTTGCATTGTGACAAAACCGTCTTTGATAGTTCAGAAGGGCGCTGACTCGAAATCAGCAACGAGAGTCCATACTTTCTTCCCTCACGAGCTATTCTCTCAAAAACCTTTCTTGATATGGATTCTCTATCTTTTCTGTTTATCTCAGGTATATAGTTCTGTGCTTCTTCCAACGCAATGACGACAGGCATACTACCACGCTTATCTTTGTCAAATCTTGAAAGGAATTCCAAAATGATTCTTCCAATAAGACCTGTAATGGTTTCAAGTACTTGGAAAGGAAGAAGCGACATATCAATGATTGTTATTTGACTGTTTACTTTATTTCCTTCACTATTACCAAAATAATCATCATAAATTGTCTTCCCGTCACCATCTTTTGTATAGACATCACAATAATCTCCAAGTATATACGCTAAGAACTTCACCAACACATTTTCTATTTCCTTTGGCTTGTCCAACAAGAGTGGTTGTGCCAATCTAATGTCATCTACAAATGATTGCATTCTCAGTTTCAAGGTTGAAACATATTCATTCAATTTGTCTTGTGATGCTGCGGATTCCTTGATTGCATAATCAAAACATGATGACAAAAGCAAATTAAAGTCATAATATAATGGTATGTCAATATTGCGGTTCTCTGAAGAAGCAACCTCTACCATTGTTTTTTGATATTCATCTAATGATGCCGTAATAGATTCTACAACTTTATTTACTAACTTCTGTTCATAACTTCCTTTTATAAATTCTCCACTCTTATAAACCTTATTGGGTCCTTTTTGAGTCATTAATGAAGCCAAATTTGTGTTGATTTCTGTAACATCAAAATCTGTTGCTCGTTTATCTTGTAATTCCTTGAAAGCCTCTAAAAGTGATTCTACATCTTCTATTATAGCAGCCTTAGCTTTATATCCACCAGAATTCAAATTTTCAATCAGATTCTTGAGGCTATTGATATATAATTTAGGTATACATTTTTTTGATTCTTCTTTTAGCTTACTCTTAGCCAAACCTAATGCCCTTTTCAACACTGGACCTTGTGTGCCAGAAGTCGGTTCAAACAGATAGTCCATATCATCATAATTCATAAACCAATATGGAACTTTTAGTCCTTCGTCGTTTATCCAAAATGGATTAACTTTATACTGAGCATCAATATTAAATGCATCCTTGTATTCACCATTTGTGTCAAATATCACAATGTGGGCATTCTTCAAATGTTGTCCATTATACTGAAATTTGAAAAGACTCTGCAATATTGCAGTCAAAGTGCAAGACTTTCCCGAACCTGTATTTCCTAATATGGCGACATGCTTACCGAACATACGGTCAGGATTTATTTTTACTTGAAAATCGGGAAAGGCAGGAGAACTACCTATAGGCAAATAAAAATCTTCCTTGAAATCTATTTTCTCAGCATTTTCCTTTTGGTCAAAAATGATGTTTAGATCATCACGTGTTACATACCATACAGGATTGTCCAATATCGGATAGTTGTACACACCTTGAATGTATTTTTCTCCATATATCGTACCAACCATGGTAGCTGACAAATACCTACTTGATTCCGTCAAGAATATAGCACCAGAGGACTTTGTCAAGTCGGTTTCTTCCCTCGTCATTACGCGATTCACCATTGCCACAATACGTTCTACTCCTACGGGTATGATGATGTAAGAGTTTATACGAGCTACTGGATATATTTCTTCATATCCGCTCTTATACAGACTCTTCAAGTCATCATCCAAGCGGACATAGACAGGCTATCTACAGTAACAATCCTACCTATGTTTCTTTCATTTGCCATATTAGTCAGCTTTTGATAAGAGGGCGTTCAATGTATCTGCCACACTATCGCTTGATGAAGTGTCAAGAAAGTCAGGCATTAATGTGTCAGCAAGTGTCAGGAAGTCACCAAAGAAATCTCCTTCCAAAATAATGATTCTTGGATCGTTCAAATCTTTCAGTCTTTTTATTTCTTTCGATCCTCTCGTTCCATTAAAATCCACTATAATAAGAGTAAACGAAGGATTAGACAGTGCCTGATAAATGATATCATTAAAATGCTCGTCACAGAATGAGTAACCCACAGTGAAGAGTACCGATTGTGGTTGTGACGTACAATAGGCGAAGTGTCGGAACAGTTCCGAGTAAGGCAAATCAAGTGTATAGCTTTTCTTTACCGCTGTCGGATAAACCATCAGATTTCCCAAGTTAAAATCACCACCGTCTTTTGCCTTACGCTTAATCAACTCTATAGGCATCTCCTCTATTCCATAAATGTTGTTGGATGAATGGTTATTGTCAGCCACCCAACTAATAGAACCATGAAGTTTAAAGTAGCGGACTACTTTTTCTATCCTTTGCACTTTTCCAGCAGTAGTGTTACCAGGATAGAATATGTCATAGTTGAATGTCTCAGGCTTAAAGTAGCGATGATGAAACCCTGAAAATCCATCAATATATTTTATACCAAGATTGTCGAAGGCATACTCAAACGCCAAGTCATAGTTACTTGTAAATATATTAGCTCTTTGAAGGTTTAATGGTCGTTGCATTAACGATTTCAAGAACTTTTCGTGAAAGATATACTTATCCGTTGCAAAAGTCTCCTTAAATCCTTTTTTCTCAATACGATCCAAATTCCTCTGACTTGTTTTACGTTCATGAACATCACATATATTAAACAGAGAGGCTTTCAAAGAATTTATAAGTTTATGCACACGTTCAAAACCTTCCTTATCATTCTCTGCACTTTTCTGATAGGAAATGGCTGTTAGGTAGTTAAGCAACAGCTCAAACATCACACATATTTCTCCATAATGCTTCTCTGGGGCATCCTCTTCACCTTCTTTTACTTCTACATAGTCACGTATATAGGTGCCATCATATATTACATCCCATCCTCTTCCGTCTTTAAACTTCTCATCTTCCTTCGCATTGTTTGCATCTTTCAAAGATTTCTGCAACTGCGTTATGTACTTTTCAAAGTCATCTTTCAATTCTTTATCACCAGAGTTTATAATATCCTCCTCTGCCTGTTTTGGAATGTTCTGAATACTGGTAGCGCCAAGATGAATAGAAGATCCTGTACCAAATAAGAAATTTACACTATCAAGTTGCAGATAGTTCTTTATCAACTCTCTTACCTTTCCAACAACCTTTTGCAGGTTATCATTCGATAACTCTCTGTCATCAACATCTTCCTCTGTCGATATGCCTGCCCATTGAGGTAGACGGTCAACATTACCTATATATATATGATTTATTTTAGTGTTCATATCTCAATTTTTGTATCTTATTACTTTTGCAGGAACTCCTGCAGCAAGACAATTACTTGGTATATTCTTTGTGACTACAGCCCCAGCCCCAATAGTTACATTATCACCAATGTGAATATTTCCAGCAATTACAACATTCGCCATTACTTCAACATTATTACCAATTATCGGTTTACCTTTAGATGTATTTCCTATCGTTGTACAATGAATACAATGAAAATTATCTCCTATCGATTCTGCATCTATTATGGTAGAATACGGATGTGCAAACCAAAAACCACTACCTATTTTTGTTGTTGCGCCAATTGTAAAGTATTTATCACCAGGTCGATACCAACTTATCAAAGCAGATAAAACGGGACCAATACGAAAATAGAAGACTGTTCTATAAAACCTATTATTGTGCAATTGGTAAAGCAATTGCATCCATATTGGCAACTTGACATTAAGCTGTTTTTCTATAGCCTTTAAATCACTTTTTATTAATGCTTTTTTCCCCCCCCAAATTACTGTAAATGCTATAATATGAGGAATGTATAACCAAGAAAAACATATCGAACAAATCAACCTAAGTATGTCTCTAATTTTTCGTTTATTCATCATCATTTCATTACCTCTTTATAAACTTTCATATATTTGCTCACCATATTATTTATATCATAATCAGAAGCACGTTTCCGACATCTGATTACCATATCGTTATAATATAGTTTGTCTGATTCCAAACGTTGAAGAATCTTTGCAAGATCATCGCTATTACAAAGCTCAAACAGTTCACCCGCATCTTTCACTACTTCACGAAGTCCATTTACATCTGTTGCCAAGAAAGGCTTTCCAGCTGCCATACCTTCAATAGAAGAAAGCGAAAGTCCTTCATATTCAGAGGACATCATTACTACATCAGATGATTTCAATATCCTTGGTACATCTGAGCGGAGATATAAAAAATGCACTCTGTCTGAAACTCCCATTTCTTCAGCCAATGCTTTCACCTTTAGCAAACCAGCATCTGTTGGCTCACTGCCTACAAAACAAGCATGAAACTTAGACGGTAATTTCTTAATAGCTTCAACAATCGTATCTTGGCGTTTCATAAACATAAAGCGAGCCACCATTGTCACAACAAAACAATCTTCTGGAATTCCTAACAACTCCTGTTTTGTATATGCTTCAGCTTTCCAATACATTGCCGTATCTACGCCATTGTTAATAGCACAGACTTGCTTTACGCTTGGATACACTTGTTTATATGTTTCAAGTGCTTTATCCGCACATGCAATAACTTTACTATAACAATACTTATATACAAATGTATCTACACGTCGAAGGACTGGATTCTCTCTGCGATGATTTTTTGTGGAATGCTCTGTATATACGATTGGAGTTTTTGAAAATGAAAACAACTTTGCAAAGCCCACCCAATACAAGGCTGGAAAAAGATGCACGTGAGCAATATCACACTTTTTAAGCCATGGCATTAGTAACAATATCTGCAATGGGTTGCGCAATTTTATTTTACTTGTCAGTACTTCCACCTTTACACCCTTTGCTTCTATTTTGTTTTTCACAAGGGGGTCTTTACAAGGCTCAAGAGCTAAGACAGTAACCTCATTTCCCATTTCTTTCTGTATGCCTGCCAAACCTATAAGAAGGTTCTGACCACCACCCATCGAAAGATTATCTATAATATGCAGTATTTTCATCTGATTCCTCTAATTTTTCTTTGTGTGAAATAAGCCCAAGACAACAGTCTTCCCGACCAATTCTTGCTCTTCAAATTAGATAAGTCAAGTTCATCAAATCCTATGAATTCATGCTTATGATTCTTCAAAAATCTTTCTGTAGCTTCGAAGTTTACATCTGTCATAGTAGATGGGTGCAAGCAGAATGTCCATATACCATTTATCTTCATCTCTGTACAATGACCTCCTAATTGTGGGAGGAAGACGAAGTCACCTCTTTTATATGGTTTTGTGGCTATAGTATCGCTAATAATCCTGATATCTGTACATTCCTTCAAAGCCTTCAAAGTATTCTCGTCAAATGTATGACTTGGAGCAAAGAAATACTTTGGTTTAACTCCATGACTCGAAAGGATCTCGAAGCCATCCCGAATCTTTTGCTTCTGCACATCATAAGGTACACCAGCAAATTCAGAACGAGACCAAAGAGGATTTAATCCCTTTAAGCCTTCGTTTGAAATATAGCAATGATTATAGCCATGCAATGCTATAGCATAGCCTTTCTGTTGCCATAGCTTCGCCTTATTCCAAAACTCCACATCAGGAGCCTCTATCTCCTGCTTAGGATCTTCATTATGCGGAATGATGCCCACTATTGGACGCACAACATAACGGTCAAGAATGTCAAACATTCTCTGCCACTTGGCTCCATCCATCGTAGGACAAGCATCATCCAAGCGAATTAGATATTTATTGTTCTTTAGCATTATCCTTTGCTTTCTATTAGTTTGATATATTTCTGTACAAAAGCTTCTTTTGAGAATAGAGTCTCGGCTATTTCTCTGCTTTTGTGTCCCCATGCCAAACGTTCTTCCTTTGGCATTTCTATTATCTGCTTTAATCCGTTATAAATACTGTCCACATCTGTAGGATTAAAGAAGATACCATTCTTGTTTTCCTGGACAATATGCGGATTGTCACATACACGGCTACATGCTATCGGCTTTCCACAGCTCATCGCTTCGCATACAACATTAGGGAAACCTTCATAAATACTCGGTAGACAGAACACATCACACGACTGATAATGCTTTACGATACTTGTTGTGGCAGGATGAAATTCAATAACGTCTTCCACACCAAGTTCAATACGCTTATTATAGCAAGCCTCTCCATATGCCTCTTCACCTGTCTGCACATCACCATACCAATCGAAGTGTACATCATCGGTATAGCCATCTAACTTCAAACGTTTTATTGCTTCCAGATAGTTTAAGATGTTCTTTTGCTTTGCAACACGTGCAGCGGTCATGACAACAAGCTTGTCATTGGGTGTTATCGCAATAGGCTTGAAATGGTCTGTATCTGTGAAGTTTGTTATCGTAACCATTTTGTTGCTCAATGCTGCAAAGTTCTGTTTAATAAACTTCTCCTGAGCATACGCATTAGGCACCACATAATCAGCCCATCGATAAAACCAGAACTTCATCTTGTCACTACGGCTGATACTTTGGTTCGTATTTCTTTCCGAAACAATCAGTCGGAACTTTGCGCCCATCATCTTCAACATACAGCCAATTATAGCCGGACCATTCTTATAGGCTATCACCCAATCGTAGCCACCAGCCTGTTTTATATGTCGCTTTACGGCCTGCAACTTCGACCATTTACTATCCTTTACATGTAGAGTTACAGAGCCAAGACCATATCTGTCTACCAACTCTGCATAAAAATCATGGTCATAATAAGTGACCAAATCCACATGATACCCTTTCTCTTTCAAGAAGAGAGCCAACCCTATCATCTGTCGCTCTGCTCCTCCCATTCCAAGGGTATCTATCAAACATAAAACTCTTTTCATTCTGTTACATTGTTTATATAACCATCTGTGGCATTATCGCGATGCTTAATAATACATGGGTTGCCAAACACTACACTATGTGAAGGCACGTCACAGTTCACATAACTACAAGGAGCTATCAGCACATCATCACCAATAGTTACATTGCCAACTATCGCCGAATTTATGCCGACCCAAACCTTGTTACCAAGTCGAGGCGCACCTTTACGCTTTCCTCGGTTCTCTCTGCCTATCACAACTCCTTTATGTAGATTACACCAATCACCTATAACTGCATGATTATTCACTGTGATATTGAAAGCATGTCCTAAATAGAGTCCTTTGCCAATCTTTGCTTCAGCAGGTATTTCCAAACCATACTTCAATCTATACCTTCTCAAAAGCACCTTGCACAGAAGTCTTACTAATTTGTTATTACTATAATGTGCTGTACGTAATATGTATAGGAAGCGAGTTATTACCCCCCCCGATTTACGCTGACGGTCAGCGATAATTATATCTTTTACGTTCATTTTATAGAAAATCTATATCAAGTTGTTTATTTTCCAAAATGTCATTCAACTCTATTATTCGATGCATTCCTATACCATTTTCTTGAATGAACTTTTTTATTTTCCTTTCATTATCCTTTTTATAATCACTGAATTCCCATTCTGCATTTTTTGCTTCTTTGGCAATTAGTTTTAAATAAGGTGCATCTACCCCTGAGAAAGACATACCATATACATGAATGTGGGTGATATTTGATAAATTACAAAAGAACTTATTGTTTTTTTGGATGATTTGCTCTACAGGCTTCCGCTGTGAAGCTACCCCCTGGAATGCTGCTTCTTCAGCCAGCTGTTCATGAAACTCTTTAGAATTAATTTGTTCATTCCACCATTCTGCATATTCCTCCTCATTAAGGTTTTCAGGAAGGTCGGGGGTTTCTTCAGGATTTTCTCTTTTCAAATCATCAATTGTTTTGCCATGTCCTATAATAAAATTTTCATCACAATCAACGCCCCCATGTATATGAAGAATATTCTCAGGTTTAATGCCATATAAGTTCTCAAGTGTCTTTGTATAATTAAAGTTCAGAAAGACAGAACCTTCAATTTCCATTTTTATTTTCTTTCCACTTGAAGGTTTTTCCAATTGTAATATCCAATCATGAAAACACTCTTTCAAGTTGGCATATAAGTTGTCCAAACTTTGCTCAACTTCAATCTGCGCATCATTCCATGTTCGATCACAATGGTCTGACATCAAATCAGGTTGATTCTCATACGCAATATTATCAGCGTACTCAATAATACATAATGATGCCAGTTGGTTTTCGAAATCAGCCCACCATTCATCATCACATTCTCCATAAGCCTCTTCAAAATCAGTCATTACATCAGGGTGCTCCTTTTGCATCCATTTTCTGAAATCTGAGTAAGAGCTCTTGATACAATGATGTATATCAAAGCCATTACCTATCACATATAAATGTTTCTCCATATTCTTATTTCTTTATGAATTTATCATCCGACAGCGAAAGCAAGAACTTTCGCTTCTCTTCTTTTGTCATTCCCTTGCAATGCAAGTTGTATTTTAAGTTACGTTGGATGTATTCTTCTGTAGTGCCAATAACCTTTGCAGGATTGCCACCAACCACAGTATGTGGAGCAACAGACTTTGTGACAATACTTCCTGCTGCAACAATAGCGCCTTCTCCTATGGTAACTCCAGGCATAATTTGTGAGAAGGCACCAATATATGCCCAATCTTCTATTACAACCTTGCCAAATGCATCAAAGTCTGGATATTCTTTCCTTATAGAATTTCCCCCCCCATGACAATGTATCGCAACTCCACGTGTCACCTGTACATTGTTACCAATGGTTATCAGATATGGTTCGCCTGTCATCTCACGTGTCGAGATAAAACAATGCTTACCAATATTCACACCAATATGGCGAAGATACTTTTCGGGCGACACAAGAAATCGCCAATATAAATCAATGAGTCTTTTGAATGGATTTAACATACCGTTTAATTTTCTTTTTACCAAGTTCTCACTACATTTTCCCAGAAAAATGAATATGCATATGGGTGGTTATTATATGTTCCTATAAGAATATAAACAACCAATGCCAATACTACTATTTTATATAAAGCCACAAGCGGTTTATTTCTGTTGTATTTATTTAACAAAGTAATAGCAGGTGGTAATGCATACATAAAACAAAGAGTCATTCTCCCCATGCCATAAGTACCTATACCCACAATAGCAAGAGCGAAACCATACTGAATAAAATTTAACAAATTAGTATCGAGAGTACTATTTAGCTTCCTGTGAACTTTTGTGTACCAAACAACTAATAAATAAGAACCCAAGAAAGCAACAGGTACAACATTGTTTTCTGTTGTAGCTACACCATAATAATGTTGATAACGATCCATAGACAATAAAATCTTGCCCATTAAGAACTTCAACATTACAACAACTACTATTATTAACAAAATACTTTTCCAAACGTTTCGCCCCTCGCGATTTAATCGTCTCCATACATAAAAAGGGAAGAACACACAACTACTTGTATGAAAGCTTAAAGCCAACAGTGCCCAACCAATTGAAAGTTTTTTATTATCAAAATAATATAAGGCTAACATAACAAAACCAATAGCAATATGTTGTCTTAAAACTCCAAACCCCATATAATAAAACATAGGATATATAAGATAAATCACTACTGGCAACAATGAAGTATATGAATTCTTGTAATAAAAAAACATAACAGGCAGAATGCCAATAACTGCCATTATTGCAAACATCACCTGTGGATTGTGTGAAAACTGGCCTATAATCCAATTTAACAAAACATACCCAATACCCCAATCTATATACGTAGCAGTAGAAGATAATGTATCCTTTAAAGATGAAGTGGCAATATTTTCAAATGCGTTAGCATACACAAGTGTATCTACATAATTATACGGATTGGATAGCACCCTAAACAATATCGCATGAATGGATAGTATTATAAAGAACAACTTTTTATTATTACGCTTCTTACATATCTTTATTATTACGTAATAAACGATAACAGCTAAGAAATTTAAAAAATAAACCATAATATTTGACTATTTTACACTTTGGATGCCACAAACTTATTCCATCTATCTAAAATTGCCTTACCTCTTTCTATTTCTTTATTTGTATAGAAAGTCACTATCATACCTGCAAATGCAAGTGCTGACACCAAAGCGTTCACTCCTCCAAAACTGTCTCCGAATAAAGCAGAAGGTGAAGTTTCTCCATCAACTTGGAATATACAACTACATCCAGACAACCATTTTGTAAGAATATAGCCACCGCACCAAATCAATAAACATATAACAATAGCAAACAACCACCATTTCCAAGATTTTGGCTCATTGATATTATCATTTTCCTCCACGACAGATTCGTTTTATAGTTAATAATAGTTGATGCAGTACTGGGTGTCTCCTTGCATGCAAGTCCACTATCACATATCCTTTATATTGATTATATGTATGCATTCCAATATAATTTGCATACGGTAATTTACGTAATAGTTCTTTTATAGCGATATGTCCTTCAGAGTCTTTTGTTACTTCTTGAAATACTAATCCAACTCCATATCCACCATTGCAATTTTGTGCTGGACGAATTGTTCTATTGCCATCTACAAATATATCTCCTGCACTACGAGCTGTATTATCAGATAAACTTATTGCTTGAATCGGATGATAAGTCCCAATCTTTTCGTTTGACTCATATATGGTTAATTCGTTGCTATTCTGAGTTGGTATTTTTGTAGCAAACATATAATAATGATCTTCTATTTCTGTGATGATAGCATCAGTTAATGGCAAATCACTCAAAGTATTCACCACAACAAGACTATCATCTTTAGGATTAAAGCGATATAACGTACTTTTACCCGATGCTGAATTTTCTGGATATATATACACAGAATCTCCTATACGCAAAATTGCAGGAAATGATAAATGAGTAGAAAGGTCTAAAATTATCTTCTCACTTTTTAGTTTGTATGTTTTCTTGTCTATTATCAACTTAGCAAGTCTACCTCTATTTATATTATACGTAAACTCTTCAACTAACACAATGATGTTGTCAGCTGTAACATCCAAAATAAACGGATCGGCATACCACTTGTTTTTAGGAGCTTTTACTATATGAAAGCTCCACTCGGGCGCATCATAGCGATGACCTTCAGATTTAAGAGCTATACCTAAATCCCATTTATATCTTCTTATTATATCAAATAATTTCATTTCTTCAATATTTTATCAAACAATATATACCAACGATTTATGATTCTATCTGTAGAATACTTTATTATTGACTGTGGAGCATTTAAAGCTAAACGTTTACGTAAAACGTCATCGCTCATAACCCTGTCAAGATATTCTGTTAAGTCTTCATTGTCTTGGTTCTTGGCTATTAATCCGCTAAAACCATGGTGTATTATCTCTCTTGGTCCTGTCACAACATCAAAACTAACACAACAACAGCCAGCATTCATTGCTTCAATAAGAGCCATTGGTAATCCTTCCACTCGTGATGACAAACAAAAAATCTCTGATCGTTGCATCAATTCATAAACATCTTTCCTAAAGCCAAGAAATTCGTAATTACAACACCCCAACTCATTAGCCAAAGTATTTAGAAACTCAAATGCGTTTTTATCAGCATCTCCAGCTATATTAAGTTTCCAATCGGGATGTAAATGACAAAGCTTTGACCAACATCTCAAAAGATTATCAAATCCCTTTATCTCCCATTGATTTACACGTCCAACTGCTAAAACAGTTTTTTCTCTATTCAAAGAACCACAGGTCTCTTTTAAAGACACAGGATTTGGCATATAGACGACATTGTCATATTTATTTTTCAAATGTTTTTTATCATAACGAGTAAGAATTGTAACAGCATTAGCCAATGGATAAAATAAGCGCCTCTTTATATCAAGCAGTATGCCTAATTTTCTTGAAGCATTAGTATGTTCAGATACTACTACAGGGATTCCTAAACCTAAAGTAGATGCAATAACAGAACAGCCTAAAGCCGACATAAAAGCTACTATAACATCCGGTTTCTCTTCCTTTGCTATTCGACGTATATTCCTACGCATTAATATAGAATTGTAGACTTTTAAAATATGATTAGAATTCATATTTGTCCCCTCATACAAGTCATGCAAAACAATTCGGCTGTCTATTTTATATGCAAATGGTATATGTGTGTTTGTAGCTATATTTACATTTTCGCCACATTTAGCAAACTCATTTGCTAAAGTTGCTAATACACGTTCGCCTCCTCCACCTGTTAGGCCATGAATATAGAATAAGATTTTCATGTTTTATTATTTTACCCTACTTATCACCCCTTTTACCATTTTCTTTTCTTTATGATTTAGACCTACCCAGTAAAAAGCACCAACAGCTACAATACCTGTAACCATTGTCACAAACAACAATCTTAAAAAGCCAACAGGCATAATATAAGAAACAATATAAAGCAACGGTATAGCCACAACAGAAAAGATTAACAACGGGCAACATAATCTATAAAAATAATCAGTCATAGATATTTTAATTTTTGTTCTTAACAACATATATAAAAGCCACTATGCCATCTGGTCTTTCTTTCTTCACTATGCGACGTATATTTCTACACAAGAAGTATTGATTATTCATTATTATTACATGAAAGATTTAAAAACACCTATTTTCTCAGGCCAATCCACTATAAAATCAGTTGGAGACTTACATCCTGGTTTGGGAATCATATAATCTTCTCCATAACGACATCGCAAAATGTTTGAATAATTTGCTGGTACAGGTAATAGTAAATTTCCAAAAGGGACACGAGAATAAGATTTGTCTATAGGAATCTCTATTCTTCTCGTAAACAGGCCACCGTATCTATTTATCGATTGCTTTCGACTACGACAACCAGGTTGATCAACAAACCAACAACAATATGGAAGTTTATCAACAGGGGGGAATACATAGAAAATATCCACCAAAATATCATTAATCAAAAATGTATCTTCTTTTCCTAAACTATCTCCATCAACACTAAATGAATGTATATGCTTGAAACCATATTTTTCTAAAGCATCTATCATCTCAGGCCGATAATCGTCAATCCACATTGTATAATCAATATCATCATCATGTTTAATAAAACCATGTTCACGCACCGCCCCAAGCAAAGTTCCAAATGCTAATGAATATGGTATGTTTAATTCCTTCATACAAGCATCAAACTTACTTAGAACTTCCATACCACATTCCCTTAAATGTGCACAATCCTTTTCAAACTGTCTTTTATGTTTTGTGTCTATATATGCTCTATACAATTTATACGTGAAGGTCTTCTTTAAAATACTTTTTATCTTCATAATTCTACTTTATTCTATGCGATTTTAATTTATATTCATAACTATGTCTTCCCTCCTCCCGAAAATCCACTTGATAACGAGCTAGGACATCCTTAAAGATTTCTTCATACTGAGGAATGAAAATATCATCCTTGGCTTCAAGATGCTTTATTATCTCTTTTGCAAGTTTTTCTGTTATAGATAAATCTGTCTTACCATTATTGAAACTTGTACCCTTGATGGAACCTGGAGAAACATTCAGAATACGATTATTGCTGCCATTTTTTTCCAACTCAACATTTACGCTCTCTATAAATATCTTAAGGGCAGCTTTTGTAGCACCATATACTGCAAAAAAAGGAGAAGACATAAAACCTGCTATACTTACCATTATACCACAACGGAAATCTTCAATGCCAGAAAGTTTATCCATAAAATGATGAATGATACGAATGGGAGCTATCGTATTTACTGAAAAAGAGCTAGTAATATATTGCTCTGTTACATCTTTAAAAAGGCTTAGTTTTCCAAAACCAGCCGTTATAATTAATGTATCTACATCTTTAAATTCATCAAAAATAGAGAAATCTTCAGTCATTAAATCAAACTGTATGCTTTCAAACTTCGGATTAAGAAATTCTTTAGCAACTGTGACCCTATCTACTATATATATTTTCTCGTAAACATCTTGTTTAGCCAATTGAAAAGCTATGGACAATCCAATTCCATTAGCACCACCAACAACTAATGCTTTTCTCATATTTCTTTATAATTTTCTTTTTTGTTATATTTTTCAATTATTTCCGTTATAGCTATACTCTCTTTTCTACGTAGCTTGTATGAACTTTTTCGATGATTATAAATCATAGAAATAAATTCCTGAATCTCATAGCGAAGACCATCACCATCAAAACTATAAAAAAACTTCTTGTTTTTACTTTGATCTTCGTAGCGAAGCTCAAAGAAGTCAGTTAACCACCATGGTGCAGGTACATATACATATCCCTTTGTTCCTGAGATTATCATATTACCTTCCGTTTTAACACCTATACCCAAAGTCATAGAAGCTGTTGCGTGTGGATAACAGATATGTACTTTAGTATATACATCTACATCGTTCTCCTTCTTTGAATAAAAATCTACCTTCTCATAATCTTTACCAAGAAGTCTGACAATAGCCATCATATTTAAAGGTGCATGTTCGTTCATTGCGCCACCAGCTTGTTTAGAATCTAGTTCCCGAGTAGGAGACGATACCATCTTTGAAAGCGACGTCTTCACATCTACAACATCACCTATAACACCACTTTTAACAAGAGTTACAATGTGATTAAACGATGGACAAAAGGCAGTTTTACTTGCCTCTAATAGTACTAAATTATGAGTTTCGGCATAATCATAAAGTTCACGGGCATTTTTAGCAGAAAGCATGAAAGGTATCTCGCAAAGCACATGCTTTCCTGCATAAAGTGCTTTTTTAGTATATTCATAATGTGTAAGGTGGGGTGATGCTACATAAACAGCATCCACTTCTTCTAAAAAATCCTCAAACTTATCGGAAAATGCTTTTATGCCAAATCTATTGCGCAAATCTTCAGCATTGTCCTTGTTCGGATCGTAGACAGCTGTCACATTCGCACTATTAACGAACTTAGACTCTGGTATAAAACGCTTAGCTATTCGACCTGAACCTACAACACCAATACTATATACTTCTTCACTCTGCTCACGTAGCATTGTGGAAGATATACCTTCTGTACGAGGAAGATAAACAACCTTGCAATACTCATTTAGGTAATCAAACTTTCCTTCCCAATCTGAACCAATGGCAAATATATTCACATCATATCGTTGAATATCATCTATTTTCTGACCCAGATAATCTTCTATAATTACCTCATCTGCATATCCAGTAGTCTTTACAGCTTCGACGCGTTCCAATACATTATTACGTACATTAAGTTTGCCTCGTCCACGATCAAAACTATCACTTGTCACACCAACTATGAGGTAGTCTCCCAAATCCTTGGCACGACGGAGTAAATTAAGATGGCCTTCATGAAGAAGGTCAAATGTACCATAAGTAATTACTTTCTTCATAACAATCTTTTTTTTATAGACATTATATAAGTATTAATAAAAAATCTTTCATTTGATTCTAATGTAATCTTGTATATAATTCCGCCAATAATCACAAAAGATGATAATAATACTACAAATAAACGTATGAGACCTTCATTCATGACCAAATGAATTAAGTATATAGGAGGTATGGATAGTATTACTAATAAAACCAATGGGTATATAACTTTTTTTAAATAGTCAAAAATAGAATAATTGACTATAGTTTTTAAAACAAGTAGCGCTAAAATTTGAGCAATTATCATAGAAAAACAACCCATACCAAGTGCCCATTCTGGTTCATACCCCCATTTTAAAACCAAATATGCCATTGGTATAGCCATCAATATTGCTATACCACCAGTCACTTGATATAATCGCATTTTACCTGAGGCATGTACGATATTAGAAATAGCAGCATTCAAATTATTTACAAAAGAAGTAAGTATTATTATATAAACAAATGTATTCGTATGATTAGGTATATTGCTTCCAAGCCATATATTTAAAATTGTATCAATTTCCAACAATATAGGTAAAGAGAAAATATAGAGAAAACAACAAGAGAATTTGCTTATAGTGTAAACTAATTGCATAGATCTTTCTACATTTCCTTCTGCATAAGATTGAACTAATTGTGGTCGTACAGCGATACTTAAATTTACAACTAAGTTTTGTAATCCACTATTTATCTGAGCGGCAATACCTCGTGCAGCATTAACTATAGGCCCTAAAAATATATTCAGAACCAAGTTCATACCCTGTTCCTTCATAATATTAGCAAAGGTTCCAAAAATATTCCAACCAGAAAATGATAACATACTCTTAAATAATCCTGTTCTTTTCTTCTGTAATTGTATTTCAATAAAATTTCTCTTTGTATAAAAATAATAAGCCAACAAATCTATCGTATTTACAAACAAAAGTAAAGAACCATATAAAATCAATCTGTCTGAATTAATATAGGATATAATAAAAGCTATACCTAACCTTGCAAGCGCGTCTATCATTGACACAAAAGCAAAAAAGTCCATTCTTTCATGTGCCATTACAGCTGCTGTAAATGGAACCTGTAATATTACAAGAACAAGACTTATAATTGAAGTCTGGTAGATAAATAACGCAGCAACAAATCTCTCTGGAGGTATTACCATCTTATTATGCATATACCATAGCCCAAAGCTTTCTGTTAACAAAAGGACTAAACAAGCTAATAAAATCTGAATCCTCAATGACGTATTATATACTTTGGTTGCACCATCTATTCCATTTGTCTTATATTCGTAATTAAAAAAACGTTGAATACCATTACTCATCGATGAATTTAAAAATGCGAACATACTTACAAATCCACCAACTACATTATATACACCAAAATCTTCAACCCCAAGAGATTTTAGAATAATTCTGGTTGTATATAACGTTATAAACAATACTATTACCGTCCTAATACTAAGGAGCAAAGTATTTTTCGCTATTACTTTATTTTTATTTTCTGTCATATAGTTATTATTCATGTGTGTTTCAAATATCTGATCGACAATTATAAAGTAAGTAAGCAGTCAATTTAGGGCATACCCCAGAGAGCAGGCACTTTTCAGTGCCTACCTTTATTGACTTTGTTAAAAATTCGATTGT
>OOAA01000186.1_pt1 | contig 50240 bp, 42 predicted proteins | sample 1671671 | NCBI WGS metagenome assembly OOAA01 (sample SAMN06348180, study PRJEB24527) | human gut metagenome | biome: human gut; feature: ankylosing spondylitis patient; material: feces | host: Homo sapiens | place: China | collected 2015-10 | reverse complement strand
TTACATAAGATAAGCGGCGGCTCGGCAATGAAAAGAAAAATTGCATTTTCCTTTTTATTGCGCTCGCCTTGCACTACCTTTGCATTTATAAAAATAGAAGCTATGCAATTAATCGTACTATCTGGTGGTTCGGGCAAACTGTTGTGGCCACTGAGCAATAATGCTCGAAGCAAACAGTTCTTACCTCTGCTCTCAAATGAGGAGGGGAAAAGAGAATCGATGATACAACGCGTTGTGCGTCAAATTCGTTCTGCCCGACTTACCGACAACATAACTTTTGCCACAAATGCTGTTCAACGCGATAGCATTATTAACCAATTGGGCGATAACATAGAAATCGTTACCGAACCTGAACGACGCGATACATTTCCTGCCACGGCTCTTGCTGCCACTTATCTGAAAGATAAGAAGCACTGCGATGACAACGAAGTGGTGGTCATTATGCCTTGCGATGTCTATACCGAAGTTGGCTATTTCGAAACGATCAACAAGATGACTAAGGCTGTTGAATCAGATGAAGCGGACTTGGTATTAATGGGGGTTAAGCCTACCTATGCAAGTGAAGAGTTTGGATATGTCGTTCCCAAACAGAATGACCATTCAATGACAAACATCAAGCAAGTGGTACGCTTTACAGAAAAGCCCAGCAAGGAACAAGCCGAAAGTTTATTGCAACAAGGGGCTTTCTGGAATGGCGGTGTATTTGCTTTCCGATTGGGCTATCTACTCAATATAACAAAGCAGTACGTTGACACAGCATCTTACGACGAATTATACAAGCAATATAAGGCGTTGCCTCAGATTAGCTTTGACTACGAAGTGGCCGAAAAAGCGCAATCCGTAGCAGTTATTCCTTTTGAAGGACAATGGCAGGACTTGGGTTCTTGGAACACACTATGCGCAGAACTGCCTTGCACGCACATTGGCAACGTGACTATGGGCCAACACAATACACATACACACGTTGTAAACGAATTGGGCATTCCCGTATTCTGCGACGGACTGAAAGACGTAATTGTCGCGGCATCACCTGACGGCATAATGGTATGCAATAAGCATGACTCTGAACAAATAAAGCATTACGTTGAGAAACTGACCACGCGTCCAATGTATGAGGAAAGACGTTGGGGCACGTATCGTGTGCTCGACGATGTGGTCTACCCTGATGGTAGACGTTCTTTAACGAAATCAATTACATTACGCCCAGGAAAAAACATTAGTTATCAAATTCATCACCACCGTAGCGAAGTATGGACCTGCGTAGAGGGTGAAGGGATTTTTGTGCTTGACGGCAAAGAACGACTAATTAAGTATGGCGATGTTATGGTTATCCCAGTTGAACACTTCCATGCTATCAAAGCTATTACGGAACTTACCTTTATCGAAGTGCAATTAGGCAATCCTTTAGTTGAGGAAGACATCGAACGATTTGATTGGAAATGGAGTGATTTATAGGTAATCATTATATAACAAAAAGAAATCGGAAAGTTTACAATTGCAAACTTTCCGATTTCTTTTTGTGGTTTTATATTGTCAAGTAAACAGGTTAGACGCTGAAAGCCTAATCCGAAAATCAATTTTTATAAAGTATTATTACTTTACTTCTACCTTAAGATTGGTGATTGCGCTCTTGAACTGTCCAGCATGACGCAAGGGGAACACCAATGTGCGCTGATAGTAGATTTGGTCTGTTGGCTGATATACTACAGGTTCGTAAGTATAAGTGCCTTTCACTTGATAGTGGGCACGATCTTGGTCGCGCATGATGTAAAGCGTCTTAGGACCGAGTTCTTCCTTCACTTGACCGTCAACTAACAAACGAGTCACCTTATTCGTACCCTCAATGGTAATGGTGTGCTTCTCACCTACGGGAACACGATAGTTAAACAAGTTGCGATAACCATCACGCTCGAAACCGATTTTTCCCTGGTCAGGGTCTGAAAGGTAAACCACGGCATTCTCTGAACGGAAGAGTTCTGTCCCCTTTGCCTCTTCTTTACCTTCAATGGTGAACGATACGGCATAGTTGTAGCCAATCTCTTCAGCATCTAACGTTTCGCCAGGATTAACGACAGCCTTATTAAGAGCCACCGTACCCGTTTTGCCTAAACGACCTAATTCGTTAACGCCTGGAGCTTCGCTCAGTTCTTTGCGTTTGCTATCAAATTCGGCATAAGGTAGTTTAGTTTCCTTACCCGTCCAGCACTTCACGGCAAGTGTTTGCAAAGCGGGGAACACACGATGGTGTACGTCCTTCGTTGAGATACCATTTCCTGCATGGTCATTCCAAACGGCAAACATACCACCAAGGATATCGGGATCGTTCTCTTCGAATGTCTTATTACCAATCACGGCTGGAGTGTAGTGCTCGTACAAATATTGGCAATTGAGATAGTCATAGTAATAGCCTGCTGCAGGTACGATATAGGTCAAGCCGTCAGGAATGCTAATAAGCTTATAGCCTTGCTTCTTCATTTCGACGGGATCGGCATAACCATTGTACCAAATGTCCATAATGACGTTCTTATTCTTCACAGGAGTTGTACCTTTGGCGTGCGTCAAAGCGCCCCAAAGCACAGCCTGCTTACCGTAGCTCTCAACGAGTTTGATATAGTGATCGGTATATTCACGGAACTTTTCTACTACATCCTTCTTCGCATTTGAATATTCGTCCGTACCAATGTGAACGCGTGGACCACGGAATACGGGGTTTTTACCACCTATATATTCTTTCCACAAACCGTCCATGAACTTATACGTTTCAGGATTAAAGAGGTCAAGGTGATCCATGCCATATTCCTTGCTACCTAACTCGTTCTTATATTGTGTGAAGGCAAGTGAGTGAGCAGGAGCATCGATTTCGGGAATAATCTCTACGCCATTTTTCTCAGCCAACCTCTGTAAGTCTATGAATTCAGCCTTAGTATATGAGCCGTCCTTTGCTGTAAGTCCAGGATAGGTATCGCACTCTAAGCGGAAAGCAGCTTGTGTCTTTAACCAATCATTACCGAAATATTGACGGAAACCATTATCATTTAAGTGAACCTGAAGCGTATTCATCTTATAATATGACATAATCTTTGTCAAATGGCGCAAGTAACTCATCGGAATGTACTTACGGCCGCAGTCAATCATAAAGCCACGCAACTTATATTCAGGTACGTCAACTGTCTTACCCTTGGGCAACTGTCCGTCTTTGTGCTGCTCACTTACTTGCAACAAGGTGCGAGTAGCCCAAAAGAGTCCATGCTCAGTAGCGGCAGAGAGTTCTACAGCACTACCAATATTCATGCTATAACCTTCGTCACCTAAGGCCTTATCCTTCTTCAGTGACAAGACGATATCACCACCCTTAGCTGTACCGCTAACAATGGTTAGCTCTTTGCCAAACATGGTTTTATAATCATTCGCCAAAGCTTCAGCTACAGCCTTTAACTTTGCATTTTTCAATACGATACGACCAGACAAGGCTGTTTGTCCCTCTGCTCCTGTCCATGTCTTGAGTTCGGGCACTACAAAAGGTTTAGGATTAACGTCTGCCCACAAAGCACCTGTCGAAAGCATACATGAGGCTACAACGACTAGTAACTTCTTGGCACTAAAAAGATTGTTCATGTAAAAACAGTTTTGTTAGATTATGAATTAATTCGCTACAAATGTACGCAATATCTTTAACATTTCTCGCGTTCACTTTCATAAATAACGTAATGCTACGCGTTTAGGCGCATTATTCTCTGCAAATATTGGCCACGTCAGCAAGAAAAACTAATTTAGCAACTCAATTAATCGCAAACGGAAACATTTTTTATAATATGAGAAACTGGACTACTATCAAAGAATACAAAGAAATTCTTTTCGACTTTTATAATGGCATAGCCCGAATTACCATTAACCGCCCACGTTACCGCAATGCTTTTACTCCACTCACCGTGGCTGAGATGAGCGATGCGTTTCGTTATTGTCGTGAAGCGCAAGACGTTTGTGTGGTTGTACTAACAGGCGCTGGCGACAAAGCTTTTTGTGCAGGCGGTGACATGCACGTCAAAGGACGCGGAGGATACGTTGGCGGTGATGGTGTACCACGACTCAACGTGCTTGACGTGCAAAAGCAGATCCGTTCTCTTCCGAAACCTGTAATTGCCATGGTTAATGGCTTTGCGATTGGTGGAGGACACGTGTTACACCTTATGTGTGACCTTACCATTGCCTCTGAGAATGCTATCTTTGGACAGACGGGACCGAAGGTGGGGTCGTTCGATGCAGGATTTGGTGCTTCTTATCTTGCACGCATTGTAGGACAAAAGAAAGCGCGTGAGATTTGGTTTATGTGTCGTCAATACACGGCCGTTGAGGCTGAGCGCATGGGAATGGTCAACAAGGTCGTTCCTTTTGATAAACTTGAAGACGAGGTGGTAGAATGGGCCGAGACGATGATGGAACGTTCACCTTTAGCTCTGCGTATGATTAAAGCCGGACTCAATGCCGAGTTGGACGGTCAAGCGGGCATTCAAGAACTTGCAGGTGATGCTACCATGCTTTATTATATGCTTGACGAAGCGCAAGAGGGAGGACGCGCCTTCCTTGAGAAGCGCAAACCTAACTTTAAGAAATACCCTAAACTGCCCTAACTTTATCAGAAGATGCACTTTTTACCCTTTAAGATAAGAGTCGTTCCACGCACGCTAAAGTTTAAGCAACCTGCGGGTACTTCGCGTGGCGTTTACTACGACCGTAAAGTATGGTACATTGTCATTACATCAACTGACCCACAAATTCGCTTTACAGGATTGGGCGAGTGTGCACCGCTTTACGACCTAAGTTGTGATTACGACAGTAACTACGAAGAGCGGTTACGTGAGGTGTGCGCTGAAGTTGAACGCACACAAAATCTTGATTCTAAGAAGTGGCGCCACCTGCCTTCAATGCTTTTCGGATTGCAATCTGCTTTCCGCTCAGCAGCAGGTTCTATCGCTGGTGATTACCTCAAACTCTATCCTTCAGCCTTTACACGTGGTGAACGTGGCATTGCTATCAACGGTTTGGTGTGGATGGGAACGTATGACGAAATGTGTCAACGCATGGAACAAAAACTAGAACAAGGATTCCGTTGCGTTAAACTTAAAATTGGTGCAATTGATTTTGAAGACGAATTGTCGCTTATTAAACAAATACGCTCACGTTATAGCAAAGAGGTCGTTGAACTGCGCGTTGACGCCAATGGAGGCTTCACGCCCGACGAAGCACCCTATAAGTTAGAAGCCCTCGCACGCTATGACATTCATAGTATTGAGCAGCCTATTAAGCAAGGGCAATGGAACGAAATGGGCCACCTCTGCGCCAACACGCCTCTGCCTATTGCACTTGACGAGGAGTTGATTGGCATCAATGACTTTGAACAAAAGATTGACTTGTTGGATACAATTCGCCCTCAATACATTGTATTGAAACCAACTCTTCATGGTGCTTTTACAGGAGCGGGCGAATGGATGTCGTTGGCTAAAGAGCGCGGTATAGGTTATTGGACGACTTCTGCTCTTGAGAGCAATGTAGGACTTAACGCGATAGCACAATGGTGTGCTGCAATTGACGAAAGCACGACTTTGCCCCAAGGTTTAGGTACAGGACAACTCTTTGTTGAGAACTTTGACAAAGCACCTCTTCACATTGAGCGCGACTGCCTATGGTATGGCTCTAAAGAGCAGCGTGCCTTCTTACACGAAATAGAAGACTTCAAAGCTAAATGGCAAACACCCACACCTACACTCGAAGTTCATACCTCAGGCAGTACGGGAGAGCCTAAGATGCTGGAAGTAGAAAAGGTGCGTATGTGGGATAGTGCGTTAACGACGATACAAACTTTAGGATTGCAAGAGGGCAACACAGCTTTGCTCTGTATGCCGCTTCGTTACATTGCTGGACAGATGATGTTGGTGCGTAGCTTTGCAGGACAACTACAACTTATCGCTGTTGCTCCGACCTCACATCCCTACGCTTCACTTCACGAAGCGCCTGACTTTGCAGCACTTACGCCTATGCAAGTATTTGAGACGCTTAAGGTGCCTCATGAGCGATCACTACTGCGCCGAACACTATGCATTATTATTGGAGGAGGTGTCATTTCACCTGCTTTAGAGAAAGAATTAGCTACTTTTCCCCACCCTGTCTATAGCACTTACGGCATGACTGAGACTTTATCTCACATCGCACTAAGAAGGCTAAATGGGGCGCAAGCTTCTGACGCTTACACACCACTCACAGGAGTGGAAGTTTCACTCTCTGATAGTGGCACTTTGTGCATTTATGCTCCACACGTTAATAGTCAGCGGTTGGAAACAAACGATATGGCGGAATTGCTGCCGAATGGCGATTTCCGCATATTAGGTAGACGCGACAACGTGATTTGCTCTGGCGGAATTAAACTGCAAATTGAGCAGATAGAGCAAAAACTGAGTTCGCTTAATGTTCCATTACAAATTACTTCATTGCCACACGATAGTTTAGGCGAAGCTGTTACTTTGCTCTATGAAGGTGAAGTGAACGACAGTGAAGCCTTAAAAGAACTATGTAGGACGTTGCTTGACAAATATGAAGTGCCACGATACGTGATTTGCGTTGAGAAACTTCCCTTAACGGAGACAGGCAAACCCGCACGTGCTGAGGCTAAAATGATTGCAAAAAAGTTATTCAAAAGATGACGAACGATACAAATACGAAAGGCAGACTGAGCGAATATCGCGACGACATTCGCAATGCGATTGATGTTATGAATAAAGGGGGAGTTATACTCTACCCCACTGACACGATTTGGGGAATTGGTTGTGACGCGACTAACCCCAATGCTGTTCGACGTGTCTTTGAAATTAAGCAACGCGACGATGCCAAAGCGCTCATTACTTTAATTGACTCTGAGGCTAAGTTGGAATTTTATGTTCGTGAAGTGCCTGAGGTCGCTTGGCAATTGATTGACGTAGCAGAGCGTCCACTTACGATTATTTATGACGGCGCTCGTAATCTCGCGCCCAACCTTTTGGCCGAAGATGGTAGCGCTGGCATACGCATCACGCGCGAGGAGTTCAGCCGCAATCTCTGTATGCGTATGCGCCGAGCCATTGTATCTACTTCCGCTAACATTAGTGGCGAACCTTCTCCTAAAAATTTCGCAGACATTTCGCCCGAGATAGTTAATGCGGTAGACTACGTTTGCACCTCACGCCGTGACGAGCGCAGCAATCCGCCAGCGTCAAACATCATCAAGTTAGGTATTGGAGGGGAAGTGAAAGTGATTAGATAGGTGCTTTGTAAGCATTCAATCAAGCAATTAGCAAAGGGTAAACGAACTTTTTTTGCTCGTTTACCCTATTTATTTTTGCGTTTCTTATCCCGGACTCGCGTTTAGTAGCATCAAAATAACCCAAAAGGACTGACTCCAACAAATGGAATCAGCCTTTTTTTCGAAAGGCTCGAATTTTTATCGGACACCAATAATAAACAAAAGCCTAACAATTAAGTTCACATCACACATACGGGTGCTTAATTGTTAGGCTTCAATTGTTATTGCTTTGAAAAATATAGCATTTACTAAAAAAGAATCAGTCAGTCTATAAGCCGGGTTCTGTGCTCAACACACTCCTTACCATGAAAAAGAGCGTGCAACGCGCCTGTCATTTATCCGCGCACATTGTTGCCAAGGTGCTCTATCGTTCTACCCTCCAACGCGCCTTAATATGAAATATATTAAGAACTCGAACGAGCAGCTCTCGAACGTTGGTATACATGAACTTTCAACTTCTGATGTGTACAGCCTACGTGTCGCCACGCAACTGGTGGGCTCTTACTCCACCTTCTCACCCTTACCACTAAAAAATAAGTGGCGGTTATTTTCTTCTACACTAATCCACCCTTGCGAGCGGCTTCCCGTTAAGAAGCAGAATGCTCTGTGTTGCCCGGACTTTCCTCCTGCACCGCAATGGTAGGGTTACGCCACAGAATAATCTTGTAACGTAAACGCCACGGATACACGCGACAAGCCAACCAACTGATTCTTATATTGTGCGAAATTACAACTTTTTCGATGCACACACAGACTAAATGCTAAAAAAAATGTACTTTTGCTCTAAAATAAATCTTTTACCACCTCGAAATGATTATGAATTGTATAAAAAAGTTGGTGTGTGCTTCTCTTTTACTCTTACCGATGTCTGCACCTGCACAAACTACTACATACACTCCAAGTAAAGAACAATTGGAAGCGCGTAAACGATTTGAGAATGCACGTTTGGGAATCTTTCTGCATTGGGGTATTTATAGCACTTTTGCACAAGGCGAATGGTATATGCAAAATGTTGGCATTAACCGACAAGAGTATGCTAAAGCGGCTAATGCTTTTTATCCACACGACTTTGATGCAAATAGATGGATTAAAGCTATAAAAGAAGCTGGAGCAGGTTACATTTGCTTTACTACACGTCATCATGACGGGTTTTCGATGTGGGACACGAAGCAAAGTGACTTTAACATTATGCATACGCCATATGGGAAGGATGTGGTGAAACAATTGGCTGATGCTTGCCACCAGCAGGGAATTGGCTTACACTTTTATTACTCTCACATTGATTGGACACGCGATGACTACCCTATGGGGGTAACAGGGCGCAATACGGGCAAGGACGCGACAAAGGCTAATTGGAGTAGCTATTACCGCTTTATGAATGCTCAACTTACTGAACTCTTGACGCAGTATGGACAAGTAGATGGAATTTGGTTTGACGGTTGGTGGGACCATAAAGACGATTCGACACCTTTTGATTGGCAACTGCCCGAACAATATGCTTTAATTCATAGACTGCAGCCAGCATGTATGATTGGCAATAATCACCACCAAAAGCCTAATGAGGGCGAGGATATGCAAATGTTTGAACGTGATGTGCCTGGCGAGAATAAGGCAGGCTTGTCGGGACAAAGCATTGGCAACTTACCGCTTGAAACTTGTGAGACGATGAACGGTATGTGGGGATATAAGGTAGAAGACCAAAATTATAAGTCGACACAAGAGTTGATACAACTATTGGTGCGCACAGCTGCCAAAGGGGCTAACTTGTTATTGAACATTGGACCTCAACCTGACGGAAATTTGCCAGATGCTGCGCTCGAACGACTTAGAAGTATGGGAGAATGGCTGCATTCGAGAGCTGGTGAAAGCATCTATGGTACCAAAGCAGGAAGTGTGGCAATGGGAGATAGCATCGTTAGCACGCAAAGCAGCGACGGAAAGTGTTTGTACATTCATTTGCTAAAAACGCAGACTTCGGCTACCTCGATTACTCTACCTATGGAAGTTCATCGTTTTAAGCGGGTCACAACGCTGATGAATAGCGAAGCTGTTACTTATAAGTATGACAAGAAGAGGAAACAAACTACATTCTACTTGCCTAAGCGTAAAGAAAACGAGTTAACAGACTTCATCATTAAGTTAAATAAATAATGAATAACTTATTAATATTCATCTTATTTTGTCTGTTAAACATTTGTCATTCGCTTATCTGTAATGCACAACCTGGACGAACGGAGTATTTGACTCCTAACATTCATACGTTACAGTTGAAAGTAAATGAGAAAGCCGAAGCTTTCCCTGTGTTGAAACTGAATAGTGGCGAAACGCTGAACGTTAGTTTTGACGACTTAACGCACGAATATAAGCGTTACACATATAAAATTGAGCATTGCGACGCTGTTGGAAACGTGAGTGACGAATTGTTTGAGAGTGAGTATGTGAATAGTGTTGACGACGAGGTGGTGATTGACGACTATAAGCAGAGTGAAAACACTACTGTGCTTTATACGCATTACTCGTTTTCGCTACCTAATACACAAATGCGGCCGCTCTTGTCGGGCAACTATCGCATTACCATTAGTACAGAAAATGATGACGGCGAAGTGGTGCCTGTATTGCGTACTTACTTTGGCGTGGTTGACGCGAAAGTGGGCATCTACTCTACTTGCTCTACGAACACTGAAGTGGATTGGAATAGCTCACACCAACAATTATCGTTGCGCATTGATGTAAGTAACTTAGCATTGCGTGATGCTGAGAATGAAGTGAAAGTGGTGGTTATGCAAAATAGGAGGCTTGACAATGCGGTAATAAATCCTCGATTTACAGTTCAAAATGGCAATAGTCTGCTTTGGGAACACACTCGCGACCTGACATTTGAGGCTGGGAATGAATATCGTAAAATGGAGATTATTTCAACTCGCTATCCTGGTATGCATGGCGAGGGAATACGTTGGATTGAACCATATTATCATTACACTATAATGGCGGACAACGAACGCAAACATTACCTTTATGATGAGGACCGCAACGGTCTTTACTTGACTCGATACGATGGGGGTGGCAATGCTGATGTGAAAGCAGACTATGTATTGGCACACTTCTCGCTAAACACTTTGCCAATGCAAAATGCGAAAGTTTACATTAGCGGGCAGTGGACAGGTGGTACATTAAACGAACGATATGCGATGCGCTATGATGTAGCTTCGGATTCGTACGTGACTGATGTATTGCTTAAATGTGGCTACTATAACTACATGTATCTAACTGCAATAAGTAACGATCGAAAGCGCGGAACAACGGCTCCTATTGAGGGGGATTATTATCAAACAGAGAATGAATATGATATTTTGGTTTATTATCGTCCCACAGGTGGTCGCTATTGGCAATTAGTGGGGTGTGTAACACCTATTTATCGTAAACAGTAATATTAAGAGCAAAATGAATATTGTGTTTTTAGACGGATATACACTGCAGACTTCGAACGATGCAACAATGCTGAAACGACTTGAGGCGTATGGTAACTTAATGGTGTATGATCGCACAAGCAATGATGAAATAGTAGAGCGTGCTAAAGATGCTGAGATTTTGATTGTGAACAAAACGTCGCTCACGGCTGAGGTGATTAATCAATTGCCTCAGTTGAAATTGATATGTGAAGCGGCTACAGGATATGATAAAATAGACATTGTGGCTGCACGTAAACGGGGTATTTCTGTCTGTAATTGTGCCAATTACTCTAGTACGGCTGTAGCTCAGATGGCTCTGTCATTATTGCTTGAAGCTGCTGATAATGTGGGATTCTATACCTACGAAAACTTAAAAGGGCGTTGGAGTGACTGTGAAGACTTTTGCTATTCGTCACGACCACGCTTTGATTTAGTGAACAAACGTTTGGCTATAGTTGGGTTTGGCAATATTGGACGAACGATAGCCAATGTGGTGCGACCATTGGGAGTAAAACTTTTTGCCGTGAGTAGTAAGCCTTCCAATGAACTGCCTAACGATGTGACAAAGTTGGAACTAAAAGAGGCTTTTGAGACTTGCGACATTGTAAGCCTTAACTGTCCGCTCACTGATAGTAACCGTGGACTTATAAATGCAGAATTATTGCAACACGCACGTAAAGGGCTTATCTTAATAAATACTGCTCGTGGTGGATTAATAAACGAAAGAGATGTGGCTGAAGCCTTAATGAATGGAATCTTAGGCGCTTATTGCACTGACGTGTTATGTCAAGAACCTCCATCTGCTGATTGCCCTATTTTACACGCTCCTAACACATACGTAACACCTCACATAGGTTGGAAAACTTCAATGACGGTAGAGCGAATTGTTGACATTGTGTGTGATAACATTGCAGCATTTTTGAAGGGTGAACCGAAGAATGTAGTGAATTAAAATATTACTCGTTAATTTGGGTACTAAAGAATGTTTGTACAAATACTTGACTTTATAGGCTCGTTGGCTTTTGCTATTTCGGGCATACGATTGGCATCGGCCAAACATTTTGACTTGTTTGGTGCCTACATGGTAGGTCTGACGACTGCTATTGGTGGCGGTACGTTGCGTGACCTACTACTGAGCCAACCTCCTTTCTGGATGACAAATTCTATTTACCTTATCTGTACAGCCTTTGCGCTATTGTGGGTTATATTGTTTAGAAAGCAGTTGGTAAAACAAGAAAATACTTGGTTCTTATTCGATACGATTGGTTTGGCTGTATTTGCAGTGACGGGTATTGAAAAGACTTTAGCTGCTGGTTTCCCATTTTGGACTGCCATTATGATGGGTACTCTTACTGGCGCTGGCGGTGGTGTTTTTCGCGATGTGTTTATTAACGAGGTTCCACTTATTTTTAGGAAAGAAATTTACGCATTGGCTTGTGTTGTAGGTGGAGTAGCATACTATATTTGCTCCATCCTAGGTGCAGGGAATATTGTATCGGGTATTATATGTGGCGTGTTTGTAGTACTTTCGCGTATCTTAGCAGTTCACTACAAGATTCATTTGCCAACACTAAAAAGTGAGGAACAGGACAATGTATGTTGAGAAGCCAAATATGGTTTACATTCACGTGCCTTTTTGCGTAAGTCGTTGCATTTATTGCGACTTTTACTCTACTACGCATACGCAAGAGTTGAAAGATCGCTATATACAAACGGCTTGCGCAGAGATTATGTATAGACGGAATGAGTTGAATAACGAACCATTACAGTCAGTATATATTGGTGGCGGTACGCCCTCACAACTTGATGTAAGACAAATTGCTCAGCTATTAGAAACTATACACAATGCTTTTGAACTATGTAATGATGCTGAAATTACAATAGAAGCTAATCCTGACGATATCACATTTGATTTTGTGAAAGGCATGAAATCGCTTGGCATTAATCGTGTAAGCCTTGGGGTGCAAAGTTTTGACGATGATATTTTGCGTATTATAAACAGGAGACATTCTGCTAAAGAGGCTTGTCGGGCTGTTGAAACTATCTACAATTGTGATATTGAAAATATAAGTATTGATTTAATATACGGACTGCCTACGCAAACGATTAAGCAGTTTGATAATGACTTAATCTGTTCTTTTCATTTGCCTATAAAGCATTTGTCTTCTTACGCCTTAAGCATTGAGGAGGGGACAACATTGGACGTAATGATTAGAAATGGTAAACTCTGCCCTACTGATGAAAGTTTATACATTGAGGCCTACAATTTGCTGGTGACACAATGCAATGAACATGGGTTTGAGCATTACGAAATATCTAACTTTGCTCAAAATGGTTTTGCTTCACGTCATAATTCTGGTTATTGGCATGGCTTGCCTTACTTAGGAATTGGACCTGGCGCACACTCTTATGATGGTAAACGCACTAGACGCTATAATCTTCCTAACTTAAAAGCATACGCAGAGGCAAAAAATGGAAATGTAGGCCATAGCATAGAAGTGCTAACAGAAGCTGAAGCTTTCGATGAACTGCTATTTACATCATTGCGCACGCGCGAAGGCCTTAATCTTGAAGGTATAAAAGCACGTTTTCCAGAGAAATGGATTTCTCAGATCTTGAATGATGCACAGCCCCATATCGTTGCTGGCAGGCTTTCATTAATTGGTAACAGACTTGTTCTGACTCAAAAGGGTATTATGACGAGTAATGACGTAATCAGTGACTTGATGCGTGCAGAATGAACGTTCAACTGTAAAATGCTGAATAAATCCCATATCTAAACAACATATTCGTAAGCATATCCGCGATGCTAGTATATATACATCAAAAGTAAGCATCTCATGTAGGCCGTATTGAAAAGACTCCAATAAAGTCCAATTTTTTCAGACAAAAAGTACTCAAGTTTTGTCTGAACGAAAATAACATCTATCGTCTCTATACTCAAGGCATAGAGATACAGCCTGCACGGGATGCTTACCTACTTTTTATCGGACTTCAATAATTTTAAATCCCCACACTTACACACTATTAGGTATGTAAATGTGGGGATTGTGTTTTATTTCGCCACTTTTAAGCCAATTGATTTTGACTCAAAAGGGTATAAAATGCTTACTTCATACGTTTTGTTGGTTTAAAATAAATTCTTCTCCCTTCATATTATGGAAGGTGTATTGCAAGTAGGCCAACTTTTGATTGGGAAGTACTTTAACTCCAAAGCCGTACTTCATTTGCCAGCGACGCTTTACCGAGAAGATACCTTGGTTAATGTAAGCTGCCACAAATGGATGTACATAAAGGCGAAAACGCTTGATACCGAGTTTATTGACCAAAAAGTCTATTTTCGTTTCGAGTGAATCGGTAAAGAGTATACTTGGCATAATCTTGCCTGTACCACCACAGGTAGGACACGTCTCATCGACATTGACATCCATAACAGGGCGTACACGCTGACGAGTAATTTGCATCAAGCCAAACTTTGATAAGGGTAGTATGCTGTGTTTCGCACGATCCTTACGCATATTCTCAACCATGCGTTCGTATAGTTTTTGCCTATTTTCGGGCATTGCCATATCAATAAAATCGACAACAATAATGCCCCCCATATCACGTAGGCGTAATTGGCGTGCTAACTCATCGGCTGCTCCCAGATTGACATCTAATGCATTGACTTCCTGTCCTTCTGGGCTTTTCGAGCGATTTCCACTATTAACGTCAACAACATGTAGGGCTTCGGTCTGCTCAATAATGAGATAGGCTCCATGCTTGTAGGTGACAGTGCGGCCTAATGAAGTTTTAATTTGTTTTGTAACCGAGAAGTTATCGAATATGGGGACACTACCTTTGTAAAACTTAACTATGTCTTTACACTCGGGAGCTATAAGGCTTACGTAGTTGCGTACTTCGTCAAATACTGATTGGTCGTTGACATAAATATTTTCATACGAAGGATTAAACAAATCGCGTAAGAGAGCAACAGTTCGACTTGTTTCTTCATAAACAAGCTGCGGTAGTATCATGGCTTCGCTACGCGACTGCTTTATTTTTGCGACCGTATTGTTCCACCGAGTGAGCAACATTTGCATCTCGTTGTCTAACTCTGCTACTCGCATACCCTCTGCAACTGTACGGATTATTACACCAAATCCTTTGGGCTTGATGCTTTGTATGAGTTGCTTTAGGCGAGCTCGCTCGGCACCTGATTTAATTTTTGAAGAGACTGATACTTTATCACTAAATGGTATGAGTACCAAGAATCGACCGGCAAAGGATAGTTCAGATGTGAGTCGAGGTCCTTTTGTGCTAATTGGTTCTTTGACGATTTGAACGAGAATTTCTTGTCCTACTTTTAAGGTAGACTGTATGGTTCCCTCTTTTTCAATTTCAGGTTGTTTTGCTACTTTGTCAAGCGATATGTTGCGACGACCATCACCTAACATTTGTAGAAACTTCTCTTGCGTTTTATAACGTGTGCCTAAGTCAAGATAATGTAGAAAGGCATCGCGTTCATAACCAACATTCACGAAGCAAGCATTAAGTCCTGGCATTAGTTTGCGTACTTTTGCCAAGTAGATGTTTCCAACAGAGAAATGTTCAGAACGCCCCTCGCGCTGAAACTCTACTAATCTTTTGTCTTCGAGCAGTGCGATTGATATGTCTTGCTTGGTTACATCTACAATAACTTCGCTTGTCATGAATTAATGTTTTTTCGAGTTTGCATAGTAAAAGTTTACTTTGGTATTAATACTTAAACTATGCATCAGATAATACTAAAAAAGAACGAGCAAACGAGTGTCAATGTCCTTTTCAGAGAACATAATATAAGCTCGTTTACTCGTTGTTGATTTAAAGACTCTGTTATAAATAAGAGCCGCCGAGATTTTTATTTGCTCTTATGACGATTCTTGCGTAGTCTTTTTTTACGTTTGTGAGTAGACATCTTGTGTCTTTTCTTCTTTTTTCCGTTAGGCATACCTATTACGTTTTTAGTTAATTATGTTAATTGTATTTTTTGCTTTATGCTTCGACTGTTTTGTCTTTTACCGATACAGCAAATTCTTTAGCTGGCTTAAACGCTGCAATATCGTGAGCTGGTATGATAATGGTTGTATTGCTCTGCATATTGCGTGCTGTTTTTTCTGCTCTGTGCTTCAAGTAGAATGTACCGAAGCCACGCATACTGACATTATTGCCTTCAAGCAAGGCATTCTTTATTTCGACAGTAAAGGCCTCAAGTACCTGCGATACTGTTGCACGATCAAAACCTTTCTTAGTCGCAATAGCCTTGATGATTTCTGATTTTGTCATTCCAGTTTTAAGTATTTAGTTTGTTTCTGTTTTTTGTAAAAGCGAGTGCAAAGATAGTACTTTCCATTGATTTAGAGAATGTTTGCACATTATTTTATACAAAATTAAGTAATGTTTGAAAAATAACTTGTGCAATTTTTGCGTTGCAGTTTAATTCAGACTTAATACTCCAAGAATCCATATAAGAGCCATATAGGGTGTTATTCTTATACTCAAATATAATGAAATTTTGATTATAGAACTTACTGAATATTAACTGTTTATAGCTTTAAAATCAAAAGAAAAATTCATAACCTTCCTTATAGGGTACAAGCCATGATACCGCATAGTTCATCTGTGACAATTTCGTACAAGTTTGGCAAGAACATCTTCAGAGGAAATTCCAAACACTGACTCTATCTGTATCCTTTGTGATGGTGGTGGTTTTAATGCGTGCTCACACCATGTCGTCAAGCAGTCTCTTTTGAAACTTGCGTCTACCATTGGCGTCAGCATCATTATGCTTCATTATCAACAAATATTGCTCTAATTACAACCCTATAGGTCATTGTATGTTTGGGCCAATCTCAAGGAATTGGAGCAGAGCGACTCTCTTGTCTATTGAGAATGCGAGAGCTATAGCAGAAGCCACTACCACAAAGAAAGGACTATCCATTATCAGCTACAATAAATCAAAGAACGTATGAAACAAAAAGACCTGTTGAAGAATCTTACGAATCAGAGAAGAGCAAACGAGTCGTCTTTGATGACAATCTACCAAGATGAAACTATCTTATCAAATGCTCTTAATCGCAGATTTTCTGCACAAGTTATTTTTAAAATATTACTAAACTGGAATTTTTTCAATTCGGCGTATATGGCGTCCTCCTTCGAAGTCGGTATTGAAGAATTCGTCCATTATATCGTGTGCTGTTTGGTTGTCGATATAGCGTCCAGGCATAACTAATACATTTGCGTCGTTGTGTAAACGGGTCATGTGTGCGATTTCGGGTATCCAAACCAACGCTGCACGAATGCGCTGATGCTTATTGAGCGTCATTGAGATGCCCTCACCACTACCACAAATGGCTATACCCTTTTCAACTTCTGCATTTTCAATACCGCGTGCAAGAGCGTGTGCATAGTCGGGATAGTCGCAACTGTCGGTAGTATATGTGCCATAGTCTTTATATTCAATGCCCTTGGCCTCAAGATATTCTTTTACATACTGTTTAAGTTCAAAGCCAGCATGATCACTTGCTAGTCCTATCATATATAGAGAAAGATTTATATATTATGTAATGTTAAAAAATGACTATCGCTACAATAAATCAAAGAACGTATGAAACGAAAAGACCCATTAAAGAATCTTAAGAATCAGAGAAGAGCAAACAAATCGTCTTTGATGATGGATTCCCTAAATGAAACTATCTCATCAAAAACTCCTAGTCGCAGAATTTCTGCAGATTTTTTTACATTACTATAAGATTGCGGGACACAATAACAATCCCGCAATCTTATTTTATTGTATTGTTAGCACAAGTTTTCCTTACTTATTAAGATAGGCTAAAACCTCTTTGTGAATGTTTTGAGGTGTAAAACCTAACTTTTCGTCAAGCACCTTGTAAGGAGCACTGAAGCCGAAGCTTTCAAGGCCATAGACCTTTCCGTTTGAACCTGCAAGTCCTTCGAAGTTGACAGGCAGACCTGCAGTTAACGCAAAGATTTTTCCTCCAGTTGGCAACAATGCTTCTTGGTATTCCTTGCTTTGACTACGGAAGAGACCTTCACTTGGGCAACTTACCACACGTGCCTTGATACCATCTTCTTTAAGTAACGCTGCAGTGTCGACCAATGTAGAAACTTCAGAACCTGAAGCTACGAGTATAACATCAGGATTATCTTCTTTTATTACAGAGTAGGCACCATGCAAGATTCCCTCACGATAGTCTGTTCCTGCTGGTAGGTCGTTAACGTTTTGACGACTAAAAATAAGAGCTGTCGGAGTGTCCATGTTTTCCATGGCCATTCGCCAACACGCTGTTACGGCATGTACATCGCAAGGTCGTAGTACTCGAACACTATCACGACCGCTATGGTTCTTTAACTTTTCCATTAAGCGGATTTGTGCCTCTTGTTCAACAGGCTCGTGTGTGGGACCATCTTCGCCTACACGGAAAGCATCGTGCGTCCATACGAACTTAACTGGCACTTCCATTAAGGCTGCCATTCGAATAGCGGGCTTCATATAATCTGAGAATACGAAGAAAGTACCCATGGCTGTAATGATACCCCCGTGTAACATCATACCAATACAAACGCATGCCATAGTGAGTTCTGAAACACCTGCTTGTAAAAAACCGCCACCAAAGTTGGTACGACTAATTTCTGTTGTATGCTTCAAAAAACCATCCGTCTTATCAGAGTTGCACAAGTCGGCTGATGAAACTATCATATTGGGCACGTACTCTGAAAGTAGGCTTAAGCAGACCGAAGATCCATTACGAGTGGGTGAATTGGGCTTTTGCTCGATTGTTTCCCAAGGAATTGTCGGCAACTTATTTGCCATCCAATCTTTAAGTTGAGCTGCCTTCTCAGGATTTGCGAGTTCCCATTCTTTTTCTTCTGCGCGACGAGCGGCTACAATTTTGCGCAAATCTGCTTTGCGATCGTCGTACATCTGTCGAACTTGTTCGCGAATTACAAAGGGATTTTCAGGGTCACCGCCTAAATTTTTTATGGTATTAATATAGGCATCACCGCCTAATGGAGCACCATGCGTTTTACAATTGTGTTCGTAAGAAGTACCGTCGGCTTTGCGTGCACCCTTACCCATAACACAATGACCTATAATAAGTGTAGGACGTGATTCTTCTTCATTGGCTGCCTTCAGTGCATTGCGAATTTGATCGGCATCATTGCCGTCTACTTCGAGTACGTTCCAATTCCATGCACGATATTTCATACCCGTATCCTCTGAAATTACAGAGGATGTATCGGTAGAAAGTTGCACTTCATTGGCATCAAAAAACATAATGAGATTGTTCAGTCCTAGGTGACCTGCTATACGTCCCGCGCCTTGTGAAATTTCTTCTTGTACGCCTCCGTCTGAAATGTAGGCGTAAATCTTTTCCTTATTAAAGCCAGGATTACCAGTACGCGCATATAATGCTTTGGCTGCAATAGCTGCACCTACTGCATAAGTATGACCTTGACCTAATGGGCCACTGGTATTTTCGATGCCACGCTGAGGGCATACTTCAGGGTGTCCAGGAGTTGGCGAACCCCATTGACGAAATTGCTTCAATTCATCAATAGTATAATTTCCAATCAAGGCCAGCTGTGAATATAGCATGGGCGACATGTGACCTGGATCGAGGAAAAAACGGTCGCGACAACGCCACGTTGCTTCGTCGGGGTCGAAATTTAGAAATTCTGAATAGAGTACGTTAATAAAGTCCGCTCCACCCATAGCACCACCAGGATGTCCTGACTTTGCACGTTCTACCATACTTGCTGCCAATATACGTATGTTATCAGCAGCAAGGTTCATGAGTTCTTTTGAATGTTCAATTGACATTGCTATATTCGATTTGGTTTTGTATCAAGATAACTATTTGATTGCAAAAATACAAAATATTCAATACAATTAGCGCCTAAGTAACTAAAAAACATGCTTTTGGAGTTATTTCAGATTAAAATGACTATCTTCAGTTATAAAAAGCATCTCAGCAGAGTCAAGTATCAAGTGCAAAGTTAACAACAGAATCGATAGAACACCATTTGGGGTGTATTATATTCGAGCTTTTCTATCGGTCTGTCATTGAGCTCCTCTTTAAAAATTCATTATCATTTCGACGCACTCAACAAACCCTGTGGAGGACTGTGCAGATGCTAACCCCAAGACTGTGTTGCCAAACGATACATGATTGCCCCAAAGTACTACCCTTGCACTATGAATAAGAATGGCAATAAAAAAATAATTCCCGAAGTCCAATTTTACAGAGTTTCGGGGAGGTTTCTTATGCTCTTTGGAGTTTTACCAAACAGCAATAAATTTTAATAAATGGCGAGATTTATAATACATAAACCCCGCCATTTAATGGATTCTGGTGATAAGTATGAACTATTCTGCAAAGACTTTCTACGCCTTTACGCATATCTACTCCTTGAGTAGAAGATTGTATTTATTGGTTTCGTTTAGGTTGAACATTTTTCAAATTTTTGCGGCAAAGTTCTCACCTTTCTGAAACTCTAACAATACGACTTGGATGAAATGCTTACATTACAGTCTTATGATTACAGACTACTACCCTACTTTACTACTAATGCACGATCCACGACATCGGCCAATGCGGCAAAATGTGGTTGCGATTGCGCTGCGTGAAAGAGGCGCTGCAGCTTTCGTAATTGATAAAGCACTATAGCAGTTTGCTCGCTATTACGATTAGAGGCATAATAATTCGTTAAGCCCTCAACGGCAGTGCGCTGCAAAGCTGCACGATAAGAAGAGGGCTTCTGCTGTGTTCGTGCTTCGGTGAAGAGATTGTCAACCAACGTGGCAAGGTAATCTTCGGCAGGATAGGTCGAAGTAAGACGATTGATAAGCGAAGCTGACACCATGTTTCTTACAAAACGTTGTCCTATACGATTGACATAGGCTTGAGCATTGGGCACTAAGCGATTGACGTAAGGCTGAGATGTTAACCAAGTAGGCTCCGTAAGAACATGACGATTAAGAAATTTAAATGCTTCCTCTTGTTTGACACGAGGCTCGTCCGTAAAGACTGCACCAGGTTGGTCGACTGTCTTGTAGTCGCAGTATACGCCTCCTATGTTGGTCATCACGTGCATGCAATAACGTGAGAACTGACCTATCACTTGGTTCATCATGCTCGAAAGGTTTTGGCCATAGATATCGCCACTCTCGTAGGTCCACTTTGGCAACAAAGGCAATTCACGCTTGAGGTTAAGAATACCATATTCGCTTGCCTTAACAGCATCGTCGCCCAAGTCTTCCGTTTGGCAACGAGCATCGTTGGTACGATTTGTTTCGCCATCGCCAAACCATAGACGATGGTTACCTTTTAGGCGTTCTGTAGTAAGCTTTTCAAGTTCCCAGTGATCGCTTACTTCATCGTAAGCATTCCACATGGGTTTGTACCCCCACTCTATCGCCCAACAGTCGTAGTCGCCAATGCGGGGGAAGATGCCTTCACGAGGAATGCTATCTTCTGGCTGTGCCACGTAGTTAAAGCGCGCATAATCCATAATACTTGGAGTATGGCCATACTTCTCAACAAAAGCACGCGATCGTAAGCTATCTACGGGGACAGTAGATGACGAACCAAAATTGTGACGCAAGCCTAAAGTGTGTCCGACCTCGTGTGAAGAAACAAAACGAATAAGCTGTCCCATAAGATCGGTGTCGTACTTCATCTTTTGCGCTGCCTCGTCAAGCGTACCTGCTTGTATCATGTACCAATCGTGAACAAGTGTCATGACGTTGTGATACCAGCAGATGTGGCTTTCAAGGATCTCGCCCGTGCGAGGGTCGTGTACGTTGGGGCCATAGGCATTCTCTATGGGCGAAGCTAAATAACGAATACATGAATAGCGTGCATCCTCCATCGACATAGTAGAATCATTCTCTGGCCACTCCTTTGCCACAATGGCGTTTTTGAAACCTGCATGTTCAAAGGCCTTCTGCCAATCGTTTACGCCTTGTATTAGATACGGACGCCACTGTTTAGGCGTAGCAGGGTCGATATAATAGACAATAGGCTTCTTAGGCTCTACCAATTCACCACGCTTCATTCGTTCAGCATCGGCGCTATCTTTAGGTTCCAATCGCCAACGAGTAATAAAGCGCTTGGGTTCAACGCGTTGCTGATCGTCAGAGAAGTAGACGTAGTCGTCGGTAAAGTATCCTACACGAGGGTCGAAGAGTCGACTGGACATAGGACTACTAGGCAACAGAACAAACGACACGTTGAGACCTAAAGTAACCCTACCCGTCAGCGCAGCAGCTGCGTTGGTCGATGAACTTGCCATCCAGGTCTTAACAGTGCGCACCTCCGTGTTCATCGGGAATGTCTTGATACTCTCGATGTACGAGTTGGCTGGCAATAGAGCTTGCAATCCCATTTGTGTCTTTTGCATACGATCAGGGCCTAAGGCTACATTGTCTTCCAAGAAGAAACTACCAACCTTTATCTTGCTCGCCTTATTTGCTAAGTTTTCAATCTTAAATGCGGCAATTATAGGGTCTTCGTTGCTTATCGTAATGGCGCGGTTGATATTGTCAACGCTGTCGGCTTTGTTAATCAATAAACGCGAACGAAGCAACATCTTGCCGTCGGGGGCCTTTTGAAAGTAAACGGTTTGCTCGTTAACTAATTCGCCACCATACTTTCCCGTATTAGCTGGAGTTGAGGTAAAACGGACAGTAGCCAATATTTCGCGGTTAAGTAAAGAGTCGGGAATGGTGAAGAACCAATCACTTCCCGCTTTCGTCACTGTAAAAAGTCCTTTCTGTGTGGTCGTAGCCACAGGCGCTTGTTGTGCTGTAAGCGCAGGTTGCTTTGCTTTCTTGTCACAGGCTACGGACGGGCTAAAGCCTATCGTGCCTGCTAACAAGAGAAGGATAAAACTTTGTTTTATCATAATAAGGTGTTTACTTGGTAATTATTTTCTTAAAACCGTCATAACCTTGGTCAAGGCACGATAGTTGATAGTCTTCAATATGAGAAGAGAAGCTGACGGGTATGCCGTTTATGTCAAAGTATCGCTTGAGCGCATTTGCCACGCTATAAGTTATAGGGTCGTTGCGCTTTACTAAAAGCATGATTACTTGCCTTATTTGCGCTTCGTCCTCTGCCTTTAGCAAACGAAAGAGTTCGTAATAACATGGCAAAGTGTGGGCTTTGATTAAGTCAGCGAAAAGGCTTTTTCCCTCATACTGTATGAACACACTCGTAAGTTGTTGGACTTCATCACTCGTGCGAAGAATGGGTAGAATGGCTTCAAGCGTTTTTTTGCAATCAATCTGCGTGCAATAAGTTGCGAACGTTTGCAACGACGCAATTGAGAGCGAAAACTTCTTGTCTTTATACCCTCTCACAAAAGCTTTAAGGCATGTACCCAAAAAAGCTTTTGCATTTTGGCGAGTAAACTGAATAAACACTTTCCAAAAGTAATCTTTAGTAGCCGTCACGAGTACTTTCTCACCCAACATGTAGCCTGCTGTACGGAATTCGCCGACCGACAACGATTGCAGACACGTTGCCAGTCCGTTTACATCTTGAGCCGTTATATAGGCTTGTAGTTTATTTTGTAGAACGGGATTGTGCTTGTGAAGTATACTCATGATTAAATAGAATATAAAGGCAAAAAGGGAATGGATAGGGCGATTAACGACGTTCGAGCAAAACTACATTCTCAACGTGATGCGTCTGCGGGAACATATCAACGGGTTGAACTGCCATGACCTTGTAGTCCTTGTCAAGTAGTTGAAGGTCGCGTGCTTGAGTGGCTGGATTGCAGCTAACGTATACGATACGCTGGGGGGCAGCAAAGAGAATTGTGTCAATAACGTCGCTGTGCATGCCTGCGCGAGGTGGATCGGTAATGATTACGTCGGGACGTCCATGCGCTTCGATGAAGTCTTGATTTAGGATATCCTTCATATCGCCGGCATAGAACAACGTATTGTCAAGGTGATTAATCTTAGCATTCACCTTAGCGTCTTCAATGGCTTCAGGCACGTACTCTATACCTATCACTTGGCGTGCTTGATGAGCAACGAAGTTGGCAATCGTTCCCGTACCCGTGTAGAGGTCGTAGACGAGTTCGTTGCCCGTGAGTTGAGCAAAGTTGCGTGCTACCTTGTAGAGTTCGTAGGCTTGCTCAGTGTTGGTCTGATAGAAACTTTTAGGGCCTACTTTAAATCGTAGGTCTTCCATCGTTTCATAGATAAAGTCTGTACCGTAATGGGTATGTACTTCAAGGTCGCCAATGGTGTCGTTACACTTTAAGTTGTTCACCCAAAGCAATGAAGTCACCTCTTTAAAGTTGTCATGTACATAATCCAACACGCTCATGGCCTGCGCTTTTTCCTCCTCGTCATGAATACTGAACTGTAAGAGCAACATAACTTCGTGCGTTGCAGAGTTGCGAATCATCATGTTACGCAATACACCATGCCCACCGCGAATGTCGTAAAACGAGATGTGGTGGTCGAGCGCAAACTGACGAATGCCATTACGAAGGCGATTGTTGAGGTCGTCCATTAGGTGACAGCAGTTGATGTCAAGTATCTTGTCGAACGCACCAGGTATGTGAAATCCTACAGCGTCCATTACATCAAATTTCTTGTCTGACGCGACCTCTGCTTGAGTGAGCCACTTTTTGTTTGAAAAGCCGAACTCCAACTTGTTACGATAGTGCGTCTGATGCTTACTTCCTAAGATAGGAGAAATCTCGGGCAACTCTACCTTACCAATACGCGTTAGATTGTCAACAATTTGCTTTTGCTTATAGCGCAACTGTTCCTCATAAGGAAGACATTGCCACTTACAACCACCGCACACACCAAAGTGTTCACAGAAAGGTTGGCTACGCTTTTCAGAGTACTTGTGGAAGCGAATAACTTCGGCCTCTGCGTAACTATGCTTTTTGCGTCGTACTTGAAGGTCGACCACATCGCCAGGTACGGCATAAGGTACAAACACCACCAAATTATCAACCTTGGCTAAGGCTTTTCCTTCGGCTGCAACGTCAGTGATAGTAATATTTTCTAATATAGGTAATGGTTTGCGTTTTCGTGCCATTGAAATAGAATGATTGTGAAAGGCGACATAATCTATCTGCTATCAGCGAAAAAGACGTCGCCAGTATGTATAATTGATTAAGAGTTTTCTAAAAAAATGTTTTTTAGTTTGGAAGTTATAAAGTTACTTCACGTTATGATAATCAGTCAAAATAACTTTATCACCTTAAAACGTGTAAAAATATCTATTTTAAGAAATAGCCCTATGACTATTCTGTTAACTTCAGTAGAAGCTGTGGCATTGCGTATTTGCTCAGTTCACCTTCTGCAACACTTTTGAAACCTTCAGGAAGAGGCTGAACTTCATTAAACGAGAGTTGGTAATAGTCGGCAAATATAATCTGGTGAGTAAGCACATGCTTTACATTGACCTTCATCTCCCGCCAGCAACCCTTAGCTTGTATATTCTCAATAAATGGGTGAACCGCCACTTCTTCGAAAGAAGGCTGGTGGTCAAACTCTAATAAAGGAAACTCGTACAATCCTTGCCAAATATCATTTTTACCGCGACGGTGTAGCCAATGTCCATTAGGGGTAATAATGTCTACGTAAACGAAGTGTCGCTCTATAGTTTTTACCTTCTTCGACTTGTAGGGAAATAGTTCAACTTGTCCTTTACTATAAGCATAGCAACTATATGATAATGGGCAAGTTTCGCACGCTGGCGATTGAGGTGTACATTGCAACGCTCCAAAGTCCATAAGGCCCTGATTGTAGTCTGCACCTTTGTGTGTTGGCAACAACTCTTGAGCTAACTGCGCAAAGTGCTTTTTACCTTGTGTAGAGTCAATCGGAAGGTCAATGCCATAGTAGCGACTTAAGACACGATATACGTTACCATCGACAACGGCATATGGCAGGTTGTAGGCAAACGAACAAATAGCTGCTGCGGTATACGCTCCTATTCCTTTAAGAGACAACACTTCTTTATAGGTAGTCGGGAATTGGCCCTTATACTCGTCGAGAATCGTTTGTGCAGCAGTTCGCATATTGCGCGCCCTGCTATAATAGCCTAAACCTTGCCATAACTTTAATACCTCGTCTTCATCGGCATGAGCTAAATTGGCAACAGTTGGGAAGGCTTTAATAAAACGTAAATAATACTCATAACCTTGAGTAATACGCGTTTGTTGCAAAATTATCTCCGACACCCATATTCGGTATGGGTCGGAGATATTTCGCCAAGGAAGTTGGCGCTGATGCACCTCATACCATGATAATATTTGTTGTGTAAAATCGTTGTCTATTGCCATTTACCAAAAGAAGGATTGATTGCTATCTATTTAATAAGTATCAAAATGCCGCACCATACTTTTTAAAGACTCGATAGATACCGCCCTTCAGAAAAGGGATTAATTCGTTTAATACGCCTTACTTCAATACTTTCAATGAAATAGTTTAATACGTTGTTCCTCAGAGAGTTTACATATCAGCAACCTACCATCTTTCTCTGCAACGACGTAGCCGTCGAGTCCTTGTATTACGACTTCTTTCTTTCCGCAAGTATGTACGATCGTATTATAGGTGTCAAACAACTTTATGTGCTCACCCATGCTGACATTGCCGTACTTATCCTTTTCAGATTGCTCACGCAGTGAGTTCCATGTACCGAGGTCGCTCCAAGCAAAGGCGGCAGGGAAAACAAAGATTTCTTCCGCCTTCTCAAGAATTGCATAGTCTACAGAGATGTTTTCGCACTGTTCGTACTTCTCTTCAATGCAACGCTGTTCGTCAGGTTGGTCGTAAATAGGCAACAAATCTTCAAACACCTGCGAAATACTCGGTTCGTAAACGCGGAAAGCATTAATAATGGTATTAACATTCCATATAAAAATACCAGAATTCCACAAGTAGTTAGGTTGTTTAACGTACTCCTGCGCTATTTCAAGCGTCGGCTTTTCTTTAAATTCATCTACGCGGAATATGTTTTGCTTGCGTGATGAAGAATAACCCAAGTCTGCTTTAATGTAGCCATATCCCGTCTCGGGTCGCGTAGGCTTTAAGCCCAACGTTACGATAGCATCAGTCTCGGCCACAAACGATAACGAATCATCGATAGCCTCTTGAAAGGCTTGCGTGTCAAGCACAAGATGATCGGCTGGAGTAACGACAACGTTTGCCTTCGCATTACGCTTCTTAATCTTCCAACTTGCGTAACAAATGCAAGGGGCTGTATTGCGTCGGCAAGGCTCACACTGAATGTTTTCTTCTGGAATTTCAGGCAACTGCATTTTGACTAAGTCGCGATACTTCTCTACCGTAACCACCCAAACGTTCTCAGTAGGAATGAGTCCCTTAAAGCGGTCGAACGTCAACTGAATAAGCGTACGACCACAATTTAGAATATCCAAAAACTGTTTTGGCAGTTCATCGCTGCTGATAGGCCAAAAGCGGGTACCCGCTCCGCCAGCCATGATAACAAGGTAATTATTAGAACTCATAAGCACTTGTTTGCGTTGTGTATTAGTTATTAAGTCGCTCTTTTATCACTATTCATCGACAATCATATTGCCTTGAATGTAGACACGCACAATTGAATTGCTCGCATTTGAGCGCACGGTAATAGGCTTTTTAAAGAATCCCTTAAACTTACCCTTGCCATTATACGATACTTTAATCACTCCCTGCTTACCTGGTCCAACGGGGGCTTTAGGAGGAGCAGCGACGGTGCAACCGCAGGCTGCATAAGCTTGTTGAATAACAAGAGGCTTATCGCCCGTATTGGTGAAGACGAACTCACAAGTTTGCACTTTGTCTTCTTTAAAGTTGCCAAAGTTGACAACCGTCTTGTCAAACTTTATTACAGCCTGTGCCAACATTGCTTGACAAGCTAATGCTGCAATAAATAGTGAAAGAAAACGCTTCATAATATCTTAGTTTTTAATCTTTTAGTCTGCATATTATCGCTGAATGGTAGCCTTTATGTCCTATTATGGTCAACATAAAGTATCTGCTTATCCAATGCAAATGTACAAGTTAATATCCATATAATAAAAAAAATGCAGAAATTAACACCGCGAATTGCATTCGTTTCTGTACTTTTGCAGTATGACAACCCCCGAAAAGATAATTTTAGGTATTGACCCTGGCACAAACGTTTTAGGCTATGGCGTACTCAAACTTAATGGCAACCATGCTCAAATGGAGGCTATGGGCGTAATCGACCTTCGGAAGTGTAAGGACGTATATCTGAAGTTAGGACGAATTTACGAAAGGGTAATTGGTATCATTGAAGCATTTAAGCCTGACGAGTTGGCTATTGAGGCTCCATTCTTTGGCAAGAACGTACAAAGTATGCTCAAGTTAGGACGTGCACAAGGAGTAGCCATAGCAGCTGCTATCAGTCGCGACATACCCATTCACGAATACGCTCCGCTAAAAATCAAGCAAGCCATTACGGGCAACGGACAAGCGAGCAAAGAACAAGTAGCTGCGATGCTACAGCGTATGCTCAACATCTCTGATAAGAGCATGCTACCCTACCTCGATGCTACCGATGCCTTAGGGGCGGCCTACTGCCATTTCTTACAGAGCGGCAAACCCGAATCGTCAATAGCTAAAGCGCCACAGTCATGGGCTGCATTTATAAAGCAGAATGCCAGCAGGGTGCATTAAACACTGATGTCCTATGAAGAGATTTCTTTTTGTTATCATTACAATATTTGCTATCAATAGCAGTACTTTAAAGGCGCAGGAGGTGTACAACCTTGTATTGAACAACGCCACCCGCATTGTCAACAACCCTACCTGTAGTTACACTCAAATACAAATAGCTCAATTCAAACGCACTGCTCTTATCTACATGAAGACGAAGGCTTTTGAAGAGACTGATTCTGTGCCGTCAAACTTTCTCGATACGCAAGCTTATTACTTGTCTGAATTTATTACACTCTTCTTTAACGACGTGGTAACGAGTAAGCGCCTCAGTGATGAAAAGAGAAAGGAACGGATTATGATGTTTACGGATGCTTCCATTTCTAATCCAATGTTTGAAGATACGGATCAAGAAACGACCTTAGCATTTATAAAAGATGGAGGCGAACTCACTCCGTTCAGCATTGATACTGATTGGCAAAAAGCGTACACTGCAGCTATAGCACAGCTCAAGAAGAAATAGCGCTACCTCTCTCACGCATTGAATATTAACCTTCCAAAATACATCAGCCATGTACAACATACAGTTAAACGAAAGTGGTACACGTAACATGAACGTTACGGAACAAAACCTTCAAACCATTCAGAAGTACAACCTTTTTAATGGTTTGATAAGTTCAACAGGTTACGTTACCGAAAACGATTTAGACAAGTTAAAGCTCAACATTCGCTCACTTATTGCCTCAAGCAGTGAAAATACGAAAGACCTTCTCGACCTCTGCTTCGACGTAATTTATCATGACAAGATGAAGGCTTTCGGACTTAAAAATCTTATAGCCGCCTTCAACGAATGGCAGGCTTTACAACCTACTGAGACTAAGAACGAGGCAGAATAAACCGACTTCAACTCGTAACTTTCCCAGTTAATCATAGAGAAGAACTCAACGTGCTAAATGTTGGTTCTTCTTTTTTTCGTAAAAACAGTGTAGGACGAATGCTGGGCATTGCTTGCCTTCGTTCTGCAAAGTTGTAGCTTTTATAATAAAGAAATCAACACTTACTCATATCCTATTATTATGCAACTAACAGATTGGCTACCCACGACACGCAAAGAAATGGACCTCCGAGGGTGGGACGTTGCCGATATAATACTCTTTTCGGCCGACGCATACATTGACCACCCTTCATTTGGAGCAGCTGTAATTGGCCGCCTACTTGAAGCTGAGGGTTATCGTGTGTGTATAGTTCCGCAGCCTGACTGGCATGGCGACTATCGCGACTTTCGCAAGTTGGGTCGACCGCGCCTATTCTTTGGTATTGCTCCTGGCTGTATGGACTCTATGGTGAATAAGTACACTGCCAATCGTCGTCTACGATCAGAAGATGCCTACAGTCCTGACGGCAGACATGACATGCGCCCCGAATATCCTACGATCGTTTATAGTCGCATACTAAAGGAACTATACCCTGACGTACCCGTGGTGTTGGGGGGTATAGAGGCTTCGTTACGTCGCGTAACGCATTATGATTATTGGAAAGAGCGCCTCATGCCCTGTATATTGGCCGATAGTGGTGCGGACTTGATCATATATGGTATGGGAGAGCTTCCGTTGGTCGACCTTTGTAAGACAATCGACCAGCACCTCTTGCACGGACGCGAGGAGTCGTTTTGCTCTGCCGAACAATTTAATAGTTTAATGCGTAAGTACCCTGTACGGCAGACGGTCACGCTGCAACAGAAAGAAGATATTTTTGGTGGCATAAAAGAGGACGACATTCAGCTTCACTCACATGAGGACTGCTTAGTAAACAAACGTCATTACGCTGAAAACTTTCGCCATATTGAGGAAGAGAGCAATCGACTACACCCACAACGCATTCTCCAACAATTAGGCAACAAGTATGTCGTAGTCAATCCGCCCTACCCGCCCATGACGACGGAACAGATTGACCGCTCATTTGATTTTCCTTATACGCGTCTCCCCCACCCTAAGTATAAGAACAAACGCATTCCAGCATACGAAATGATAAAATTCTCGGTCAACATTCACAGAGGTTGCTTTGGTGGCTGCGCTTTCTGTACCATATCGGCTCATCAGGGAAAGTTCATCATGAGCCGCTCAAAGGAGAGTATTCTAAAAGAGGTCAAACAAATCACACAGATGCCTGACTTCCGTGGCTACCTTTCCGACCTCGGTGGGCCGTCAGCCAACATGTATATGATGCGTGGTAAAGACCGCACTCTCTGTGAACGTTGCAAACGTCCCTCTTGTATAAGCCCTTCTGTCTGCCCCAACTTGAACGCTGATCATCGCCCCTTACTTGACATCTATAAGGCGGTCGATGCGTTACCAGGCATAAAGAAGAGCTTTATAGGCAGTGGCGTGCGTTACGACCTTTTGTTGAATGCTTACAAAGACGCTGCACTGGCTGATGCTGCAAAAGCGTACACGCGTGAACTTATCATAAACCACGTGTCTGGACGATTAAAAGTGGCACCAGAGCATACTTCCGACCGTGTGCTGAAAATCATGCGAAAGCCTTCTTTTCAGCTATTCCACACATTTAAGCGCATTTTCGACAACATCAACCGAGAGGTTGGACTTCGACAACAAATCATACCCTACTTCATTTCGTCACACCCTGGTTGTACGGAAGAGGATATGGCCGAATTGGCTGCTGAAACGCGTGATATGAACTTCCAACTAGAGCAGGTACAAGACTTTACGCCAACACCGATGACGGTTTCGACCGAAACGTGGTATTCTGGTTTTCACCCCTATACGCTCGAGCCTGTCTTTTCTGCTAAGACACCGCAAGAGAAGTTACGCCAACGCATGTTCTTCTTCTGGTACAAACCTGAAGAGCGTCAGCGTATCATTAGCGAACTACGTCGAATGGGACGCACTGACTTAATTAGAAGACTCTACCCCTCTAACGAACAGTTCAACGCAAATCAGCACGATTCAAAGCCTAAATACAAAAAAGCAAATCATCAACGTCCTAAGACTGACAAACCATACAACCGAAATAAAAGGAAATAGGCTCTCTATGGGGTTAGCATTCATTTGTACTATAGTGTAGCCGAAGAGATACGCGCCACGAACGCACCTACGTAAAGCGTTCGTGGCGCACTTCTGTTCGCTAAATTGCAGTTTGTCTCACATATATCCATACGCTTTCCAAACCTTTGATTTATCTTTCATGTTTCATTTCTTGTTATAAAGTAATTGAATATCAGTCATTTCGAAAAATGAAACATACGACTTTAATGTTTCATTTTTAGTTTCATGTTTCATTTTTCAAAACACTGAGGGAGCGCTTTCACGCTCCCTCAGTGTTTTTGAATCGCTCCCACAGAGGTTTTGAATCGCTCCCACAGTGTTTTTGTTTTTCTCCCTCAGTGTTTTTAGAATGAAACATTGAAACTAAAAGTGAAACATAAAAGTCGTATGTTTCAGTCTTCAAAAGTATTGATAATCAATAAGTTGAAACATAAAAATGAAACATGAAACATAAAAATAGCAAGGGTAAAATATACGTAAGCTAAAAGTGCCTATTCAGGGCATTATGAAACATTTTGTAGAGGTTTGTAAACTGCAATTTATCTATTGGTGTCCTATAAAAATTCGAGCCTATCGAAAAAAATAGGGCTGATTCCATTTGTTGGAGTCAGCCCTTTTTGGTTGTTTTGATGCTACCAAACAAATAAAACAACCATGAGCAAGAGTAATTATTTCTTCGGACAGCCGTTGTACTAACCTTCACGTTCCCAATGGAGCATTTTCAATAAATGGCGAGATTTATTGGTAAATACGTAAACCTCGCCATTTAATGGATTCAAGTGATAAGTATGAACTATTTTCATTTTTTGCAGCAAAGTTCTCACCTTTCTGAAACTCTAACAATACGGCTTGGATGGAATGCTTACAGAACTTTTATACTGTCATATAAGAACTTACATACACATACGCTTCATTATCAAATCTTTCACGACAATGAATCGATACCCAATCTTTTGCAGAAAGGAAGATGTACTCTTTCGTGCTGTGTCAGACGCGTTATGGTCATGACGACAGAAGCTGATAAGGCGATCATTTATAAAGCACACATCATAATACATAGCGGCAATATTGCCAATCCAGATGTCGTGCATAGGAGTATGTTTTGGAAAAGGCAGAGACTTTTCAAGTACACACCTGCGGAAGGCCATGCAGCAACCCAAATAGCCATTCTTAACAAAAAGATTATACATCCAACCAGCACGAGTACGATTGAGTTCGTAAAATGAAGGTGCTGTAACATTCAATGCTCCGTCTGTTACAACGCAATCGCTAACAACGCAAGATGACTGCTGAAGGGCCTTCATCATCACTTCAACTTTATTGGGCATCCATTGATCATCTTGGTCTGAAAGGAATATATAATCTCCCTTTGCGTTTTTTAAGGCATTCTCGAAGTTTGGAATGGGGGAATGCAACGACGGACCATCTATAAGATATACCTTTGGCAAGCAAGCATCGTTGTCAATATACGTTTTTATCAATTCACGCGTACCGTCAGTGCTATTGTCATCAGAGATAACAATCTCGTCATCGACTGATAGCTGAGGGTATATGCTATCCAATTGCCTACGCAATTCCTCTTTCCCATTATATGTAGCGATACAAACTGATATCATTTGCTTTTCTTTAGTAAAAATAGTGTTGTAAACTTGCGAATAAATATCATATTTCTCGTTCGAAGTGTAAGAGCTACAGAGTGTTTAAAGACTGTCATCCAATGTCCTAAAGTATCCTTTAAACCCTCAGTCTTGAAGTTATTTGCACTATCTAAGTACCTTAGGAAGCGAGGCAACAATCTTTTATAGTCACGACAGTCTCCTGAGAAATCTTGTTGTGCAACAACGTTAAGCAATCGAATATTAGGAAACACCTTACGTACTCTCCTAAGGAATTGATTGTCAGAATAGTCCAAATAGACATTAAGATCATATCCTCCCACTCTCTCAAATATGTCCAAGGGTACACAAATTCCGCTATTAGCAACATTGTATTTAAAAAGAGAATAATCACCAGGAACAGCCTTAACAGCTTTAGACATTAGCCCCGTTACATCTGTTGGAGAAAAAGGGACTCCTTGATCTGTTATCATTAATGGAGCTACAATTCCATTAAAGTCAAGATTATCATTATAGGCCTTCCATGTATTTGCTGCGAACAAGGTATCTTGATCAAGCAAAAGTATATGAGAAAAACCTAATTCTTTAGCCTTTGCGGCTCCTTTATTATAAGCAATAGATAAGCCACTATTTGAGGTATCACGTATATAAGTCACCCCTTCAGGCATTTGCGTTGCATCTTGTTCATAGCTCATTGGAGAATTATCATACACCATGAAATGCTTTAGGCCATCTGCTTCTTTTAATAGCGATTGATAGGTTCTTGACTCTGATAGTTTACATTTATATAAAACCATCACTGGATATATTCGTTGTATCATAATTTCATTCATTAAAGTTATTTATTCCAAATACCTCTTGCCTTACCTTTACTTAGTAAATGGAACTGATAAAAATTAGTTACTGCACAACCCATATTTACTAAAATCAAGGCATAAAGGACTCCTTCTACACCCCAAAAATTTGCTCCACAAATTGCCAAAGGGATAAAAACTATGGCTTCAGCTAATGTTACCCACATTTGAACATATACCTTCCCCATACCAAAAAGAAGATGCGCATAAAATAAGCTAAAGACAGTAACTAACATATAGGAAGCCATGCCCCAAATTAGCGATTTAGGAACGAAAATCTTGCCCATTGTCCATATACTATACACATAAGGAGCTACCACACTCATGACCATAAGCACGACAAGAATCACAGAAACTATCTGTAAGCCTTTTTTCCCACATGATTGGATCCAATAGTAATCTTTGCGTGCATAAGCGTCGGTCGTTGCCGACCACAAAGGTACAACTATTATTGTAAATAGTACTAACACTAAGTTGAAATAGCGTTGTGTCACTTGATAAGGTGCAACACTTGAAGGACCTATATAACGTGATATAATTATATTAGAAGTAGAAAAAAGCACTAAACTTGCCATTTGAAGTACGAAAAATTTCAAGCCCAATACAAATATATCCCCTAACATATCGCGCTTAAAGCATTTTATACTGGGGCGTAATTCAGGGTACTTTTTAATAAAAGTGATTGGGTACGAAATGATAAAGACAAGTAAGGGGCCCAACGTAGAAATTATAGCAATAGCAATTAATGAAACTTCATCAAACAGCATTTTAGCTACAAAGATTCCTACGAAGGAAAGTGTATTTCCAAACACTAAGAGAAGATTGTTTATAGCTGGTAATTGTAATGCTAAATATACGTTACCAATAAATTTAAAAACAAATGTAGCACATACTATTATGGTTGAAAGCTGAATTACAAGCGACAAGTTATTTACAACGTTTGCGTCAACATTCAAAAAAGCATAAAAGTTAATATAATGTTCTATTACATAAAGGATTATACCTACAAATAGCATGAATAAAGCTAATGAATAGAAGCAAGTACTAACAACTTGCTTCGCTTTTTCATCGTATCCTTCAGCTCGATATGTGGCAAGCATATTCCTCATTCCATTGCCCAATCCAATATCCATAGATTCTATCCATACGAGCATTGTGCTTATCGTCATCCATACACCATACTCGTAGTTAGACAGACAAGCTAATGTTAGAGGGACAAGCAGTAATTGCATAACCCCACTCCAACCTTTTATAAAAAACGAAGCAAGAATATTTTGTATGACCTTTTTGCTTCGCGCATTTTTTACACGAAAGAGATTTTGCATAATAGCACTTACTAATTAAAACTTTAAACTTAAAAGTTCGTTTTTGAAAATATCCAAATAAGTTATGTAAGCAAAAACAGCTATCAAGAAACAACGAGCTAACCATTCTGGCTTTACCGTATAAATGACTAGAGGCATAAGCACTAATTCAGTTATACCATAAAATTCGCTAATTCTATATGCAAACACTGGTATAAACGATAACATCGTGTAAGCCACATACGAGAAAGCAAAAATTTTTAATAAAATAGGTAACATCGCGCAATGTTCTTTTACAACTTCATACTTCCACAATAGTAAATAGTATAATGCTAGGCGCAAAAGATACATGGGATTGAACAAATTTATTTCGTCCATTCCCATAAAGCCATCATCACGGGCTGCCTCGTAAATTTCAACTTTTTCTTGAACGTAAGGAATTGGAATGAGATTTAGAAAATTAATATTCAAAGAAGAGAACATGTAGCCTATGACCGGCAATGCGTAGAGAGCTATCAGCCAGCGCTTGGTTAAATCTTTATTTCCACAAAATACAAGAGGAAACATTATGACAGCTGAATAGTGGAAAAACGTTGCTGCGACACAACACAACAAGTATTTTCTTTTATCTCCACTTTCTAAAAATAAAAGTGAATACAAAAAGATGGCTGATGATACTGCTACACGAATTTGAGTCATATCATGCAAAATCATATAACGTGATAACCATACCGCCAATCCCAAGAACCATAAATCACTTATTTTAGTCAACGCATATGCCTTAAAAGGTATACTCAATAATGCATACACAATAAATAATAGCTGAGGCTCGTCCGCAATCTTACGTAAAATAGAGGAAATCATTACGAACGAAAGCTCTACCGTGTCATCATTGGCATAGTAAAAGTAACTTACATACGCATTCGAATCATTATCAATATTAATTGGCTTTAATCCCGCAGTTAAAACCATTATGATGGTCATTACAATGTACGTAACAATCAATGTACGATTTTTTTCCTCATCAAAAAAAGATAACGCACTTGCAATAATAAAAAGCACAATTAGAACAGCAACAACTATCATAGAGTTTATTATTATGATGGATAAAAGCAACATGGGTGGCAAAATAGTCTACCCTTATCCAAAGTTTGGTGTGACGCTAACACATTATTTTTCTAGCAATAAAATTGAGATTGCCTCAGAATTTTAATTGTGGATCACGAACAATTATCCAAACTGTAACTACGATAAAACATAGTATCATCATACCACAACAAAATATCACACGTTTGGGGCCTGCTGGTTTAACAGGAACAGATGCATTTAGAATTGTAGTAAAAGCTGGAGTGCGCTCCAACACTTTTGCTTCAGCCAATTGTACCTGTTGTTTTAGCTGATTATAATTATTGTATGCAATTTGCATTTCGTTTTCTAGACGTTCTTCTTTCACCTTAAAGGTCTGAAGAGTTACGTCTTGGTACGCATCAGCATAAATTGCATATTCATGTTGCTTTATTTCATAATCTGATTTTGCTTTTGCGCACAATCCTGCATAATACGTTAAGTCGTTTTTTGCCTTTTTTGTTCTATACTCAGTAATAAAGCCCTGAAGTTTCGACAATAAAGTATCTGCTAACTGAGCTGCAACTAAGGCATCTTGAGCCGTAACTTCAATGCTAATAACATCCGTTTTTTTATCAACCGTACAATTTATCATACCAGATAAAGACGAGCATAGTGCATCCTCGTCCTTTGTCATTTTAAACGGATTAATAGCATAACTTCCACTTTTATTAACTGAAATTTCAGCGGGTTTATTAGGGGCTATAGCATTTACAACTTTCCTCATAAACATACTCAAAGCAGACGATTTCTTATGCTTTGTTAAATAGGTTCCTAAAGATCCCTTATACTCTCCCTTAAGTGTTTCAACTCTAACATTTAGTAAAGGTACAATAAAATCTGTACTCTTCATCAAATCTGGGTAAAAAGTAGGTATAATTGCATCTTGCGAAGCGTTAGAATTTAAATTTACACCCGCCATTGCAGCAAGTCCCCCCAAACTTCCCATCGCATTTGTATTTGAACTTTCGGGAGCAAGCATAACAGATGCTTTATAATAACGTGGTACTTGTATTATATACAAAACGGATAATATCGCCGTAAGTGCAAATGGTATAATATATTTTTTCCAATTGGAAAGTATTATTTTGAAGATTAAATCTAACCTTATCTCGCGTTTTACTATTAAAGATTCCTGTTCCTGCGATGAATTTTCACTTTGTCTGCTTGATAGTACTTCCTCATATGAAGATATTTCACCTTCACGTATAGCATTTTCGCTGTCATGAGCCTGCTTTCCTTCTTTTGTCCTTTTTCTAAAAAACATCATAACGAATAATCACTTTATAGTATTAATCATTTATTAATCAACCACCTGAACTAACAGAACTATAAAGTTCCTTTTGTTGTTTGTTCAACAAAAGAAACTTTGTAGACCTATATAAAAAACTTTATATTGTTCATGTAGTATTTTTATTTCACTAAGGTTGCAATAACAGTACCCAAAGTAGCCGTCATCGTACCTAACGACAGAATTTCGCTAAACGACATACGTTTACGCTTCGGTTTTGCTGGAACTAAGATTGTGCAACCCGGCGTAATATGCTTTGCAGAACGTATGCGCGTAACGGTTCCATTCATATTAACAGCAAATGCACGTCCTTTACGTGCGCGATTACCAAATCCACCTGCTTGGTTAATGTAGTAACTGGGCTTAGCACCTTCTTTATAGGCGACTGTATTAGGATACATCACCTGTCCGTTAATTGAAACCGTGTTATTGTATTGTGGTATTACCAAGCGGTCGCCGTCTCGCAATACAATATCCCATTGATTAGAACCAGGGTGAGCCAAAGCTTGCTCTAAGTTTATACCAACATATTGCGTATCACCGAGTTCCAATTTCTTCATGTCAATAGAGTCAGCATCGGTTGCCATCTTTATTAACGTTTGTTGCTTTAGCTTTTCTATAGGCGTCATGGTACGCTCTAAGTGTGCGCCCAATGCATAAGCCTCTTTGGTTAAGCCACCTGCATCTTTTACCAAATCACTAAGGCGCATACCCTTACTCTTGAGCACATAAGCACCACTAAAAGCGATTTCGCCCTCAACCGACACGTGCTGCTGTTCTATATATCCTGGAGAACGACGCACGAATACTTCATCAAATGGTTGTAAGACAAATCCTGGTTCTCCGTCAACCACGAAGCCTTCCTTTAGTGAAAAGCTGAAAGCTTGCGCCACCTGACTTGCGGTCTGGCTTGCATCTTGATTACGCATACGACGCGACACGTCAACCTTTACTAATGATGCTGCATCTTTAAGCCCACCAGCCTGTAATATAAGTGTTTCAAGTGTTGTTCCATCCGCATAATTGTATTCACCAGGATAATTAACCTCACCTGAGATATGTAATACACGTTCCTTTTGCATCACTTCCTTTGAAGGAACGTAGAACACGTCTTCATTTTTTAAGGCTATATCGGCGACAGTATGGTCAACAAGTCCTTTAACATCAACGTCTATCACCTCAAGTGAGCGGTCTTCTTTGCGACGATGTATAAATCCGCGTGTTGTGAACGCATCTTCCCTAAGCCCACCTGCCGTTTCAATCAACTGACGAAGCGTTGTAACACTACCGTCCATTTGGTATTTGCCAGGACGCATGACTGCACCTTTGATTTCGACCATATTGCGATAGCGCTGTAAAGTACTGTCAACTGACACAGAGTCCCCATCAGCTAATTGAAAAGAGTTGCGTTCAAACTCATCAATTGAATAGACAGACAATTCGTTTCCAGCCTTACGCATTAAGTTAATATTACCTTGATAGGCATCTCCCGTAAAGCCGCCAGCGTATTTAATTAAAGTACCAACACTTTCATTTGCCTTCATTTCATAATACATCGGACGCTTTACCTTACCCGTTATGTTCACCAAGCATTCGTAAGGGCCAACGATAATAACATCTTCTGATGTTAACCGCACATTGCCCTTCATATTGCCATTCAAGATGTAATCATAAATATCACAGGTCGAAATCAAACGTCCTTTACGATAAACCTTTATATTACGCAACGTACCAATATCGTTTGTACCGCCTGCCATATAGAGTACATTGAAGACAGTTGAGAAAGCTGACAACGTATACGTTCCAGGCGCTTTTACCTCACCCATTACATGCACAGTAATTGTCTTCGTCTGTCCAACTGTCAAGCGTATATTCGAACCGCCATAGCGTTGTCCCAACAATGAGCGCAAACGCCGATTAGCTTGCGCCACAGTAAGTCCGTCAACGTTAACGGGGCCATAAGATTCTATATTAATTGTACCATCTGGCGAAACCGTACTTTCAAAGCGCTTTTGTGAAGCACCCCATACGTCTACGAATACAGCGTCACCCGCCCCCAAGCGATAGTCTTGTGGCGTTGCAATGTTCATGTTTGGTTCAAATGATAAAGACTTATTATTGAAGATATTACGACCAAACACCTCTATCTTTTGTTTCTTTTTCCCCTTTTCATTCTCTTCGTCATAATAATCGTCATATTCATCCAAAGAATCAGGCATAAACTTGTCCATTTCGTACATATACTCTTCGTTACGACGACGATTATATACACGACGTTGTTTGTCAGACATCGTGCTTTCATCGACCGACTCAGATTGTTTCTTACGCTGGTTTACACCCTTTGTTTTAGAAGCCTTGTCACCATTTGGTTTTCTTAAGCGGTCGTTAGCTGACTCGCCTGTAATATTCCTTGCTCCAACAGCAACTCCACTCTGTTGCTTGTCATATTTGTCGCGAATACGGCGAATTTGATCTATCTGAACTCCGCGTTCGATAAGGCTTGTAACGATTTCAGATCGTGATGTTCCACGAGCGTTCTCACGCATCATAAAATGTAGCACCTGATCGTCCGACATAGACGATTGCGCAATAGCCGAAAAAGTAAAACTGGCCGTAAATAAAGCCAATAAGATGAGAAACTTTCTAAATATCATAATTTGTATTGTTATCTTTAAAAGACTTGCATGTAGCAAGTAAACAGCTACAATTGAATCTATCGTTCACCACACATAAAACGTAGGACTTCGATATTTATTGCAAAAGTACGTATATTTTTTTACATAGCAAATGGACGTTTTAAGATTAATAACAGCCCATTATACATCGCAAGGACTCAAACGGACACTACAATCGCCATGCATATATACGTATATAATGCCTCCTTACACATAATAAAAGTGTCTTCTTTATTTGTGTTATCACGAAAGAAGTACTAACTTTGTCGCTGATATAATTGCTGCTTGTAATAAAACATTCGTTTTATCTATTAACAACCCAACAACAATAGTAAGGTAACCAACACGGCTAAATGGCAAGCTTTATGCATTGCTAAACAAAAAGATTTTTATACAACTATGAACTACGAAATACCAGCTGGCACTGCTCAGCTAATAAACAAGAGCAAGGAGATAGCGCAAGAATATGTGCTTTTGCGTATTACTCCACTATGCCTACTACTAAGCATTCTTGATAACGAGTATGTTGTTCAACTTCTAAATAAGATAAATATAAAAGTTGACTCGCTTATAGACGAAGTAAAATCACAAATAAACGTACAAAATAGCAAGACCAACGAAGGCGCAAAGGATGATGAATTAATGAGTTCTGCGCCTTCTACTTTCGACACAGATAGCACGCGCATTCTACATCTGCTAACGCTTGAAGACAAATTAGCACAAGGCAAGAAAAGTGGTGCCGAAATTATTCTACTATCTATACTTCACGACAGACAGAACGAGGCGAAATCCCTCTTATTAGATAGAGGCGTAAGCTATGAAAAAATTCAGTCTGCAAATTCGACAGCAGCATCGCCTTCCGATGATTTCAGTTTTCCTAACGAGGATGATATGCCCTACCCTAACGATGACTTCTCAAAGGGGGACGAAACGTCGCAACAAACGGCTGAACGCAAAACGCCTAAAAGCAATAGCGATACGCCCATTGTTGATAATTTCGGCACTGACTTAACAGCCGTTGCTGCTAAGGGAGGACTTGACCCTGTGGTTGGACGTGAAGAAGAAATTCAACGCGTTGTACAAATTCTCTGCCGACGTAAAAAGAATAATCCTATTATTATAGGTGACCCTGGTGTCGGTAAGAGCGCTATTGTGGAAGGCTTGGCAGATCGTATTGCTCATCATCACGTGCCACACTTATTGCAGAATAAACGTATCGTAGCACTTGATATGGCCTCAATTGTTGCTGGCACACAATATCGCGGACAATTTGAGGAGCGCCTTCGTAGATTGATAAAGGAACTAAAGTCACACCCAGAGATTGTTCTTTTCATAGATGAGATTCATACGATTATTGGCGCAGGTTCTGCTCCAGGCAGTTTAGATGCTGCCAACATCTTAAAGCCCGCTTTAGCTCGTGGTGAAGTGCAATGTATAGGTGCAACAACGACAGGAGAGTTTAAGAAAACAATTGAGAAAGATGGAGCCCTTGATCGACGCTTCCAAAAGGTGTCGCTCGAACCGACCTCACCTGAAGAGACACTTTGCATACTCCATAATATAAAGGAACGCTACGAGAAGCATCACGTTGTAAACTATACAGAAGAAGCGCTCAAAGCTTGCGTCGATTTAACGAGTCGATATATCACCGATAGAGCGTTGCCTGACAAGGCCATTGATGCTTTAGACGAGGCTGGCGCACGAATGCACCTTGTTGGCACCAACACCCCAAAGTCTATTGAAGCTAAAGAAAAGGAAATAGAACAATTACGTCAACAAAAGCTTCAAGCCGCACAAAATCAAAATTATGAGTTGGCAGCTAATCTCCGCGACCAAGTTCAAACGCTTACGACCGAACTTGAACAAATGACTAAACAGTGGCAAGATGAACAACAATGCCACCCGACTTTAGTTGATGATGCAGTTGTTGCAGAAGTAGTAAGTATGATGAGTGGCGTTCCCGTTACACGTGTCGCAGCCAACGAAAGCGAACGACTTAAGGGTATGCGCTCAGAACTGAACAAACGTATCATTGCACAAGAAAAAGCTGTTGAACGACTAACACGTGCTATTACACGCAGTCGTATCGGGCTGAAAGGCATTGACCGACCTATTGGTACTTTCCTCTTTGTTGGCCCTACTGGTGTTGGTAAAACTCATCTTGTAAAGACGCTTGCTGAATGGATGTTTGGTTCAAAGGATGCCCTTATTCGCGTTGACATGAGCGAGTATGGTGAGAAATATAGTGTAAGCCGATTGGTAGGAGCTCCTCCGGGATATGTTGGATACGAAGAAGGAGGACAATTGACTGAACGTGTGCGCCGTCACCCCTACTCCGTTATCTTGCTTGATGAAATCGAAAAAGCTCACCCCGATGTGTTCAATACTCTTCTACAAGTAATGGACGAAGGACGCTTGACCGATGGTAATGGTGTCACTGTAGACTTTCGCAACACCATTATTATACTAACTTCAAATAGCGGTACTCGACAATTAAGAGAGTTTGGTGGTGGATTAGGCTTTGAACGTGTTAGCGGTGAATTGACGAGCGAGGTTGCAGAAAGTATCATTCTAAAGACTTTACGAAAACAATTTGCTCCAGAGTTCCTCAATCGCATTGACGATATCATCATGTTTAATCCTCTGACAAAGCAGAGTGCACTGAAAATTGCTGAACTTGAAATGTCAGACCTTTGTAAGCGAATGCAGCACAACGGATTTACGCTCAACGTTGCTGACGATGCAAAACAGTTCTTAGTTGACAAAGGATTTGATCCTCAGTATGGTGCTCGTTCACTGAAACGCGCCATACAGCACTACCTTGAAGATGCTCTTTGCGACTTTATAATGGAACATGATCAGCAGAAGAGCTTTACAGCAACAATAGTAGACAATCATATTGTCATTGAATAATACAAGCGAACATTATACGAGAGGAAATGCGAAACTACACTGGTGAAGTAGGTTCAATTCCTCTCTTCTTTTTTACAATATAATAATACTTAAAATATGGAATATATAAAGACTAGCATACCCGACGTATGGATATTAGAACCTCGTGTATTTGAAGATGCACGCGGATACTTTATGGAAACATGGCGTGAAGTTGATTTTAACAACGCTATTGGCCACGAAGTACACTTTGTGCAAGACAATCAGTCAATGTCTTCACGGGGTGTGCTCCGTGGTTTGCACTTTCAAAAAGGTGCAGACTCTCAAGCCAAACTAGTACGCGTATTACAGGGAACGGTTGTTGACGTAGCCGTAGACCTTCGCAAGTCTTCACCCACTTATGGTCACTACGTAATGGTTGAACTTTCTGCTGAAAACAAGCGACAGCTTTTCATTCCTCGTGGCTTCGCGCACGGCTTTCAAGTGCTGAGCGATACGGCCGTCTTTACCTATAAAGTAGACAATCGTTATGCGCCTGAGTCTGAATGTTCTATCCGTTACGATGATCCCACAATTGACATTGACTGGCCCATTAAGGGTGACGACGTTGTTCTTAGCGAAAAGGACTTAAAACATGCTGTAAGTTTTGAAGCTGCAGAGAAATTCTAAGAAAGAACAGAAAATCTTCATAGAACAAGAGTTCAACTTCCCTATTTTCCACTAAAACACTTGAAGCACAGTGAATCATATACGCAATTTTTGCATTATCGCACACATTGACCATGGCAAGAGCACTTTGGCCGACCGCCTTTTGGAACGCACACAAACCATTAAGGTGACGGAAGGACAAATGCTTGACGACATGGACCTTGAGCGCGAACGAGGCATCACAATAAAAAGCCATGCCATTCAGATGGAGTATCAAATGGATGGTGAGACTTATCATCTTAATTTAATTGACACTCCGGGACACGTCGACTTTGCTTACGAAGTATCACGAAGCATTGCAGCCTGCGAAGGCTGCCTATTGTTAGTTGACTCAACGCAAGGCGTACAAGCGCAGACCATTTCCAACCTTTACATGGCTATCGAGCACAATCTCGAGATTATTCCTGTTTTGAGCAAATGCGATATGGTCAACTCCATGCCCGAAGAGGTTGAGGACGAAATCATCGACCTCTTAGGTTGCAAACGTGAAGATATTATTCGTGCTTCGGGTAAGACAGGCGAGGGGGTTGACGATATTTTGCGTGCAGTAATTGAACGTATTCCAGCCCCTGTTGGCGACGAAAAGGCTCCGTTGCAAGCACTTATCTTTGATTCTGTATTCAATCCCTTTAGGGGTATCATAGCGTACTTCAAGATTGTAAACGGCTCAATACATAAAGATGAAGACGTTATCTTTGTCAATACGCAAAAGAGCTACCATGCTGACGAAGTAGGCGTACTCAAAATGGAACTTTCTCCTCGTAAGGAGTTGCACTGCGGAGATGTCGGTTATATTGTTAGTGGCATTAAGACTGCCACCGAAGTTAAAGTGGGCGATACCATCACCTCTGTGCAAAATCCTTGTGCCAAGGCTATAGAAGGCTTTGAAGAGGTAAAGCCTATGGTCTTTGCTGGTGTCTATCCTATTGAAACAGAAGACTTTGAACAACTTCGTGCCAGCCTTGAAAAGTTGCAATTAAACGACGCCTCACTCACCTTCCAACCAGAATCTTCTGTAGCGTTGGGCTTTGGCTTTCGTTGCGGCTTTTTAGGCTTGCTACACATGGAGATTGTACAAGAACGTCTTGACCGAGAGTTTAATATGAACGTCATTACTACCGTTCCGAACGTTAGTTACAACATCTACGACAAGCATGGCGAAATGAAGGAAGTGCATAACCCTGCAGGTATGCCCGACCAAACTGAAATCGACCACATCGAAGAGCCATACATTCGTGCCTCTATTATTACTCGAACTGAATATCTCGGCAATATTATGACACTTTGTTTGGGCAAGCGTGGCGAACTCGTAAAGCAAGAATACGTGTCTGGTGATCGTGTTGAACTCTATTACGACATGCCTTTGGCTGAGATTGTTATTGACTTCTACGATAAGCTAAAGAGTATATCAAAGGGGTACGCTTCATTTGACTATCACCCAATCGGCTTCCGTCTATCCAAATTAGTAAAAATGGACATCTTGCTGAATGGTGAACCTGTTGACGCGCTTTCAACGCTTACCCACGTCGATAATGCCGTATACTTTGGTCGTCGTATGTGCGAAAAATTAAAAGAATTATTGCCACGTCAACAATTCGACATAGCCATACAAGCTGCCATTGGTGCTAAAATCATTGCGCGCGAAACTGTAAAGCAAGTTCGCAAGGACGTAACCGCAAAGTGTTATGGTGGCGATATCAGTCGTAAGCGAAAGTTGCTTGAAAAGCAAAAACGAGGCAAAAAACGTATGAAAGAGATTGGCAACGTACAAGTGCCACAAAAGGCTTTCTTGGCCGTATTAAAGTTAGATTAATACCATACAATTATGCTAATTGAGCTCAAAGACGTCGTTTTACGTCATAACGATCACCCCATTCTCGAAGGTGTGAACTTCAGTGTAGACGACAACGACTTCATATACATTATAGGAAAGGTAGGCAGTGGAAAGAGTTCGCTCCTTAAAGCATTATACGGCGAACTGCCAATCGTCTCGGGCGAGGCTAACATACTTGGTCTTAATATCAAAAGAGCAAAGCGCAACAAAATACAACAACTACGACGTCAGTTAGGCATTGTATTTCAAGACTTTCAATTGTTGCACGAACTTACAATCGAGCAAAACCTTGATTTTGTGCTTAAAGCTACAAGTTGGAAGAAGAAAGCTCGTCCAGAACGCATAAAGCAAGTTTTAGAACGTGTAGGGCTCTTCGACAAAAAGGATCATTTTCCACACGAACTCTCAGGGGGCGAGCAGCAACGTGTCTGCATAGCTCGTGCATTACTCAATAAGCCCAAAGTCGTGTTAGCCGATGAGCCTATTGGCAATCTTGACCCCGACACCAGTCGACAAATCATGCGCATTCTTCAGTCCGTACGAGAACAAGGAAGCGCCGTCGTTATGGTGACGCACAACATGAATCTATTAAACGAATTTCCAGGGGTAGTTTATCGTTGCAGCAATGGTACAATTACAGAAACACTACCGCAAGGAGTCATTGAGTGACAACGATTCATACTTCACCAATATACCTACCTCCAATATCAAATTCCATAAGCATAAAAGTAAAAGCTATGAAAATACTCAAATTTGGCGGAACCTCAGTAGGTTCACCTCAACGCATGAAAGACGTTTGCCAACTCATCACTGATGGTGAGCGTAAAATTGTCGTACTATCAGCCATGTCTGGCACAACCAACTCTTTGGTTGAAATTGCCGATTACATAAAAAAGCACAATGCCGAGGGAGCAAGTAGTGTAATTAATAAATTACGCACACTCTATCGTCAGCACGTTGAAGAATTGTACGCACAGCCCGAGAACGTAAAGAAGACAGACGATCTGCTGCACGATATCTTCATGCACCTTCACGAACTCACCACACATGATTTCTCTGATAAACTTGAGAAAGAAATTCTTGCGCAAGGCGAACTCATGAGCACCAATATGGTAACGAACTACCTCAAAGAGTGCGGCATAAAGGTTCTGTTAATTCCAGCCCTTAACTTCATGGCAACTGATGCCAATGGAGAACCTGATATGGGCTATATCAAAGAGCATCTTAACAATATTCTAAAGCAAAACCCCAATTACGACCTATATATTACACAAGGTTTTATCTGTCGTAATCACAAAGGCGATATTGACAACCTCCAACGTGGTGGTTCTGACTATACAGCCTGCTTAATAGGTGCCGTGTTACGTGCTGACGAAATTCAGATTTGGACAGACATTGATGGTATGCACAATAACGATCCTCGTTTTGTGCCCAGCACGACTCCTGTTCGTCAGCTCAATTTTGAAGAAGCTGCAGAATTAGCCTATTTCGGAGCAAAAATACTCCACCCCACTTGTATTCAACCCGCTCATTATGCTGGGGTTCCTGTACGTTTACTTAATACAATGGACCCTTCTGCACCTGGCACAATCATTAACGACCAAATGCAAAAGGGAACAATCAAGGCTGTCGCTGCAAAGGATAATATAACTGCCATTAAGATTGTTTCTTCACGCATGCTCTTGGCTACTGGCTTTTTACACAAGCTATTTGAAACGTTTGAGGTGAACCACACTCCAGTAGACATGGTAACAACAAGTGAAGTTGGCGTCACACTTACCATTGACAACAATGCCCATTTAGCTAATATCGTAGAGGAACTGAAAAAGTATGGTACAGTAAGCATTGACGAAAATATGTGTATTATCTGCGTAGTAGGCGATCTCCGTTGGGGTAATGTTGGATTTGAAACACTTGTTACCGAAGCCATGGCCAACATTCCCGTACGTATGATTTCATATGGTGGCAGTAATCACAATATCTCATTCTTAATTCGAGAATCAGATAAAAAGGCAGCCCTTTGTGCACTAAGCGAAAAACTCTTTAATACTAAAAAGTAAAACATTCATTTCGGAAGAGAGGAGATATACAAAAAACTATATTCCCCTCCCTTCCGAATATTATTGAAAAACCTACAATACAATGACATTTCCAACACAACGTTTTACTGAACTTGACACTCCCTTTTACTATTACGACTTAACAAACCTGCGTGAAACGTTAGCTGCCATACACGTCGAAACGCTATCACGCCCCAACTTTCACGTACACTATGCAGTAAAGGCAAATGCAAATCCTCATATATTGCAATTTATAGCCCAAGCTGGCCTTGGTGCAGACTGCGTGTCAGGTGGTGAAATTGAAGCAGCACATGCAGCAGGCTTCAAAGGTAATAGCATTGTCTACGCGGGCGTTGGCAAAAGCGATAATGAAATACGCACAGCCTTGCGTATTGGCATTCATAGTTTCAATGTCGAAAGCCTACCTGAATTAGAGGTTATTAACCAGATAGCACATGATATGGGCACAATAGCCCACGTTGCTTTCCGTATCAATCCGAATGTCGATGCACACACACATGCTAAAATAACGACAGGCCTTAACGAAAACAAATTCGGCATCGCTATGGAAGACATGGTTGATGCCATACAACGAGCCAAGCAATTAGACAACGTTGAATACACAGGCCTACATTTCCATATCGGAAGCCAAATACTCGATCTCAGCGTTTATGAAGCCCTTTGCCACCGCATCAACGATCTTCAAAATCAGCTCGAAGCAGAAGGCATCGCCACACCTAACATCAACGTAGGTGGAGGTTTAGGAATTGACTACGACCACCCTGACGCTAACCCAATTGCTAACTTCAAAGACTACTTCGGACTCTTTCAACAACATCTTCAATTACGTGAGGGTCAGCAATTACACTTTGAGTTAGGTCGAAGTATCGTAGCGCAATGTGGAACACTCATTGCGAGAACACTTTATGTCAAAGAAGGACATACCAAGAAGTTCGTCATTGTAGATGCAGGCTTTACCGAACTCATACGTCCTGCCATGTATGGCTCTCATCACTTCACGCAGAACATTTCAGCTGCTGCTGATGCACCCACCGACACATACGACGTTGTAGGTCCTATTTGTGAGAGCAGTGATGTCTTTAGTACAGGCGAAGTACTCCCCATTACCCACCGTGGCGACCTTATCGCCTTCCGCTCAGCAGGAGCTTATGGCGAAGTAATGGCATCAACCTACAATTGCCGTACACTGCCCAAAAGCTATTTTAGCGAATAAATAGTACACTACAAGATCGCTATTCTAACCAAAAACAATTCGGTCTCACACATTCATCTTGTGTGAGACCGAATTGCTTTATCTTATCCCTAGCAACTTATGTGTCTGTAATGACAAACGCCACTTTGGGTGCTGAAGACAATAAGCTATAGTAGCTTCTATAATCTTTTTATTCTGTTCTGCATCATCCACATCACAGGGTTGCAAAAAGTAATGATCGCATGCAATATTGTCGTAATTAGGTAACTCATTCCCCGTAAAGACAACCTTCATTTCATTACAACGTTTTAGCACAACCTTAGCTGCTGGCGAAGCTATAAAAGCATCTTTTGGCGAGAGCGTTATCCAATCTACATTTTCGGGCAATATATGCGTCCCATTCGTTTCGACAGCCACCTCCTTGTCCAATTTATGTAGCAGTTCTATCAGCAAAGCCGTTAATTGTAATGAAGGCTCGCCCCCCGTAATAACCACATGCTGGGCTGGATATTGTGCCACCACGTCTGCAATTTCCCTTTCGCTCATATCGGTAAATGATTGGTGAGTGGTATCGCAAAACGAACATTGCAAGTTACACCCCGATAGGCGAATAAAGACAGAAGGAACGCCTACATAAAAGCCTTCACCCTGAAGTGAATAAAAAATTTCGTTTACCCTCATTCTTCTTCCTAGAATATCACCTGTTCAAATCCTGGCTTAACATAGCAAGCCACATTGCCCTCTGACTCTTGAAACATCACCTTATAACAATGAGGCACATTCTCACAAATCCAATGAGCAAGATTCTCTGCAGTAGGATTAAAGTCGAAAATTTCGTTTAAACATCGGTGATCAAGTTTATCCGAAACCATACGTTTTACATGACTAAAGTCCACTACCATTCCATTTTCGTCCAACTCCTCCGCACAACAATAGATAGTTACGATACCATTATGGCCATGAAGGCGTTGGCATTTGCTCTCATAAGTCAGATGCAATTGATGAGCAAAACCTACTTCAATACGTTTCGATATATAATACATCAATCTTTACTCTTTAACGTGACGTGTACTGAAATTGGTTGACAGTTTTAAATGTTAAAACTAAAGTTGTTTAC
>OOAA01000181.1_pt1 | contig 50920 bp, 46 predicted proteins | sample 1671671 | NCBI WGS metagenome assembly OOAA01 (sample SAMN06348180, study PRJEB24527) | human gut metagenome | biome: human gut; feature: ankylosing spondylitis patient; material: feces | host: Homo sapiens | place: China | collected 2015-10 | reverse complement strand
GGGAGTGGGAATGAAAGTTAAGAACAAGCCTTGACACAGTTTAAATTACACCCCCGATGGTCGTTGCATCAAGGTCGTTGACTGTTGCATCCCTAACACCTGCCTCGTCTGGAGCAAAACTACCGCAGTCGGTCATCATTTCTGCAAGTTCAGCATTATCGAACACTTTACGCTTGTCGGCACCATTCTTCACCCATACGATTCCCTTGTTGTCATGATAAGGCTTGTTGAGTCCTTCCTTCACAGTAGCAACAACCAAGTTGCCATCCTCAACTTCAACAGTATCTATCTTTATCAGAATGGATGGCACTACGTTTTCTGAAGCAATATTACTGAACGCCACTAACTCACAGGCAATATCATATTTGTCGAGAATGCGTTCCTTGAACTGCACCCCCGACACCTCGCCAGCGTTTATCTGTTTCAATATATCGTCCATCATTCTTTGATACATTCTTTGTTCAACAAATCGTTTACATCCACTTTCAGCAAATCAGAAATCCGTATTAAGGTTTCCAAGTCTGGTTGGCAAGTGTTGGTGCACCATTTGGAAATGGTTGCTTGGTCTTTACCCAACATTTCTGCCAACCACTTGTTTGAGTGCTTGGTTACTGCCAACATTATCTTCAATCTGTTTACATCTTTCTTTGCCATACATTATTATAAAATAAGTAAATACGCTTGCATAAGTACGAAAATAAATTCAGAAAAAGGTAAAATATTCTCAAAATGTTTATGAAGAATGCAAATAATTGAGTATTTCGCAATAAATGCCGACGCGGGGACGCGTCGCCCCCAGGTTAGCTTGCGTTCGTGGCGTGCCTAATTGGGGGGCGGGTTTGTAACCCGCGGCAGCAGCATGTTTTGAGCACCTCACGATTGACGCAAAGGTACTTCAAACCATGAAAACAGGTAGCATGAAACCACCACACTGCCATATTATCCACCCAACAGGTATCAAGACACGATGAAGGGTCTATACGCCCACCTCTCATCGTGGCATATAGACCCTTGTCGTTTCCCGTGAAGTGCGGGTGAATATATGTTTGCTGAGCACCTTATACTCCTGCCCAGCTTAGGAGTTTATCTAATGTTATTAATTTCCAAGTTGTTATTAATATTTGTAAGGTCCACATTTTATGGATTTGAATTTTTTTCTAAGAAATGTTTGTCGTACATGATCCGGAGAATTTGCATAATTCTCACCAGATTCATCTGATCGCCACCCATCAATATCGCTTCCTGTCATAACCTTTTGATCTTTTGACAAAGTTAAATCTACACCTTCAGTAGGTACAACATCAAAGATACAGAAACCTGCAGCGGAAATATTACCTAATGTCACCGATTTTAGCCTATGACAATCGGCAAAGGCAAGGTCACTTATAGATGAAACTCTCGGAGCATAGATTGTTTCAAGACCATTACACCCATGAAAAGCAAACGACTCTATACTCTTTACATCAGGCAAGCTAATTGATTTCAGCGGTTGACAATCCGAAAATGCATTAGACGGCAAAGCCTCAACTTTGTAAACAGTTAATTCTATACTGCCATCATTTGCACCTTTTAGAGCTTCTCTTATAGCATCAAACACACTCTTATCTGCATTTGCATCTAAAGTGATTTCAATGTTCTTTTTGTTCGCAGCCAAAGCCTTTTCTATCACCAGTAAGGCATTTTCTGTAGTTGTTACAGCATCGCCCCCTTCGATAACGCTGCCTGTACTCCAATTAGTAACATTTACATTTCCTACCGCAGCATTATCCTTACCTATTTTTACGTTATAGGTATAGCTTTGGGATTTTTCGTGAGCAGGAATACCCTTTACAAACAAGTCTTTTGACAATGTTGGATTGCCATCTTCATCATTGTATGTCACTGTGAGTTTGAGGAAATTCTCTCCATCTTTTTTTTCACCAGGTGCAACCAATGCATAGAAGACATTATTGCCATTCTCATCAGGAGTTGGATCTTTATAAGCTGTGATTTCTTCTATGTTCTCATTTTCTCCTACTTGCTCTTCTGCCGAAACATGAAGCTTTGAATAAACTTTTACATCGGTAAGCACAGGCTTCAGTCCATCGAATTCATTGCCAAAAGAACTTACTCTGACAACAACACGAGCTGTTTGACGCTGAAAAAATAACTCCAACATTCTATCTTGAGGAGCTTTAGACTCAATTCGACGAGTCCACATATAATCAGACTTGGCTATTTTGTCAAGGGTAGATTGGTCAGCAGACACATATCCACTATATATCGTATTTACAGTGTTTTCACTTGCGCTATAAGGGTATATTGCTCTGAAATCCTGTACGCCACCCGTCCAACACAAATAGTCACCATTTTCTGGTATCCAATTGTCACCACTTTTAGTGTAATTTACGGTTTTACCATTAGTCAATATGCGGATTAAATCGCCATCATTAAACACAGACAGAGCTTCTTCTGTTTTGCCCACTGGATTACTACGTGTAAAAATACTATTTTTACCAACGTTGGCTGTAACCTCAACTACATTGCTCAAAGTATTTATACCTTGCTCTTCCTCATTAGAGCAAGCAGCGAGCATTGCAACAAATGCTAATGCGCCAATATATTTTGTTATCTTCATATTTTGTATCTATTAATGTCAAACAAACTTTTATTCTGTCTCTAAATTGTCGGTATACTCTTCCCCCCAAGGACTTACCCCTATGTAACTTATCTGTACCACATCCTTGCCTACCAATAAATGCAACTGATGGCTTTTCCCTGACAAAAATACAACATCATTTTCTGTAGCAGTCCAAACATAAGAATTGCCATTCACTTTAAAACCGATGCTAAATTTCCCAGATGTGACAGACTGTGGAATTACAATAGCTGAATAGTTGAAAGTTGGATGGGCTGTTTTTTCATCGGCTCCATTGAATTTAACAACCTCAGGAGTAATAGCAGTTGCACCTTGGGTGTTATCAACTTTTGCAACTATTGATTCTGCTGTAAAATCTACCTTACTACTTAGGATAGTTCCATTTATCTTTACATCTGTTACAGATTCTGCCGTAATAGGCTTTTCCTTGTTTTGGTTAAACTCATCTCTTAGCTCGATAGTCAGATTCAACTGACTAAGGATATGGGAGAATGTAATGTCAACAGCTTGGTTGGCATTCAATTCCGTACCAGGAGTGAAGTTCTTTTGTCTATAAACAATGAAGTCTGAAGTATAGTCATTAGCATTGCTTTGGTCTGCCTGTACAGCAAAAGCGTAATCATTATTTCCATAGACTTTAACTTTGCCACTTGCATCTTCGGTAGTCTCCTGATATGGCGCATAAGCCAGAATATCAACAGCGGTAGTTGAATTCTGCCACAACATCTGGGTAGCAGGAATCCAATTGCTGCCTTCCTTTGTTACCTTGACGTTATCATAGGTATATGTTTCGCTATTAGCATTCTTGATGCAGAAGCCGAACGAACTAAGCTTATCTGTGCTGTTTCCGTAAGAGGCACGGGTATTCATGCCATCGTATTCATGCCATCTACGCTTGTCATGATTCTAACCACATTATCCATTGGATAATTGCTCTGTGCCAAATCCTCATCGTTGGAGCAGCTGGCAAAAACTGCCGTTGCCAAAGCTGCCATTGTTAATATTTTAATTGCTTTCATATTGTTGAATTTTATGTTTTAATTTTAAGAAAGTTAATCGTAAGCCTCACCCTTGATAGGTTCGCCTGTAGAACCCCAGTCGGAGATGTTTACATCGCCAAGTTTTATGATATCACGTCCTACCTCCAGGTTGATGGTAGTAATCTTGCCACTCTCAAACTTGAAAGGTGTGCCGTTGTCGTAGATGAAGTCCTTTCCGCCAATGGTGATGGTAATCTTCTGAACACCATCCTGCGGGATGATGATGGAAGCATATTTCTTGTTGGCAGTTAAAACCGGCATGTCGAAGTCTGCTTTATCTTCTGCTACAGCAGATGGGGTGACAACCTTGGTCAGATAATTGACGGTTGCTTTTTTTGCGGCATTGCCTACAGCTACCTTATCTACGGTAGGTCCCTCTGTTCCCCATTGATTCTTATAGGTAAGGTTCACCACAAGTTTTGCCATTACATGGGTAAAGGTAAGAGGAACTGTTTGCGGTTCATCGACATTATAGGATAAGCCATCTTTGTTGACTGCCACCAAGAGGTCGCTTTCCACTTGCTTTGTCTCATCGAATGTATATTCTCCGGCAGAAAGGTCGGATATTGCTGAAATAGGGTATACACCGATGAAATAATGCTTGTCGCGGTTGTTCTTCCAAAGCATCTGTGGATTGGATATCCATGAGCCGTTTGTCAGCTTATTGATGGCGTTATTCACCACACGCTCGCGTGTCTCTGGAGCAACAGTTGCATCACCAGTCCAGGCATATACACTGATTTCATCACCCTCTTCAAAGGTTTGTCCACCCTTCTCATCTGTGGCAACACGTGTCATATTGCCGATACTTGTAGAAACGGTGATATACTTGGAGGTCTCGCCTCCGATACCGTTCTCGTTGTCAGAACAACTTCCCAATGTCAAGACCATTGCCATCAGGGCAAAGAGATAAGTTTTCTTTTTCATTGTCTTTTACTATTATATGTTTATATTCTTGTTTTGATTCTTGCTTAAATGAGAGGGTCGCTTAATCTTCAGGATTCAGGATTTCACCACGATAAATCCATTCCTCAGTCCAATCATCTATCTTCGTGCTCGTAAGATACATGTAAGGTTTCATCTCCTCAAATTCCAAGTTTATCTTGTACTTGCCGCCAGACTTCATGACAGGAGCTTCGATGTCGTAGTTGCTAACTACTCCCCCAGGAGAAATCAGTTGGATAAACAACTTGGTGGTATGTAAACCGTTGGCTGTCGGCATCAAGCGTAATGTTTCCGTTTTTAAAGTTTCGCCAGGCACTGCGATTTTCAAAGGTATATCACACTCCTCCTTGGTATAGCTTGCCGTCCCGAATGTTCCGTCCTCATTCTTTTGCAGGGGTAGGAGTCCACTTGCAACATTCAATACCTTACCGCTTATTACTGTATTTTCAGGCACACCCTCAATGACAATAGTCAGTTCCGCAAGTATACGGCGCATGTCGCATCTTGTGATATAGTGCACATTCTCCTTGTCGATGACGATGTCTGTTACGCCATAATAGGCATGTTCGGGTGAAGCACTCGGAGCCGACAGTCCGATTGCCAGACTGTTTATATTGTCAACGGCTCTTGTCTGCTTACTGATGGTGAACGGATCCACCAGATTGGTGGTGGTGAGAATGCGGTAGTTACCTTCCGGCAGGTCATATCGCTCTTTTGCCATTTCCTGCGCACTGCCATGCTGGCTTTGCGCTACCTGCGTGCCGTCTGTGGCATTCACGATCCATGTCTTCACGTCCTTCACTTCTGTGCCCTCATCGGCTTCATCAGCCCAGGCAAGCGAAACCGACAAGCCTCCATCCCCTTCGCCATCATGGACATCATGATCGCAGCTAGCCAATAGGCATGGGACGCATAGTAGCACCCATAACCCAATATTAAATCTTCTTTTTACTCTCATTTTCTATCTTGTTTTATGGGTTACTGATGATGATTTGTAGTCTCTACTCGGCGGGCTTTTGGGGCAGTTCTGGAAGCGTCGCTTCCCTTTCCTACTACCGAGATGCGGCTTGCTGCAATACCTCTCTTCACAAGCCAGGTCTTCAGGGCTTGTGCTCGCTGGCGGGAGATGCGTCTGTTGACAGCCACGCTGCCTCTTGTGTCGCACCAGCCAGTCACCATCACCTTCATATCCGGATTCTCCTTCAATATATGGAGGATGCTTTTCAGCTTGGAAACCTCGCTTGAGCGAATGGTGATGCGGTTGAAGCTGAAGTAGATGACAGGGAATGTCACCTTTACAGGTTCTTTAATATCCTGTTCAACAACTTTTGTTTCAGCCTTATCCACCGTTTCTTTTTCTTTCTGATTGACATTCTCCGAAAGAATGGTATCTTGATGTAGAACTTCCGTTTGTGGAACTGATGGAGTTTCAACTATCTTGTTTTTCTTTTTTGAGAAGCTGATTCCCAGTCTGATTCCGCTTTCCCATACGAAGTTGTTCTTGTGCAGATGTTCCGGCATTCCGTCCATACGTTCTCCTGAAAGGCGTGTCAAACCGGAATAGATGCCCAGATTAAGATTGGAGGTCAACTGGTAACCAGCCTGCAAGCTGGCTCCATAGCCCAGATGCCAGCGGGTAGAGCCTTTCATCACCTCGGCATGATCTGCCAGGGTCTGGATATCTGCGCAGGTGGTCACTGCATAGAGATGAGGAGATACGGCTACAGTCCATCGGCTGTGGGCGGTATTGCGTAACAGCCCCAGCAGATTCACGTGAACCCTTGCACCATACCAGCCCATCCTGACATGGCTTTTCAGTTGGGCATATTCCCAGCTATCCATACCCAGGACACCTGCCTTGTAGAGTATGCCATCGCTGCCCAGCCAGTAGTTGCGCTCCACGCAGCAGTCTTGTGCCGACAGGTTCACCTCTCCATATCTGGCAGAGAGTTCTGCTGAGAAAATGGGGTTGAAACGATAACCGCCATAGATGCCGGCAGCCCAGCCCAGGTGGGTCTTGTCGTGTCCGAAACTGGAAAAAGTGGATAAGCCGAAAGGCAATCCGCCATCCATGCCCAGATACCATCCTTTGGAATCTGGCAGGTTACTATCGCTGGCTTCCGCTTTCGCAAAGGAAAAGGAAAGAATGGAAACAAGCACAGCAACCAGTAATCTGATCTGTGTCGTTGAACGATTCATCATATTACTCTACATTATTGTCATTACTTACTACATTATTTTCATTTGCTTACTTCAGAATATATAAGAAGCTTTCCGAAATGATGATTCGGAAAGCCAAATCTTGATTGATGGTATAAGATTCAAATATTTCTTTCGTGCCACAAAATTAGTGTTTTTCACTGAAAAAGGGTGTCGCATTCCCCTAAAAAAGTGTCGCATTCCTACCAAAAAGGAGTAGCATTCCTAGAAATGCTACTCCTTTTTGGCAGATTTTCTCCATTCTGTAGGCGAGCACCCTGCCTTGGTCTTGAAGATGCGGTAAAGATGGGTGCGGCAGGAAAATCCGCACTCGGCAGAAATGATATCGTTGCTGTAGTCGGGATACTCCAGCATCATCTTCTTGGCTGCATTGAAACGGATCTCGCTGAGCCATATCCTGAAGTTGGAATGCAGACACTGGTCGAAGAACAGACTCAGTTCGTTCTTCGAGATGCAGAGTGTGTGGGAAAGTGTGAGCATATTCACGTTACAGTCCTTGTAGCCCTGATTCTCACACCAGGCATCCAGGCTCTGCTGGATAAAGTTCCTGCGTTCATCAGAAATAATCTGCAATTGCCTTGGTTTATCATCCGCAGGATTCTGCTGTATGTCAGAATTTTCCTCTGCCCCCCCCATTTCCGGTTTCAGATGGAGGGTTGTTTTCCGCTTCCTTGTCCAGGAGCTCTTCGGTAGGAATGTAATTGCTGCCAAGGGCTATGAATGTAAGGTTAAAGAACAGCAGTGCCATCAGCCCCACAGGAGCCAGTATATATAATAAGGTGGTGGAGAACATGGCTACCGGCAAGACAAGGACCGGGAGACAGAGGATGAATATGCTGGCTCGTGAATATCTCACGTAGGGCAGCATATCCGTAGCCGCCATCGTTTCCAGCATCTTCCTGCGCCTGTTCATCTCCCGTATAATCATATATATGCAATAGGATACACTCACGCAAAACAGTACCAGCATCAGATAAAGTTCTTCTCTAATATACAGACTTTGGTGAAGGCTGACGCCCACGCAGAAGATCAGGATGATGGCGGTATAGATGGCACCGCACACCAGATACATCTTCCTGCGGTTGGCACGGGTGGTCTCCAGATTATAGATGCCCATACAGATGAGCGAGAAGCAAGGGGTATAGATGAGAATGTTGATCACCGCCCCCAGATCATCGTCTATGGCACGGAATCCGAACTTCATCTGTATCACATATTGTATCGCCAGACCTGTGATGGCTGCTGCTATCATCCATCTTGAACGTTCGTATCGTTTGTTCTTCCATCTTACATGCAGACAAGAGAGTGCCACGATGAAGGCATTGATGAACATGAAGATGAAACAGGCAAACTGAAGTAAAAACAATGAATCCATACGCTTCCTATCTTATGTTTACTTGCTTAAATTTCTAATTACTTGCTTTATGTGTATCAAAGTTGTATATCCCAACAGCGTAAGATAACTATTTATATAGTGTAAAGTCTATGTATTATGCGCCGTGCATCGTTCGAAGTAAGCACGTGCATCGTTCGATGTGAGCGCGTGCGTCGTTCGACGCACGTGCTTACTTCGTTCGGTGTGAGTCGCAAAACAAATAGGCAATACACCTCTTTCCCTGCAGGAATGAGCGTATATTGCCTATTATGAATAGATGTGATGATATATAGAGTATCATCCTTTCCTTGTTTTTCTATTATCCGTAGATAACCTTACCATTCTCATCCTCGTAAGGAGTCATATCCTTAGCATACTGGTTCATGGCGCGGAGGCTCATACCCATAGATGAGAAACCACCATCGTGGAAGAGGTTCTGCATAGTTACCTTGCGGGTGAAGTCAGAGAACATCATTACGCAATAGTTAGCGCAATCCTCTGCTACCGCATTTCCGAGTGGAGACATCTTGTCAGCGAAGTCCATCATATTCGCGATATCCTTGATACCCTTACCTGCAGTTGTAGCTGTAGGGCTCTGAGAGATGGTATTGATGCGGACATGCTTCTCGCGACCATAGATGTAACCAAAGCTGCGTGCGATGCTCTCAAGCATGCTCTTGGCATCAGCCATATCGTTGTAACCGAAGAAAGTACGCTGAGAAGCTACGTAAGTGAGAGCTACTACAGAACCCCACTCATTGATAGCATCCAACTTCTTGGCTACCTGCAACATCTTGTGGAAAGAGATAGCAGAAATATCCAAAGTCTTGTTCAAGAAATTGTAGTCGAGATCATCGTATGTACGATGCTTACGAACATTAGGGCTCATAGCAACAGAGTGGAGCACGAAGTCAATCTTGCCACCGAGCTTCTCCTGAGCCTCAGTGAATACCTTTTCCAAATCCTCAACGCTGGTCGCATCCGCTGCGATGATAGGAGCGTTGATCTGTTCAGCGAGCTTATCCAGCGTGCCCATACGCAAAGCCATAGCTGTGTTACTGAGTGCGATGGTAGCACCCTCTTCAGCAGCCTTAACAGCTACTTTCCAAGCGATTGATTCCTCATTGAGTGCACCGAAGATGATGCCACGCTTGCCTTTTAACAAATTGTGAGTCATTGTTATCTTAATACTATATGTTTGTAAATCGTGCGCAAAATTACGAAATTTGTGCAATATATGCAAGCTTTTTCGCAAAAAAGTGCTGTTTATACCACCTTTTTTGCGAAAAGTCAAGTAAATCGTGCCTTATTTATCATCTATCCGGATGCGGGCCACCAATGGAAGATGATCGCTGTAACCTCCTAAATACCTCGGACCCAGGTAGGTGCGATATGGTTTTTTACCGCCATATTTCTCATCATCTTCGAGCAGGAAAGGCAAATCTCCTATTCTGCAGGCATTTTCCGGATGCTGCATCGATTCGCTCAGCAGTATCTGGTCAAGACTGCGCCATTCTCCATGCCAACGGTAAGTAGCCTTTGCCCCATGGCTACCCTGTGCTCCGGCAGATATATTAATAAGGTGGTGCTGATAGAGATATTCCAGAGCGGGAGAGTCGTGATAATCATTGAAGTCTCCTGCCACAATAATCTTTGCCCCACTTTGAAGCGCATAAATGGAATCCACAGCTTCTGCCAACTGGCTCGCCACCTGCAGGCGGTAAGGACGGGATTCACGCTCTCCTCCTCTTCTACTAGGTGCATGCACCACAAACACATGCAGCGTATCGCCCGTGATGACACGTCCCGAAACATAGAGAATGTCTCTCGTAGGACGGGTATCCGGCAGACGCTTCACCCGAATAGACCAGGAATGTATCAATGAAAAGGAAAACGGCTGATACATCAAGGCTACATCGATGCCTCGCTCATCGGGCGAATCGGTCATCACATACTCATAACCAGCCGTACGGATGACTGAACGCTTGGTCAGGTCAAACAATACACTGTCGTTTTCCACCTCACAGAGAGCCACCAGGTCGGGAAGCTGCACATCTCCGGAAGCCTCCTCATACCCCAGTCCCACAATCTCCTGCCCCAGCTGGTTCACCTTATGCCAATAGCGGTAGGGAGTCCAGTGATAACTGCCCTCAGGCAGGAACTCGACATCATTCTTAAGCGAATCATGCCGTGTATCAAAGAGATTTTCGCAGTTTAACTCCACAAAAGTGAGTAAACTTGATAGGATGAGTGTTAAAAACATAGTCATTTATTTTGTATTGTCAATGTTTTAATGTATCTTTGCAGTCAGTTTTCGAAGGTCCCATAGTTTAATGGATAGAACGGAGGTTTCCTAAACCTTTGATCCGAGTTCGATTCTCGGTGGGACCACGTAAACGATAAAAGGTCGCTCCTATTTAACTAGGAAGCGACCTTTTATCGTTTTATAGTCTTGATGATTCCCTATTTCCATCCGGCATTCACCGGACAGAAACAGAAGAATCTCTTATTGTTTACGTTTTACTTAACCTCTGCAACAGCAGTCTCTTCAGCTGGCTCCTCCTTGATCTTGCGGCCAAGAACGATGTAAGCCATTGGAGATGCGATGAAGATAGAAGACAAAGTACCGAATACAACACCCAGAATCATTGCGAATGAGAAGCTGCGGATGCTGTCACCACCGAGGATGAAGATACAGAGCAACACAATCAATGTAGATGTAGATGTATTGATGGTACGAGCCAATGTCTCATTGATAGATGCATTGAAGAGCTGCTGACGGTCGCCCTTAGGATGCAACTTCAAGTTCTCACGGATACGGTCGAATACTACCACCTTATCGTTGATAGAGTAACCTACCACGGTCAGGATAGCACCGATGAAGGTCTGGTCAATCTCCAATGAGAATGGAACGAGACCCCACAGGAGTGAGTAGAAACCGATAACTGTCAAGGCATCGAATGCCAACGCAACAGTAGAACCTACAGAGAAGGCTACATTGCGGAAACGTATCAGGATGTAGAGGAAGATAGCAATCAGAGCGAAGAGCACACTATAGATAGCACCCATAGTGATATCCTTAGCTACAGAAGGACCTACCTTAGTACTACTGATGATAGAACCACCCTGGCGAACGTCTGGGTTCTTGAATGCCTCAACACTCTTCTGAGAAACCAGGTTAGCCTTCTTCAAGGCGTTGTAAAGGATAGTCTCAGCCTCATCGTCAACAGTTGGACTGTTGCTCTCAATCATATAGTTGGTAGATACACGGATAGTCTTACCATCTGTACCGATAGCGATAGCACTTGTAGTAGCCTTAGTACCATCTGCATTGACGAAAGCACCACCAAGAACGGTACGGATCTGCTCAGGCTCTACAGGATTCTCAAACTGTACTACATAGTTACGACCACCTGTGAAGTCGATACTCTTGCTCAAACCACGAACAAAGAAACTACCGATGAATACCACAGCAGCAACGATAGCTACGGTGAAGGTAGTCTTGTACATAGACATGAACTTGTACTTCTTACCCTGCATCAGGTTGTGAGAAACAGGAGTATCAAACTTGCAGTGCATCCACTTGTCGTGATTCAACTTGTAGTCGTAAACCAAACGAGTCAAGAATACGGCTGTGAAGAATGAAACGATGATACCGATGATCCATGTAGTAGCGAAACCACGGATAGGACCTGTACCGGTAGTCAACAGGATGACACCTGTAATCAATGAAGTCAAGTTAGAGTCGAAGATAGCTGAGAAAGCATTACCATAACCGGCAGCTACAGCCTGCTTCATACCCTTGCCAGAACGAAGTTCCTCCTTGATACGCTCATAGATAAGCACGTTGGCATCCACGGCAGTACCCAGAGACAAGACCATACCGGCAAGACCTGGCAATGTCAAGGCTGCCTGGAATGACGTCAGAATACCGAGTGTGAAGAATACATTGACGAGCAATGCCAGGTTAGCCATCATACCAGGAACGATGTTGTACATCATCACCATGTAAACCATCAGGAGTACGAAAGCAACAACGAATGAGATGATACCCATCTGGATAGACTGTGCACCGAGAGTAGGACCTACAACCTCCTCCTGAACGATACGTGCAGGAGCTGGCATACGACCAGACTTCAATGTATTAGCCAAGTCCTTGGTCATTTCGATAGTGAAGTTACCGGAAATCTGAGAGTTACCACCATCAATCTCACCGTTTACACGAGGAGCAGAGTAAACTACGCCATCCAGAACGATAGCGATAGCCTTGCCCACGTTAGCCTTGGTCATCTGAGCCCACTTGCGGGCACCCTCTGTATTCATCTTCATGCTTACAACAGGAGAACCCATCTGGTCGAACTCATCCTTAGCGTCTGTGATGACATCACCCTCCAAAGGAGCACGACCTGTAGTAGTAGTCACCTTCAAAGCGTGAAGCTCATAGATGTTCTTCATCTTGATATTGTCAGCAGGCTGTGCACCCCAGAGCAAACGCAAGTCTGAAGGCAGCAGGCGCTTAGCCACTGCAGAATAGATAATCTTGTTGATCGCAGCTGTATCGCGAACGCTGGCATAACCAACAATACTCAAACCACCACCAAGCTGCAAGCGAGCCAACAGTGGGTGAGCCTTGATGGCAGCAGCATTCTGAGCATCCTCGCCTACCTTGGCAGCAGCATCGTCCTTCTTCTTGATAGAGAACTTAGTTTCTGCCTTCTTAGGCTCGGCCTTAGCTACTTCCTTCTTAGCGGCAGCAGAATCTGCTGCTACGGTATCGTTCTTCTCCTCACCGTTATCGCCATTGGCAATACGAGTGTCGAGCTGCTGGAGATAAGGAGCGATTTCCTCAGAGTTATATGTCTCCCAGAACTCAAGGTTAGCACTACCCTGAAGCATCTTACGCATACGCTCTGGCTGGCTGATACCTGGCATTTCTACCATGATACGGCCCTGCTGACCTTCCAACTTCTGGATGTTAGGCTGTACAACACCGAACTTATCGATACGGGTGCGGACAACGTTGAAAGAGTTGTCGATAGCATCCTGTACAGAAGCGCGGATAGCCTTCTCTACCTCTGCATCGCTGCTCTGAGGAGAAACCTTGCCCTGCAACTGCTGGGTAGCAAATACCTCTGCGAGTTTATGACCAGGTGCGCTCTTGTGATAAGCGTTAATGAAAAGTGACACGAAGTCACCACCGTTAGCTTCTTCCTGAGCTCTGGCTTCCTTCATGGCATTGGTAAAACCAGCGTCGGTCTTGTGATCGGCAAGGTTTTCAATTACATCAGGTACAGAAATCTCAAGAATTACATTCATACCGCCCTTCAGGTCAAGTCCAAGACCAATCTGGGTCTCCAAGCAGTTCTGGTAAGAATAAACACCCAGGTACTTTACAGAATCCTTATAATCCTGCTGAGCAATAGGGTCTTTGATCTTTGCAGCCTCGCTGTCATAGTAACGTGTGGCAAACGAGAATGACAAATAGAAGATACTTGCGAGAGTCAGTAAGACGGCTACACAAATTACAATTCCTTTGTTTTGCATTTCTATTTTATTGTTATTAATTTATTTATTTTCAGCTTTATAATTCATCATTACATATATAATGACGTGCAAAAATACGCATTTTTTTTCTTATATAAGAATATTTTGCCTTATTTTTGCTTTTTTGGGCGTTTTTTTAGCTTACAGATGATAGGATAATGGTCTGAAACCGCTATTTTATCATCTACTTTGCACTCATAAGGCTCCCAATCCCCAGAACACATGATATTGTCTATTCGTACGAAAAATCCACCACGATGATAACTGATTCCCGGTCCGTTTCCACTTTCTACATAGCAATCTACCAGATTCTTAGCTATCGTGCGATGCACGTAAGAGATCGGTCCGTCATTGAAGTCACCGCAAAGAATTGTACTCATCCCCCGATGCTCCCTGATGTATCTCGCCACCGCTTCGGCTTGGGGCGCACGTTTCTTAGTTGCCTCTGCCAACTTCACCACCAGAAGCTTGGAGGTCTGCTCGGCAGTATCTACCTGCAGTTTGCCTACAACCAGTTTCTTGAACTGCTGACGGTCTTCGATACTCAAGCCCGTTGTCTCCAGATGATTATTGATAAGCAGAACAGACTTTCCATTGATGTTCAAACGGTAAGCCACACTCATATTCCCCTGCGATTCATAGGGAATCAGTTCCTTGGAAAGGATAGGATATTTACTCAGCAGCATCAAGGCGTTTCCGCCATGGGGATGAACCGTAACGTCCTGATAAGCATAAATCGGCTTCAGCATACTGTCTATCTGCTCTGCATTCCTGCCGGTAGGCTGCGCTTCCTGCAAACAGACAATATCAGCATTCTGTTCCAACAGATAAGACAGGCAGATATTCACTCCATCCTCATCTTCCGTCTGGTTTCCGAATCCCCAGGTATTGTACGACAGAACCTTGATGCTTCCCTTCGGAGCATCTCCCTTCATATTGACCGGCATATACTGCCGGACAGGTACGAAGCTGACCAGAAAGCCCAACAAAGGAATGAGAACATACCTGGCACGGAAGACGACCCAGAATATCAGAAAGCCAAGATTGAGGGAAAGAAAGACCGGAAAGAGCAGTCCTGCATTGCAGAATGCGGGAAAACGTTCCGGATTCAGCAGATCGGAATATCCCACCAATAACATAAAGGCAACAGTAGCCACATTGGCTCCTGCCACCATCTTGACCGTAAAATCCCTTAATCCATTCAACATGACACTATCTGTTACTCTGGTCAAAAAGAGTCTGTTTCTCTTCTCGGGTCAGACTGTCATAACCACTCTTGCGTATCTTATCCAAGATACGGTCAATCTCCTTCTGTGCAGCCTTCTTGCGCTCTTCGGCTTCATCTGTACGCTGGAAATCTGTGGTATAGGTATCATTACGGCTATAATTATCGTTGCGGGTATAGTTCTCATTGCGGGTATAATCGAAACGTTGCTTGGTCTGCTTGTTTCTACCCCCAAACATATTACGTAACTTATCGAAAGAATCGGCAGCAGAAGAGTTATGATAACCTCCATCCATCTGCTTACGCCAGTAACGGATCATGAAGAAACCGAATACCATACCACCGAGATGGGCAATATGTGCCACACCATCGCCACGGGTAGCCAAGGCAGAGAAGAGCTCGATGGCAGCATAGCCAATCACGAAATACTTCGCCTTGATAGGTACAGGCAACGGGAAGATGAATATTCGCTCATTAGGATAAATCATTCCGAATGCAAGCAGGATGGCATAGATGGCACCCGATGCACCTACGGTAGTCCACATGTTGAGATAATCGCCCATAGCCATACGGGCGCCCTCACCACTTACTACAAACTCATAGGCAGACATATCCTTGACGATATAGGTAACATACTGAGCTGCTTCCTGAAAGAGACCGGCACCTACGCCGCAGGCTATGTAATAAAAAAGGAACTTCTTCGGTCCCCAGACTCTCTCTACGACACATCCGAACATCCAGAGGGCGAACATATTGAAGAGAATATGCTCGAAACCACCATGCATGAACATATACGTAAACAACTGATAAATATGAAAATCGGAAGCCATGAAGAAATGAAGTCCCAAGATATCATTGAGAACATACCCATCGGTTCCGTTCTTTCCCATGACCAGGCAGGCCAGAAAGGCCACCACATTCACTATCAGCAGATTCTTTGTAACTATTGGAATATTGCGCATAACTATTTTTGCCTTAACTATTAATGATCTTATTAAAATTTGAAATTTGGTGGCAAAATTACTAAAAATATCCGTGAAATCACCAAAAAACGAGTAGATTACAATAAAATTTCACTATTTTCATCACTTTTCTGCTTTTTTTATTTGAACTTTCAAAGGAAAAGACTATATTTGTAAGCAAAATCGATAATTGATAGAAATTACTAATCATTTAATAACGTATAATTATGAACAAGACAGAATTGATCGACAAGATTGCAGCAGGTGCAGAGATCACAAAGGCACAGGCTAAGGCTGCTCTCGATGCAACAACTAATGCGTTGAAGGAGGCTCTCATCGCAGGTGACAAAATCCAGTTGGTAGGCTTCGGTACCTTCAGCGTAAACGAGCGTCCTGCTCGCGAGGGTATCAACCCAGCAACCAAGGAGAAGATCCAGATTGCAGCTAAGAAGGTGGCTAAGTTTAAGGCTGGTGCTGAGCTCGCTGATGCACTCAACAAATAATTGTTAAGATTATTTTCGACGTAAAAGGGCATTCCTCTCGGAATGCCCTTTTATTGTATGATATTACTTGATATTATTTTGGCTGCTTGCCGATGTAAGCCAGGATACCACCATCTACATAGAGGATGTGGCCATTTACTGCGTTAGATGCTTCTGAAGCCAGGAATACAGCTGGTCCTTCCAACTCCTCTGGATCCAACCAGCGGCCTGCTGGAGTCTTTGCACAGATAAAGCTGTCGAATGGATGACGGCTACCATCTGCCTGACGCTCACGAAGAGGTGCTGTTTGTGGAGTTGCAATATAACCAGGACCCAGACCGTTACACTGGATATTGTACTCACCATACTCAGAGCAGATGTTACGTGTCAACATCTTCAAGCCACCCTTGGCAGCAGCGTATGCAGAAACGGTCTCACGACCCAACTCGCTCATCATAGAACAGATGTTGATAATCTTACCATGCCCCTTCTTGATCATACCTGGGATAACAGCCTTAGATACGATGAATGGTGCAGTAAGGTCGATGTCGATTACCTGCTTGAAGTCATCTACAGACATCTCAGTCATAGGAATACGCTTGATGATACCTGCATTATTTACCAGGATGTCAATAACACCGAGTTCCTTCTCGATGTCAGCAACCATATTCTTCACCTGCTCCTCATCAGTTACATCACAGATATAACCCTTGGCATCAATACCCTTAGCCTTGTAATCAGCAAGCGCCTGATCCATGTGATGCTGGCTGCGGCAGTTGAAAGCAATTTTAGCACCTGCCTTGGCATAAGCCTCAGCAATAGCGAAACCGATACCGTAAGCGGCACCAGTTACGAGGGCAACCTTACCCTCCAATGAGAATAGTTTGTTAAAGTCCATACTTCTATATTTTCTGTTGTTTGATTTGTTACGTTGGCAAAGATACAAAATATTTTTGAATCTAGCTCTTAATCAATACGAAAGATGCGACCTTTTTACTTATTTTCTCATTTTATTGACTACTTTTCATAAGTTAGTCCCTTTTTACGATGTTTTATTCACACACTTATCGTATCTGAACACCCAATGTCTCTTCTATCACCTGAATAACCTGCGGGATGGAATCTGTTTCAAAATCACCCGTCAGACGCTTACTTTCATCAGAAGCCGTATATCTGGTGCCTGACAATTTAGATAGTTCCTCCAATACTTCGGATAATGGAGTATTGTCGAAATGCAGACGATGCGTAGCCCATGCCACATCGTTGATATCATAATCTGCTAACAACTCAGGCTGGGCAGCACCTTTCAACAGACGTGCCCGCTTGCCTTTAATCAGGAAGACACCTTCAGCAGAACTGCGAGCCGTGAAAAGCACCTTTCCGCCGGTTACCATCACTTCGGGAGCATCCGTTCTTTCATCCACCATAAACTGGGTACCGAGCACCCTTACATGTCCATGCTCTCCTACCACATCGAAAGGATGCTGTTCATCATGCTTCACCTGATAATAGATGCAGCCCTTCATCTCCACCTTTCTGCAATCATCTTCCTGATAGGAAAGAGAAGAATGAGGCATCAACGATACCTTCGTTCCATCAGGCAGATGATACGCCACTACTTCTGATTCGGCAGAAAGCGTCACCGTCTTTGGCTGCAAAAGCGTATAGGCTCCTATGGTGAAAAGTACCAGAATAGATGCAGCCACAGCTATCCAGCGGATGCGACGCATGCGTAAAGATACAGTTGCAGCATGCGAAACCTCTTCATCAGCAATGCCAACCCGAGCCTTCACCTTCTGCAAGGCCTTCCGGGTATCCAGCTTGCCCGGCTGAAAATACTTCAGCACAAAATCCTGTTCATTCTTGTTGATCTTCATCATAGAATCCCTTTCTTCCTTTAAAATTGTCCTGTAATAGATGCAAAAAGCGTATTGGTATGCTTATACTTCTCGATGCCATTATATCGCTTACCCTTCGTATAGCGGATATTGTTTCTGCCATTTTCGATATTGAAGTCGCTTGTCAACCATCCCAAAGACAGAAACACGTCGCCCGAACGGAAGGTCAAAGCCGACTTGATGCGCCAAGCCAGCCATTTTCCGCCATGATTACTGACGGTTCGGATAGTTGCATTACCATAAAGCTCATCTTCATAAGATGCAGGATGCCCCACACCTTGTGCGTCCTTGATTTCGGTAAAAGATACCCTATCATTATAAAATGGCGTGATGCAGAGTCCCGGCTCGCAATGCAGCATCAAGCCCGCAGTACGACGCTTGCTCAACCACAGGGTAGGAGTACGAAAAGCCAAACCTGGTGTCAGGTTGATTTTTATCACCCTCTTCGGATCATATTCATCATCCTCATAACGTTCTATCAAGGGTCTATCCCCGTGGTTGTCGTTCCATTCTATTCCACAGGAAACACCGGCATAGGTCAAGGGATAATAGGCAAATGTCAACTCAACCATGTAGCTACTTTCATTGGCATCACAAAGTCCGCCCGTAATACCTGCCACATAGCGCAGCAGTTTGGTATCCTGCTTTAGCTTCATGCGATTGATCATCTCCACACGCTGTTCAAAAGTCATAGAATCCTTCACCGCTTTCACGGTATCATTCAAGATACTATAATCCGTATTCTTCTTTTGAACAGAAACATCAGAACCCTGTGCCTTGCCGGAAATGGCAAAGCACAAGGTACCTAAAATGATAAAAAGACTTCTTTTCATACTCCTCACCTTTTTTATTTGGTATATATTCCGCCTTGATTATCCGATGGTGCCGATGGCAATGGGGCGATATACTTCGAAGCTTCACAGACATTAAATCCTGCCACTACACCGAAGCCACCTTTTACGTTCGAATAAGTAGGTGTCACCTGCATCAATCCAGCGTCCGCCCAACTATTGCTCTGCGCATCGTTAATGCTCTTCAAGAAGCGATAGTACTCTGGAGTAACCTTGCAAAGTTGTACATTATAAGTAAAGCCAAACAAACGGTCCCAACCATCATACGTGTGCCAATAAGAATCATTACTGTGCACTTCCAAATGCATCGTATAGGTCTGTCCATTTATCGTCCGGTCATTGAAGATATAAACATCATCAAAGTATTTGTATTCGTCAAAACCGAAATCATCATCCAACTCTGACTTCTTGTTAATCAATGGCTCACTGGTGGTCACCATCTCAAGCCTATCGATATTTGATGCCAAACTATCAAAACACCATTCATATTCATCCTCCCTACCCAAATAATTAAGATAAGCTTGGTAATTATTAGCATAAACATCATGTTGCCATCTATTGCCTTCTTTGGGAATACCTTTCAAGTTTCCATATTTCTGCTTGCGAGTTACCTTCACAGAATAATAATCCGTGGTTGAAGCAGGGTCACTAAAAGTCGCTTCCAACTTATCTACCGAGAAATAAACATCATGATCCGACGATTTCTCTTGCAAGTGGATGTCACCTATATTTACATCAACCTTCTCAGGAATGGAAGTCGAAGCAGAAACCTCGGAGAGACCATCTGCCGACACCTGGACCTCAATCTTATCTCCTGCCTTCTGCTTTCCTACGGCATAATACTGTCCTATTAGAGTAGTAGAAAGAAACCAACTATCGGAAACGTGAGAAAAGGACTGTGCTTCCTTTATGTTTTCGATACGTTTCACCTCCTGTGGCATTCCATTTACCTTATATACGACACTTGCATCCACGGGCAAGCGTGATTGGGTATCTATATCTCCTTTGAACGAAGAAACGGGCAAGCTTTTCGTTACAACGATAAGTGTGGAGTCTCCCTCCGTAGGAAAACAATAAAGTACCAATCGGGGAGTATCTTGCAGCTTCTTCACATCAAAATCATCTATGCAAGAAGAAAAGACCACGCTCATCAAACAGAAGAACAGTCCCCATCTCCAACTTACATTGATTTTTATTCTTCTATGATTTGTATTCATATCCAATGAAATTTCTTTTGTTTTAAAACTTGATAGTATAGCTAAATGAAGGTATTATTGGAATAAATCCCTTGTTTTTCGCCTCAAACTGCTGCGTAACCCCATTATAGTCCACCTTGACGTACATCGAGTTGAGATGGCAATAAGCATTATAGATGCTCAAATTCCAAATGCGCTCATGTCCATGCTTGGTGACATGACGGAAATCGAATCCCAAGTCCAGGCGATGATAAGCTGGAAGCGTCAAATTATTGGGGATGGCATAGACATAAGAGGCGGAATTCCACCAATTCTCGTAATACTTGCCTTCTTGATCTGGCAAGCTTGGCAATGCCGCCAACTGGGTTGGCACCGTGGCATGATTGCCCGTGTGATAGTTCCAGACCGCAAAGCAACTCACCTTCTTGTTAAACGCATACCGCAAGGACAGATTCAACTTATGGCGGTTGTCAAACTTGTCGTAATACCAATCCTGATAGAAGTCATCATACTTTCGCTTGTTCCAAGAGAGCGTATAAGAACCACTCAAAGTCAGATGATTGGTGCGATAAGTGGCATCAGCCTCAACGCCATAGAAGAGCCCCTTGCCATCCATCACTTGCGAATCCCAATGCTCAGCAGGCGGCTCTATACCTACCCAACTGCTGTATTGAAGCAGATGCTTGGACAACTTGTAATACCCTTCGAGCGACAGAAGCCAATGGCGGTTGGGCTGGGCATAGATTCCTGCCGCAAACTGATAAGAACGCATTGGCTTCAGATTTCGGGTAGTCGGTACCCAATAATCCGTAGGCAAGGACAAGTAGCTGTTAGAAACCTTATACACATACTGGGTCATCTGAGTAAAGGAAGCCTTCAGCGACACCTCATTGCTCAGTTGATATTTCAGGGCAAAACGTGGGTCGATATTCAAGAAGTTCTTATTACTGATATGAAAAAGGCCCATATTGAAGCCAACATTCATACTCCAGTTGCGGTTGATATTGATTTCATCCTCTGCGTATGCCGTCCACTCATGCGCCACATGACGATTACTACTATTCATTCGGATGGTATCAACTTGGGCTGATGCATTTCCCTCATATCCAGTATAATCCAATTGCATAGCTGTCTGGGGGCGAAAGAGATGCATCGTATAGTCGCTTCCAAAACGGAAATGATGACGAGGGTTCGGACGGTAATCGAATGCCAGACGATAGCCCGCATCATAAATCGTTGAGGTATAACCATGCTCCAAGTGAGTGACAGAAGTGGCATTCTCTCCCGAAGGATTGATGTAACGCTCATCATCCAAGGAATACAACTTGGAACGATTATGGGAATACACCGCTGTAATGTTTGAAAAGAGTTTCGGAGAGAACAGGTAGTTCCAGTTGAGTGCAACATTAAAGTTTCCCCAATCCAGCTGCGACTTCGTCAAGCCCTTGTCATAGCTTTGGTTGGGTTGATACCCATCCGCCTTACTTTCATCATAATCATCCTTCACGTCCCAACTGTCTTTTCCGTGATAGAGACTCAAGTCTATCTTCGAACGGTCGTTGAAACGATGGGTTACCTTGGCATTCAGGTCCATGAAGTAATAACCTATCGAAAGTTTCTCATCCGGATCAGAGAAAGCCTTGGTCAGAGGACGGGACAGCAAATCCAACCAGGAACGGCGCATACCTATATTATAAGAGGTCTTGCCTTTCTGGATAGGTCCTTCGAACTGCACACTGGCATCGAGCAGTCCGATGCGATAGGCACCATGAAACTGATTCATGTTTCCATCGGCAGTACGCACATCCACCACCGACGACAATCTTCCACCATATCGTGCAGGAAAGCCGCTCTTGTAGAAATCCACGTTCTTCACCACATCGGCATTGAAACTGGAGAAAAGACCCAGCGCATGATTCGTATTATAAAGCGGAGTACCATCAATCAGAAAAAGATTCTCATCGCCATTGCCACCATGCACATAGAGTCCGCTTGCCAACTCCTGTCCTTCTGCTACTCCACTCACACGCTGCAGGGTCTTCACCACATCAGGCGAAGACATCAGGGCAAACTCTGTCTTGATATCCTTATTCGAAAAGGAGCGCTTGCCGGTTTGTGTGGTCAAAAGAGGAGAGTTCAAGTCGCCATCTACCACCACCTCAGGCAGTTTACCATCAACACGGAGTGCCATATTATGATGCATATCTTTCGAGAGATTCAGCTTCTCCACCTTGTCGGCATAGCCCACATACGAAAAGCGGAGCTGGTGCTCGCCTTCGGGCAGGGTAAGCGAAAAGAAACCATATTCATTGGTGGTTGTACCGATGCCATCCGTCAGATCATAGATGGTGGCATTAATCAGCGATTCGCCACTCTCGTCACGGACGTATCCGCTGAGAGTATGGCGACGCTGAACCTGCTGAACTTTGTGATCTATATTCGTGTAAGATGTTGATATTTGTTGTATGGGTTTTCGCTTCAATATCACATAGTTCGCATTGATATTATATAGAATATGAGTTTTCTCGAAAAGTGCCTTCAGTGCCTTTTTCACCGAAAGATGCTGGATATCTGGTCCATGATACTTGATGTTCAATTCTCCATCAAGCGATGAATCATAGACGAAGTTGATTTTCCTGGTGCGGTGCAGCCAATCCATCTGCTGACGGATGGTGGTAGAAGTCTGAGCCTCCACCATCATCTTCGGCGTGCCTGCCAACGTTGGAGCTGGCAAGGCTAGAATTGAGAGCGCAAAAATAATCTCTTTACCTTTCATAACTGTACTTTTATTCATTCTTTTATTGCTATAACGCAAGAATTACAGAATACCCCCATGGATGAAAGGTAAAATATAGAAAAAATCTGCAAGAAAATCATCTTTCTTGCCTCGTAAGGTCTTTAAAGCCTTGGAAATCTGATGCTCCACGGTCTTTTCTGATAGATTCAGTTCTTCGGCTATCTCCCGATAAGTCATACCGTCACGCTTGCTCATCAGGAAGATTTCCCTGCATCGTTCGGGCAATAGCCCGATAGCCGTCCACAGTTCCGCCTCCCGGAAAGAATTTTCCTGTGCCTGGTCATCAGAAATTGTGCCGCTCAAGTCAGAAGGAGAAATCTCCGTATCTATCGGAGACTGGCGGCGCAATCGGTCGATGCAGGCATTGCGCACAGAGGTATATAAGAAAGCCTTGATGTTTTCCGGCATGATGTTCCTACTTATCAATTTCACAAAACAATCCTGCACCACATCTTCAGCCTCATCGATATCATGCAGATAATGAGTGGCATAAAGACATAGCGGACGATAATAGTGCTGAAATATCAAGTCTATCTCTTGCATAAACCTTCTCTACCTAAACTAAACTCTTATATAACAAAATAACCCTTCAAATCCACAAAGACCTGAAGGGTTATTTCATAATCTGTTGTCCCAGGCGGATTCGAACCACCACTGACAGAACCAAAAACTGTAGTGCTACCATTACACCATAGGACAAGCAAATCGGATGCAAAGGTAGTGGATTTTTTCTCCACTACCAAATATTTTCAATACTTTTAACGATTACTTAACGGTAATCAAGAAGTAGTTCTTCTTACCTTTCTGAACCAAAAGATACTTGCCGTCAATCAGGTCATCAGCAGTTACAACCTGGTCGAAAGCAGCGAGTTTCTCCTTGTTGAGAGAAACGCCACCACCCTTAACGAGCTTGCGCATCTCGCTCTTGCTTGGGAAGATCTGCATACCCTCCTGATTGAAGAGATCTACGGCTGTACCACCGAGCAGGTTCTTGTCGAGGTCGTAGTGAGGAACATTGGCGAATACATCGTTCAATGTAGCCTCATCGAGCTGTGCCAAATTCTCCTTGGTAGCCTTACCGAAGAGGATGTTGCTGGCTGCGATAGCCATATCCAAGTCCTCCTGTGAGTGAACCATTACGGTAACCTCCTCAGCCAGACGCTTCTGGAGTACACGGCGACCAGGATCCTGCTTGTGCTCTTCTACGAGGGCATCGATAGTCTCCTTGTCAAGGTCTGTGAAAATCTTGATATACTTCTCAGCATCATCATCGCTTACGTTCAACCAGAACTGGTAGAAAGCATAAGGAGTTGTGCGGTTGCGATCCAACCAGATGTTACCGCTCTCTGTCTTACCGAACTTCTTGCCGTCTGCCTTGGTAATCAAAGGACAAGTGAGGCAGAAGCACTCTGCGTCATTACCCAATGTACGGTGAATCAACTCAGTACCGGTAGTCATGTTACCCCACTGGTCATTACCACCCAACTGGAGGCGGACACCATACTTCTCATACTGATAGAGGAAGTCGTAGCCCTGGAGCAACTGATAGGTGAACTCTGTGAAAGACAATCCGTCGCGAGCCTCACCGTTCAAGCGCTTCTGCACGCTATCCTTAGCCATCATATAGTTAACTGTGATGTGCTTACCTACCACGCGCGCAAAGTCGAGGAAGGTGAAGTCCTTCATCCAGTCGTAGTTGTTAACCAACTCAGCCTTGTTAGGCTCATTGCCATCGAAGTCGAGGAACTTAGATACCTGCTTCTTGATAGCTTCCTGGTTATGATAGAGAGTCTCAGAGTCGAGCAGATTACGCTCCTGGCTCTTGCCAGAAGGGTCGCCAATCATACCTGTAGCACCTCCCACGAGGAGATAAGGCTTATGGCCACAACGCTGCAAGTGACGCAACATCATGATACCGCAAAGGTGACCGATGTGCAGAGAGTCTGCAGTAGGGTCTGTTCCGAGATAGGCAGACACCATGTGGGTGTTAAGGTATTCCTCAGTACCTGGCATAATCTGTGCCAGCATACCACGCCATTTCAATTCTTCAACAAAATTTTTTGCCATCGAATGTGATTTCTTTATATATTATATAATATGTATAAGGGGCCCAGCGAAACAGCCGGAAACTTACGGCACGGGATCATAGCCCGAACCACCCCAAGGGTTGCATCTCAAGATACGCCATATTGCCAAAGCCAGCCCCTTGAAAGGTCCATGCTTCCGTATGGCTTGCCTGGCATATTCTGAGCAGGTTGGCTGAAAGCGGCATGACGGCGGTGTATAGGGAGTGATGCACTTCTGATAGAACAGGATAGGAAGCAACAACAGCCAGGTCAGTACTTTTACGATTCCATGCCAGACGATATGCAGATACTTCATAGTTTCTCTACCAATCGTTGCAGGTTCTTGTTCATCTTGGCATTCAGCTCAGCCGAATCGTGCAGTTTGCCATCCTGCCAGATGACGGCAAGCAGCAGCTGCTTGTCGGGCATCTGTGCCATACGCTCCATCAGCTCATGCTTCTGGGTGCGGTAAGCTTCACGGATCTGTCTTTTCACCCGATTGCGCTTCACGGCTCTCTTGAAGAATCGCTTCGACACACTTACCATCAGTTCTACAGAAGCACTCTGCTCATCAGTCTTGTCAACAACAAGATACACCATCTTCAAGGGCCAAGCCGTCATAGCATGGGCTTTACCGCTAAAGAGCTGGTCTATGAGCGTCTGCTTGCATAGGTGCTCTCTCTTTCCGAAAGTGTTATCTGTTTCTGTCAACATCATATAGTTTCTTATTTATTGTTTCGCTTCAGATAATCCTTCAGCGCTCCAGTCATGGATGGGAACTCCTTGGTAGGAGCCTCCAAGTCGATGCGAAGACCTTCGTCAGTTACAGTCTTCATGGTTGCCGGACCGAAAGCACCGAGAGCAATCTTGCCCTGCTCAAACTTAGGGAAGTTCTTCTTCAGGGCTTTTACTCCTGTAGGACTGAAGAAAATCATCATATCATAGTCGAACGACTTGATTTCTTCCTCTGTGAAGTCATTGCTTACCGTGCGATACATCACGCACTCAGTATGATTCAGCTTCTTCTCGTCGAGAAGGTTCTTCACATCATCATTGTGCACACTACTCAGTGGAACGAGATATTTCTCTCCTTTATGACGACTCATCTGTGCCATCAATCCGTCGATCTTACCAGTATCACCGAAGAAGACCTTGCGCTTACGATACTGTACATACTTCTGGATATAGAGTGCGATGGTCTCAATAACACAGAAATACTTCATATCCTCAGGAATGGTAATACGCATCTCCTTGGCTAATTTGAAGTAATTGTCCACTGCATGGCGAGATGTAAAAACGACTGCAGTGTAGTCTAACAGATTAATCTTCTGCTGACGGAATTCTTTCGCTGTAAGTCCCTCAACCTTAAAGAATGGGCGGAACACACATTCTACGCCGTACTCCTTCTCGATATCATAGTAAGGAGATTTCTCACTTGCTGGTTTTGGCTGAGAAACTAAAATTTTTTTAATCATCTTGTCTTAAAAGTTTATTTTCAAATAATGACTGATTAATACGAGTCCACCCCAAAGGGCAGACAGAGGTACTACTTCAAGGGCACAAAAGTACAAAATTATCTGCAAAAACAAGCCATTTCTTTTAAAAAAGATAAGATAACTCTTATAAAATGACAACATTTTCACCAATACGAGTACTATAATGGTATATATCACTGCTACCTGGAGCGATAAGTCGAAGTAAGACAGGAGCATAACTACCGGGAACAGCAGTACTCCCTCGCAGGATAACAGGAAGAGATACGCCTTGAGCCATTGTTCATTTTTTTTCTTATCGAAGAATACCAGGCCCGCTATGGTATAGAGCAAAGCCTTGATCAGGCAATAGCTCATCACATATCCGGCATAGATACAGATTACCCAATTCTGCTCGATGGTAAACGTATCGCTGATGGATGCCTTCGAGTAGAAGAAGTATCCGAGTGCCACCAGCAGGCAGGTCTGCAATACAAAGAAGAACTGGAAGCGAACCTCCGAACTCGTCTCCGTAATCACCGTAGTTCCCTCTCGCTGAACGCGGAAGAAGGCCTTTGCCTGGCGGAAAACGAAATGCTTCGACTTGGAGAATGCAATACATGCCAACACAAAGCACAAAAGCAGCAACGAGGTGATGAAGTTGTCGCCCGCCACCGTATAAGGCACCGGATCACCCGCCACGCCCAGTCTTCCACCTCTTAGCTCTGGATGGAAGAGCGAGTCTTTCGAGAAGAACGACTCACGATAGTATTGTGGCAAGCTCACATCTCTGAAACTCTTGCCTGCCTTATGTCCAGGCAGATGCAGGGTATCGGGCATCCTGCTCCAGTGAGTAATCTCACAGGGTTTGATGTGCGCCCTGATCATGGAATCCTGTTGGGCAGGGGTCGCATTCTTAGGCAGCCAACTCAGCACCAGTTTAGGTGTGAGTTGGCTGCTATGTTTTTGCTGGACAGATTGCTGCTGAGATTCAGCATCAATCTCCAGACCTGTATGTATCGAATCTGCTTGCTGCACCATTCTTTTTTATCGATTTCCTAAGAAACCGCTCTCTTATTGTTATTCGTTCCTTAAAGACCGAAAGCCTTCTTGATTTCATCTACCTTGTCGAGCTTCTCCCATGTGAAGAGCTCTACCTTCATGGTCTTTGCTTCGTGATAACGGCTGGTGAAGGTCTTCTCCACGACCTCGTTCTTACGACCCATGTGTCCGTATGCGGCAGTTTCAAAGAACATTGGCTGACGCAACTTCAACTGGCGCTCGATAGCCTTTGGACGGAGATCAAACATCTCGGCAATCTTCTTGGCAATTTCGCTGTCGGCCATATTCACATGGCTTCTGCCATAGGTATTTACATAGATGCTTACAGGCTCTGCCACGCCGATAGCGTAACTTACCTGAACCAACATCTCGTCTGCCACGCCGGCAGCTACCATGTTCTTGGCGATGTAACGGGTTGCATAAGCTGCAGAACGGTCCACCTTACTAGAATCCTTGCCAGAGAAGGCACCACCACCGTGAGCACCCTTGCCACCGTAGGTATCTACGATGATCTTACGGCCGGTAAGACCTGTATCTCCATGAGGACCACCAATCACGAATTTACCGGTAGGGTTTACGAAGTACTTGATGTCGTCGTTGAAGAGAGCCAATACCTTATCGCTCAAGTGAGTCTTTACTCTTGGAATCAGGATATTGATCACATCCTCACGAATCTTTGCCAACATGGCATCATCATCGTCCTCGCCATTTGACTTCTTGATGAAGTCATCGTGCTGGGTAGAAACCACGATGGTATCGATGCGCTGTGGGATATTATCGTCTGAGTACTCGATGGTAACCTGGCTCTTAGAGTCTGGACGGAGATAAGTCATCACCTTACCCTCCTTGCGGATGTCAGCAAGCACACGCATGATGAGCTGTGCCAGGTCGAGTGATACAGGCATGTAGTTCGCGGTTTCGTTTGTAGCGTAACCGAACATCATACCCTGGTCGCCAGCGCCCTGATTCTCATCCTCCTCACGGCTTACACCGCGGTTGATGTCATCACTCTGCTCGTGGATGGCAGTGAGCACGCCACAAGAGTCACCGTCAAACTGATACTCGCTCTTGGTATAACCGATCTTCTTGATGGTCTTGCGTGCGATAGTCTGCAAGTCAACATATACATTAGAGCGAACCTCGCCCATGATTACTACCTGACCAGTAGTACAGAAGCTCTCGATAGCGCAGTGAGCATGGTCATCGTATGCCAGGAACTGATCGAGCAAAGCATCTGAAATCTGGTCGGCCACCTTATCTGGATGTCCTTCAGAAACTGATTCTGATGAAAACAAATATGCCATATTTTTCCTTTATTTTCTGTTATTAATTGATATTCTTTATTTTGCGGCTGCAAAGTTACGCATTTTTTTTCAGATTCTGCCATATTCAGCCGAAAAATAGAGCAAATACAGCCGAATAATCCTCCTTTTGTAGCTGAATCATAACCATTTACTCTTCCCTGTGCCTGATATTGCGTGGATGATGGTATAAGATGGCCTCTCTGAGGTCGGAAGTTTCGATATGCGTATAGATTTCCGTGGTTCCGATGTCCTCGTGTCCCAGCAGTGCCTGAATCACTCTCAGGTCGGCTCCACCCTTGAGCAGAGCGGTGGCAAAACTGTGTCTCAGCGTATGGGGCGAAATGGTTTTCTTGATACCCGCATCCTGTGCCGCATTCTTGATCATGATGAGAATCATCACACGGGTAAGATGGGCACCTCTGCGGTTCAGAAAGACATAATCTTCCTCTCCGGGCTTGATCTTCATGAGATTGCGGTCGATGTACCACAGGTGAATTTCCTTCAATGCCCTGTCAGAGATAGGCACCAGCCTTTCCTTCCTTCCCTTTCCCAGAACTCTGATAAACTTATCCTCCTCAAAGATCTGACTGATCTTGAGATTCACCAGTTCCGTAACACGCAGTCCGCAGGAGAAAAGGGTTTCGATGATAGCCTTGTTGCGCTGCCCTTCCCATTTCGAGAGATCGATGGCAGCCTCCAGCATATCCACCTCCTCTACAGAGAGATATTCCGGCAAATGTTCGCCTATCTGCGGCGAAGGCAACAGTTCGGTAGGATCATCCTTGATATAGCCGTCGGTCACCAGATAACGGTAGAAGGAGCGCACACCACAGAGGATGCGAGCCTGCGAGCGGGCAACGATGCCTTTGTCGTGAAGACTTGCCGAGAAGTTTTCCAGATTTTCCAGCTTCATATCCACCAGTGCCACATCGTTCTGGCGGGCATATTCTATGAGATATTCCAGATCGTGGCGATATGCCTCAAGCGTATTATACGTATAGTTTCGCTCCAGCTTGAGGTACCTCATATAATTCCTGATGATGTCATTTGCCATTTTCTTATCTAATTTCTTGTCAGTTTCCAATTTTATTATTACCTTTGCATCAGGGTTAGCTACGAGACAGATAACCTATGCATCTGCAAAGATACAAAAAATTAATGATACAGACTTAAAAAATCATGTGATTATGAAGATACAGATTATCAATGGTCCTAATTTGAACCTCCTGGGCGTTCGCGAGCCAGGCATTTATGGCAGCAATTCTTTCGAGAGCTATCTGCCTAAGTTGAAGGCTAAATACCCTGATGTAGAGATAGAATACTATCAGAGCAACATCGAGGGCGAGCTTATCAACAAGTTGCAGGAAGTAGGCTTCACCTACGATGGCGTAGTGCTCAATGCGGGTGCTTACACCCACACCAGCATTGCCTTGCAGGATTGCATCCGCAGCATGAAATGCCCTTGCGTAGAGGTACATATCTCCAATGTGCACAAGCGCGAGGAGTTCCGCCATCACTCTTACATCTCCTGCGCCTGCCTAGGAGTCATCTGTGGATTCGGTCTGGCTTCCTACGACCTTGCCATCGCAGGAATCTTATCACAAAAGGAAAACGGGGAGTAAGATGACCGAAACAGAATTGATAGACAAATACATCTGCCAACATATTGAGCCAGAGGGAGATTACCTCTATCGTCTCTACCGTGCCACCAATATCCATACCATTCACGGACGTATGGCGAGTGGTCACATCCAGGGCAGATTACTCAAGATGCTAGTTCAGATGATTCGCCCCAAGAATATTCTTGAGGTGGGAACCTTCAGTGGCTACAGCGCCATCTGTCTGGCTCAGGGATTGCAGGAAGGAGGCAAGCTCTATACTTTCGAAATCAATGACGAGATGGAAGATTTCACCCGTCCCTGGATTGAGGGTTCGGATGTTGCCGACAAGATTGATTTCCGTATTGGCGATGCCAACGAAGAAGCACCCAAACTGGGGGTGATGTTTGACCTGGCTTTCGTGGATGGCGACAAGCGCACCTATATTGAGACATACGAGATGGTGATGAAGATTCTGAATCCTGGCGGATATATTCTGGCAGACAATACGCTGTGGGACGGGCACGTCATCGACCCAGCCTACGACCGCGACCATCAGACCAAGGGCATCCGTGCATTCAATGACCTGATTGCCAACGACCCTAGGGTGGAAGTAGTCATCCTGCCGCTGCGCGATGGCTTGACACTCATCAGAAAGAAATAAAAAGAAATAAGCATAAAAAATCCTGCTTGCGTTGATCATACACAAGCAGGATTTTTTATGCTTATTTCTTTCTATTAACTCAAAAGTCTTTTACTCAATGCTCTCACCGGATACCATACGGCAAGCCAGCCTACAGCGATAACCGTTACAAAGATGATGGCTACATCAGAATAGTGAACGCTTACCGGATAGGCATTTACGATGAAGGAGCCCTCGGAGTCGCCCAGTCTTACGAAGCCATACTGCTGCTGCAACCAGCAGAGCAACAGACCCAGTCCGATACCAATCACCGCACCAATCACTGCAATCATTCTTCCCTCGAAGAGGAAGACACGCGTAATCTGCTTGTCATTCGCACCCAGATTCCGCAACGTCACCACATCGTTCTTCTTGTCGATGATGAGCATCGAGAGCGAACCGATGATGTTGAAACATGCCACTACGAGGATAAAGGTCAGGAAGATGTAAGCCATCAGCTTCTCTATCGACATGATTTTGAAAGTATCTTCCTGCTGTTCAAATCTATCCAGCACCTTATATTTGGTGCCGGCAATCTTCTGCATCTCAGCCTTTACTGCCTGCAGGTCACTACCCTCCTTCAGGCGGATCTCCAGATCAGAGAGCATACCCTGCTGCCCGAAGAGATTGCGCGCAAAGGCAATGGAGGTGATGATATAATTCTTGTCGTATTTCGACTGCTTGACGGCGAAGAGCACACCCGGAGAATTCAGCGAATCAACCACGAAACCGGCATCCGGATTCATCATATCCAACTGTCCCTCCTTCTGCGGAGCATAAATCTTCATAAAACCATCCCATTTTGCCCCGATACCCAAGGTCTGCGCCAGACGGATACCCACGGTTCCATACTGCAGATTGGCAGCATGGAGCGAGAAACTGCCATCACCATAAAGGATGTCGTTGATATGTGACAACTCAGAGAAGTTGTCGTCCACGCCCTTGATCCTCACCATAGCCTGACGGTCGTCATAGATTGCCAGCGCCTGGTCTTCCACGGTTTCTGTAGCCACATCTACCTGTGGCAGCATACGTATCTGCGTCAATATCGGGTCATCGGCAGGCGCCGTCTTTCCCTCCATCGGCACCACCTTCAACTGCGAGTCGAAGCTCGTAAAGAGCGTAGCCACCAGGTCGTGGAAACCATTAAATACGCTCAGCACGATGACGAGTGCCATCGTTGCCACAGCCACACCAATCACAGAGATGGAGCTGATCACATTGATAACGTGTGTACTCTTCTTGGAAAAGAGATACCTGCGAGCAATAAAGAATGGAAAATTCATTTGTCTTTTTACTTTTTTACTTCTTCAAGAGTTCATCAATGCGCTCCAGATAATCCAGGCTGTCGTCCAGGAAGAAACGGAGCTCAGGAATGATGCGCAACTGATTTCTCACCTTTCTGCCCAGGTCGAAGCGGATAGTCTTCTCGTTGGCATTGATATTCTTCAGAATCTCCTCACCCTTTTCAGATGGGAACACGCTGAGGTAAGCAGTGCAGATGCTAAGATCCGGGCTCACTCTTACCTTAGTAACACTTACCATCACACCATGCATCATGCGGGTCTGTGACTGGAAGATAAGACTCAACTCCTTCTGGAGCAGTCTTGATATACGGTTTTGTCTTGTTTCTTGCATAACTATTAACTATAAACTATTAATTATAAACTATTCAAGGTCCACGTGTGTAACGTCCACCTGCTCATGCAGGAATATCAACGCCGACTCCTTGAATTTCTCCTCACTTTCTGTAGTCAAATACTTGCAGCTACCACCCTTTGTCACCATCTGTTCCATATTCGGATGTCGCTGCAGATAATCCTGCAGACTGTTGGCCACATATTGTCCCTGTGGCACCACTCTCACGCCGTCGGGAAGATTCTTCACGATGCTGCTCATGAGCAGTGGATAATGGGTGCAACCCAGGATGATGGTATCGATGTCCTCATCCATACGCATCAACTGGTCGATGCGCTTCTTGACGAAATAATCAGCACCAGGACTATCTGCCTCGTTAGCCTCTACGATAGCAGCCCAGAGCGGACAAGCCACTCCGCTTACCTGGATATCCGGCCAGAGCTTGCCAATCTCCATCTTGTAGCTCTCGCTCTTGATGGTTCCCTCGGTGGCAAGAATGCCCACGTGGCGACTCTTGGTCAGCGTACCTATCACCTCGGCAGTAGGACGGATGATGCCCAGCACGCGGCGGTCAGGGTCCAGTTCCGGGATGTCTCTCTGCTGGATAGAGCGCAGCGCCTTAGCCGAAGCCGTATTGCAACCCAGGATCACCAGATGGCAACCCATGGAAAAAAGCTTCAGCACAGCCTGGCGGGTAAACTTATACACCACCTCGAAGGAGCGCGAACCGTATGGCGCACGGGCATTGTCGCCCAGATACATATAGTCGTACTGCGGCAACATCTGGCGCAAGCCATGCAGGATGGTCAAGCCACCATATCCGGAATCAAAGATTCCGATAGGTCCGGGATTGGATGGCAGAATCATTTCAGTTTCTCCTCCAGCACTGCTGTAATATCCTCACCCATTTCTTCACTCAGATAAGGAGTGGCGTTGTTGTCGGTATTGATGATGAAGGCAAATCCCTTCTCCTTGCCAATCTGCTTGGCAGCCTCGTTGATCTGGGCCTTGAGAGGAGCATACGCATCGGTCTCTGCCTGATTCAGGAGTTTGGCAGCCTCAGCCTTGAAGGCGATGTTCTTCTCCATCAATTCACGCAGTTCTGCCTGGCGCTTCTCCAGGATAGTCTTGGCATACGAGCGCTGACCGTCAAGGAATTCCTCATACTTGGTATTAAACTCAGTTTCCACGCGCTTGGTTTCCTCATCATACTTTGCGCGGAGTTCATCCATATTATGCTTGGCTATTGCATAACCAGGCATGGTATGAAAAACCTGCTCAAAGCTGAAGTAGCCAAATCGCAATGCTGGCTGTGCAACGATGGCTGCTGGTTGTTCCGCCGGAGTCTGATTCTGCTGTGCAGAAGCCGAGAGGGCAACAAGAGCGAGCGCCAAAAATAGGAGATTCTTTTTCATAATGCGTGATACCTTATTATATATGATATGAATATACTAGATGATAAATAAGGGCAGGCACTTGTGCCTGCCCTTAGCTTTTTTATAGAAATACTTACGTTTGATTACTTGATCTTAGCCTGTACTTCCTTGGTAACATCTACCACGTTGGCGCCAGTATAGATAGCTGTGCCTTCCTCCATGATGTATGTATAGTTACCAGCCTTACCTACAGCCTCGATAGCTGTACGTACCTTAGCGATGATAGGCTGCATGAGCTCACTGCTCTTCTTCTGCAACTCCTGCTGACCATCCTGGTAAGCCTGCTGAATCTTCTGCTGAAGACCCTGCAATTCTGTTTCCTTCTGCTGCTTGGCAGTAGCATTCATGGTGCTTGCGCCCTTCTGGTACTCGTCTGCCTTGCGCTGGAACTCATCCTGCATAGACTTGAGGTCGTTCTCCTTCTGCTTCTGGAGAGCTTCCAACTCGCCGTTGGCCTTAGCTACGTCTGGCAAAGACTGCATGATCTGCTGAGTATTTACCTTACCGAACTTCTGTGCCATCATTGTCATTGGTGCGCAAAGCATCAACATTAAAATAAGCTTTTTCATTTCTGTTTATTCTTTTTTAATTATTATTCTTAATTGGTTATGCCGAGGGCGGAGTTTTCCTGCCGCATCCTCTCTTATCGGCTGCAAATATACAATTTTTTCTTGAAATAACCTAGATTATTTCCTGGAATAACACTTATTATTTGTTAGAATAGCCTAATTTCTGGAGTACCTCGTTGCTGATGTCTATTTTTGGCGAGCCAAAAATGATTCCATTGTTGCTGGCTCTGTCGAGAACAAGCGAGTAGCCGCGCAGGTTGGAAATCTCCTTCACGGCATTGTAAATCTCCTCCTGGATAGGTCCCATCAGTGCCTCGCGCTTCTTGTAAAGCTCTCCCTCGGCACCGAAGTATTTCTTCTTCAGGTCGCTGGCTTCCTTCTCCTTCTGCATAATGGAGTCCTGCTTGGCCTTCTTCTGCTCCTGTGAGAGGAATACTACCTCGTTCTGATAGTTCTTGTACATGGTGCTTGCTTCCAGATTGAGCGCCTCTACCTCGGCCTGCCACTTGCGGCTCACCTGGTTCAACTGTTCGTTGGCACGCTCATAAGCTGGGATATTGCGCAGGATGTACTCCATATCCACCAATGCATATTTCTGTGCATGTGCTGAGATGGCTGCTACAGCCATCATCAGCATCAATACTATTTTCTTCATTTCCTTTGAACTTTGAAATTTGAACTTTGAACTTTATGATATGTATCACATTGAACTTTGATATTATAATCTTATGAAAAAAACGTTGCAAGACGAGTAATCATAATGTTCAAATCTCAAAGTTCAATGTTCAAAGCTTTAGAATTCCTGACCCAAGATGAAGTGGAACTGGCTTCCACCCTTCTTATACTGGCTACCGTTCCATACCTTGTCGAAACCGTAAGCCCAGTCAATACCCATCAGACCCACCATTGGCAGGAAGATACGCACACCTACACCGGCACTGCGCTTCATGCTGAATGGGTTGAAGTCCTTGGTATCATACCAGGCGTTACCTGCCTCTACGAAGGTCAAACCATAGATAGTGGTATTGCCCAGGAGGAATGGATAACGGAGCTCCAATGAGAAGCGGTCGTATGCATAAGCATAGTAACCGGTGGTACGGCCGTAAGATACGGAACCGTTCTCGTAACCACGGAGTCCGATGGTTTCCTCACCATAATAGGATGAATAACCGCTCATACCGTCACCACCCACATAGTAGGTCTCGAATGGACTCTTCTTGTACTTGTTGTAAGCACCGAGCAAACCGAGCTCTACACGGGTCATCAATACGAAGCACTTCTGACCCTCTGTAAGTGCGGTATAGGTCTTTGCCTTGAACTTCCACTTGTGATATTCAATCCATCTGTACTTCTCCTGCTGCTCAGCAGAGTAGGTTGGAGACTTGGAGTTGTTGGCGAGGTTCTTGTAGTCCTTGTTGTCGAACGCACTCCATGGTGGAGTAAGGTTGACACTTGCCTCAAACTCTGAACCACGACGTGGGAAGAGCTGGTTGTCGGTTGATGTACGGTTCAATGCGATGGTCAAGTTCAAGTTGTTCGCATTACCGTTGGTCATCAGCATATAGCTCCAGTTCTTCATCATGTAGCGCTGGTAAGCCAACTGCACAGACAAGGTGAAGTAATCATCCGGCCAACGGAGGCGCTTACCCCAACCGAGGCTCACACCCACCATCTGGATGTACTTGTCTGGATCGTAATAATTCTCGTAGTTGTTATAGTAACTAGAACCATAGCCATATAAATAACTCTGATAGTTGTACATGGCTGCATTATTGTAATAGTTGCTTGACACGTCTGTACTCTTACTGTAGTATGCACCTACGCTGAACTGGATAGGGCGCTTGCCGCCAAACCAGTTGGTAGAGTAGCTTACGTTGTAGCTCTGATAGTAGGTACCATTGGTCTGTGCACCGATACTCAGCACCTCACCATCACCGATAGGCATGATACCACGGTGCTCCTTGTTCTTGTTGAAGAGGTTTGCCATAGAGAAGTTGTTGAGCTTCAAGCCCACACGTCCGATGACACCCGTCTGACCCCAACCGAGCGAGAACTCAATCTGGTCGTTACTCTTCTGCTCCAGGTTCCAGTTTACATCCACAGTACCATCCTCGTAGTTAGGCTTTACATCTGGTGAAACCTTCTCTGCATCGAAGTGACCCATGGAAGCCAACTCACGAGCCGAACGCATCAGGGCATCCTTAGAGAAGAGGTCGCCTGGCTTGGTACGGAGCTCACGGCGTACTACGTTCTCATAGAGACGTGTATTACCGTTGATACGTACGTGGCTCAGGTAAGCCTGAGGTCCCTCTGTCACGCGCATCTCCAGGTCGATGGAATCGCCGTCGATGTTCACTTCGGCAGGATTGATGTTAGAGAACACGTAACCATTGTTGTAATAGAGGTTGCCCACAGCATCTTCATCTTCCTGCAATCGCTTGCCCAGGAGTTTCTGGTTATATACAGCGCCCTTCTTCATGCCGAGCACGGCATTCAGATAGTCGGTAGCATATACGGTGTTGCCCACCCAGTTGATATTGCGGATAAAGTAGCGCTTACCCTCATCTACCTTGACATACACATTGACGTGCTTCTCGTCGAAGTTGCTTACGCTGTCTTCCAGGATCTGCGCATCACGATAACCATACTCGTAGTATTTGTCGATGAGTTTCTGCTTGTCTTCCTTCCATCTCTCAGGAGTAAACTTCTTCGACTTGAAGAAAGTAGCAAACTTGCCAGCCTCATGGGTCTTGGCAAAGGCTCCCTTCGAGAAGAGTCCACCCTTGATCTTTCTGTCCGAGAGTTTCTCGTTACCGTCGATGGTAATCTGGTGAACCTTGATTTTCTGTTTCTTATCTACGATCACGTCCAGGATTACCTGGCCCTTGTTAGCCACATCGTCGCGCTGGTTAATCTGGATTTCAGCATTCTTGAATCCCTTGTCATCGAAGTATTTCTTGGCAAGGATCTTGGCACGGTCGAGCATATTAGGTGTTACCTGAGTACCCTTGACCATACCGAGCTTCTGCTCCATATCCTCACGCTCGCTCTTCTTCAAACCCACATAATGGATATCAGAGATACGAGGTCTTACCGCGAGATAGATGTGAAGATAAAGTTTTTCACCCACGATAGAGTCGGCAGTGATAGCGACTTTAGAGAAAAGTCCATGTTTCCAATAGCGCTTGACGGCATTGGTAATAGCGTCGCCTGGCACTTCAATCTCTTCTCCCACTGTCAGGCCCGAGATACCAGTGAGCACATAGTCTTCGTATCCTTCCACACCCGACACATTGATACCTCCAAGGGTCAAGGTGCGAGGGGTTCCGGCATACGAGATATCTGGATGTACTATCTTGTCCTGTGCCATAACCTGCACACTCGCCATGATGCCGAATAGCAGGATGAAAATCTTTCTTAGCTTGTTCATTTATACCTTATTATATATATAGTATCTATTTTTCGTCCTTTTTCCCCCTTTTACTTCTCTTCCTCTGCTTCTACCTGAGCCTCGGTCTTGCCAAAACGGCGCTGGCGCGACTGGTAGCTCTCGATAGCCTTATGCAGGCACTCCTCGTTGAAGTCTGGCCAATAGGTATCGCAGAAATACAACTCAGAATAGGCAATCTGCCACAACAGGTAGTTGCTGATACGCAACTCGCCACCTGTACGGATCAGGAGCTCTGGATCTGGCATGAAGTTGGTCTCCAGGTGCTTCTCGAAGTTCTCCTCGGTAAGCATCTTCTCAACCTCCTCATAGCTGGCGCCATTCTCCATAGCCTCCTTCACGGTTTTCTTCATCGCATTCATGATTTCCCAGCGCGAAGAGTAGCTCAGGGCTACCACCATGGTCATGGCATCGTTCTTGGCGGTATGGTCCATGGTCTCCTGCAACTTGTCCTGCACAGCCTGTGGCAGACGCTTCAAGTCGCCGATCACGCGAAACCGCACATTGTTCTTCATGAAGATCTCATCCTCCAGAGAAGTCAGCACCAGTCCCATCAGGGCAGAAATCTCGTCGGCAGGACGATTCCAGTTTTCAGTAGAGAAAGTATAGAGAGTAAGGTACTTCACACCGAGGCGAGTACATTCTGATGTAATACAACGCACTGCGTCAACTCCAGCCTGATGGCCGTAGCTGCGATCCTTACCTCTTTCTGTTGCCCAGCGTCCATTGCCATCCATGATGATGGCGATGTGCTCAGGTATTCTGTTCATATCCAAGTTGTTCATATCTTATTCTTTAATTAAGAGTTCTTATTCTTCTTTATTACACGTTTTACACTTTGCGCTGAAGCTGTAAGTGAACGAGACTTGCAGCATAGAGTAGCAGTCCTGGTTTTTCCAGAGTCCGCTGCTCTTGATGCCATAAGGGTCTTTTACCCCATCCAGTTCATCGCTCAGCGAGAAATGGATGCTCCAATCTACGCCTACGTTCATCCGTTCGTTTATCTTGTATTTCGCCCCGATGCCCAAAGGCACGTTGGCGGTAAAGACATTCTTCTGTTCTCCTTTCACAAAGGTGGCTCCCAGACCTCCGAAGATGAAAGGCACCAGCCTCCTGGCTCCTCTGTAGTCCCTGCCGGTGCCGTAGGGCCAGAAGTTGTACTCGAAGACGAGGCTCATATCCACCAGGGTATTACTGAAGGAGTAGGCTTTCCCATCCAAGTCGGGATAATCGGTCTTCACCTTGTCGTTAGAGCCTTTCAGCTTTCCCAGCCCCAGGTTGAACCGCAGATCCTTGTAGGGATCGAAGTTGTATCTTCCTACAATGGCTGCCATCGGCTGCTGGTGGGCAAGGATATTGCCGTTCAGGTCGCCTTCGTAGGCAACCAGTCCCACGCCGGCACCAATCTCCATACGATACTGGTAATCGTCCTGTGCCCTCATCACCTGCAACGGCAAGAGGAACAAGACCGGCAGCAACAAGCATTTACACAAGCTTCTCCTCATGTCTATACCTTATGCGATATGAATACGATTGATTCCCGAGGGTCTTACTCGAAGATGGTCTGGTCCTTGATCCAGCCATCCTTGTTGAAGCGGCCCTTCCATACGCTGCCGTTTCTTACTACCCAGTAGAATTTGTCCTTGTCGCGGCAGAAGCCGAAGCGCTGGGTGGCAGCAGAGAATCCGGCTGGCATGGTTACGAGTGTATCTACACCCCATGTCAGTCCGTTGTTCTTGCTCTTATACCATTTGCCGTTGCTGCCGAGAGCTACGAAGCCAGAATCAGCACCACAGACGAGCACCTGATCCATCATTGGCATCTTGCCACTCTGGTAAGCATCATATTCTATATAGTTCCATGCGCTTTCTGAAGCATTGGCAGAGTAATCAGCCACATGATTCCAGAGTGTAGCGATGGTATCGCCATAGCTTGCATCACGGGTACCGAGCAGGAGAACATTCTCTACATTCTTCACAGAAGCGATGGTAGAAACATTCATGCTCAGGTTCTGGGTAGGCAGGAGTGAGAGGTCAGCATCCATCTTCTGGGCAGCCCAGGTTGTGCCATTGTCCTTAGACACGGCGATGCCTGTAGCGGTGAAGGCATAGAGATACTTGCTGCTGGCACCTACCAACTGCTTGAGCTGGCTATCCTCGCCTACCAGACTCCAGGTTGCAGCATCGGCAGAAGCATACACCTTGCCATCAGAGAGGATGTAGAGCTGATTACCCATCTGCACGGCGTTCTGATAATCGGCAGCTGCGAAAGTCTGGTTGGCTGTTACCTCAGCCCAGTTGTTACCGTCGCTTGCAGCACTCTTGTATATCTTCATTCCCCCGAGGGTCTTGCCGAATACATAGATATGGCTTCCCAGGGCAAGCACCTTCAAGTCGCTGAGTGCTGCGAGCTGCTCATTGAGTTGAGCCTTGGCTTGCCAGTTGAACTCATTGCCTTCCTGCTGATGCACGTTCACCTTTACGGTGTAAGTAACGTAGGCATTGAGCGAGTTGTTATATACACGAACCATTCGTGGCTGAGAGAAGTCGATGGAATCGGTGCTGGAATAATACTTTGCCGAGTCGATCTTCTCAGGGCAATTCTTGTGCATGATGAAGATAGGGCTGCTGTTCTTGCTACTGATGGTAGCCAATACGGCAGCGGTCCTTGTCTTGGTAGGCAAGGAATCTACGTTATAGATCTGGCGGTTAACCTGATCTATATAAAATTTATAGTTAGCTCCATTCACTTTATCAGCAATCAGAGTATCCTTGCCTGCAGTAGTCTTCGTGTATCTACCGAGCTTTCCCAAAGAGAAACTCGTGATGGCTGTATCATTTGTATATTCTACTACCGTCTCGTCGCTGTTCAAGCATGAAGAGAGCGACAAAGTAGTTGCAACAAGTGCTATAAAAGCTAAAAATTTACTTTTCATTCTATCCAATTTTTCTTTTTAGCTGCAAATTTACTGAGAATTCTTTAAAAACTCGACCTTTTCTCCTTATTATTATGCAAATTATTCATTTTAGGCGCATTTTTTAAGTTTTTTAGTGATTTCGAGGCGTAAAAACGAAGAAATCCCGCCTCTCTTGCGAGAAACGGGATTCCATATTTAGTATAAATTCGAAATGTCGAATTAGAGCTGTGGACCAGCAGCAACGAGAGCCTTACCAGCCTCATTGTTTGTGTACTTAGCGAAGTTCTTGATGAAACGAGCGGCCAAATCCTTAGCCTTCTCCTCCCACTGAGAAGCATCAGCGTATGTATCGCGTGGATCCAAAATCTCAGTAGCTACACCTGGCAACTCTGTTGGAACCTTGAAGTCGAACATAGGAATCTGCTTTGTTGGAGCCTTGTCGATGTCACCGTTCAGGATAGCGTCGATGATACCACGTGTATCGCGGATAGAGATACGCTTGCCTGTACCGTTCCAACCTGTGTTAACGAGGTATGCCTTAGCATTGTTCTTGTTCATCTTCTTAACCAACTCCTGAGCGTACTTTGTTGGGTGCAACTCCAAGAATGCCTGACCGAAGCAAGCAGAGAATGTTGGAGTAGGCTCTGTGATACCGCGCTCTGTACCAGCCAACTTAGCTGTGAAGCCAGAGAGGAAGTAGTACTGAGTCTGCTCTGGAGTCAGGATAGATACTGGAGGCAATACACCGAATGCATCAGCTGACAGGAAGATAACCTGCTTAGCAGCTGGAGCAGAAGAACCTGGCTGGATGTTGTTGATGTGGAAGATTGGGTAAGAAACACGAGTGTTCTCAGTTACGCTCTTATCAGCGAAATCAATCTTACCATCAGCAGCTACAGTTACGTTCTCGAGAAGAGCGTTGCGCTTGATAGCGTTGTAGATATCTGGCTCAGACTCCTTGTCAAGGTTGATAACCTTAGCGTAGCAACCACCCTCGAAGTTGAATACACCATTGTCATCCCATCCGTGCTCATCGTCACCGATCAACTTACGCTTAGGGTCTGTTGACAATGTAGTCTTACCTGTACCAGAAAGACCGAAGAAGATAGCTGTGTTCTCACCGTTCATATCGCAGTTAGCAGAGCAGTGCATAGAAGCCATACCCTTCAATGGCAAGAAGTAGTTCATCATAGAGAACATACCCTTCTTCATCTCACCACCATACCATGTGTTGATGATAACCTGCTCCTTAGATGTTACGTTGAAAGCAACGCAAGTCTCTGAGTTCAAGCCGAGCTCCTTGTAGTTCTCTACCTTAGCCTTAGAAGCGTTGTAAACAACGAAGTCTGGCTCGAATGCCTCAAGCTCCTCAGCTGTAGGACGGATGAACATGTTTGTTACGAAGTGAGCCTGCCAAGCAACCTCAACGATGAAACGAACAGCCATACGTGTATCCTTGTTAGCACCGCAGAAACCATCTACTACATAGAGGTTCTTGTTGCAGAGCTCCTTAACAGCGAGATCCTTAACAGTACCCCAAACCTGCTCAGACATTGGGTGGTTATCGTTCTTGTACTCCTCTGTTGTCCACCATACAGTGTCCTTAGAGTTCTCGTCCATTACGATGTACTTATCCTTAGGTGAGCGACCAGTGTAGATACCTGTCATAACGTTAACTGCACCTAACTCTGTCTGCTGACCCTTCTCGTAACCCTCGAGACCAGCCTTTGTCTCCTCCTCGAACAACTGCTCGTAAGAAGGATTGTGAGCGATTACTGTAGCACCAGTAATGCCGTACTTTGTCAAATCTAACTTTGCCATTTTTTCTAAATGTATTTAAGTTGTGAAATATTTCTTTCTGAAACTTTATCCTAATATTCAAAATGGGATTTCCAAAACCCTTTTTTCCTAAAACCGCCGCAAAGTTACAAAAAATATGTTTTATGGCAAAGATTCTTAGATAATATTCTTGCATTTTAAAACCTTTTTAGGTTAAAGAATTAAAAAATCGACCCATTCATCTATAATTTGCCATATTGACTTTGCAAATATTCGCCGCAAATCTGCTTCATCCAAATTCATTTTCCACCTATTATATATATAGGGGTTCAGAAGACACATAAAAGCCCATGGATGACACCAGAAGAAGCCGGAAGGAAAAAATAACGGAAAACATTTTGCGGTTTCCGGATTTTGCCTTATCTTTGCAACACCTTTGCTGCATCTTGACAGATGATTTCAGCAGGAATAAACATCGATCAAAATAATAAGAATATATAAATACTACGACTTATGAAAATTAATAATCTGAGCGAGCATAACTGCATCATCAACCGCTATCTGGCTGAGATGCGCGACTGCGAGTATCAAAAGAACCGACTCCTCTTCCGCAACAACATCAAGAGAATCGGCGAGTATGAGGCTTTTGAGATTTCAAAGACCCTCAATTACGAGAACAGAGACGTGACTACCCCTCTTGGTGTAGCCCAGGTTAATTTCCCTACCGACAAGATTGTCATCGGTACGATTTTCCGTGCAGGCCTGCCTTTTCACGAGGGTTTCCTCAATATCTTCGACCACTCCGGCAATGCTTTCGTGAGTGCCTATCGCGAATATATCAACAAGGAGCATACCGAGGTGGGGGTTCATATCGAGTATCTGGCTACTCCAGACCTTACCGGCAAGACGCTCATCATCGCCGACCCGATGCTTGCCACCGGTATCAGCATGGAGATGGGCATGAAGGCGCTCCTTACCAAGGGAACCCCTAAGCACATCCATGTAGCCTGCGTGCTTGCCGCTCCACAGGGCATCGAGCATGTCAAGAAGACCTTCCCTGAAGACAAGACTACCATCTGGTGTGCATCTATCGACGAGGGACTGAACGAGCACAAATACATCATTCCTGGCTTCGGCGATGCCGGAGACCTCTGCTACGGAAGCAAGCTCTAAAGCGAAAAACGGCTGCACAGAAAGCCACTTTCGCTTTTACTCTTCACTCTTCACACTTTGGCATTAATCCATTAATTATCAATACATTAAACAGGTGAAGAGTCAAGCTTCACTCTTCACCACTCTTCACCTCTCTTCACCTTATCACGAAGCTCAGCCATCATTGAAGCCTGGAGCTGGTCATCATTGAAGACAGAAGGTGGTCATCATTGAAGCCCGGAGCTGGTCATCATTGAAGACCAGACGTTGTTCCTGAAATGATTTCGCCCTCAAAAAAAGTCAGGGTGAAGAGTGGTGAAGAGTGGTGAAGAGTCAGCCCCTACTCTTCACCCACAATATTCATTGAATATCAGCAATTTACACCCAAAACGTGAAGAGTGAAGAGTGAAAGCGAAAGTAGCGTTTTATTCGCAGGAATACGATGCGATAGCGCTTGCCTTCAAAATTCCTTCACGACATAACGAATCTTGCCTCACCACGGCAAAATATTGCCCTGGCAGAGGGCAATAATGTGCCATAGTGAGGCAAAAAACACAAGTACCTAATAATGGAATGAGCTGCCGCCCAGAAACTCTCGCAAGAGGGAGGTTGGAGGCAGATTATTATAAGTGCGCTCTTTTAGAACAAAAATCGTATCGTCAAGCGCACAGATGATAAAATAGGAAAAGTTTTTGTTACATAAGACAAAGTTCGTTTTAAATTAACTTTGTATATTTGCACCCATAATTTAATTATTAACAAAAATGTCAAACGTATGAAAAAGTTTACAAGTCTATTTATTTCATTCATTCTTGTTTTCTGTAGCTGCCAAAGTTATACAGAAGAAATCTGTAATGAACAAAAGTTTCAAGCAGACAATGCTGTTACTCACGAATGCAATTATTATTACTACAACGGAAAGAAGATAGAGCTCATTATTGACTCTACTAAAAATTTTATTGTTTATAACTCGGAAATTCCAATACAGAAAAAGATTAAAGGAGGTGAATTTCAAAAAGGCTTTTCTACAACGAGAAGTGGTGGACAAACAAAAGCATCATGGGCCATAATACAAAAAGAGAGTTACACAAGAAACGCCTCTGACAATACTGATGCGTTCTATGAATCACCTATGTACATTTCTAAAGAAACAGGTAAAAGTATCGGCATTAGCAACTTAATTCATATAAAGTTGAAAGATAGTAAAGATAAGAAATTACTGGATGAACTAGAGAGTAGTTTACATATTTCAATTTATTCCCAGAATGAATACCTTCCTCTATGGTATACCGTTTTCTGTCAAGACAATTCACATGGCAACAGTTTGGAATTATGCAACAAGTTGCAAGAAAGCAATAAATTTGCATATGTTGAACCAGACATTATGGTAGATTTAGCACAAGGAGTAACATCTTTTGTTACTCCAAACGACCCATTCTATTCTAACCAATGGAATCTCCATGGAAAAAATTCCATCAATTGGGAAGAAGCTAGTCTTTTAGTCAATGGTAAGGGTATCAAGATTGGTTTAATCGACACAGGAGTAGATGTAACCCACCCTGATTTCGGAACGAAAACATTAAAACCCGTCTACGATGCATACATAGGAGATTGGTACGTAAATGGACTATACAGCTCTCATGGAATGGCATGTGCGGGAGTTATAGCAGCCACTCCTAACAACAAGAAAGGTGTGGTTGGCATTTCTCCAAGTTCTGAAATTCAAAGTTATAGCGACCCTCTTACTGCTAGGCCTAACATTTCTCAAAACCTAGCATCAGACTTATACCTTGCATGCAATAGTGCAGACGTTGTCAGCTGTTCCTGGGGAGGAAACGATTTAAGAAGTAGCGAGATTGAGGAATCTATAAAATATCACGCACAATGGGGAAGAAACGGCAAAGGGGTTGTAGTGGTATTTGCTTCAGGAAATGATTCTGGCCCCATAACCTTCCCTGCAAACTTTGATGAAAACATTCTTGTTGTTGGTGCCTCTAACAAATATGGCAACAAAGCCGACTTCAGCAACTATGGTAAAGAGATAGATGTAGTAGCTCCTGGTATAGATATTCCAACAACTGGGTGGACCAAAACAGACACCAGTACTTATAATTATATTAAATTTTCTGGCACTTCTGCCTCCTGTCCACAAGTTGCAGCAATAGCGGCATTAATCTTATCCATCAATCCAAACTTGACAAGCAAAGAAGTATGCGACATCATAGAAAAAACAGCCCAAAAAGTAGGAAGCAAAGCCTATACTAGCTACAGCAACAGACCTAATGGCACATGGAATGAATATATGGGCTATGGGCTTGTTGATGCGACAGCTGCTGTAAAAGCCGCAAAATTAACATTAAAATAAAAAAGATTATGAGAAGTACAATAATATCAGCAATATTAAGCTGCATTTTAACATTAATGGCAAGTTGTTCTAACAACGATGGAAATACTGCGTCATATAGAAAGTATGAGATTCCTACCGATGTGATGATAGAGACTCCAGACAATCAGATCCTTACCATAAATACGAAAGATGACTTTGAAAAGTATTTCAAGAATTGTGTAAGTAGCGCAAAACCTGACACAAAAATAGAACTACCAGAAGTGAACTTTCTAAAATACACGCTAATCTACATACAAGGAGAATCAACACATGGGATAGCCAAACTAGAGAGTTCCTTGGCATCAACAGAAAGTTGCAAAATTCTATCCATCCATATAGAACAGAACTTTACAAATGTGATGCAAAGATGGAATGTCGCATATCTTATCGACAGAGAGGATAAGCCAAACATCAAATTACAATACCAAATAATAGAGCCATAGTCTTTAAAGAAAAAGTCCAAAGAAAGAAATCTGGTTTGAAAACTATCTTTGGACTTTTTTGATAAGCTACCCTTTAATAATGGAATGAGCTGCCGCCCAGGAACTCTCGCAAGAGGGAGGTTGGAGGCAGATTATTATAAGGTATTCCCTTGAAATACTTCAGGAACTTCAGCAGGCGGTAAGCCTCAGCAAATTCCTCACAATTCTCCGGCACCTGCTGGAGCAACGGTTCAGCCTGCATCTTGAGAACCGACAACTCATAGAGCATCGCCGTGTTCAGCATGGCATCGGCATTCTCCTGGAATGGGAAAATCCACTTGTTCTCTCCGGATCTTACCGATGGCCAGCGGCGGATGGTTTCCTGGGCAGATACACCTCTATATTTATAGTCGCGGATGATGCGGCGCAGCAGACGGTTATCCGTTGTAGGAATGTAATTGTGATTATCCAGCAGAATGGTGGTCAGCGCAGAAGCATACACACGGAAGATCTGCTCTTCAGGAACATGCGCCGTAAGCTCCGGATTCAGGGCATGGATTCCCTCTACCACCAGAACATTGTTAGGCTCCAGCTTCAACATCTTTCCACTCTTCACACTTTTGCCCGAAGGGAAATCGTATTTCGGCAGTTCCACCTCCTCGCCACGGAAGAGCGCATTAAACTGCTCGTTGAGCAAATCGAGGTTCAGGGCATAGATACTCTCAAAATCAAATTCACCATTCTCATCCTTCGGTGTCTTATCCCTATCCACGAAATAATCATCGAGCGAAATCTGCAGAGGCTTCAGTCCGTTTACGGCAAGCTGGATGCTCAGACGCTTGCAGGAAGTAGTCTTGCCCGAAGAAGACGGGCCCGCCAGCAGCACCAGCTTCACCCCTTTGCGGCTGGCAATCTCCTCGGCAATCTTCGCCAGCTTCTTCTCCTGCAGCGCTTCGCTGATATTGATGATATCCGTAGCATGTCCCGCATCGATAGCCTGGTTGAAGTCACCCACGGTTCTGATACCCAGGATTTCCTGCCAGCGATGATGCTCCTTGAAGATATCAAACATCTTGTCCTGTCGGGTCATTTCGCCCAGCTCATCCGGGTTGCTGACCGAAGGAATGCGCAGCAACATACCATCATAGTACTTCTCCAACCCGAAGAGATAGAGCTGGGAGGTATTGGTGAGCAGGGTGCCATAATAATAATCCACATATTCACCTATTTTATAATAGGTGGTATAGATGGAACCCGAAGTCCTGAGAAGCTTCACCTTCTCCACATCGCCCTTTTCCTGGAAGAGGGCGATGGCCTCCTCGGTAGGCACCGTGAAGCGGCGTATCGGCATCTTGGAGTCGATGATCTCCTGCATGCGGCGGCGGAGGATGTTCACATCCTCATCTACTACCGGGCGCCCCAGACGGATATCCACATAGAATCCGTTGGATACCGGAATATCGATGACCACATCCGTATTCGGATAAATATCCTGCACCGCCTTGCACAGTACAAAGAAAAGCGTCCGGGTATAGGCACGCGAACCCGACGCAGAGTTCATATCCAGGAATTCTACATCCTTGGAGTTATAAACACGGTAATGCATGCCTTCCACCTTGTTATTTACCCTCGCAGACACCGGTCCATGGGTCATTTTAAGGTCAAATGAAGAAAAAACATCAAAAAGTGTGCTTCCGATTTCGACTTTCTGAGATTTTTTATTATTTTTGCAACGGATTTGTATCTTCTGTTTCATTTGTGTTAAAACTATGTTACAAAGTTAATAATCTACAGCCTAACGAAGACCTCCCTGGAGGACGTTCACCGGGCCTGAGCAAGCCCTCAAGCGGAGCATTGCTTACAGAGCGTAAAGTTACGAAAAAAAACGTAAACTTGATGATTTTGACAACATTAATTAAGTTATAATATGTCGATTTGGATATTTTTTAGGCTTATCGGAGCACTCGCCTTACTGATGTTTGGTATGAAGACCATGAGCGACAGTTTGCAGAAGATGGCAGGACCACAGCTCCGCCATGTGTTAGGAACTATGACCACCAATCGTTTGACGGGCATACTTTCGGGTACGCTCATCACGGCTGCCGTACAGTCTTCTACTGCTACGACGGTGATGACGGTATCATTCGTAAATGCCGGTCTCCTCACCCTTGCCCAGGCTATTTCGGTTATCATGGGTGCCAATATCGGTACCACGCTCACCGCCTGGATCATGAGTGCAGGATTCTCGTTCAACATCACCGACTTTGTATGGCCGGCGTTCTTCATCGCCATCATCCTCATCTATAGCAAGAAGCGCAAGATCATAGGCGACTTCATCTTCGGTATCTCCTTTATGTTCCTCGGCTTGGGTACACTTCGCCAAACCGGTATCGACATGGATCTGGCTCATAACCAGCCGGTTCTGGAGTTCTTCTCCAGCTTCGACCCTCACAGCTTCCAGACCACCATCACCTTTCTGATCATTGGTAGTATCCTGACTATGTGTGTGCAGAGTTCGGCTGCCGTCATGGCGATTACGATGATCCTCTGTTCCACCGGCGTACTGCCTATCTATCAGGGTATTGCGCTCGTAATGGGTGAGAACATCGGTACCACCGTAACTTCCAACGTGGCAGCACTCACCGCCAACACGCAGGCGCGAAGAGCGGCGATGGCGCACATGGTGTTCAACATCTTCGGTGTGCTGTGGATACTCTGCGTATTCCGTCCGTTCATCCATCTGGTTTGCGGCTGGGTAGGTTATGACGACATGATGGAGAAGACCGATCCTCACTTCGTTGCCAATGCAGCGAAGCTGTCGTTCGTGCTCGCCGCCTTCCATACCACGTTCAACCTCTCCAACACCTTTATCCTGGTATGGTTTATTCCTCAGATAGAGAAGCTGGTATGCAAGATTATCCGTCCTAAGAAGAATGCCGACGAGGATGATTTCCGTCTGCGTTTCATCCAGAGTGGTATCATGAAGACTCCGGAAATCTCAGTATTGGAGGCTCAGAAGGAGATCCACTGTTTCGCCGAGCGCATCCAGCGTATGTTCGGCATGGTGAAGGAACTCCTGGGCGAGACCAACGACGACAAGTTCATCAAGCTCTATACCCGCATCGAGAAATACGAGGGAATCTCCGACAACATGGAGATTGAGATTGCGAAGTATCTCGACCAGGTGAGCGATTCTCATCTTTCTGATGAGACCAAGGCGAAGATCCGCGCCATGCTGCGTGAGATTTCAGAGATTGAGAGTATCGGTGACAGTTGTTTCAACATTGCCCGCACCCTCAACCGCCGCATCCGTGGCAAGGAAGACTTCATTCCTTCTCAGTATGAGCACATGCACCAGATGATGGAGCTTACAGATAATGCCCTCACCCAGATGAACATCACCCTGGTGGGGCATAAGGTAGATAATGATGCCAACCTCTCTTTCAACATCGAGAACGAGATCAACAACTATCGCAACCAGTTGAAGAGTCAGAACATCAACGATGTAAACAACCATCTCTACACCTATGCCATCGGTACCATGTATATGGATATCATCCAGGAATGCGAGAAGCTCGGCGACTACGTGGTAAACGTAGTAGAGGCTCGTATGGGCGTAAGACAGCATGAGGCTTAACCCTCAATGAAATTAGCTGCATGAGGCTAACCCCCAATGAAATTAATTAAAAAAGCTTGGAATCGCATTCGTGATTCCAAGCTTTTTGTTTTTTGTCTTTATGTTTCAGGAAGGTCCAGAATCACCCCCCCAGCCCGTCCGAGAACGGCCGTTTGGGGGTGTATCATAGAGGGCAGAAC